>Ga0181551_10033_pt1 | contig 13512 bp, 11 predicted proteins | sample WG1virinducssDNA_FD_130168 | JGI IMG/M metagenome (GOLD analysis project Ga0181551, IMG submission 130168) | Lab enriched deep subsurface shale carbon reservoir viral communities from Ohio, USA - WG14 viral induction ssDNA ... | reverse complement strand
GCCGGGAAGCTCTTCAAGATGCTCGGAAACGCGTGAGACTTCCTCATACGTTAAATCGTTGGCCGGCATCTGTTTTGAAGCCTTCTCATCAAGGAGCTGCGCATCGTTTTTCCCCTCGGTTTTCGGGCTCATCGCTTTGACGATCTGCGGCTCATACGCATAGCCGCCTGAAAACCTTCTGAAAATCGCGGCGACTTTAAGCTCGTCTTTGTCCTTTTCCAGCGCTTTGATCTCTTCCGCCGGAACGCGGTCTACCTGCAGCTTGTATGTTTGATCAGACTTGAGGGTTTTCTCGCCGTCTTTCAGAAGTGCAGCAGCTTTTTTCGGATGTCTGGCAAGCCAGTAATCTTTCAAATCTCTTTCTTTCAGAAACGATGGATCGATATCGATCAATTCTGCGAGTTTTTTGGCTGTGCTGATTTTTTCCTCCGTTTTTGTGCTTGTCATCATCGTATATGTGATCGCGGGAACGCTTTGGTTGTCGACAACCACCCGCCCGTATCTGTCATACATTTTACCCCGCGGCGCCGGGTATGACGCAATTTTCGCCTCGGTTTTCGAAGCTTCCTGCTCATACGCTTCCCCATTGACGATTTGCACGAGGCCCAGCTTGACGATCAGCGCAGCGAACAAAGTGAACACCGCAAAGAAGTACAGGTTGATCCGCCATAAACGCGAACGCCTGCTCTTTTTGATTTCAGCCGGATCATGTTGAGATTCTGTCACTGAAACTCTCTCTCCTCTCACAATATTCAATTTTTACATTAATTAACTGAGATATATTGTAACACTTTTGTAATGGTTGTTACAATCTAAAGTTTTTAAAAAAGCTGTCAATCTCTTTTTATATTAAAATTTAACTAACACATTTAAATTTTACCACGTTTATGACAAGACGCGTAAAAGAGCGATCTGGTTGCATATTGGCAGCAAAGGGTTTTTCTTTTTTTATGTCAAAATTAACAATAATACCTTGTCAAAGGGAATATATGGATCTATTATTTCAAAAAAGCCGTGTTATGATTCTAGTGTACGAAACAACAACAACTACAACATTTAGGAGGATTACTGTTTATGAAAAAAGCTTTTCTTTTATCAGCAGCAGCTGCAGCAACGCTCTTCACATTCAGCGGCGTTCAACACGCTGACGCTAAAGAGCAGCAGCAAGTACAAGTCAAAACCGTTCATTCCATAAATGTAACTGATCTCGCAGGCAAACTGAATATCCAAAACATGAACCAGCTTTCTAAAGCTGACCAGGAAAAAATTCAGTCCCTGCTTCATTCTTATAAGAAACAAGCCACTCAACAGCCTAAAGCTTCTGCACCGAAGTCTTCTGCACCTAAAGCTTCAAAGCCTGAAAGCACGCAGACTCAAAAACAGGAAGCTTCAAAGCCTGCGGCTTCAAAAGAGCAGACTTCACAGCAAAAGCAAAATACAGCGCCTTCATCTTCTTCTGTAAGCGCGTATGAAAAAGAAGTTGTTGAGCTGACGAATGCGGAAAGAAAGAAACAAGGGCTAAAACCTCTTACTTTGGATGAAAAACTGAGCAAGGTTGCCCGCACGAAATCTCAAGATATGAAAGATAACAATTACTTTGATCACAACAGCCCGACTTACGGTTCTCCATTTGACATGATGAAGAAATTCGGCATCACATACCGCACTGCCGGAGAAAACATCGCGAAAGGCCAAAAAACGCCTCAGGAAGTTGTCAAAGCTTGGATGAACAGTGAAGGCCACAGAAAAAACATTATGAACCCTAACTTCACGCATATCGGTGTTGGATATGTGAAAGACGGCAACTACTGGACTCAGCAGTTCATCGGAAAATAAGAACCAGCAAAAAACCACTTGCATTGAGCAAGTGGTTTTTTTCGTTATTTATATTCTGTCCAAAGCTTGTACACACTTTGGGTGCCGCTGTTTTCTTCGCCTTTTTCCACAAGGGTGTCGTAAAGGCTTTTCGCAAGCTCGAGCCCCGGCATTTTCTCGCCCATCAACTCCGCTTCTTCTAGCGCGATGCCCATGTCTTTAACAAAGTGTTTGACGTAAAAGCCCGGTTCAAAGTCGCCTTTCAGCATTCTAGGCGCGAGATTTGAGAGGGACCAGCTTCCCGCAGCGCCGGTCGTAATGCTTTTTAACACATTGTCGGGATCGAGTCCGGATTTTTTGGCGTAGGCCATCGCTTCTGCGACACCGATCATACCTGCAGCAATCGCAATCTGGTTGCACATTTTCGTATGCTGCCCGCTTCCGGCCGGCCCCTGATATTGGATATTTTCACCCATGATCGAAAAGATCGGGTAGCATTCATCAAAGGCTTTCCGTTCTCCTCCGACCATAATGGCGAGCGTGCCGTTTCTCGCGCCGACGTCCCCGCCTGAAACCGGAGCATCTAAAGTGTAAAGTCCTCTCTCTTTTGCAGCATCCTCGATTTGTTTGGCGAGAGAAGGCTTGGAAGTCGTCATATCGATGAGGTAAGAACCTGTTTTGGCATTTTCAATAATGCCTTCGCTTCCAAAGTAAACTTCTTCAACGTCTTTTGGGTAGCCGACCATTGTGATGATCACATCAGACGACTGCGCCAGTGCTTTGACGGATGATTTCCATTCCGCCCCTTTTTCCACGAGGCTGTCCGCTTTCTGTTTTGTTCTCGTATAGGCGCTGACGGGATAGCCTGCAGCCAAAATATGCGAGGCCATGCTGTTTCCCATTACACCGAGTCCGATAAATCCGATTGTTTTTTTCATGATGTCATCCCCCTTAAATCGCTTTTACCATTCCGCCGTCTATCAGCAGTGTCTGTCCAGTCATATATGTATTGCATTCTGATAAAAGAAAGCTTGCATACTGTGCAAAGTCGTCAGGTTTTCCGTAGGAGCCGAGCGGAATCTCTTTCTCATAGCTTTCCTTCACCTGCTGCTCGGAAAGGCCCGTTTTCTCGGCTTTCAGCCGGTCAAGCTCTGCCACGCGGTCTGTCGCGATTCTTCCCGGGGCGAGCGTGTTGATCAAAATGCGATGTTCGGCCAACTCTTCAGCAATGGATTTTGTCAGACCGACGATTCCCATTCGAAACGTATTGGAAAGCAGCAGCCCCGGAATCGGTTGCTTGACTGATGATGAAGCGATATTAACGATGCGTCCTCCATCCTTTTTTAGATATGGAAAAGCTTCGCGGATTAAACGGACATAGCTGAGCAGATGCAATTCAAATGACGAAGTCCAGTCAGCGTCTGTCAGATCCAGCAGGCTGCCGCCCTTCGGTCCTCCGACATTGTTGACAAGCATATCGATCGTTCCAAATGTGTCAGCGGTCTTTTGAACGAGCGCTTTGATCCCGTCGGCGTCTGCAAGATCGCATACTTGATAAGAGATGGCTCCGCCGCCGAGTCCGCTCAGCTCTTCCGCTGCTTTTTTCAAGTCCGCTTCGTGTCTCCCGGACAGCATGACATTTGCCCCTTCTGTCGCAAGGGCTTTTGCGATCGCATTGCCGAGTCCTTTGCTGCTTGCTGCCACAAGCGCCGTTTTGCCATTCATCTTTAAATCCACAATCATCACTCCCTTCATACTTATAGTGTAACACGTATATTCTGAAAATTGGGATTGTGAGCGTTGAAAAAGGGGAAGTCCCTCTTTCAACAAGAGGGACTTCTTTATTACACGTTAAACTTATTGATCGCATTTAATAATTCTTGGTTGGCCTCGCTCAGCGCTCCAGCGGATTTGGCGATACTTTCCAGCGCTGTCAGCTGCTCGTTTGTCGAAGCGCTGACCTCTTCCGCAGCCGCTGCAGACTGCTGGGAAATGGCTGAAATGCTCTGGATCGAATCGGACATTTTTTGCTGTTCTCCGCTCATATCAGAGATTTCAGAGTAAATGTGGTCAATTGAGTTGACGAGCGCCTGCATTTCTGCAGTAATTTTGCTGAGCGCTTCTCCTGTCTCGTGAATCATTCCATTTTGTTCTTCATTCATCTTGCTTGCTTCCGTCATCGCTGAAACGGCTTCTTTCGTTTCCAGCTGAATCTGCTTGACCGTTTCGCTGATATGCTGTGAAGAGACCGCCGATTGTTCGGCAAGCTTTCTCACCTCTTCTGCAACTACCGCAAAACCGCGTCCGCTTTCGCCGGCACGGGCTGCTTCAATGCTGGCGTTCAGAGCAAGCAGGTTTGTTTGATCAGAGATCGCCGAGATGGCTGTAACAACGTCTTCGATGTTTTTCGTTTTTTCTTCAAGCTGCAAAAGCATATGTTCCACTTTCTTCGTCTCCGAGTTGGCTTCATTTGATTTTGCAAGCAGCTGCCCGAGAGCATCGATTCCTGTATAGCTTGCATCTTCTGATGTTCTCGAAAGCTTCTTGATGCTGTCGGCATGATGTTCAATTTCTTTAATTTTGACAGACAGCCGTTCGGATTGTTCATTTACATTTTCGATCTCTGCCGCTTGTTCTGTCGCACCTGTCGCCACTTCTTCGATTGCTTTGGCAATCTCATCGCTCGCAGAAACCGTTTCTTTTGAAACAGCGCTTAATTGATCGGTCGTTTTCGATACTTTTCCGGACGAGGTTCCGACTTGCACAATCATTTCTTTCATGTTTTCGACCATCTTGTTGAAGTCTTTTGTTAATATACCGATTTCGTCTTTTGAGGCAGCTGCTGTCTGGACCGTCAAATCACCGCCCGCGACAGCCTTTGTTTTGGCAATCAGCTGCTTAATCGGGCCTGTGATCGTTTTGGCAAGGAAATAGCTTAAAATGATCGCCGCTGCCAAAGCAATGATTGAAACGATCATGACCATTTTGTTCATTTCCTGTGCGACCCACATCAGCTTCGCCGTGTCGAATTGCGTACCGACTTTCCAGCCCGTACCACCGACGGTCTGATAAGCGATCACAGTATCTTTGCCTACTTTGATTCCGTCTTTGGATGACGGGATGTCCCGATATGTTTTGTCTTTCGATATATCGTCACCTTGTTTTGACGGGTGGGCAAGCATTGTCCCGTTTTGGTCCAAAATAAATGCGTAGCCGTCATATGGCATCTTTTGATTTTCGATAATTTTGTTTAATGAATTCAGTGAAATATCTAAGCTGATGACGCCTAATACTTTATTGTCGACAACGACTGCTTTAGCCGCTGCGACCATCATCTCTCCAGACACGACATCTTGATACGGCTCTGTCCAGATCACTTGATCAGGCGTTTTGGCAGCCGATGTGTACCAGGGCCGGGTCGTCGGGTCAAAATCTTTATCAAATTCGGCTTTCGGGTATATCCATATATCTTTTTTTGAAGTCGCTATATACGCATTGGTGACAAATTCGTTTTTATCCTTGATTTGCTTTAATTCGTCGTTGATCAGTCTGCCCAATAATTTATTTTGATCATCTTCTAAAAATGACTGCGCCATTCGACTGTCGCTCATACGATTTAAAGCGATTTCATAGTTTTCTAATTGAAGCTCGATATTACCTTTGATCGAGTTAAGCAGACTTGAAGTCGATTCTTTTGCTTGATCTTCAAGCATTGATTTCAACAAATGTGTTGTGGAAAACTGTAGGACGATAACCGTCAAAATCAGCAGGATGGCAACAAATCCGGCAATTTTGACATGCAGTTTTTTAAACAAATGAAACCCTCCTTTACATGCACTTTCATATTCTTTTTATCGGCCAAAATTTCGCAAAATTAAGATAGCCTGCTAAAATAACGGTATAATGAAGGAAATATCAAAAGGAGTGATGGGCGATCTATAAACAGTTTTACGTCGATAACGGCATTTCTTATCAGCAGGTGGACATCCGCAATTACAACAACAAAGATATTCCCGATTTGATTGCACTCCAAAGAGAATGCTTTCCGCCTCCGTTTCCGGAAGACCTTTTGTGGAATGAAAAGCAGCTCCATTCCCATATTGAACGATTTCCCGATGGTGCACTTTGCGCGGTTTCCGAAGGCCGAATCATCGGTTCGATGACGGCGCTCATGACTGATTTTGATCCGCATCATCTTCACCACAGCTGGGACGAAGTGACAGACAACGGGTATATCGGCACACATCAAAACGATGGAAACTCCCTTTATGTCGTCGATATTTCCGTGTCCCCTCACTATCGAAAACTCGGCATCGGAAAGCGGCTGATGCAGTCCATGTATGAACTGACGGTCTTTAAAGGGCTCAAGCGGCTCATTGGCGGCGGACGGATTCCCCATTATCACAAGTCGGCTGAAGAAATGACGCCCGAACAGTATGTTCAAGCTGTATTGGACGGGGAAAAGCGCGATCCCGTGCTCTCATTCCTGCTCCAGTGCGGACGATCGCCGGTTTGCGTGATTCCCGGCTACATTGAAGATGAGGAATCGCTTCATTATGCGGTCTTAATGGAGTGGAAAAACCCTTTTTTAACATCTCAAAACAAAAAACAGAGCTTTTCCGGCTAAAGCTCTGTTATGTGAAATATTCGATTTTTGCTTCGGGAAAATAGTTATCAATATACGTTTCAAGGGCGCTGCGAAGCTCTGCTTCTTCATCCTTCTGGTATATATATTTGCCAATCCCGTATCTGCCCCATTTATAGCGCCGTTTTTCTTCATCCAGTTCGAGCTTTGTCTTTGGATAGTTTTTTTCAATGACTCTTTTTGCCGGCTTCGTGAATCTGTGCTGGATCATTTCAAAGGTAATGTCGCGCCTTGCATGCTGCGGCAGCGCACGATCGAGCTTTTCGAGCAGCACTCTGTAGCCTTCCTGCCAGCCGTCATGAATATAAATCGGAGCGATGATAAAACCAAGCGGATAGCCTGCTTCCGCTACTTTCACGGCGGCTTCGATCCGTTTATCCAAAGGGGATGTGCCGGGTTCAAAACTTTTGATGACATAATCGGCATTTACGCTGAAGCGGAAACGCGTTTTTCCGTTGTGCTTGGCATCAAGCAAATGGTCGACATGATGGAATTTTGTCACGAAACGCAATTTACCGTGGTCGGATTGACCGAAATGCTCAATTGCACGCTTTAATGTGTGTGTCAAATGGTCAATCCCGACAATATCAGATGTGCAAGAAGCTTCAAACCGCGTATCCTCGGGAGCGCGTTCTTTCATATACTGGTCCGCCTGATCAAGTATTTCCTCCACATTGACGTACGTTCTGATATACGGCTTGCTGCCCATTGTCGTCTGCAGATAGCAGTAATGGCAGTGACCCATACACCCTGTTGCAAACGGAATCGCGTATTCTGCGGACGGTTTTGATGAATCGAATTTCAATGTTTTTCTGACGCCGATGACCAAAGTGGATTTCGCATTTCTGTATTTTTGCAGGTGGCCTTCCCCCGGGATATTCCTCACCTGATTGTGTGAAGTCGTTTCCCTGATCTCAAGCCCCATGTTTGAAAATTTATCCCTCAGCTCTTTTCCCAGCGGGTATTCCAGCGCTCTCGGTTCAATATAGACGAGCTGGGGAACAAACGGTTTTACCATTGGAAACAGACACATCCTTTGCTTATTTCCGTTACTTTTTGCATTTAGAGGATGTGATATACCGGTAATATTTTCATACCCCGTCAAATAACTCACGGTAAAGCCGTTCCGCCTCTTCATATGAAGAAAAAACTGCATCATCTTCGGCAAAGGCGTGATATGTATCATACATAAACAATGCCAGTTCACCTTCGTGAAGCGGGTGATCAACGACTTCAGCTTCCTTTATATGCGCGACATTGGCGGCATGCGGGTTCCGGTAAATGACATAGACCTCATCACCCGGTTTGAATGGCTGCCTGGGCATATCAAAATCCCCCTTTCTAACTATTGGTCACATGTATTATTTCCGCCGCAGCCGAGATCATTCAGATCAACAAAAAAACCCGGACGGGCATTGGTTATGCCTGTCCGGATTTTCAATCGCTTATGCCATATTGAAGGTTTCTTTTACGAATTGTACAACCTCTTCTGTTGTGCTCATGGACAGAATTTGCTCTTTGAACGATTCCGTCTCTTTTTTAGAAAGCTTGCTGATTTGCGTTCTTGCCGGCAGGATTGACGTCGCGCTCATTGAGAACTCGTCCAGTCCAAGACCGAGCAGGATTGGGATCGCAATTTCATCTCCCGCCATTTCGCCGCACATGCCGACCCATTTTCCTTCTTTATGGGCCGCTTCAATGACAAGCGTGATCAGGCGGAGAATCGCAGGATTGTACGGCTGGTAAAGGTAAGATACCCGCTCATTCATCCGGTCAGCAGCCATCGTATATTGAATCAGGTCATTCGTTCCGATGCTGAAGAAATCCACTTCTTTAGCGAATTGATCAGCGATCACAGCTGTTGAAGGGATTTCAACCATCATACCGACTTCAATGTCTTCGGAAACTTGTTGACCTTCAGCTTTCAGCTTTTCTTTTTCTTCTAAAAGAATTGCTTTCGCTTCTTTAAATTCGTTTACAGTCGCGATCATAGGGAACATAATTTTTAAGTTTCCATATGTACTTGCCCGAAGCAGCGCACGAAGCTGCGTTCTGAAAATCTCTTGCTCATCAAGGCAAAGACGGATCGCTCTGTATCCCAAGAAAGGGTTCATTTCTTTTGGCAGTTCTAAATATGGAAGCTCTTTGTCTCCGCCGATATCAAGAGTACGAACGACAACTGATTTGCCTTCCATACGCTCAAGAACGGTTTTATAGGCATCAAATTGCTCCTCTTCAGTCGGAAGCTGGTCTCTGCCCATGTAAAGGAATTCAGTCCGGTAAAGGCCGACTGCTTCTCCTCCATTTTCCAGAACGCCTTTTACATCATCAGGTGTACCGATATTAGCGGCAAGTTCCACATGATGTCCATCATTCGTTACAGTCGGTTCATTGACAAGCTTCGCCCATTCGGCTTTTTGCGCCAGGAAGGCTTGATGCTTTTCTTCGTATTCGCTGATTGTTTCCTGGGCAGGATCAACGATGACATCGCCATTGATACCGTCAACGATCACAGTTACGCCGTTTTGAATGCCTTTTGTTGCCGCTTTTGTGCCGACAACGGCCGGAATTTCAAGCGAGCGCGCCATGATGGCTGAGTGGGACGTCCGTCCGCCGATATCTGTTGTAAACCCTTTAACAAAGTTGCGGTTTAGTTGCGCTGTATCAGACGGTGTCAAGTCTTCGGCTACGATGATGACCTCTTCGGAAATCAGACTCGGGTTCGGAATTTCAACGCCGAGAAGATGCCCTGTGACACGCTTGGTGACATCGCGGATGTCTGCGGCGCGTTCTTTCATATATTCGTTATCCATCGACTCGAACATTGTGACGAACATGTCGGCCGTTTCTTTTAAAGCGAATTCCGCGTTGACGGAGTCCGATTTGATTTTGTCTTTAATCGGGTTTAACAGTTCCGGATCGCTTAATACTAACAAATGTGCAGAAAAGATTTCCGCTTTATCTTCTCCAAGCTCTTTCAATGCATGGTTTTTAATGATTTCAAGCTCTTTTTTAGAACGCTCGATGGCGTCTTCAAAACGATTTACTTCCGCATCAGAATCAGAGATGTTTTTCTTTTCAACCGTTAGATCAGGCTCCTCAAGCCGATATGCTTTTGCGATCGCAATACCGGCTGAAGCGCCTATTCCTTTTAGTTCAAGCATTATTCGCCTAAACCTTCGCTTTTCATTGTTTCTTCAAGTGCGGAAAGAGCATCATTTTCATCAGCGCCGGAAGCAGAAATCGTAATTTCAGCACCTTTAGCAATACCTAGTGACATAACACCCATAATTGATTTAAGGTTGACGGTTTTTCCGTTATATTCCAAATTGATATCTGCATCATATTTGCTTGCTGTTTGTACAAGAACAGTCGCTGGACGAGCGTGGATTCCAGAATCTGCAGTTACTTTAAACGTTTTTTGTGCCATTTTTTATCAATCTCCTTTTAATTTAAAGCTTTTAGTACATTCACAATATTATATCATACAGCCGTACATGTCATCTGACAAGTACGGCCATTTTGTGAATTTATTTTTCAACGCGGACGATATCGTCCTGTGTCAGGCTGACATTGCCTTCTGCCTTTAAGCTCACGCTTTCGCCTTCTTGAAGGTTCGTGAACACGATCGGCGTCATCAGGGAAGGTACGCTGTCCTTCACTTTTTCAATGTCGACTTCAAGCAGTTTCTGGCCCGGCTCAACCCGGTCACCTTCAGAAACAAATGCAGTGAAGCCTTCACCTTTCAGGCTGACCGTATCGATTCCAAAGTGGATCAGAATTTCTCTGCCGCCGTCAGACTGCAGACCGATCGCATGCTTTGTCGGGAACACGTTCAGCACTTTCCCTCTTACAGGTGACACAACTGTGCCTTCTGCAGGAAGAATCGCGAATCCGTCGCCCATCATTTTTCCGGAGAATACTTGATCCGGAACATCTGTAATCGGATGAAGCTCACCAGCAAGCGGTGAAACGAATACTTCTTCACCTGATTCATTTTGAAGAGGCTCGACCATGACTTCTTCGATTTGCTGCTCTACTTCCTCGGCAGCGTTTGGTGCTTTTTCAGGACGCGGCGTGCGGCCTGACATAATGTCTTGCATTTGCGATTTTAAATTGTCGGATCTTGGTCCGAAAATTGCTTGGATGTTATTGCCGACTTCTAGCACGCCAGATGCGCCAAGTTTTTTCAAGCGCTCTTTGTCAACTTTCTTCTGATCGTTGACTGTGACGCGAAGTCTTGTGATACAAGCGTCAAGGTGTTTGATGTTTTCTTGGTCACCCATCGCCTCTAGAATTTGATAAGGAAGATCTCCTGCTGCTTCTTTGCCTTCATCAGCGGATTCTGCAGCTGCATCTTCGCGTCCAGGCGTTTTCAAGTTGAACTTGCGGATGGCAAATCTGAATCCGAAGTAGTAGACGACAGCCAGGACTAAACCGACAGGAATGACAAGCCACCAAGCTGTACGGTTCGGCAGAATTCCGAACAGGAAGTAGTCGATCAAACCGCCGGAGAATGTCATCCCGATCTTAACATTTAAAATGTCCATCATCATGAATGACAGGCCGGCAAACACACAGTGAATCGCAAACAGAATCGGAGCGACGAACAAGAATGAGAATTCGATCGGCTCAGTGATCCCTGTTAAGAATGATGTCAATGCTGCTGAACCCATAATACCGGCAACAAGCTTTTTGTTCTGCGGTTTTGCCTCATGATAAATAGCGAGCGCTGCCGCAGGAAGACCGAACATCATGAACGGATACTTACCGGTCATAAATGTACCCGCTGTCAAATCGACGCCGTCTTTGATTTGCGCCATGAAAATTCTTTGGTCACCGCGGACAATTTCTCCCGCCTGATTCGTATAGCTGAAGAACTCGTACCAGAACGGCGAGTAGAAAATATGGTGCAGACCGAACGGGATCAGGGCCCGCTCAATCATTCCGAAAATGAGAGCTGCGACCGCTTCATTTGCTGCAAGCAAGTTTGTCGAAAAGCTGTTCAGCGCGCCTTGGATCGGCGGCCAGATAAACAGCATGACGAGTCCCAGCAGCAATGCACAAATCGATGTAATGATCGGAACAAAGCGCTTTCCGGCAAAGAATCCTAAATACTGCGGAAGCTCGATTGTGTAGAATCGGTTGTACATGGCAGCGGCCAGGACACCGACAATAATACCCCCGAATACCCCCGTTGCCAATGTCGGTATGCCGAGCATTGTCGTGTATTCCGGATGGTTTTGAGTAAAGAACTGTGCTCTTTCAACTGCGTCGCTTGGAATCGAACCGTTTTGAAGAAGCACTGCACTCATCGTGACATTCATAACAAGATATCCGATAATAGCGGCGATTCCGGCAACACCGTCGCCGTTAGCCAAACCGATGGCAACCCCGACTGCGAAAAGGAGCGCCAAGTTGGTGAACACGACGTCACCTGAACTTTCCATCACTTTCGCAACAAGCTGAACGGTGCTGTTCGTTAAGAATGGTGCGACTTTTGTCATCTGCGGATTTTGCATGGCATTACCAAGCGCGAGCAGAATCCCTGCAGCCGGCAGGATCGCAACAGGAAGCATCAGCGCCCGTCCAATTTTTTGCAGAACGCCAAATAGCGATTTAAACATGTTTTAACCCCCTCTAAGGATAGTTTGACCTTACAGCAAAAATTCATGACAACTTCGTTCAAAAGACTGCTTTTTCATCCAAATAAACCGTTTACATTTCGCCTTTAGAACGACAAAAAAGGCATGGGTGAAAGCGGGTACACTAAGAAACAAAAGACAGCGTCTTCATTTCTTCCCTTTTTTCACTCATGCCTGATCGAATCAGTAACACGTTATAAAGGCGTTATGAAATTTTATTAGTTAAACGGTACAAATGCAATGTCAAATAAACGGCTTCTGCCTCATGAACCGGTTTCTTGAGCGCTTGCTGCAAGATCTTGATCATCTTCCAAGCAGTATTGTAACACAGCGGATATTCCGTTTTCAACAATAACATTAATTTTTCCGGCTCCTGAATCGGCTCGTCCCGTTTAATCCTGTCGATCGTAAAGCGCAAGTGCCTGATCAGCCGCAAATAGTTCACACTTTCCCTGTTGACCTGCATCTGGAACGAATCCTCGATGACCTGGACAAGCCTGGAGATCAGTTGGGAATGCTGATTGACTTCAGAAAGCGGGCGGTTCGTCATCGCACTGTGGATATGAAGTGCGATAAACCCGATTTCGCCTTCAGGCAGCTGAATGTCTGATTTTTCATTTATCATATCGACGGCTTCTTTGGCGACTTCGTATTCCTTCGGATAAAGCGATTCCGTCTCAAGCAAAAACGGATTCTTCATATCAAATCCCTTTTCTAAGCGCTTAACCGCAAATGCGATATGGTCCGTCAACGCGACATGAATGTGTTCGTTCAGCGGCTGGCCGATTTTTTGCGCGATATGGTAGATAACATCATTGGCGATATCAACCATTTTTTCATCGACATAAGTGAGGAGCTTCTTATACTGCGATTGTTCCTTATCATTTTCCAGGATAAACATTTTTTCATAGTTCTCATGTTCGATAAGATCTCCGCGCTTTTTGCCAAAACCGATTCCTTTGCCAATTAAGACAACTTCTCTGTAATCATCATGGAGAGCGATTAAAACGTTGTTGTTGAGTACCTTTTCAACGGTAAAGGATCTGTTCACGATCCTCAGCTCCTTTTTGTCATCAATCTCTCATATCGTACAAAACTCATGAAAGCGCGTCAATTTATTTTGACCTTTTTGATGAAAAATGTCGAAATTTGATCACTGTCTGGAAAATGATTGATGTTTTGATTACATTACACAGTCGCCCTTTTGATCAGCTTGTATGGAACGATCTGTTTTTCCGGGCCGGCACCGCCGATTCTTTTTCGCAAAAGGCGAAACGCATGCTTCCCCATTTCCTTTATATTAATTTTGATCGTTGAAATGCCCAGCACTTCACTGATTGGCTGGTTGTCACAGCTTAAAATGGCGAGGCTTCCGGGAATATCCACCTGATGACGCTGCGCTTCAAT
>Ga0181551_10030_pt1 | contig 14243 bp, 8 predicted proteins | sample WG1virinducssDNA_FD_130168 | JGI IMG/M metagenome (GOLD analysis project Ga0181551, IMG submission 130168) | Lab enriched deep subsurface shale carbon reservoir viral communities from Ohio, USA - WG14 viral induction ssDNA ... | reverse complement strand
ATCATTATCTCAGACCTCATGGTTCTTTGAATTATATGACTCCTGCTTCTTTTCATGATTCTTTTAACCATGATTCTGTTGATTTGTTTGTCGATGATTTATTTTCTATTTCTGTTAAAAAGTGAGTTCTTTATACCTCTCGTCTAATATGTTGGGGTCAGGCCGATTACATCTGCTGCTGTTTTCAATCCCTCTCTTTTGATCAATTCTCTATAAAATTTATGTTTTTCTCTTCTTTTCCTTGTTTCTTCTTTCATTTTAAAAAACACCTCCTTTGGTTTTATTTTACTACCAAATTCGGTGTTTTTTTTATTTTACACAATTTTTCTTATACTCTCTGCTGTAAATTAGCAAGGGGGATTTTTTTACTTCTCATAATTATTGATGGTTATCTTACATAAAACTCTATTTCATTTAATGAAATTTCATATTCTTGAAAAATTTCTATAATTGCATCTTTAATTTTGTTTGAATCTAAATTAGTTTCTATAATATAACCATAAAAACTTTTTGGATATTTGTATCCGTTATCTTTTTTGCTTATGACCCTTTTTCTTCCACTTGATTGAGTTTTTTTAGCATAAGTTTCAAATTTTCTTATATCCATATCATGAAATATTTTATAAATGTCTATTAAACATTCTTTCCAATAATTAACTTCGAGTGTTTTCCCAAAAAAAGTAAATTTCATAGGATGTTTGTTTGTAAAATTATCTTTCAAAGTCAATTTTTCCCTATTATTTTCCAACATTCCTATCACCCCTTTTATTTTTTTATTTCCTTGACTTTCATTATTTCTTTTTTTGGGTATAAAACTTTCCCTTTTTTACCTTTTTTACCTTTGGTAGATTCTAAAGGTTTTATTTCTCCCTCTTTTTCCCATCTTATTAATGTAGATAAAGAAATATCTAATTCTTCTATTGCTTCTTGCCTTGTATAATATTTTTTCGAATCATAATCAATTTCTTCATCTAAAATCTCATCTTCTTTTTGTTCCAAATATTCTAAAAGTTCTATTACTTTTTTCATTTTTGTTCTTATTGATTTTTTCTCTTCTAAATTCATTAATTCAAAATTATTTATTAAACTATCAGAAAGTTTTAAAAGAGCATTTTCTGCTTTGTTTTTTCTTTTTTCCAACCATTTTTTATCGTCTAAAAGATCCTCCAATTCATTTATATTTTCAAATTTTTCACCCATTGAATTCACTCCCTAATATTTCTTATCTATTTTGATATTTTTAATACTTGTTTCTAAATCTTTTATTTTTTCTTCTATATTTTTAAAATATTTATCTAATGAAATTTTTTCTACATTTATAAAAACATCAAAATCAATTAAATCGTTATATAATTTATAAGTAAATGTGTGTGTTGTATTGATTTTCTCTTTAATCAAATCCAATTTATCTAATTTATCATATGTATATGCTTCATCTAACTTATCTGTAGCTAAACTTAGATTATTTAAATTCATATACAATAAATCTTCTAATTTTTTATACTCTATGTTATCTTCAACTATTAATTTTAACTTATCTTCTAATTTTATTTTTTCTTCTTTTAGTTGGTTAATTAAATCATTATCTTGTTTATCGCTAAGTATATTTTGAATATAATTATTAGCTTTTATGAAATTAATAGTTTTTTCAAGATTGGAAAAATAACTTATTTTAATAATGAACTGCAAATATTCTATAAATATTTCAATATAATTTTTACCAAGATGTTTTTCTGAAATTGGTGTAAAAATAAAATCTAAAGAAATATCAATTTTTATTTTTTCTTCAAATTTACTTTTTTTTATATGCTTCAACAAAGATTGAATATCGATTATCTTTTTTTGATTTATAACATTTATATTCCTAAGATTATTATAATTTTCTTCTATAATATAATAAATTTGCTTATAAATCTCTTCTTGTGCTTTTTGTAATGTTTCATATTTTTTATTAATTCCCTGTTTCTCCAATAATTCTTCTATATCTTCTTTTGAATTAAATATAATAATACGAAAAGGATTATTTAGCATAGAGTAAATAGATAGAGAGTTTTTTAAAAAGTCTAATAAATCTTTTTCATTGATTTTATTTTCAAAGTAGTAATCTATTACACTATAAAAAATATATTCAACTTTTTTATTGAAGTACTTTTCTTTTATTAAGAAATCATTATGATAATCTTCAACAAAATCCAAATAAAATATTTCATTTAAATTTGTTTTTTCTTCAAATATGTTTCTTAAATACTTAATAGCATTTTTAAATTCTTTTGACTCATAATGTAATAAAGTTTCTTTTCTTTCCAAGATATTTATTAAACTTAATGAATAACCTATTGGAAAAATAAAACCCTCAGGTAGTTTTTCTCTCAGACTATCATAAGAAGCTTCAGGAAAGAAAAATTCTTCAGATGTTATCCCCATTTCTTTAATTTCTTTTTTTAGTTCTTCTAATATATTTTTTTTATCTTGCATTATTACTCCCTCCTATTATGTCAATGGTTAGTTATTGAATAGTTATTAACATATTAAATATATCATCAACATATTAATTTTGCGTTACATTAAAAAGAATATCTATTTACTTTCAGTAGGGATAGAATACTAAAATATTGTATATAATATTATAATAAATATATCAACTGATTAATTAATTTGTTTATTAATGCTTTTTATAAGAGGACTTCAGTTATAAATATTTCTAGAATTATGATAGAATAATTAATGGGCAAAAGATAAAAAATTAATTAAAATTTTATATTTTCATGAGGTGAGATCATATGAAAAGATACACTGCGGGGTTAACAGGAGCACCTTTTTTATTCTATGAAACTAACAGATGTTTTGAATTATTAAATCAAGGATTATCCATAGATGAAATAAAACAAAAAGTTTTAGAAGAAAACATTTTTAACTACAAAAAGACTACTTCACTTAGAAGATCTTTTACAGGTATAAAAAAGAGGCTTGAAATGATAGATGATGAATTATTAGAAATTTACATCAACTCATTTACAAAAACTAAAAAACAAATAATTTTCTACTTAATTACAAAAAATAATCTCATATTATTAGATTTTTTAAACGAAATATTAGCAAATAAGATCAAAACAGGAGATTATGAAATTCTTCAAAAAGATTTCAACAAATATTTTAACTACAAATCAGAACAATATCCCGAAGTAGCAAAATGGACAGAAAAAACAAAACAAAAGTTAATTTCAGTTATGAAAAAGATACTGTTCGAAATCGAAATTGTCACAGATAAAAAATACACAAAAATACAAAAAATAAATTTAGATTTTGTTTTTGAGGAATATTTAGAAAAGCAAAATGAAAAAGAATTCTTATATTTTTTCAAAGTAGGTGATTAGATGCAAATAAATGAAAGACTTACTAAAGTAAGAGAAAAGATATCAAAACCTGAATTTACAAAAATGAAAGGGCTTGCCAACGAAATAGCTTTTTATATTTTTGATTATGATCCAAAAGATGAACCCATAGTTGAAAAATATATTCCCACATTGATAAAACATTTTGACGAAGAATATACAGATAGAAAAATTGCTGAAATTAATCTATATAAAATATTAATTGAAAATATGAAAAAAGATGGAGTACTTGAAGAGGTTTTCAACTTGGAAAAAGACTTAAATGACCAAGAACTATATGAAACACTAATAAATTACGCAAGAAAAGAAATTTTCATTGACAAAATAAGAGAAGCACTAAACAGTTATCACATAATATTTATAACAGGGATAAGTCACATTCACCCAATAATAAAGTCTCACGAATTGCTATCAAAATTACACGAAGTAGTAGGCGATAAAAAACCTGTAGTGCTTTTCTACCCGGGAGAATTCACTGGAGATGTTCTAAAATCATTTCACAAAGGAAACAATCATAGATATTACAGAGCAAGACCTTTGATACAGTAACATTAATAATATGATTAGGGGGTTATATAATGAAAATAAAAGACCTATTTAAAAGAGATATAGAAAGAAAAATACGAGGAGTAATAACAGTAAACAAAGAAGAAGAATTAGTTTATCAAGAATTAGAAGAATATGTAGTTACAAAAGATATTAGAAAAAACTTAATAAAATTTATAAATGAATTCAACAAAAGTTTTGACGAACCAATTCATGATATAGGAGTATGGATATCTGGATTTTATGGTTCAGGGAAATCACATTTTCTAAAAATCCTATCTTACCTTTTAGAAAACGAGGAAATTAAAGGTAAAAAATCTGTTGAATTTTTTAGGGACAAGATAGACGAACAAAGCTTTGCGGAACTTGAAAAAGCAGCAAATCAATCTAAAGATGTGATTATATTCAACATAGATTCTGAAAGTAACTCTGATGATAGAGAAGAAAGTCTTTTAAACGTCTTCAAAAAAATGTTTTACCAAAAACTTGGAATAGACGCGAGCAATAAAACGATATTTGAAATAGAAAAAAGGCTATTTGAAATGGGTAAGTTCGATGATTTCAAAAAGTTGTATAAAGAAAAAACTAATAATAGTTGGACAGAAAAAGGGAGACAAACATTTTTCATTTTCAAAAACAAAGTAAAAGATATTTTTGCTGAAGTACTGGGTTTGTCTGAAGAAGAAAAAAATGACCTGTCATTTGACAACCTCCAATCTGACAACTCTATAAGAAAATTTGCACAAGACATACAAGAATACATAAAATCAAAAGGAAACAACCACCACGTTGTTTTTCTTGTAGATGAAGTAGGGCAATACATATCAGAAAGCCAAAATCTAATACTAAATTTACAAACTCTCTCTGAAGAATTAGCAAATCAATGTCATGGTAAAGCATGGATAGTAGTAACTTCTCAAGAAGAAATCCAAGATTTAACAGGAAGAAGACAGGCAGATTTTTCAAGAATTCAAGCTAGATACAAAACAAGGCTGAATTTTTCTTCAATATCCGTGGATGAAGTTATAAAAAAGAGGCTTTTAGACAAAACTGATGTAGCAAAAGATGAATTAAAGTTAAGATACCACGATGAACAACAAACTCTGAGAAACGCAATATCTTTTAACAACCAAGCTTCTATGTATAATGGTTTTAAATCGGAAGATGACTTTATTGAAACATACCCTTTCATTCCTTATCAAATAAAACTTCTTCAAAATGTTTTTGAAGATATAAGAAAAAACAGTGTAGCAGGAAGATACCTTTCAGAAGGAGAAAGATCCCTTCTTTCTGCTTACCAGGAATCAGCAATCATATATGAAGAAGAAGAAACTGATACTCTAATACCCTTCCATTCTTTTTATGAAACAATTAAAAACTTCTTAAAAAGTCAGATAATAAGAGTATTTGAAAATGCTGAAGACCTTGTTGATTCTGCAGCTATAAAAGAAGAAGATATAAAAGTACTGAAAACGTTGTTTTTAATAAGATATGTAGAAAACTTCGAAAAAAACATAGAAAACATAACAACTTTAATGTTAGAAAAAATAGAACAAGATAAATTAGAACTTAAAAAACAAATAACAGAATCTTTAAAAAGATTAAAAACACAAGCTTTAATTTCTCAAAACGGAGAACAATATTTCTTCTTAACAAACGAAGAACAAGAAATAAATCAAAGAATAGAAAGAATCGAAATAGATGATATAGAAATTAGAAAAGAAATAAAGGAACTTATATTCGACGAAATAAACAGTAGTAACTACAAAATGAGATATAACAAAAATGACAGAAACCATTCTTTTTCATTTGATGTAGCAATAGACGAACAAGAATTTGGAAATAGAAATGAAATATCTGTTGAAGTGATAACCCCTTTAGGAGAAAAGGCTGATTTTACAAAGAACAGACTTATGTCTTATTCATCACTTCAAACAAAAAAACTTATAATAAAACTGAACAACCTTGAAAATACACTAAATGAAATAACAGAATATTTGAAAATAAATAAATATTCAAACAGTATAAATAGAAACAATATAACAGAAACACAAAGAAGAATAGTACAAGACAAATTATCTGAAATAACAGAAAGAAAAAACAGAGCCATTTCAGAAATAGAAGATATATTGGTTAATTCAGAATTTTATAGTTTTGGACGTGAAATTAAAAGTTCTGGAAAAGAAAAAGAAAAGCTGAACAACAGTTTCGAAGAATTTATTCAAAATGTTTATTCCAAACTCGTTTTAGTAGAATCAATAGACAAAAAAGAGCTAATAAAAATAATAAAAAATAATAAATACAGAACATTCAGCGAAGAATACAGAAATAAAAAAGCCACAGAAGAAATGAAAAACTATTTAGAAAACACCTCCTACAATAGCCAAAAAACATTAAAAGATCTATATACAAAGTTTGAAAATCCTCCATATGGCTGGACAGAAATAGAAACACTTAGCCTTATTTTAATATTATATAAGAAAGAATTAATTCAACTAAAAGAAAGTTCTGAAATAATAAGTGTTGAAAATAACCAGGATATAGACCGATTGTTGGGAAAAGACAGCGAAAGAATAATTGTACAAAAAAGAGAAAGATTAAATGACAAAATTTTGGGAATAGTTACAAAAAAAATGTCTGAACTCTTCTCAGAAATGTACACAAGTAATTCAACAAATGAAATATACAAAAAGTTAAACCAAAAATTAGAAGAATATGCAGGGGTCATCGATAATTATGTCTATGAATCGGAATCAAAAGATCTTCCAGGGAAAAAAGAATTAAAAATTGGCCAAGACATGCTCTCTGACTTGCAGAGAATAAACCAAGAAAACGAACTACTAAAAGCTTTTGCAGAAAGAGCAGAAGACATTTTACAATGGAAAGAAGATTATAGAGAAACTCTCGATTTCTACAGAGACGGAAAATATCAAAAAGAAATATTGCTTAAAGCCAAAGAATTTGCAAAATCTTTTCCTTCTATAATCGTTGAAGACGATTTCATAGTGAACGAAAATCATACATCTGAATTATACGAAAAGTTAAAAGAAATAATAAATTCCGAAAGACCTTACAGAGAAATAGTCAATATCCCTGATTTATTAGACAAACTAAAAAAAGCAAAAGAAGAATACATCAATGAACAAAAAGAGACCATATTCAAAAAAGCAGAAAAAACATTTGATGAATTAGAAAACTATGCAAATCAAGATTACGTTGACAGTGAAACCAAAGAAAACATAAAAAACACAAAACAAAATATCTTAAACAAAATAAACGAATCAAATGATTTAACAAGATTGTCCACTATTAACTTTTCAATTGATACATATAAATACAGGTTCAACAAAAATATTGAAGAAGATATTGTAAAAAACAAACCAAAAATAATAGAAAGTAAACCTCCTGTTGTTGAAACCCCTAATGAACCAATAGCAAAAGAAAAAATTGTAAAAAAAATTAGAAAAGCAAACCTAATAAAAACAAAATCAATAAAAAATGAAGATGATTTAGAAAAATTGTTATATGAGATTCGAAAAGAAATTGAAGATGACTTGAAAAATAACTCAGAAATTGAAATAATCGATTGATAGGGGGATATAAATGAACACAAATAAAATAAAGAGATTCGCAACAACATCAAGAGAAGAACTAATAAAAGCAGTTGAACTTGAAGCAACTAAACTCGGAATAACAAAAGAAAACTACAAAAACTTGAATGAAGATACAGAAATAATAGACGGAAAAGTAATAAACCAAAACACAAAACTCCAAAGAAAAGAACTTCTTCAAAAAATGAAAAAAGATGGTTTTGAAAACACAATTGAAGAAATAGCATACACATGGTTCAACAGAATAATAGCCATAAAATATATGGAACATAATAAACTTTTCCCAAAGTTCATCCCAAGTTATGTTTCAATATTAGAATCAAAAACAACAGAACCACAAATTACTCAAAATCCATCTGAAATAAAATATATATTAGATTTAGATAATCAAAAAACTGCTGAACTATACGAACAAAACAAACCAAAACTTTTCAAATACATAATGGTCCATCTCTGTAATAGATTAAACAAAAACATGCCTTTCATGTTCGAGGAAATAGCAGATTACACAGAACTTCTTTTCCCATCTCATTATCTTTTCAAAGAATTCCACCAAAAAATGGAAAAAGAAATAGAAAAAGAAGATTGGGAACAAATTGAGCTATTGGGTTGGTTATATCAATTTTATATAGCTGATAAAAAAGATATTCTTATGAATAGTAAAAAAGCTTACAAAAAAAATGAAGTTCCAGCAGTAACCCAACTATTCACACCAAAATGGATAGTAAAATATATGGTAGAAAACTCACTGGGTAAAATATGGGTAGAATCATACCCAGAAACTCATTTAAAAGAAAAAATGGAATACTATATAGAAGAAGAAAAGCAAGAAAAAGAAGTAGAAAAACAACTCGAAAAAATAAGGTACAAAAACGTTAATCCAGAAAACATAACTTTTCTGGATCCTGCTTGTGGTTCTGGACATATTCTTGTATATGCTTTTGATATATTCTATTCCATGTACGAAGAAAAAGGATACATTAAATCAGAAATTCCAGAAAAAATACTAAAAAATAATCTGTTTGGATTAGACATAGACAAAAGGGCAGCACAACTTGCAAACTTTGCAGTTATTATGAAAGCTAGACAAAAAAACAGAAATATACTGGAAGAAAATATAACACCACACATACAAGAAATAAAAGAAACAAATACTATTCAAGAATCTATAGAATTACTAACTAAAGATATGAACAATGAAGAAAAACAAAAAACAGAATACATAATAAACAAATTCATAGATGCAAAAGAATATGGTTCTATTCTTGAAGTAGAAGACAATGATTATGATTTTATCATTGATAAACTTAATAACCTAGAATCACAAAAAGTGTTTGAACAAAATGATATTAAAAAACTAAAAGAACTATTACCAGACATAATCAAGCAAGCTAACATTCTAAAAAACAAATATGATGTTGTTTCTACTAACCCTCCTTATTTGGGGTCTAAGGGTATGAATAAAAAATTAAAAGATTATTTGAAAAAATATTTTAAAGATTCAAAAACTGATATGTTTGCTGTATTCATAGAAAGAAACTTAGATTTTTTAAAGCCAAATGGATTTAATGCTATGATAACTATGCAATCTTGGATGTTTTTGTCCAGCTTTGAAAAATTAAGAGGATATCTATTGAACAATTTTACTATAATAAATATGAATCATTTAGGGCCAAGAGCTTTTAAAGAGATTAGTGGTGAGGTTGTACAAGCAGTTTCTTTTTCTCAAAGAAATATTAAAACATTAGATTATATTGCAAATTATTCTAGATTGGTTGATTATAAAAATGCTGAACTAAAAGAAATTGAATTTAAAAAAGAAGAAAATTGGTACACAGCAAAACAAAATGATTTCAAAAAAATCCCAGGCTCACCAATCGCCTATTGGGTTAGCGATAAAATTTATGATATTTTTGAAAATTCAAAAAAACTCTCTGAATTTGGTGATGCTAGACAAGGTCTTGCTACTTCAGATAATAAAAGGTTTTTAAGATTATGGCACGAAGTGAGCAAAAACAATGTTGGTTTTGGATATGAAAATAGAGAACAAGCTAAAGAATCAGGCCTAAAATGGTTCCCATATAATAAAGGAGGAGATTTTAGAAAATGGTATGGTAACAATGATTATATTGTTAATTGGGAAAATGATGGTTATGAAATAAGAAACTTTTTCGATGATAGAGGTAAACTAAGATCAAGACCACAAAATACAAATTATTATTTTAGAGAAGGTTTAACTTGGTCAAAAATTTCCAGTTCAAAAATTTCATTTAGACAGAAATTCAATGGAAATATTTTTGATGTTGCTGGAACTACTTTTTTCCCAGATGAAAACATACTCTATTTAAATGGAGTATTAAACTCAAAATTATCTCTAAATTTTTTATATTTTATGTCTCCAACACTGAATTATGAAGTTGGTCAAATAAAAAATATCCCAATAATCTTCCCAAAAAACGAAGAAACAAAAGAAAAAATAGACGAAATAGTAAAAGAAAACATAGAAATATCAAAAAAAGATTGGGATAGTTTTGAAACAAGCTGGGATTTTAAAACACATCCAATTTTAGAACACAATACAGACGGAAATATAGAAAATGCTTTTGAGAACTGGAAAGATTTTGCAGAAAAACAGTTCAACAAACTCTGGCAAAATGAAGAAAAACTAAACAAAATATTCTTGAAAATATACGATTTAGAAGATAAAATGACACCAGACGTAGAAGAAAAAGACGTTACTATAAACAAAGCAGATAAAGAAAGAGATATAAAATCTTTTATATCTTATGCTGTTGGTTGTATTGCAGGAAGATATTCTCCAGATAAAAAAGGACTTATTTATGCTGGAGGAGAATTCAACATGGAAGAATACCCAAAATACAAACCAGATGAAGACGGAATAATACCTGTTCTAAAACACAACCTTTTTAGCGACGACATAGTAGAAAAATTCATAGAATTTGTTAAATACACTTTTGGTGAAGAACACTTAAAAGAAAACCTGGATTTCATTGCAGATACACTAAAGAAAAATAACAAAGACTCAAAACAAACAATAAGAGAATATTTTATAAAAGATTTTTACAAGGATCATGTAAAAACATATAAAAAGAGACCAATATACTGGATGTTTGATTCTGGAAATAACAATTCTTTTAAAGCTCTGATATATCTACACAGATATAACAAAGACACTATATCTAAACTAAGAACTGACTATATCCACGAATACCAACAAAAACTCGAAACAGAAATATCTTTTATACAATCAAGACTTGAAAACAGTGATAACATGACTGCAAGAGATAAAAAAGAATTAGAAAACAAATTAAAAGATTTGAAGAAAGATTTGAAAGAAACAAGAGATTACGAAGAAAAAGTTCATCATTTTGCTGATCAGAGAATAGAGATTGACTTGGATGATGGGGTTAAAAACAATTATTCTATTTTTCAAGATATTTTAGTTAATGTCAAATTATAAGGGGTATTATTATGGCAGATAATCGAGAAAGCATTATTAAAAATATAAAAGATTATTTCAAACCTGGTCCAGTAAGAACTATTGTCCTCTGGATAGATGAAGAAAAAGACTTTGAAGACATATTCGATGAAATTGAAATAGATAATGTTGAAAAAATCTACCTGAACAAAAACAACAGGTTGGGATCAAAATTCCAAATATTTTATCAAAATAAAGATAAGGATTATATTGTCTATACAGATTTTGATGTTGAAGATGATGATTTTGTTGCTGATATCAAAATTCACTCGAAAATTTTTAGAGCAGACAAAATTTCTTTAATATTAAAAAATTTGAAAATAGATTTTGGTTCTGGGGATATTTATTCTTTTATTAGAAAAAATAGACAGTTTTTTGGAAACAAAAGAATAGAAAAATTAAAAACATATAACTTGAATTATGAAATTATTGATAATCTTTATCTTGGTATGATGTATGCTCTGTTAGATATGAATTATCCAGATAAAGAAGAGATGATAATACGATTACTTTCTTCTGGCTTGGAAAAAAATGATTACTATGAAAAAATAGCTAATTATATAGAAGAAGAAATATTTTGGAATATGTTAAGAAAAATGTACGGATATTCTGGAGAACATACATTAAAAAAATTCGCTGCCTATCTTTTTGTAAATGGTATTGCAAATGATTTTGACAATAAAATACTTTCTAGATTCAGAAATTATATAAACGAAAATTATATTCCACAAATATTTGTATTTTTGGATCACTGGAAACATAGAAACCCTTCTTCTTTTGAAGAAGTCTCCCAAAAGATAGATTCTTTTTTAGAAATTGAATCAGTTTTACAAGATTCTGACTTAGATTCAATAAAAAACATTTTTCTTTTTGAATGTGCAGAAAAACAAATTATCAAAAAAATATATAACTTTTTAAAATCTGAAGTTCACAAGTTTGATGATTTCAAAGAAATTATAAATAAAAGGCAATCTTCTTTTTGGAACGATAAATATGGAAAATATTATAAGATGTTACACTATTATATAGAAATTCTATCTTTTAAAGAAGTTTATAGTTCTTCTTCTTTTCTAAGTGATTTTGAAGAAGGAATAAAGAGATATACTGAAGAGCTATACAAAATGGATTACTATTATAGAAAATTTTTTTACGAATTCGGAAAATATTCTCAACCAGAATTTATAAAAAATATTGCAAACGAAATTGAAAATATATACGTTAATTGGTTTATACCAAATTTAGATGAAGCATGGGTAAGGACTTTAAAATTAAAAAGAGATTGGGAATTTTATGGTATTAAAGCACAGAGAAATTTCTATAGTCAAAATTCTGGAGAGTTTGACAAAGTCAAATCTGTGGTTATAATATCTGATGCTTTGAGGTTCGAAGTTGCAAAAGAGTTAGAAGAAAAATTAAACGAAAATTTTCGTAGTGAAACAAAATTAAACACAAGAGTTTCAAGTATTCCTTCTATAACAAGTATTGGTATGGCGAGTTTACTCCCTAACAATGAAAATATAAATATTAAAGATGATGGATCTGTCTTAATAGGAGATAAACCAACTTCTAATATTGATAATAGAAAAGAGATTTTAAAAAGTGATAGAGAAAAATCAACAGCTATAAAGTTCAATAATTTTATGGATATGAACCTTGAAGAACAAAAAGAATTTAAAAAACAAAATGATTTAATTTATATATACCATAACAGTATTGACGCAACAGTGGATAACGCTGCTTCTGAAGAAAGAGTTTTTAACGCTTGTAAAGAAGCTATAGATGAAATTTACAATCTTTCAAGGGCTTTGAAAAATATAGGTTTTACAAATATAATAATAACTTCTGACCATGGGTTTTTATACCAAAAATCGAAAATGGAATCATATGAAAAATTACCAAGAGAAAAAATAGATTATATAAGCTATAAGAGACGTTATTTTATAACAAATAAAGAAATTAAAAACCACAATTACTTGAGTTTTAAACTTGATTATCTTGCTAATCAAGATTTATTTGCTTATTTCCCAAAGGGGAATATAAGATTCAACACGCAAGGTGCTGGTTCTAACTTTGTTCATGGTGGACTAAGTTTACAAGAGATAGTTATCCCAGAATTAATCTTTAAACCAGTTAAAAGCACAAGAAAGGATTCAGATAAATATGAATCAAAAAATGTTGAATTAGAATTAGTAAATGATTTAAAGAAAATTACAAATACTTTTTTTAGTTTGAATTTTTATCAGAAAGAGCCTGTTGGAGGGAAAAATAATCCTTCTGATTTTGAGATATATCTTGTTGATTCAAAAGAAAAGATCGTGTCTAATTTGGTAAAAATTGTTGCCAATAGCACAGATAAAGATAATAAAAATAGAACTTATTCTGAAAGATTCAATTTAAAGAACGAAAACTTCGATAAATCTAAAGATTATTATCTTGTTATAAAAAATACCACAACAGATACAGAAAAAAGGTATAATTTTACTATAGATATTTTAATTTCTGATGATTTTGGCTTTTAATCAGGGGGATAGTTATGGAAAATTTTAATTTAGATGAAAAATTAAAACAAGATTTTGCTGGAAGAATAGTGAGAAAAGATTTGACTAATTCTATAAAAGAAGGGCTAAATGTACCTATTTATGTTCTTGAATATCTGCTTGGTTCATATTGTTCAACTGATGATGAACAAGAAATAGAAGAAGGGGTAAAAAGAGTTAAATCTATTTTGTATGATAATTTTGTACGACCAGATGAAGCAGAAAGGATAAAGTCAAAGATAAAAGAGAATGGAATTTACAAAATTATAGACAAGATAACTGCTAAATTAAATTTTAAAAAAGATAGATACGAAGCAGAATTCTCAAACCTTGGCATTAAAGGTGTAACCATTGGTGCTGAATATGTCACTAAGTTTGAAAAACTACTTGGTGGTGGAATTTGGTGTATTGTAGACATGGAATATTTTTACGAAGAAGCAGGAGATGAAAGCCCTTTTATTATATCTTCTTTAAAGCCTATTCAACTTCCTAATGTTGATATTAACGAGATAAAAGAAAACAGAAAAAATTTTACCAAAGATGAATGGATCGATGTATTAATAAGATCAACAGGAATGGAACCAAGTAATATAGAAGAAAATGTTAGATGGCATTTGCTTGAAAGACTGGTTCCATTGGTAGAGAATAATTATAACCT
>Ga0181551_10028_pt1 | contig 15233 bp, 10 predicted proteins | sample WG1virinducssDNA_FD_130168 | JGI IMG/M metagenome (GOLD analysis project Ga0181551, IMG submission 130168) | Lab enriched deep subsurface shale carbon reservoir viral communities from Ohio, USA - WG14 viral induction ssDNA ... | reverse complement strand
TGCTTATGGGACAGGATATATTTGGTAAAACATTGGGAGTTATAGGCCTTGGCCGAATAGGGCTCGCAGTTGCTAAAAGGGCAAAAGGTTTTAACATGAAAGTTTTATACAATAAAAGAACTCCCTTATCAAAAGAAAAGGAAGAAGAGTATGGAATTAGATATGCTGAAATAGACGAGATTTTAGAAAATTCTGATTTTGTATCTTTAAATGTACCGCTTACTCCTGAAACAGATCACTTGCTCAACAAAGAGAATTTAGACAAGATGAAAAGTAACTCTGTATTGGTCAACACATCAAGAGGTAAAGTCATAGACGAAGCTTACTTAGCAGAGAAGTTGGAAAAGAAAGAAATCGCTGCTGCTGGTTTGGATGTATTTGAGTTTGAACCAGAAGTCAATGAAAAGCTTCTAAAATTGGACAATGTTGTAGTGGCTCCTCATATTGGTAGTGCAACAAAAGAAACAAGAGATGAGATGTCTATGATGGTTGCAAAAGATATAGATGCCGTTTTATCTGGAAAAGAAGCTAAAAATGTTGTAAAAGGTTGAGGGGGAAGAGCTATTTTAGAATTTAAAAATATTGATGAGTTAAAGTTATCAAAAATAGCAAAAGCTCTTTCAGATAATCTTGAAAATGGGCATGTCATTTTATTATACGGAGATCTTGGAACAGGAAAAACAACTTTTTCAAAATATTTTATAGGCAGCAGGGTAAAAAACTCAACAGTAACTTCTCCAACTTTTGCAATTGAAAACATTTATGGTGAAAACCCCAGAATACATCATATTGACTTATACAGAATACAGGATCCTTACGAAATCGAATATATTGACCTTTTCTCGGATAAAAATGATATATATTTAATTGAATGGGCCGATTATTTGGATTATTTAAAACCAGATAAAAATATTGAAATATGGATAGATTATTCTAAAGCCGATATTACCAAAAGAGATTTAAAGATTAAAATAAATGATGAAATCGATATATACGATTCGATAACCCAGGAGGTAGAAGGATGAAAATAGGAATTTTTGGATTGCCCATGAGTGGAAAAACCACTATTTTTTCTCTGCTTACAGAGCAAGATTACGATCCAAGCTACAAATCAGATGCAGAAGAAAAAGTAGCTCTCGTAAAAGATGAAAGGATAACGAACCTTTCAAAGATGTACAATCCCAAAAAAACAACTTATGCAACCATAAATTTGGTGGATATACCAAGCTTTGATTCAAAAGCAGATGCAAAAGAAAAATCAAGAATACTCCAAATGATTCAGAATGTAGATGCAATGGTTTTGGTTTTAAGAGCTTTTGAGAATGAGCAAGTGCCGTTTCCAGAAGAAAACGAAACTCCCTTAAAACAGTTAAATACTTTGATTTCTGAAATGATTTTTAGAGATATTGAAGTTGTAGAAAATAGAATCGAAAGGTTAAACAATTCTATAAAGAAAAATAAGGCTTCAAAAGAAGAACAAAAAGAGTATGAGATCATAACGAAAATTAGCGAAGTTTTGAACGAAGAAAAGTTTGCCAAAGATGTAGAGCTTTCAGATGATGAGGAAAAATTAATATCTTCTTTATCTCTATTCACTTTAAAGCCAATGATAGTCGTTGTAAACGTAGATGAAGACCAATTTATGAACGATGATTATGACGGAAAAGAAGAAGTTCTTGATATAGTTAAGCGTTTAGATTTAGCTTATTTGGAAATTTCTGGAAAGATAGAAGCTGACATAAACGGATTAGATGAAGAAGAAAAGAAAGAATTTATGGAAGAGTTGAACATAAAAAGTCCTGGTATAGATAGGTTATCTAAAGTTGTTTACGACCATATAGGGCTAATTTCTTACTTTACCGTGGGAGAAGATGAAGTCCGAGCTTGGACAATAAAGAAAAACACAAATATGAAAGAAGCAGCAGGAGCCATTCATACTGCACTTTCTAAAAATTTTATAAAAGCTCAAGTTATGAAATACAAAGATTTGATTGAGTACAAGTCAGAACAAACTCTTAAGGATAAAGGGCTGGTAAAGTTGGCTGGAAAAGACGAAATTGTTGAAGATGGTGACATTTTAGAAATAAGGGCTAATCCATAATGTCAATCAACACCATTAACAATATTTTAAACGAAAAAGAGTTTGAAACACATAGACAAAAAATGAAAAATATGGTAAATAGAGCTAAAACTGTTTTAAAAAACCCCAAAACATTAAATGATAGAAAAATGTTTTGGGTTTTTAGGGTTTTGGGCAGAGACGCTGAAAGGAAAATAGTTAGAAAACACATAAATGATTTTCAGTTTCTTTTGATGCATATTTTAAAAAAACCTTCTGATAATAGGTTTAAAGATCTACAAAATTTTTATAAGCTAAAAGATGAAACCATTCAGACCTTGAAATTTATATTGTATCCACAAAAGTATCCGCCTGGAAATTACAACAAATATCTAAAAAAGTTTGGTGTAGAATTCTATGATTCAAAAGTGATACTGAAGAAATTTAAATTCAAAGATTACACAGATCTATATGCACTTATGAACTATGTTCCTTTAGACAAAAAGAGCCCTTTTATTCAAGAATTTTTAGACGAGATTTTGTCAATAGATGTTTTGGAAACCAAGAAGTCTTACTACAGAAAGCTAAAAGAAATTTTTGTAGCTTTTGATGATTACGAAAAACAGTTGCTGAATTTGCAATTGAAGAATATATCTTTTTACCATTATAAACTTATTAATAGTTCAAATCCTAAAGGAATAATCATTGACGGAAGTAATGTTATAAGATATGAAAATAGAAATAAGATAGATTTGTTATTGGATATGATGGATTCACTTTATGTCGACGAATTGGTGTTTTTCCCGGCAGTTATAGTTTTTGATAAAAACATCGAATACCATTTAGATTATGAAGATAGGGAAATATTAAAAAAGTTGTCTGAAAAGAAGAGAGTCTATTACAATTCTCCCGCTGACGAGCTTATAACCTATCTTTCTAATAAAATGGATTATTATATGATATCTAATGATAAATTTAGTGAGTACCAATTCGATAAAAACAAGTTATTCGATATACGGAGGTTTGTTAATGTATAAGATAAGTGATTATGACTATGATTTACCAAAAGAGATGATAGCCCAAACTCCGGCTGAACCAAGAGATAAGTGTAAATTGATGGTTTTAGACAAAAAAACAGGGGATATAGAGCATAAGATTTTTAAAGATGTGATAGATTATTTAGAACCAGGCGATGTTTTGGTTGTTAACAATACAAAAGTCATCCCAGCAAGGATTTATGGTCAAAAAACAACTGGTGCAAAGGTTGAAATACTCTTGTTAGAAAAAACAGATGAGAAAAACAGTTGGAAATGTCTTGTTAAGCCAGGTGGAAAAATAAAAGTGAATACAGAAATTCTCTTTTCTGAAAAGCTAACAGGTATTGTAACACACCATAATAACGACGGTTCAAGGATAATCGAATTTGTTGGTGAAGATATTTGGAACGAGATTAACAGAATTGGTGAAACACCTCTTCCACCTTATATAACGAAAAAAATAGATGATGACAGCAAATACCAAACGAAATATGCAAAAAAGGAGGGAGCTGTTGCAGCCCCAACCGCTGGATTACACTTTACAGAAGAGTTGCTTCAAAAGATAAGAGATAAGGGAATTCAAATAGAAGAAGTAACCTTGCACGTGGGGCTGGGGACTTTTAGGCCTATAGATGTAGAAGATATTAGAGATCATAAAATTCATGAAGAGTTTTACGAAGTGAAACAAGAAACTTATGAAAAAATAAAAAAAGCAAAAAAAGAAGGCAACAATATAGTAGCCGTAGGTACTACAGTTGTTAGGACTTTAGAATCAATAGCTCTTGATGATAAATTAATGGGGAAAACAGGGATTTACATTTATCCACCTTATAAATTTAAAATTGTGGATAAACTCATTACAAATTTTCATCTGCCAAAATCATCATTACTACTTCTTGTTTCAGCGTTTTCGGACAAAGAGATAATAATGAAATCGTACGAAGAAGCCAAAAAAGAGAATTACAGATTTTTTTCATTTGGAGATGCAATGTTATTAAAATAAAAGTGGGGGAAAAATGAGTTTGTGGGGTAGAGTGTTTCAAAAATACTATTTAACATGTCATGGATATTAACAGTGCCTGCAGCAGCGGTAGTCAGTTATGTCATGTTTTTAGTTTTCAACAGTTTTATTATATAATATAGAGATATTGACTTTTTATCTCAGAGGGAGATTTTTTTATGGAATATACAATTGTAAAAAAATTAAATCAAAATATAAATTTTACTGACTTCTTAATACTCATAGAAGGAAAATTTTATAGATTAAGAAGACTTGGCGATATTCATTATTTGGATATAGAACTTTTATCCAAACACGAAAATGAATTCAGAAAACTTAATTCATCAGGAATACTGTTTCCTGAAATTATAGATCTTAATAAAGAAGAACCAGAACTATACTATCCATATTTTCATGAAGGCAAAATAGATTTGAAAGAAGATATAACAGTTAGTTTTACTTCTTTTTTAATTAAAAATTTCGACAATTTTATACACAACATTAATTTTGCTCCAAACTGTATTGATTTGGAAGATTTTTATGTTGACGATAAAAAGAATTATTTTTATATTGCACCAATTTTTAAAAACCTCACAAAACAAAATATTTTTAATTTGAAAGACAATAATGAAGAAAGTTTGATTATAGTTCTTCAAAATATTTTTAATTATTTAAAAGATATGAATGTTGATAGTAAATTAAAAGACTTTTTTACACATATCTCTTCAAAAAAAGTAGTTTGTGTATCTGACATGAATAAATACTTTGAAAGTTTTTTTGAATATAACAACGAGATTAATATAAGACAGCCATATTATATAGGTAGGTCCGATTTAATGGATAAAGTGGCCAAAGAGATTAAAAAAAAGTCTATGTCAAAATTCTTGATTTATGGTAAACAGAGAGTAGGTAAAACGAGTTTTATAAGAAATATTTCCAATAAATTGAAAACATTGGGGAATTTCACCATATTTAACGCCAGAACTCTTGATGATTTAGATAAAGAGCTTTCTAAATATGTTAATATAGATTCTAAGCAAAAAAGTGTTGAGCTTAGTATTCTTGAAAAAATTTATCAATTACAGGAAAGCGACAAAAAAAATATAGTCATAATTATTGACGACTACCAAGAAGTTCAAGAAGACTTTATCAATTTCATTGATTTGAGTTCTAAAGCCAATTTCTCTTTGAACTTCAATTTGGTCATAATTACACATGATGCTAATTTGAGAGAAAAAGATATTTTTGAGGAGTTTAATAAGATCAAAATAGATAAGTTTGGATTTTCAGAAGTTGAAGAAATGATTTCTTCTATGATGAGTAAAGAATTCGTTCAAAAAAATCAGTCTTTTATTGAAAATATATATCATTCTTCAGCAGGCTTACCAGGAAACATAGAAGAACTGATAAATGAATTGTATTTTAATGGATACATTTATTTTAAAAATGGTGAATGGTACGTGGATAGCGAGAATATGAAAATGACCAATTTCAACGACTTTGTAAGCCTCAAGCTGAAAAATATTAAAAAAGAAATAAAAAAAGATATATCCGAGCTTTCTTTGTTGGGAAATTCTTTCACATCTTCTGATATAAAAATTCTTTCAGCTATTACAGAAAAAAACTACGACTTAGAAGAAATATTGTCTACTAAAATAATTCAAAAAGAAAACAGCTATTACAGATTTTTCAACAGAGAATACTGGGAGCAGTTTCACAGTAAGTTCGATAAACAAGCCTTGGAAAAATACCATTGCCATTTATACGAAAAAACTTACAGCTTTCAGAAGAAAATCTGGCATCTTAGACAAGTTGGAAAAGAAAAGCAGATTGTTCATGATTATATCAAAAGGATAAAGGATGCTTACAACAACTGGTCAAATATAGACATAATCCAAAAATCATATGAAGAAATAGATAACATGGGAATAAAAAGTGACACAATTTTTATATACTTCATAAAATATTTGATCTTTTCTGGAAATTTCTCAAAAGCTAAAAAGTATCTGAAATATATAGATAAAAGATGGATGAACTATTATAGATTGAGAATTTTGGCAGAAGTAGAACCAGAAAAAACTATAGATGAAATAAATATTTTGTTGAAAGAAACCAAAAATCCTTTTGAAATTTTCTACTTAAAAATAATCAAGGGAAATATCCTTGTTAATTCAAAGAAAGAAGATTTTAAATCGGTAATGACTTTAAAGAACGAAATACAGGTTCTTTATGAAAAGTATAAAAATAACTTGGCATTTGTTGATTTGTACTTGTCTTTTGCAACAGATTATGGATATTATTTGCAATCCATAAACAGGAAAGAGTCTCAGATAAATAATAGTGAGGCACTTGCTATAGCAAAAAATTGGAATTTAAAAAAGCATATATTAAACATATCGCTTTTAATGGCTCATGATTATTTGGACAATTCTTATATGTATGAGAGCTTGACAGAAGAAGCAATTTCGCTTTCTAAGAGCTCAAACGATTTAAGCAAATTACCTGAAATATATATGAATAAAGCTTATATGCATTTATATAAAGGTAATATAGATGATTTCTTCATGAATATAAATGAATCCATAAAATACTCCAATATCTTGAACAACAAATTAGTTGAATTAAGATGCTATGGTTTTAAGGCTTTTTACTATTTTTATATTGACGATATGGAGAACATATTTTCACAAATTAAAATTATAGAGAGTTTTATGGATATTAAAAATAAACGACTACACAATCGTGCTAATTACTACTATTATTACATTAGTTCTCTTTACTATTTGAGACTTAAAGACAAACAAAAGATATATGATATTATTAATGTGATAAATGAGTCTTATCCAGAATTGAATCATATAAACATATTGAACAAAGTATTCGTTTCTAACGATCCAGATTACATAATAGAAAACACAGAAGAACTTTTTAAAAATCAGATAAATCTTGAAGAAATGATATACCTTTTAAATGAAAAATTTTTAATGAATAAAGAATTAAAAGGTCTTTTTATTACTAAAACAGTTGACCTAATTAAGCTTCTAAAAGACAATGGGTACAGGCTAAGCCTTTCTATATTGTATGAAGGTATATCCAACTTTTTTTTAGTACAAAAAGAATATCTGAAATCTTTTAAATATTTTAGACTTGCCATTATAAATTTTAGAAATCTTGGTTTAATTGAAAAAGTGAAGAAATTAGAAGAAGAGTTCTACAATGTTATTAAGAACAACTCTTCTATATTATTGTACGATGATGGGGAAAAGAAAATTAAAAATCATTTTTATGATGATATAATAAATGTATCTATTATGATAATTTCTTTGGACAATATACAGGAAATTTTGGATAAAACATTGAACTTTTTGAAGAACAAGTTCCCCGTTAAGAGCGTGTTCCTTAGGGTTGAGACTGATATGTTTGAATCTCAATCTTCTACATCCTACGATTTCTTAGTACCTTCAGAAGAAGTCTTTTCAATAGAGCCATTGGGAATTTTTTACGTTTCCAAATATAACGATTTTATTATAAAGTACTATATGAGAAACGAAAATTTGATGATAAATTTGAATTACTTTGAGAGCATTTTTGATACCATTATATTGTTGGACGAATATTTATCTGCAACGTTGAGCAGAATTATCTATCAACAAAATAGTATCAAAGACTATCTTACAGGTGCTTATTCAAGAAGATACCTTTATTTGAGATTGGAAGAAGAATATCTAAAATCTTTAAGAGAAGATTCTCGTTTTGCTGTTGCAATGTTTGATTTGGATGATTTCAAAAAAGTCAATGACACCTATGGCCATAAAGAAGGAGATAGGGTGTTAAAACTCTTTGTAGACACCATAAATCAAAATATTAGAAATTTGGATATTTTGGGTAGGTATGGTGGAGAAGAATTTGTTTTAATCCTTCCAAAAATTACTTTTGAAGAGGCGTTAACCGTGCTGGAAAGAATCAAAGGAAAGGTAAAAGAAAACTCAAAAAAATTTTTGGGTTATGAAATTACTACTTCTATAGGTATTTGTAGTTCAAGATATATAAAAAATAACGATTATAAGAAAATAATCGCGTTTGCAGACGAAGCGTTGTATAATTCAAAAAATACTGGTAAAGACAAAATCACAGTTTATAAAGAATAATTTTTGAAAGGTGTTTTATTTATATGAAACTTATTGATTTGCACGTACATTCTACCCATTCTGATGGTTCTTTTTCAGTGGATAGTTTGATCAAAAAAGCTAAAAACATGGGAATACAACTTTTTTCTATAACCGATCATGATACTATTACTTCCCAATATGAAGCTGTAGAATTATCCTCAGAATTAGGATTAAATTATATACCTGGAGTTGAGATAAATGTAGTCTATCCACAGCTCATGGACATATTGGGATATGGGATAGATATTTATGATGAAGAACTAATTGAATTCTTAGATAGAATTAAATTGTTTAGAAAGTTGAGAAATAAGAAAATGGTAGAGCTGCTGGAGGAAGAGGGGTTCAACATATCATTTGATGAACTTGAAGAAAAGTATGATTCTACTACCATAGGAAGACCGCACATAGCAAGAATTCTTATACAAAAGGGTTATGGAAATTCTGTTTCCCAATTAATGAATGGCCTTCTTTCGAGAGATAGAAAATGTTTTGTGGAGAGAATTAGATATTCACCAAAAGAAAGTATCGAGATGATTAAAAAGGCTGGCGGCAAAGCGATATTAGCACATCCTGCAAAATTAAGAATACAAAACACTCAATTAGAAAAATTGTTAGATGAGCTGAAACATTACGGATTAGATGGAATGGAAGTCATGCATTACAGTCATAGTTTGGAATATTCAAGATATTTATATGAATTGGCTAATAGAAAAAATTTATTAGTATCTTATGGTTCAGATTATCATGGGTTTAATAAACCATTTGTTAATATGAGTTATTCTATAAATGAAAATACTTTCGATGAAATTGAATGGGGATTAAAGAATTAAAGTTTATTAACCGATATAAAATATGATGATGATTATCCAAGGAGGGGTGAACTATGGAAATCAAGGATGTTAATTCCAACTATGTTCAACAGTCTCAACTGCAACATGGGAAAGCAGTTGTAGCAAAAGAGCAAAAGCCTGCGGACGCTAATGACTTTAAAAAATCTAATGAAGAAATTGAGAACAAACAAGTTGATATGGACAAGATCACTGATGTTCTCAAAAATAAATTAGATAAAATTCAAAAGCTATTCACGGGTGAAGCAAGATTCGAAGTGAACAGGGAAGCTGATATGATTGTTGTAAAAATCATTAATAAAGAAACAGAAGAAGTAGTGAGACAAATACCTTCTGAGGTTTCTGTTAAGCTTGCTAAAGCATTAAATGATTTAGAGGGGATATTATTTGATGAAGAGGCTTGATAAAATAAAAAGCGAATTTATATTAAATTCGCTTTTTATTTTTGTCAATAAGTTCATCCATATATTCAATTACATCTTTCTCACTTTTCAAAGATGACAGCTTTTTTCTTTGTTCTTTTGCACCATAAATTCCCTTGGTATACGCCACTAAAAACTTTTTGAACTTGTTTATTGCTATGACCTCTTCGTATTCTTTAACCATAAGACTCAAATGTTTTAAAGTTGTTTCGTATATTTCGCCTATAGTTGGAGCTGTGTTGTTGAAAATCCAAGGGTTCCCAATAGCGCCTCGGGCTATAACCATAAAATCTACATTTTGTTCGTTAAAATAATAATCAATATCTTTTTGAGTGAAGATATCCCCAGAAGCACCCAAGGGAGAAAAATTTAGTTTTTTAAAATAATCTTTTCTTGCATTTCCAGAATAAAACTCTTCACGAGTTCTTCCGTGTATGATTATGTAGTCCGGTTGAGACTCATTCAAAGAGTGTACAATGTTTTCAACGTTGTTTTCTTCATAACCGACTCTTATTTTGACTCCAACGGGAACATCAACCTGCGACTTAACTGCGTAGATGATCTCCTTGAGTCGTTCTAAGTCTTTCAATAGAGCAGCTCCTGCACCCCTTCTTACTACTTTTTTCACCGGGCAACCAGCGTTAATATCTATCCATTCTGCTTTATCCTTTAGAAGTCGTGCTGAATCAGAAAAATTCTTGGGTTCATGACCGAATAATTGAACTCCAATATTTTTTTCATCTTCTCTGGGCAAATATTTGTAAGTTTTTTTAATTCCTTGAGCCAATGCATCAGAAGAAATCATTTCTGTAAAAGTAAAATCGGCACCAAATTCTTTCGCTATTTTTCTAAATGGGTAGTCTGAATAATCAGCCAAAGGGGCCAGACCAACTTTGTTTTTCAAAAAGAACATACTACACCTCTCATATAACTTTATTAAAAAACCCTCTTATAATTATAAGAGGGTAATATTTTTATTTTATTTCAATTATTAAATCATCCATAATTTTTGGTGAATTTTCGTCTCCGCCACCAAAAGACCATTGTTGTGCTTCTGGAGACATAGGCCTCAAAACAGCTTCAATTCCATCATAATCATAAGTTGTTATATAAAATTTCCATCCAGAAAGATCGTTGGTATTTAGAACACTATAAGGTATTGAAAATGTTATTTCACTCAGCTGTTTATTTACATCAGCAGTAGGTGAAGGAGTTATCCCTTCTCCAAGTCTTTCTTCTGAAGCATCGTTGGTGTTGTGGAGTGTTATTCCCCAACCAGTGGCGTATATTTCATAATTCCAGTCCATTCCTTCAGGCATTTTTGCGTTTTGATTTGGTAATATTTTCATCCCTTCTTGATCTGGATCATCTATAAATATTTGGAAAGTAACATGGTCAAAACCCTTTGAAGGAGACCAGTTGTCAGTTACTTCTCTCATTTTCATAGTCAATTTCAACAATTGCCCTACTTTTGAAAGTTTGGCTCCAGTTATATCCATCTGTCTTTTGAATGTCAAATCTTTTGGATATGTATAATTACCATTAGGACCGTTGTCATCACCTATAGGATCCGAAACTGATATTATTTCAACAGAAGGTATATCGACTTCAAATTCGTAAGTATCTGAGTAATTTGAGTAAATAGGAATTTTGCCATAAGCTTTAACAAAAACAGTATGTTTACCAGGAGTGAAATCTGCTATGTTGATCGCTGCCTGCCAATCTTCATTTTCTTTCATATTAAGCTCAACTTCTTTATATGCCTGCTCTTTTCCATCTATTATTATTTTAAGTTTTTTAGAATTCGATGCAGTACCTGTTATAATAAAGTTTTCTTTAAAAGAGTTTTTTTCATATAAATTTGTTATTTCAGCTTTTATTTCATTTTCTTTAATACTTTTTGTCGCGTTAGTTATTTCATAGATACCAAAAGAGCTTCCATTTAATAAAAGGTTGAATTCGCCTTCATAAGTAATTGGTTTATCTATAACATTCATCAAATAAACCGGTTCTAAGACTGTACCTTTTTCATAACCTAAGTCTATTCCAGTTGCATATTTTCTTTTTGAATTTGTATTTATCATTATTAGATAGTCTTTTTCACCTTTAATCGAATAGATTAATGGTCCTGGGCCAAGATTATCTGAGTATAAAACATCTATCTTTCCATTTCTGAACGTTGGATGATTGTCTCTTAATTCATTTAATTCTTTTATGTATTTGAACATTGGAGCTGATGTGTCAAAATGATCTATTCCACCAGCTTGAAAGCCTTCTGCAAACATAGTTGCTCTTGTTTCAATGAACGATTGTTCTGTCCCATAATAAACGGTTGGTATACCTGGAATTGTATATATAATACCCAGCGCTTGTTTAACAGAATTTATATTTGAGTTTTTCAAAAATCTATCCATATCGTGATTGTCTATAAAAGTAACAAGAGTAGAAGGATCGAAAATTTCTTGCCTTTGTTCTAATCTGTATCCTATATAGTTGGTTGGTTTCCCTTCTTTAAAAACTCTTTTCAGTTCTGTTTGTAATGGAAAATCAAGCATAGAATTATATCCATAATCATAATATTTTGCTATTTCTTTTTCTCCGTAGTTTTCGTAAGGGTTGCTTCCTATCCAGGCTTCTCCATAAACAAGAAAGTTTTCTTTAGAGTTTTTCTCCGCTACTTCAAAAACACCTTCTTCTCCATTCAAAAATTCTCTCCAGAATTCTGGTTCAACATATTTTGCGGTATCAATTCTAAAACCATCAATCCCCGCATAATCTATCCAGTATGTGTGTGAATCTTTTAACACTTTAATTACTTCAGGGTTTTCAGTGTTAATATCATCAAGTTCGTTGTAAGCTGTGTTATAAACATCTGGATTTTCAACTTCAGTTGCCCAATGAAAAGCATTAACTTTTCTCTGTTCTGGATCATTGTAATCAAAATTATTAAACGGATATTGTACTGGTTTTCCTGGAACGAGTTTATCATTCACAACATAATTTCCATCAACTAACTCAAAATAATTAGCAGTATGGTTAGTAACAATATCTTGTATAACTTTTATGTCTCTTTTATGGGCTTCTTCGACAAATTTTTTGTATAACTCTTCGTTACCAAAGTGCTCATCAATTTTTTTGAAATCTCGAGCCCAGTAGCCATGATAACCACCGTAATTAGTCCAGCCGTCCCACCATTGATTTGCAATTGGTGGAGTCAACCATATTGCGGTGAATCCCATTTCTTTAATGTAATCCAATCTGTCAATTAGGCCTTGAATATCTCCCCCATTATATTTCGAGTTTACTATTCCAAAGTCTATTCCACTTTTTGTTTGGACGTCATTCGAAGGGTCACCATTTTCAAATCTGTCGATCATGATGAAATAAATTTTTTCATTACTCCAATCAGCAGCATTTAATGTAGTCACTGCAATAATCAATAAAAATGAAAACGTTGCCACAATTTTCAAAAAATTTTTCATTTTCTAACCCCCATTAATTGATTTGATAATATTATATCAAAAAAATTATAATTCTTTTAATGCCAAATTTGGTATAGCATCCAAATCAAAATCAGAAAAATCATTTCTTATGTATTTCTCATAACCCGCTCTAGCAATCATTGCGGCGTTATCTGTACAATATTTCATTTCTGGTAAGTAGATATCAAATTCTTTATAATCATTAAGTTTTTCTCTTAATGTAGAATTTGCTGCAACACCACCAGCTATCACTATTTTCTTTCTGTTATTTATTTTTGCATATTTAACAGTTTTATGAATCAGAGTACTCACAAGTGATTCCTGAAAAGATGCAGCTATATCTTCTATCTTTGCTTCAGGATTATCTTTTTTAAAATAAAGTACAGAGGTTTTTAAACCAGAAAATGAAAAATCATATCCCTTGTTGAAAAGAGGCTTTGGAAATTTATAAATTTTCTTGCCGACTTTTGCCAGCTTATCTATAATAGGACCTCCTGGATAGCCAAGTTCAAGCATCCTTGCAACTTTATCAAAAGCTTCTCCTGCAGCATCATCTTTTGTTTGTCCAACAATTTCAAAATCCATATAATCTTTGGTATCCAAGATCATAGTATGGCCACCAGAGACTAAAAGAGTTACAAAAGGTGGTTTTAAATCTGGAGAGGAAAGAAAATTGGCATAAATATGTCCCATTAAATGGTTTACACCAATTAATGGGATATTTAAATTTAATGATAATGCTTTTGCAAAATTCAAACCAATTAATAATGCCCCAACAAGACCAGGACCTTTAGTTACAGCAATTGCATTAATATCTTTTAATTCAATTTTAGCTTCTTTAAGAGCTTCTTTAGTAATATTGTTCAAAAATTTTATATGTTTTCTGGCTGCTATTTCGGGAACAACTCCCCCAAAAACTTTGTGTATATTTATTTGAGAAAGAACAATATTTGATAAAATTTTATTTTTACCTTGTAGAATACAAACAGCTGTCTCATCACATGATGTTTCTATTGATAAGATTATTGGGTCATTCATCTGAACCTTCCTTTGTTTAAGCAGTTTTTTTATATTTTTTTATAACTTCTTTTTCGCCTCTTACTACTTCCTCGTCTATAATTATTTCATCTATTTCATCTTTTAAATCTGGTGCTTCATACATTATGTCAAGGGTTATATCTTCAAAAACACTTTTCAAACCCCTTGCACCAGTTCCTCTTTTTAATGCATTTTTTGCAATTTCGTATAAAGCTTCGTCAGTAATTGTGAGTTTTATACCATCTAAATCAAGTAATGCTTCATATTGCTTAAGTATTGCATTTTTAGGCTCTTTTATAATAGTCACGAGATCTTCTTCGTTTAAATCAGAAAGAGTTGAAACTACAGGAAATCTTCCAACAAATTCTGGTATCATGCCATAATGAACCAAGTCATCTGGTGTTACCTTTTTTAGTATTTCTCCATCTCTAACTTTTTCTTTAGATTTTATCTCGGCTCCAAATCCAAGAGAAGAAGTCTCAGTTCTTTGTTTTATTAGATCAACTAATCCATCAAAAGCTCCACCGGCTATGAATAGAATTTTTGATGTATCTACTTTTATAAACTCTTGATAAGGATGCTTTCTCCCACCTTGTGGCGGAATGTTTGCAATAGTTCCTTCAACAATTTTTAGCAACGATTGTTGAACTCCTTCACCAGAAACATCTCTGGTAATAGATGGGTTAGAAGATTTTCTGGTGATTTTATCAATTTCATCTATATATATAATACCCTGTTCTGCTTTTTCAACATCAAAATCAGCTGATTGTAAAAGTCTTAAAATTATATTTTCTACATCATCTCCCACATAACCAGCTTCGGTTAAGGGAGTAGCATCTGCGATAGCAAAAGGAACTTCTAAAATATCTGCTAATGTTTTTGCGATTAAAGTTTTACCAACTCCAGTTGGCCCAAGCATTAATACATTCGATTTTTCTAAGTCAACGTCTTTTAGTTTGTGAGATGAAAATATTCTCTTATAATGGTTATAAACTGCCACTGAAATTGATTTTTTTGCACTTTCTTGTCCTATGATATATTGATCCAAGTACTCTTTTATTTTACTGGGTGTTGGAAGTTTAAATTCTTTCTTTTGTTCTTTTCCTTCTTTAGTATTATTCTTATGTTTGTTTTCTTCAATCAAGTCATCAAAAAGCTCAACACACTCGTCACAGATG
>Ga0181551_10027_pt1 | contig 15331 bp, 13 predicted proteins | sample WG1virinducssDNA_FD_130168 | JGI IMG/M metagenome (GOLD analysis project Ga0181551, IMG submission 130168) | Lab enriched deep subsurface shale carbon reservoir viral communities from Ohio, USA - WG14 viral induction ssDNA ... | reverse complement strand
CTTTAGTTCAATTTTACGATTATCTATTATTTTGATGATTTTATTTTTTTCGAATGATGAAAAATTTCTTGATATATTTTCTCTTGTAGAACCGAAAATTCTGGCTATTTCTGCTTTAGATTTATCTATGTATATATGTTTGCTTTTTTGAAATTCATAAAGGTTTATCAAATAATAAGCCAATTTTTTCTTCGTATTTTCAAAAGAGAGAAACTCTATTTTATCGGTTAGAACTTTTATTTTATCAGAAATAGATTTTATATATTCGGTTGTAAACTTGATATCTGATAAATGTTCCAAAATCTTTTCTTTACTTATTTCTACAATTTTTGAGTCGATATCTGCTATTATATATGCAGGATAATTGGATACAGAAAATAGCAATGTTTCAGCAAAAGTATTGTTTTTATTAATGTGTCTTATTATTAGCTCTTTTCCAGATGGGAGGTATTTTACAATTTTCAACTTCCCTGAAATCAAATAAGTTATGTTGTTGATTTCATCTGTTGGTTTCTTATATATACTTCCTTTCTTTAGAAAAATTTTGTTCATCTTTTTGATATCAAATTCTTTCTTGATTAAATCAACCAAATTCAATATAATCACCTCAATATATTATACCGTGATATAGATCACGGTATTTTTTTATTTTTTTTCTTATAATAAAATTACGGAGGTGGACAATTTGACAACTATTTTACTAATATTCGGAGCAGGCGGGTTTCTTGCATGGTCTTTCAAAAAAGATGTCCCAAAAACTAAAGATACTTTGAAAAATGCTTTGGTTATGATGAAAGAAATGTTGATAGAGATAGTAGGAATAATGGCGATAATAGGTTGGGTTTTGGCAATCATTCCAGAGAGTTATATTCGTAACCTTTTGGGAAGCGCCAACGAATTTGTAAGTACTTTATGGGGTGCTCTTATAGGTACTGTAACTATCATTCCAGCTTTTATAGCTTTCCCATTATCTAAATCTTTGTATACAAGCGGAGCTAACTTAACAGCTATAGCTGCTTTTATAACAACATTGACGATGGTAGGTTTTGCAACATTTCCAATTGAAAAAAAGTATTTCAAGAAAAAATTCAGTATAGTTAGAAATATAACCGCATTTTTCATGGCGATAATAATAGCTATTCTCATGGGGGTCATACTATGATTGAAAAAATAAAAAAATACAAATTTATAATAATAGCTGGTTTGTTGATATTTACAACCCCTATTTATAACCCAAACGCTTTTTTTGAAGCTTTGAATATTACAAAAGGGTTTTTCTTAGAAATGCTCCAAATCATGCCAGCAATAATGATAATATCCGCTTTAATTAACCAATGGGTACCAAGAGAAGTGATAATTAAACATTTTGGCGATGGCTCTGGAATAAAAGGCAAAATCTATTCTTTTATAATAGGATCCTTTTCAGCTGGTCCAATTTATGCAGCCTTTCCAGTAACTCATTCGTTATTAAAAAAGGGTGCTTCTGTTGCCAACACTGTTATCATAATAAGCTCTTGGGCTGTAATTAAAATAGTGATGTTCATGGTTGAATCTAGTTTTCTTGGAATTAGCTTCGCACTAACAAGATATCTATTGACTATCCCCGCAATATTGGTAATGTCATTTTTTGTAAGCAAGATTGTTAGCAGAGAAGAAATATTGGATGAAACAGAAGAAAATTATAACCCTGTCCTGGAAAAATTACCTGGTATGAATTGTGGAGCTTGCGGTTCTAAAAATTGCGAGGCTTTTGCAAATGATGTTCAAAAAGGTGATAAGGTCCTAACAGATTGTGTGTATATAAATGAATCATAACTTACCCATATAAGTTGTGTTGCCATCGTGAATGTTCCTCTGCACGATGGTTTTATAATATAATTTTATAAAATGGTTATTATCCCAGTCATTCTTCCCGCATTTTGACCTTCACGTCTATATGAGTAGAAAAGTTCGCTAAATTCATAGGTACAAAATCCAGAGATCGTTATATTTTCAGTAGGTATACCTTCTTTTTCAATCAACATCTTGTTCGCTTGCCATAAATCTATAAGGTATTTTTCTCCTTGCTTTATTGCTATTTTTTCTGTATCAGTCACATTTTTTATTGCTTGGAATACTTTTCCATCTACCTCGTAATTTTTCTGAGATATTGAAGGGCCTATCAAGCATTTTATATCTTCTGGCTTACATCCATAATTGGTCTTCATTTTATCTATAGTTTCTTTTGCTATGTTTTTTTCTGTTCCTTTCCAGCCTGAATGAGAACTGGCGATTACTTTTTTCGTTTTATCATAAAAAAAGAGAGGGACACAATCTGCGTAAACTGTGCAAAGAGATGTTTTAGAAAGATTTGTTACCATTCCATCTGTATCTTTGAGCTTCAATACTTCTTTTTCGATTTTTTTAATTGTTTCAACGTGGTTTTCATGAACTTGGTCTGAAAGAATCAAAACGTTATCTTCAAGATTAATTTCTTGAAGTAATTCTTTATATCCCTTTGCATCATTAGTTGAAAATGAACCAAAATCTTTTGTTGTAAATAATATTTTCATATCTTCATCTTTGTATTCCAATAGTTTTTTGTTATTTATAAAAGTTATTTTAAAATTATTCTCCATTTGATCTCACTATATTTATAAAATCATTTATATCAAAAGGTTTATTCATATAGCCAACTGCCCCAAGGTTGAAAGAATCTATCCTATTTTTGTCTTCTTCTTTTTTTGTTAAAACTATAACTTTAATCCCCTCTAAAAGTTTTTCTTTTTTAACAGCTTTTAAAAAGTCTATACCATTCATTTCTGGAAGCATTATGTCCAACAATATGATCGAAGGTTTTTCTTTTTTTTCTAATTCTTTAATAGCATCTTCTGCATTTTTGAATCTTTTGATTTCATTAATAATTCCATTTTCTTCCATTTCTTTTTTTATTATTTCGTAATCTATATCATAATCTTCTATAACAAATATTGATTTATTGTTCATAAAAATATCCCCCTTATACTTTTAATTTTAATTCAACTTGTTTTTTGAAAATTGCCCTATACACTTTGCTCAAATCTTTATCTTTCATTTCTAAATATTCAAAAAAATATATTATATTACTGGTTTCATGTATTTTGCTTTTTATTATTCCAGGAATCAGTATTCTTTCACCTTTATATTCAAAATTAATAATTCTTTTTTCACCAGTTATTATCTCCTCTTCACTTTGAAAAACTAATTCTTCCCCACCCAATTTTCTTATTAATATTTTTTGATCAAAGTTTTTTTCTAAATTGATATTTTCTAAAGATTTAAATTCAATAGGAAGTTTGTGTAAAGATGCTTCTTCGTTCCAATATATTTTTAATGTTTTATTTTTGTTTTTTTCTTTAACCCAAATCAGTAGAGTATAATCATTTTTTGTTTTTGATATAATCTTCGCGTTAAATTTTTCTATCAAACCTCCAACATCACACATAAAAATAAGATTTCTACCCAAAGAGAACTCAGGGTTTTTTTCAAAATTAATGATGATTAAATTCCCAAGGGAATTAATTATTTCCGCTTTATGCATTTCCTCTTTCTTGACTGGGTCTTGTATATGTATATTTTTTGAAACTCCTATTGATGTTGTAGGAGAAAAATGTAAAAAGCCTCCATAAAAAGAAGAAATAACTTCTTTAGAATTTTGAAAAATATCTTTATCTATTTCTCTTCTATCAGCCATTAATTCCATTTTTTCCAGTACTTGCTTTACAGTTTTTGTGTCATTTTCTTTATGAAAAAGATTGTCAAAAACATTACTAATAATGAGTATATTATCTAATATCCCTAAATCTTCCTCTCCCAGCCCATAATATCCTTTTTTATTTGGTTTTTCATGGTGTTTGTAAGATATATTTAGAACTTCTTTCATATAAGGATTGTTTTTAAAAAGTTCAAATAATTTATCTGTATGAGAATAGTATATTTGATTTTCTATAGATTTTAAATCTTGATTATAACTTTGGTCAGATTTTGATAAAAATACTTTTCCAAAATCGTGAATAATAGAAGCATTTCTCAATTTCTCAACCTCATCTGTTTTTAAATGTAGAGTTTGGGCTATTAATGTTGTAAGATCAGATGTCCTTAAAGAATGTTCATATATTTTAGGATGATCTTGTTTTAACATTTTCACCATACTATTTATAAAAACACGGATTATGTTATTTTTTTCATATTTTTTATACAAATTGTATGAAGCCTCATTTATCAACATGTATTCTCTATCCAATATATCATTAATTTCAACCGTTAAATTGTTTAATGAAATAAAAATTATAACACCTATTTCCTCTAAATTGTTAATAAGAGGCTTATAAAGAGGCTTTATAAAAAGGTTTACTTCTTTTTGTCTCAACTCTGAGAGAACCCACCAAAACTGCTCCCTAAAGTCGTCTACATTAATTTCTCTTGAAAAGAAACTATTTTGATTTATAATATCATTTAACCTGTTATTTAATAAAAAAGTGATCCCTTTTTGGTCATCTCTCAAACTATTTTTTAATCCATCATATGTGCTTATTTGAACATATTCTTCTCCATTTTTTAACGCAATTATCCCTTTTAGAAGGGATGGTTTTAATTCTTGACCAATTCCATAGAGTAGTTCGTCTAGAGTGTTGTTCACATAAATCACTCCTTATTTTCTTTTATAAAATCTTCGATTTTTTCTTTAAATTCAGGGTATAATACTTTTATTTCATTTTTATCATTGTTCTTTGCAACTTTTTCTAATTCTTTTGCTACTTCATACATTTCTTCATATTTTAAATACTTAAAAGGATTTTTAATTTGATGAAAAATTTCAGACATTTTTCCATAATTCATCTCATCATAGTAATTCTCTATTAAAGGGATTTTTTCTTCTAAATCTTTTATAAATAGATCTAATATATCTTTATTTTTAGTTATATTTTCAATTTTATTTTGATTCTGTTTTTCGTCCTTCAAAAATTTTTTCAATATTCTTAAAAGTTCATTTTCTTCAATTGGTTTTGGTATAAAATCATCAAAACCAAAATCAAAAACTTTTTTTCTATCAATGCTAGAAGTAAAAGCTGTTAAAGCTATTATTTTGAATTTATTTTCTGATACTTCGTTCCTTAAATAACTTATAGCTTCAAAACCATTCATAACAGGCATTGATATATCCATAAAAATTATTTCATATTTATTCGGGTTATTTTCTATTATTTCTACCGCTTCTTGTCCATTGTCTACTACGTCTACATTTAAATCATAATTTTGTAATATTCTTTTTTGAATTTCTTGATTTACTTTATTATCTTCTACCAACAAAACTTTGTTATTATTAAAAAGTATTTTTGCAAAACCAGTTTTTTTCTCATTATGTAATTGACCTTTTTCAACAAAAAATGAAAAATTAATTTTTGTCCCTTTATCAATTAAACTTTCTACATTAATTTCTCCATCCATCATTTCTATTAACTTTTTTGATATAGGTAACCCTAAACCAACTCCAGAATAATTTCTTTGATTTTCGCTATAAACCTGATAAAATTCTTTGAAAATTTTCTCTAAATTTTCTTCACTAATTCCCTTTCCTGTATCCTCAATTGTAAAACACAATTTATATTCATCATTTAAATGTTTTTCTGATTTGAATTTAAGTGAAATATATCCACTTTCAGTGTGATTATAAGCGTTTCCAAAAATATTATTTATTATTTGATATATCTTTACTTTATCAGCATAAAAAACATCTATTTCTGAATTATAATCAAAGTTTATATCAACGTTATTTTCGTTTTTCATCTTATAGTTTTCTATAATCTCATCCAGTAAATTTTTTAAGTTAAAGTTTGTTTTGTTTAGTTCTATTTTCCCCTGTTCTATTTTTGAAAAATCAAGGATATTTTCTATTAAATCCTGTAAATTTTTTGATGCTTCATAGGACATGTTTAAAAGTTTTTTTGAATCAGAATCTAAACCTTTTTTTTGTAATAACAAAGAATTTACCCCAAAAATTGTGTTTATAGGAGTTCTAATCTCATGATTCATATTTGCAAGAAATTTGGTTTTAGCTTCATTAGATATTTCTGCTTTTATTTTAGCTTGTTTTAACTTTTCATTACTTATTTTTCTTTCGAGTTCGTGACTTATAAGAGTTGAAATTATTCTCAACAACTCAATTTTGTCTTTCCCCCAATTTTTATAGGATTCACAATCATCAAATCCAATAAATCCAAATATTTCATCTTCCAAGAATATCGGTAGGACAAGTATAGAATTTATATTTTGTGGCTCTAAATAGTTTTTTATGCTTTCTGGCAATTCTTCTATATTAGATGATTTTATCATTCCTTCTTCTTTCAACATTTCCATCCATTCAGAAATATCGTTTAAAGGGATTCCCTGTAAGTTATTTATTTCTGGTTCTACTTTATAGTCAGTCCACTCATAAGTGTTCGATGTTGTTTTATTTTTATAATCATTTTCAAATATGTAAACCCTGCTTACATTTGTAAACTCTCCAAGTAACTTCAATGCGTATTCAATTTTTTCTGAACTTGAATCAGAGGAACTAAACTTCATAGATATCCTAAAAAGAAGGTAGTGTTCTTCTGATTTTTTGTTTAAATCTGAATAAGAGCTTTTCAATTCCTCCATAGTTTTTTTTAATTTTTCATTTGTTTTAGATGTTTCTTCGTAAAGCTTTTCAATCGCAGAAGTTTTATTTTGTATCTCTAATCTAACCTCCTCTTTGATTTCATCAATGACTTTATCTTTTTGATTTATCAAAATCTCACTTTCATAATTTTTATAGAGTAAATCGAAAAAATTGTTGTTCAACAAATTAGAAAATATAAAAGCAAAAAATATAATTGAGTTATAAAAAATAAGTTGAGGTATTTGAAATCCTTCAATAAATAATGCAATAGAAAAACTCAATGTAGCTATAAAAGTGCTAATTAAATGTATTTTCTTATTCTGGTTAAATAAAAACGCAACAATTAAAATCATCATGTTGAACATCCAAAGACTCATAGCTATACTTCCATTAAAAAAGTAGTCTTTAAAGGCCCACAAATACACTGTAAAAATATAAGAACTAAAAAGTGTATTCAATTTTTTCATTGATTTAATATCTTTATTTGAAAGTATTTTCAAACTAAATGAAATGAATATACTAAATATTGAATAACCCAAATTAACTAATCCAGCATCTAAATTAGAGTTAAAAAAATTAATAGCAGATATCATTAAACTGATCAAACCGATCGCTAAAGAAAAATATATCAATTTTTTGATATTTAATATATTCGATTTAATTTTAAATTCTTGTTTATAAGAGCCTTTTTTATCGTACATATAATCACCTCAACTTATTATTAATCATCAACTAAAGGAACAAATCTTACCCCGATTAATTCTTCTTTTTCTATGTTGTTTTCATCTTTTTTTGTAATTTTGTACAAATTTTGAAAAAAAGTTTCTCCAATAGGAATTATCATAACCCCATCAATTTTTAGTTGTTCAAATAACTTGTCAGGAAAGTGCCTTGCTGCTGCTGAAACTATTATATTGCTAAAACTTTTACCCTTCCAACCATTTATTCCATTACCAGTTTTATAAATAATATTTTTATAACCCAAACTTTCCAAAACATTTTTTGCTTTTATTTGTAATTTTTCAATTTTCTCAATCGTATAAACTTCTTCAAATATTTCTGCCAAAAGGGCTGTTTGATAGCCTGACCCAGTGCCAATCTCTAACACATCTTTACTATCCAAATTCAATTTTTCTATCATATAAGACACAATATACGGCTGAGAAATAGTTTGACCATTTCCAATTGGTATAGGGTGATCTTCGTAAGCATGTAATTTTTCTTCTTCAGGGATAAAATTTTCTCTTGGTACTTTTTTAAAGGCATTTAAAACTCTTTCATTTTTTATACCTCTTGAAAATAGATTTTCATTCACCATTCTCTCTCTTAGATAATCGAAGTTCATAGTTTTTTCACCTCGTGTTAATTATAACTAAAAAAACCATAAAAATAAAATGGCTTGTCATCAACTTAAATATATATTATAATCAAATTATAATTAAAAAGGGGGGATTGAGATGATTTCTGTAGATTTAGTAGAAAAACTGGGTAAATGGACGTATTTCATAGGTATTCTTTCACTAATTGGAGGAATAATTGGCGTAATTGGGGGGCTTTTTGCATATGGAGTTGGGGCTATTCCAGGCATTATAACTATTTTTATGGCTATTAAACTAATGAAAATCAGAAACTCCGCTATGGCTTATAAATATGATGAAGGAAAAAATGAAAAGCATATTGAAGAAATTTTAGATAATTTAAGAGTTTATTTTACCATTCAAGGCGTTTTGATCATTGTTTCTTTGGTTATGGCAATAATAGGTGTGATCATAGCTTTGAGTACTGGACAAGAACTTTATTAAGATGTAAAAATAGGTTGGAACTATTAAAAAAATACTTGCACAAGCAAGTATTTTTTTAATGAAATTTATTCTGTTGATATTATTTTAATTCTGGAAGTTTTCTAACATCGTGCATCTTTTCAAATAATTCAGCTAAAGATATTATTTCCGTTTCTCTACCAGCTTTGTGGCTAAACGTAAATCCAAAAGGACCTTCATCCGTGTATCCCGCAGGAACTGTGATTGAAGGATAACCTGCTTTTGCAGGAACCATGGCTCCAAAATTGGCTGGAGAAATAATGGCATCTAATCCCAATTCTTCAATTTTTTTATCAATACCTTCTTCTCTTGAATATTTTCTATCGTCTAATAAGCTTTCCAAATACTCTTTTTCTTTTAAATATCCTGAGGTTGAGTTTGCTTTTAGCAATATAGATTGACCGTATGGAATAGCTTTTCTGTTTCTTTGGTTGAATTTTATTACATCTGTAAGACTCTTAACTTCCAATTTTTTATCTTTCAAATAATTGTTTATTCCGTATTTAAATTCATAGAGCAATGTGTTTATATTAGATATTCTATTCATATCCTCATATTCAAAAGGTATTACCTCTGCACCATTTGCTTCCAACATTTTTATAGATTCTTCCCAAACTATTTTTTGAGATTCACTAAGATAGTTTATTATAGTTTTATGATATCCAAACTTTTTGTTTTTAAAAGATTTTTTTTCTTTTCTTTTTAAATTATAATCTTTAGCAATAATTGTTTTAACATCTTTTTTGTCGTATCCAACTACTTCTTTGAAAACCAAGTAAGCATCTTCAACTGTTCTAGTGATGGGCCCTGCAGTATCTTGACTGTGTGATATAGGGATTATCCCTGTTCTACTAATACTTCCTGTTGTTGGTTTTAGTCCAACGCAAGAATTTGAACTTGCAGGAGAAAGAATAGAGCCTGATGTTTCAGTCCCTATTGCAAAAGTACAAAAATCTGCTGCTACAGCTACTCCAGAACCAGAACTCGAACCACCTGTATCGTAATCTCCATATGGGTTCTTCGTTTGCCCTCCAACAGCAGAAAATCCGTTTGGAAGGTTAAAAGAAATGAAATTTGCAAATTCGCTTAAATTGGCCTTTCCCAACAATACAGCCCCAGCTTTTCTCAAAAGTTTCACAATATGAGCATCTTTTTCAGCATAATTGTCTTTTAATGCAATGGCTCCTGCACTTGTCCTCATTTTATCTCCAGTGTCAATATTGGCTTTAATAACAAAAGGTATTCCATGAAGTGGGCTTCTTACTTTCCCATTTTTTCTCTCTTGATCCATTTTAAAGGCGATATCTAAAGCATCTGGATTTATTTCTATTATTGCATTCAATCTTCCGTTGTAATTAGCAATTCTACCTAAGTAAAATTCCGTTAATTCTACTGATGTAAGCTCATTTCCCTCAAACATTTTTTGTATTTTTTTAATGGTTAAATTTTTCAAATTCATAGTTCATCCTCCTAACTAATTTTATCTAATTATACAACATTTTTTTAATTTTTTAAAAAATGTATAATAGTTATGATATAAACGAGAGGTGATTTTATGAGAATAGCTGTTATGTCGGATATTCATGGAAATTTTGAAGCTCTTAGTGCTGTTATGTCCGCTATTGAAACAGAAGATATTGATGAAATAGTGTTTTTGGGGGATTTGGTTTTAAAAGGGCCAGAACCTAAAGATTGTTTTCAATTTATGAAACAAATAAAGCCATATATTTGGCTTAAAGGTAATACAGATGAATGGTTTAATTTAAAAGAAATCAATCAAATAGAAAACAAACTAAAAAAAGAATCCTATGAATATTTTCTTTTTGCAAAAAATGAACTTAGCAATAATAACCTTAGATTTTTAAGTAGATTACCTGAGAAAGATTCTTTTGAAATATTTGATAAAAGTTTCTTATGCGTACACGGATCTCCAATATCAAATAATGATGTTATTGATTCAAAAAGAACAGATAAAGAAATTGAAGAAATGCTGAAGAATGTTGAAGAAGATGTCTTATTGTGTGGTAATTCTCATCAATACTTTTACAAGGAAATAAACGGTAAAAAGATAATTAACGTTGGAAGTGTAGGGCTTCCTTTTGACGAGATTCCTAAGGCAAGTTTCATAGTTCTCGATATCAGAAAGGATAAAGATATGGAAACTGAATTTAAAAGGGTAGATTATGATATTGAAAATCATCTGCAAATCGCTGAAGAAAAAGGATTTCCTTCTTATAAAAAATATAAAAATGAAATAATAGAAGCAAAAAAATATTAAACACTATATAAAAAAGCTGGCTAAAAAGCCAGCTTTATTCTTATAAATCATAAAATATTTTTCTAATACTAAAACCATCATAATTCAATGGTTGCTAATGCTTTATTTGTAATATTTGTAATAGCTTTTTTCAAGTTTGACTTCTTTTGCTTTCACAAGATAATCCAAAACTTTTTTAACTGGATTTGGACTTGATTCATCAAAAACATATTTTGAAACTATTGGAAGTGAATTTTCATGTATATCTTCATCTTTTAAAATTCTTTTTACATAAAAAGTATCTAAAGAAATTTTGAACTCGTCAAAGCTACCGTTAAGTTTTACAGGTGTTTTCAAACTAACATAATCAGACCCATCAGGCCCTAAGAACATCCCTGAAAACTTTAATGCTATCCCAAAAGAACCTATAACTTTATTTGTTAAATTTAGATCATCTTTTGCTCTGTGAAGAGCATCTGATATAGTAGACACTTTACCCTTTGTGAATAGGTCATAAACATGTTTTGTAAATTTTTCTCTCAATTCTGGATAAGGAAGAATCTTATCGTATTTTATCTCCCATCTTCTTGGAGCAGGAACATATAAAAACCCCTTCTTGTTTTGTCTAAGCCTTCCATTGCTTATCATCTGCATTATGAAATGATTAAGCGTTTCACTGCTGGAGTTTTTAGCTATCCATTGATGTTTTTGTTTTGCTGATTTTGCAAGTTTTTCTACATCCATAGCTAAATCACTTGTAGCAACCAACCTTTCAAGGAATCTCATGTAGTTTTCTTCATATTCAGAATATTCTACTTCTTTTAAAATTATTTTCTTAACTTCTTTTTGAATATCTTTTATAAAAGAAGCCATTGTCTTGTAACCAAAAGTGCCGTAATAAATCCCCATACCCGTAATTATTCTTTTTATAACTATTTCATCTGGTTGTAAATTCTTTTCTTCCATTATTTTGATGATTTCTTCAACAATATCATCAAAAGAATCTGTAGAATTTATCTTTTCAGACTTAACAATTTCTTCGTAAGGTATGTAAGTGTCCGCAGACAATTGCATATCGGGAGAAGTATTTTTACTTCTACCTATTACAATTACTGACTTTCCATAAGTCCTTAATTTTTTTACAAGAGGTACAAAGTCAGCATCTCCTGTAACTAACACGAAATCCCCTACATGTGGTAATGAAAACATAGTTTCCATTGCGTCTACCGCTAATTTAATGTCATTACCCTTCTTGTTTCCGAAACCATCTTCGGGCATTTCAATCAATTCAATACCGTGCCTTGAAAAAGAAAACATTGTTGCAGGAAATTTCGACCAGTGCCCATACGCCTTTCCTCCAACCAATTTTCCATAATCGTTAAGCTTTTGTGTTACTAATTCTGGATCAACAGGCTGATTCTGATAATCCATGAACACAAATAAGTTATTCATTTTTACACCTTCTTATATTCTTCATCTCCTTTATGAAATGATGTTTTTGGATGGTAAATTGTTTACCATCCACGATAAATTATATCATATACAATATATTAAAAAAAGAGTCTGCAAAAGCAGACTCTTTTTCTTGGCTCCGGCTGAGAGATTTGAACTCCCGACCTAGTGGTTAACAGCCACCCGCTCTACCGCTGAGCTAAGCCGGAATCTATATCCGAAAAAAATTATATCAAAACAAAAAGGAGATTTCAACAACTAAAGGTAAAATAAACATTAATTAACAGTTAATATTCTGAAGATTAATTATTTGATGGATTTAGGTTTATAGTAAAATTTCTTATTATATTATCTTTATAGAGTTACAACTTGTTTTTACCTATACAACTCACAATGTGATTTCTACAAAGAATAGCTCACAGTTTCATAAACATTTTTAAATTCTTTATAATAATCGATAATTTCTCTTGTTTCTTTTTCTTTTAAAGAGTTCAATATTTCTGTGTTTATTTCATAACTATTTACAAAGTTATTTGATTTAAAAATGCTTTGCAGCTCAACCATGTTGCTATAGACGCTATCTTCAGAAGTGGATTTAACGATGTTTTCAAGAGTATTGCTTATTATGTTTAAAACCCTTTTTAAATCATTTTGTTCTATAATTTTCTGCGCATTTTTTATGTCTTCTAAAGGGTCTATATTACTTATCTTTTGTTTGTTTATACCCTTAGGGAAAGAAACTTTTACCAAAGTCCCCTCATCTAAAGGCTCTAAAAATACTTGCCCCCCCAACATAGTAACATAGCTTTTCACGATACTCAAGCCGATCCCTAAACCATCTTTTTTTCTGCTCAAATAGTTTTCCGTTTGGAAAAAACTATCATAGAGTAAATCCATGTTTTCTGTCTTTACACCTATTCCAGTATCTCTTACAGAAACTTCTATTTCATCGCCCTCGTCTTCAACACTTATTGTTATCTCGCCCTCATCGGTAAACTTGTATGCATTATCTATTACTTCTTCAAAAATCCTTTTAACTTTTTTATAATCCAAAAGAGAATCTCCTATTTGTTCAAGGTTTTCTTCAGATATTTTCAATTTAATCCCCTTTTTTCTACACATAGATTCGTATTTTGAGGATATTTCAAATATCACATCTAAAATATTGAATTTAGAAAGTTTTAATTTTATCTCATCTGACTCTGACTCAATTTTAGACCTTTCAAACAACCTGTCAAATTTATTCAATATATCTTCAGATGATTTTTTAATTGTTCTCAAATTTTCTTTGTCTTCTTCACTATCTATTTTCATTTGTAAAATATCTGAAAACCCCATGATTGTATGTATAGGAGTCCTGATTTCATGAGACAAAATTTTCAATATATTGCTTTTAAATTCAGAGTTCTTTTTTAAATTATTTTCTGAAATCTCCAGCTCTTTAATCGTTTTTGATAAACTTTTGTATAAAGAGTTAAACTCATCTTTTATAAGTCTGAATTCGTCATCTTCAGAATAAATTATTTCTTTGCTTCTGTTATTTTTTACATTTTTTATCCCATTTACAATAGAGGTTATCGGTTCGGAAATCTGTGATTTAATGTACTGTATGTTTGTCCTCGATATTAAAAATCCCAAAACTAAAAATATAGCAGCTATTATAATTAAAGTATTCCTTAATTGTAATAAAACTGTTGAATTATATAGAAGAAAAAAATCAAAACTTCTAATATTTCCATATAAAACTTCATAGGAATTATTTTCGAGAGAGATCTTTGAAGGATACTCACTTAGAATATTTTCTAACTTTGATTTGAAAACAACCGAATTGGGAATTATATAGCGATCATTGTATTTGATAACAGAAATAAAATCACCAGTTTGGCCTTCAGAATTTAAAGCTTTGTTCAAATTTTCGAGACTAACCCCGTATATATACCTTTTAGTATCAAAATATTGCCAATTTATAAGGTATAATTGATTTGAATCATTTACGTATATTTGTTTAGATAAATCTTCATATGAAAAACTAAAAGAACTTTGGGTCTCGGGAGTCTTAACAAAAGATAGGTTATCCAGGTTATAGACGAAATCAATGTTTTCAATTTCTTGATTAGTTCCTAACATGTAAGAAAAAAATTCGTCTGTCATATCAAGATAATAATTATTTATGAAATCTTCTTTATTTTTAAAAAGAATATTTAGATTGTTTTGAACATTTTGTTTTATAATTCCATAGGTGGCTATAAAAATTATCAAAACCATCACAATGGAAAAAATAATATAATTAAAATATAATGATTTTGATACTTTATCAGCAAAACTTTTCATGTAAACACATCCTTATGGGGGGATTACCTTGCATTTAGAAAGAATTGTGGATACTTTTATGGATTTAGCAAGAGAACTTTATTACTATGGTTCTAATGCAACTGAAATTGAAAATTATATAACACAAATAGGAAAAACTTATGAATTAGATGTTCAAATTGCTTCAATAGGAACTGTATTATATATAACTGTTATTGACAGAACTGGTAAATCTTTAACGAGGATAGAAAGAATAAACTATACATCTATTGATTTTGAAAAGCTTTCTATTTGGGAATCATTTATAAAAAAAATTCTAAAAGAAAAGCCACCTTTTACATTCATAAGAGACGAAATAAAAAGAATTAAATATGAAAATAAAAATCTGGTACATTCTTTTTCACTTTTAATTATAGCAGTTTTTATCGCTTCTTTTTCATTTTCTTTTGTTTTCAAGGGAAATCTTTTAGAATCTTTCATATCTGGTATTGTAGGTACAACTGTTTATTATGTTACCATTAATTTGAAAAATAAAATTTTAAGAGATTTTATAGCAGGATTCTCAATTTATTCTATAATAGAAGTTTTCAATTTATTTACTGAAATTAGAACATATCCAATATTGGCTGGAGCTATTATGGTTTTTGTCCCTGGTCTTTTATTAACTAATGCTATAATGGAAATAGGAGATAGAAATTTAGTTTCTGGTGTATCAAAATTAGTTGAATCAGTTTTTATATTAGGTGCTTTGGTTTTGGGAGCAGGTATTGCTACAGCAATATGGAGGTAATTTTATGCTTTTAAGAATCTTTTTTTCTTTTTTTGCAACGG
>Ga0181551_10022_pt1 | contig 16069 bp, 14 predicted proteins | sample WG1virinducssDNA_FD_130168 | JGI IMG/M metagenome (GOLD analysis project Ga0181551, IMG submission 130168) | Lab enriched deep subsurface shale carbon reservoir viral communities from Ohio, USA - WG14 viral induction ssDNA ... | reverse complement strand
CAAGTAAGAATATTTGTTTTCATGTCTATGGTTGTTTTCTCATTATCTGCTAATACAATAGCACCATTGATGACTTCCATACAAGAAGGATTTGGAATAAGTGTTGCAAAATCTTCAATTATTCCATTGATAAACACCATCGGAGTTATGACTGCCAACATAGTAGGTAGTTTTTTTATTGCCCAAATAGGAATTAAAAATTATTTATCTATATCATATTTAATGGCCTTAGTTGGTAGTACTGCATTTGTTTTTTCTGAGAATTTCATTATTTTGTTAATAAGTGTTTTTTTTATAGGAGCTTCAACTGGTGCTGCTTTTACAAGTCTTTCAACAACAATTTCTCATTTAGATAAAAAATATCAAAACTTTGGAATGTTGAACGCCTTTTTTGGAGTAGGAGGAATTATTGCTCCAATGATAACTACCTATTTTTTATCTCAAAATTTGAACTTTAGATCTATTTACTTGATATACTTATTTCTATTTATTTTATTATTAATTTACTTAAATACGTCAAAAATGATGACCAACATAAAATATGAAGCGATAAAATTTTTAGAAGCTCTAAATATAATAAAGAAAAGATTGATAATCTTTTCTTTATTGATTTTTTTATTTTACTCCGGTACAGAGATAAGTGTAATAACATGGGCGGGAAATTTATTTGTTGAAATGTTTGATTACACAAAAGAATTTTCATCTTTGATGATAAGTTATTTCTGGATAACTTTCACTGCTGGAAGATTCTTAACAGATTGGTTGAACAGAAAGTTCACAGAACTAAATACAATAATATTTTCATCAGTCCTATTCTTTATTTCTTTAGGACTAATTTTGATATTCAAACTCCCATACTTCTTTATAATAGTAGGACTGGCTTTTGGCCCAGTATTTCCATCTATACAAAAATATGCAAACCAAAAACTCCCTTCGAGAGAAGTTGGAATGTTCAACGGTTTATCCTTTGCATCCACTGGTTTAGGGGCTATGATCATTTCTACATCAATGGGAGTTATAGCAGATTTTAACATGATGCTATCATTTTCAATTCCTTATTTAACATTTTCATTCATAATAATACTCAGTTTATTGCTAAAGAAAAATTACACTAAATAAAAATTGGAAATTTTTGTTTTAAGAAAATTAGCGTATTGGTTTTTATTTCTACAAATCTACCAAACTGCTAAACAGCGAAAAAGCAGCTTTTTTCTAACAACAAACAAATATCAACAAACAACAGGAACAAAGTGGTTTCTAAAAAGCAACCAAAATGCGAAACATTTTATAAAAATTTGTCATTGACAAAGAAAAAAAGGGGAAATGAAGTAGGTGAAATATTCTAAGATCCAAACCGGATCTATTTCTGGTTATAACGTTAAAGAAGTAATAGTTGAAATGGACATAAATTCAAGATCATCTTATCAAACTTTTAAAATCGTTGGCCTTCCTACGACTTCTATCCTTGAAAGTGAAAAAAGAGTAATGAGTGCTTTAAGAAACACTGGATTCAGTTTACCTCACGGATCAATCGTAGCCAATTTATCCCCAAGTTCTTTGAAAAAAGAAGGAACGCATTTTGATCTACCTACAGCAGTCGCACTTTTAGAAGCTGCTTCACAGATAAAAAAACTCGATGAAAATTATTATTATTTTGGAGAATTAGGGCTGAATGGAGAAATACGACCGGTAAAAGGAATAACCCTTTTTCTAATGAGTATAAAAAAAATCAACCCTGAAGCTAAATTCATAATCCCCAGAGAAAATCAAGAAGAAACTCTTTTTATAAATAAATCAGATGTTCTGGTGATAGACAACATAAAAGACATCGTGAAAATATCAGAAGGAGAATTAGATAAATTTGTCCCCGTGAACAAAAAACAAATTGATAAAGAGTTCGAAATTGACTTTGCAGAAATAAAAGGCCAGTTAATGACAAAGAGAGCTGTTGAAATTGCAGCAAGTGGTTTTCACAATATAATAATGAATGGTTCTCCAGGTTCTGGAAAAACAATGATCGCAAGAAGAATACCAACAATCCTACCAGAAATGACAGAAGATGAGATAATAGAATCTACCAAATTGTATTCTGTTTCTGGTTATATAAATAAAATAGTAACTAAAAGGCCTTTTAGAGCTCCACACCATACAGCATCAAGTGTTTCTATAATCGGTGGTGGAAGTGATCCTAAACCAGGGGAAATTTCTTTATCCCATAACGGTGTTTTATTCATGGATGAGTTCCCTGAATACAAATCAGATGTAATAGAAGCATTAAGGCAGCCCATGGAAGATGGAGAAGTTACAATAACAAGGGCCAAAGCAGTTGCAAATTATCCAGCAAAGTTTATGTTAGTTGCTTCGAAAAATCCGTGCCCTTGTGGTTATTATGGAGATAAAGAAAAAGAATGTGTTTGTTCTATGAACCAAATAAACAACTACAATAAAAAAATATCCGGTCCTATACTGGACAGATTTGATATAAGAATAAATGTTCCAAGAGTAAAGATAGACGAACTAATGTCAAAAGATGATGGAGAAAGTTCTGAATCTATAAGAAATAGAGTTACTAAAGCGGCAAACATACAAATAAAAAGACAGGGTAAACTAAACGGAAAGTTAAACAACAGAGAGCTTAAAAACCACCTGAATTTAGAAGAATCTACAGAAGATTTCATAAAAAAAGCATCAAACAATTTAAAATTAACCGCAAGATCTGTAAACAGAGTTTTAAAAGTTTCCAGAACCATAGCAGATTTGGATAGTTCCGAAAAAGTGAAAATAAAACATATAACAGAAGCTTTAAATTATAGAGGATAAAAAATATATATGCGGGAGGTTTTAATATGAGAAATTTGGATGATTTAATCAAAAAGGCGAAAGATTATGAGATGAAAAGAGTTGTAGTGGTTGGAGCTGAAGATACTGAAGCTTTAAACGCAGTTTCGGCTGCTCATGATGAAGGCTTTGCTGATCCAGTATTGGTTGGAGACAAAGAAATAATCCAAGAAAATTTGAAAAAAATTGGGAAAACTTTTGATATCGTTCACGCTGAAAATTCACAAGATACTGCTGAAAAAGGTATAAGGCTTGTTAGTTCTGGTGCTGCAGACGTTGTTATGAAAGGAAATATTAAAACTTCTATATTATTAAAAGCTGCTTTGAACAAAGATTGGGGATTAAGAACTGGAAATGTGCTTTCCCATTGTGCGGTTTTAGATACTCCATATTTGGATAAATTGATATTTGTAACCGATGGTGGAATGATAATTAGACCAGATTTAAATCAAAAAGTGTCTATCATAAACAACGCAGTTAAACTGGCAAAATCACTTGGTATAGAAACCCCAAAAGTAGGGGTTATAGCAGCTGTTGAAGTTGTTAATCCAGATATGCCAGAAACTAAAGATGCGGCTATTTTAACTCAAATGAACAGAAGAGGGCAAATAAAAGACTGTATTGTAGACGGGCCTCTTGGTATAGATAACGCTCTTGATATGACCGCTGCAAAAATCAAAAAAGTTACTGGAGAAGTAGCTGGACAGGCAGATATTCTTTTAGTACCTGACATTCATTCTGGTAATTTCCTTGGAAAATCAGCTGTTTATTTGGCTGGAGGAAAAATCGCAGGTCTTATTTTAGGCTGTTCTGCTCCAATAGTAGTAGTTTCCAGGGCAAATGATGCACAATCAAAAATGGCTTCTTTAGCTCTTGGAGTGCTTAATGCATAAAAAAGAACCACTTTTTTTATACATCTTTTTGACAAGTATATTATTGATAACAATATCCAAAATAAATCTGACCGCAGGAATTCTCACTGCGGTCATTATTTTTACTATTTTTATGTTTTTTTTCAAAAAGAAAACTGTTTATCTTTTATTGGCAATAATACCTTTAATAACGATGAATTATACTGTTTTTCAGGGCGATGTTGCCATTTTAGGAAAAATAATAGATAAAAAATACAGTAATTACAAGGTATTATCAGAAAAGATTTATATTAACGATAGATGGGAGAGTCATAGGGAAATATACAGTTTTAACTACAATAAATTCAGTGTTGAAACAATAAAAAATGGGAATAATGTATATATAAATGGTTACTTAAACAACAACTATTTGAAAGCTGAATATGTAGCCATGTCAGATAATAACTCTTTTTTGCAAATAAAAGATAAAGCGATAATTAGATATCAAAACATAGAAGATTATACGGTTAGAGATATAATGATGAGTTCAATCATGGGAGGACTGACCAACAAAGAAACATTTAAAAAAACGGGAACGTTACACCTGTTTGCTGTTTCTGGATTTCATGTTTTTATAATATTTGGGATTTTAAAATACTTGTTATTCCCATTCAATTACAAAATAAAAAATATCCTAATATCTTTAATAATGGTTTCTTATCTTGCATTAACTGGATTTAGCCCAAGTTCTGTTAGAGCAGTGAGTTTAATTGTTGGGATAATATTATTCAAAAGTCTTGGAATAAATGTTTATTCTATCAACATTCTTGGCTTGATTGGATTTGTAAATCTAATAATACTCCCTTCTTCAATATATAACGTAGGTTTTCAAATGAGCTATTCAGCAGCTTTCATGATATTAATAACCAACGAAACGATAAAAAGTGAAAAATTAAAAGTTGTATTGATCCCTTTAGCTTCATTCATCGGTATAATGCCCTTTTCAATAATATATTTTGAACAATTAGCTCCTATAGGAATGTTAATAACGCCATTTTTGTCTATAATTATGGGATGCATAATATTTCTAAGTTTATTATATTTATTACTTCAAAATAGAACTATTGAGGTGATCTCTACAGCACTAATAACAGGAACAATAGCAGTGACTGAAGTTTTTACAAAACTTCCAATGTTAGAAAATCTAACTTTTTTCAGTTTAATCATCTGGAGTGTCATCTTTTCAGTTTATCTTCTATTTCTAAACAAAATAGAAGAATAGATCTTCTTTTCTTTTTTGTTAATTTTAGAAATTATTTTATTTTTATGATATTATATATATGTAATTAAACCGACAAATAAAATCATAATTGGGAGGGATAAAAATGAAAAAAACTTTAATAGCAATAATTTTGGTTTTGGTAATCATGAGTTCTTTTGCTTTTTCTAAAAGCGTAGTTGTAGGCTCAAAAATGTTCACAGAAGGCTATATAGTCTCTAATATGATCGTTGACCTTTTAGAAGATAACGGTTTTGATGTTCAAAAAAGATTCGGACTATCTTCTTTGCCTATTAGAAAAGGTATGGAAACTGGTCAAATAGATATTTATCCAGAATACACAGGAACAGCCTGGGCAGCTTATTTTAAAAAAGATACACAAATATATGACCCAGTTGAATTATTCAACAAGGTAAAAAAAATTGACCAAGAAGAATACGGCATAGTTTGGCTAGATATGATCCATTTTAACAACACTTATGGTTTAGCAGTTAGAAACGAATTCGCACAAGAAAACAATATTAATTCTTTATCAGATTTATCAGATTACATAAACAATGGAAACAAAGTTATTTTTGGCGTAAATCCTGAATACTACAAAAGAAGTGATGGAATATTTGCAGTAATAGATACATATGATATGAATGTAGATAAAAATAATGTAAAAACTATGGAAGCTGGATTAACCTATACAGCATTGGAAAATGGAAATATAGATGTTGCCATGGTTTATTCAACAGATGCCTTAATTCTAAAGCATGATTTAAAAGTCTTAGAAGACGACAAAAATTTCTTCCCATTATATTACCCAGCTGCTTTGGTAAGAGAAGAAACATTAGAAGAATATCCTGAAATAAAGGAAATTTTGAATCCTTTGACTCTATATTTGAACGAAAATATAATTATTCGTTTGAATTATCTTGTAGATGTAGAAGGACTTGAACCGGAAATAGTCTCAGAAAGATTTTTAGAAGCGCTTGGTTTAATAAATAATAACTAAAAAATATATTTTAAACGACCTCTCGATATTATTCGAGAGGTTTTTTCATGATATAATTTAAATAACCAATCCTATTAAAAGAAGGTAAAATCATGATAGATATAGTTGCTGTTTCTGATGATGAAAAAGCTATAAAAAATAAAGACAAGAAAACTTATGATTTACTAATAGGTTGTGGTGATCTTTCACCTGGTTATATGGATTATATGGCTAATGAGTTTAAGGCCAGATTCAACATCATAATCCATGGTAATCACGATGAAAAATATTTTAAAAACCCCTATATAGATGAAAACGAAAAATTTTCCAAAATATACAAAGGTTTTTTTGTATTAAATCATGGAATTATTAATGTAAAAAAATATATAAAAAAAGATGTATGTATAGCTGGTTTTTCTGGAGCTTTATCATATGGGAAGCCGCCATTCCACTTTTCAGAAAAAGATGTAACTAAACTGAAAAGAGATTTGAGCATAAAAATGCTGCTAAAACGGCAAAATAGCTTAGACATCATGGTATCTCACACTCCACCCCTGATTAAAAATACTCTCGAAAAATATGACAGATACCATCAACCTTCGGAAAAATTAACTGAAATTTTCAATAAATATTCACCAAAATTGTGGTTATACGGCCATTTACATAGAAACTACGCTTTTCAACAATTCGATTTTTTATTAAAAAAAGAAGGAAAAGAAACTTATTTGATCAATTCTGAACCTGTTAAATTCATAAAATATGATGAAATCAATAAAAAAGTGGTTTCGATAAAGAACATAAAAGAGATAAAAACAACTACTGTAATTTTTAAGTGAGGGGATAAAAATGTACAAAGGGAACAATTTCACCAAATTATCTGAAGAATACGCAAAAGCAAGAAGAGCTGGTCGAAGAGAGTTTATGTTAAATGCATCAACCGGGAAAGAAAGCTATCTGCCTGCTTTAGAAGATATAATAGAAAATGTGGAAATAGTTAAAGAAGAAGAAATTGGCTTAATTCAACTACCTTTGGAAAAAATCCAGGGAACTTATTATCATTCCAGAGCTTTATCTTTTTCGAGGACTTTCAAACCATTATTTGATGAAAATACTGAATTTTCTCAAAAATGGATAAACTTATTAAAAATCCAGTACGATGAGGGAATAAGAGAACCAATAGAAGTATATGAATATTTAAATTGGTACTATGTTGTTGAAGGAAATAAACGTGTTTCCGTATTAAAATATTTAGGAGCCTACTCTATAAGTGCCAAAGTAACCAGACTTATTCCTAAATGGGATGAAAACAACAAAGAAATAAGACTTTATTATGAATTTTTGGATTTCAATAAAAAGACTGGTTTAGTTGAGATATGGTTTACAGAAGAGGGTAGGTTCAAAGAATTCTACGATATAATAAAAAATCATAAAGTACACGATGAATTAATAGATAACAAGTACAAAGATTTCATAAACGAGTATTTTCTCCCTTTTAAAAAACACTTTGACAACCTTAACGGTGAAAAACTCGATATAACTCCAGCTGATGCCTTCTTAAGATATTTGAAAAAGTTTGGCAAAACATTACCTCCATCAGACAAAGAGCTGAAAAACAAGGTCAAAGTAATACTAAAAGAAATAGAAGACGAAAGATCTCCTGAAAGTGGATCTATTTGGGATATTTCAAAAATATTTGTTCCATCTGGGAAAAAATTGAAAGTTGCTTTTATATATAACACTAAAATAAAAGACTCTGCATGGACTTACTCACATGAGTTGGGAAGAAGATATGTTCAAGAAGAATTTCATAATGATATCGAGACAAAGTACTTTCAAGATGTAAACTCAAAAGAAGAATACGACAAAATAATGCAACAATTGGGTAAAGAAGACTATAAGATAGTATTTACAACGAGTTTCGATTTTTTAGGAGAGAATAAAAAGAATAAATTCCAAAATGTTAAATTTGTACACTTTTCTGGATACAACACAAAAGAAAACATTAATTCTTATTTTGGTAGACTATATGAACCAAGATACTTAGCAGGTATTTTAGCAGGAATTAAAACAAAAACAAACGTCATTGGTTATGTAGCTCCTTTTGGGATTCCAGAAGTTGTAATGGGTATAGACGCTTTTGCACTTGGCGCGAAATCGGTAAATACAGATGCTCACGTGGAAATATCGTGGACAAATACCTGGAACAACAGAGAATACGAAAGAAAATCTGCCGAATACTTGATAAATCAAAAAAATGCTGATGTATTAACTCATCATCAGGATTCATGTGAAGTCATAAAAGTAGCTGCTGAAAACAATTTATATTCTATAGGATATCACTACGATATGAGCGGCACTTATGACAAAGTTTTGACATCTGTAGTATGGAATTGGGGCAAATATTACTCAAGAATAATAGATGACGTATTACAAGGTTCCAACTTCTCTTTCTTTGATCTATTCGGTGGATCAAACGAAATAGAAAAATTCTGGGGAGGCATGAAATCAGGGATCGTGGATATTGCAGAAATGGGAAAAGACGTAAACCCACAAACAAAAACAATGATAGAATCAATTAAAAAATCGATCGTTGAAGAACTCTATCATCCTTTCACAGGGCCTATAAAAGATAACAAGGGTATGTTGAGGATAGAAAGAAACACTCAAATCAGTGATGAAAACCTTTATAATATAGATTGGTACGTAGATAATGTTGATTTTGAATAGTAAAAAACGGGCTTAGGCCCGTTTTTTATTTTTTATTAAATGGCTTAAAAACCTTATTTTCTCTCAGGTATGCCAAAGAAATTTCTCTAAAAGTTGGGTATCTTCCAACCTCTTCTTGTGTTTTGATCAACACTTCATCATCTATATTGGCAATTACTTCACCTTCTGGAATGGTTTCTCCTTGATTTATAATTCTATGTTTATCTTTAGCATCATCTATAGTATCTGTATATAGCAACTTTCCTTCTTTAATAATTCCAAAAGATGTTGAAATTTCTTCGAGCTCGTATATCTCGTGAGAAGAAATTATAACAGTTTTTTTCTCTTGATTAGCGAAGTCTTTCAGCATTTCCAAAACCTCATGCCTTATAACTGGATCAAGATTTTGTGTTGGTTCGTCTAAAATCAACAAATCAGCTCCAGAAGATACTGTCAAAGCAATGTGAAACAAAGTTTTCATACCCATTGAGTAAGTATCTATTTTCTGCTTCAAATCAAATTTGTAATGAATGGCAAAATCTGAAAAAGTTTCTCTACTAAAATTCGGATAGATCATAGCCCACATCTTCATATAATCTTCTCCGTTAAACCTTCCAAAAGTCAACCTATCTTCAGACATTACAGCGATCTTTGTTTTTTGTTTTTGTGTAAATTTTTCCCCAAAAACATCTATTTCTCCTTCATCTGGCCTTAGATCACCATAAATACACCTCATTGTTGTAGTTTTTCCCGCACCGTTAGGACCTATAAGAGAGAAAATTTCACCTTCTTTTACACTTATAGATATGTTATTTAAAACAGATTTGGATCCAAAACTCTTACTCATATTTCTTATATCTACAATCATTTTTGAACCCCCTTCTTGTCAAAAACATAAAGCCCTGTTAGAAATATTAAAACGGCGATTATAGCAGCAAGCCATGTAATACCCTGTGTTGTAGGACTAAAAGCATAAAATGGATTTATATTACTTATTCCAATATTGGAAACTATGGAATCAACAATCAAAACTAAAAAAGGTACACCAAAGTTATCCATACCAAAAGAAACACTCAAAATACTAACGCCGTAATAGGCAGTAACAAATATCAAAGAACTGATAAGATTAGCTATTCCATTCTCTATACTTCCTGAAAATATGGCTGAACCTGCTAAGGAGGTCAAAGCAACCACAGTCACTATAAATGTATACGACATCAAATAAACATCTTTATATGAAAATGGTAATGAAATTAATGTTGAAAATCTTTTATTGTTTATATCTGAGGCCAATCCAAACACCACAAATAAGAACAAGAAAAATATTTTAACTTCAAATTCCGGAATCATAAATAATAAAGAAAAAATTGCTATTCTACCAGCTTTTTCTGTGAACTCTTTCATAAAAAAAGCTTCAAGTTTCTTAATCGTTTGACTCATCTTTCCAAACCTCCTCAAAGAGTAATAATGACATTTTCAGATCAAGATCACTTTCTTTTAATTTTTTTATACAATTCTTTAAATTAGAAAAAACCTCATCTCCAATATTTTCTTCTGAAGTGATAAAATATCCCACCCCATGTTGAGCTTCCAACTTGCCTTCATAAGAAAGCTTTTCCAAAGCCCTTGTAACTGTATTTATATTAACTCCAAATATTTTCTGCATTTTTCTTACGGGGGGTAATTGATCCCCATTCTTCAAATTCCCAAGGATAATCTCTTTTTTTACCTGATTCATAATCTGTAAATACGCTGGAATTCCAGAGTGTTTATCTACTTTATTTAACATAAAACCACTTCCCTAAATAATATAATCATCAGTATCCTAAAAATGTATATTTTTCAACGTTATATCTTCCTTCGGTATTGACGATCAACTCTCCATAATTCTCTGTGGAATCACCAGAAGCTGTAAACATCTTTTCTTTTACTCCAACTTTAGCCTTCCCAATTTTAGAGTTTATATTAAGAGTTCTGCTCCCTTCCCACAAATCTAAATATTTAATATCTAAGTTACTCATATTGGAAGAGATACTAATAAATTCTGTTTTTTCTACACTTACATATGCTGAAATATCCACTCCTACTATACTTATAGCTCTTGACCTAAAAATACCATTTAGTTCCGCATTAGTTGAATTCATATCAAAATTATTTCCCTCATAATTAATTTTATAATTTGAAGTTGTATTACTACTGATAAAATTATCTACGATAAATTCTCCTTCTAATTTTGCTGTTGTAGAAGCTATATCAAAATTATCAGCTATGAGATCTAAATACATCTTTGTATTATTTGAGTTTATTTTCAGTTTTTTCGTTTTCAAATCTCCTCTAACATCTAAAACAACGCTTTGAATATCTATACTCTCATATTCCGTATTTTCAGTTCCAATAGAAATATCAGCCCTTCTATTGTACCAATCTCCGTCATAAAAAATTTTCAAAATTCCATTCTCAATTTCATAACTTAATTCTTCAGGAATTTCAATAACATCTGATTCATTATCGAAATTTATGTTTATATTATCTCCTTTTATATCTAAAACTTTGTTAGCAGGGATTTCTTTTTCTGCTCTCATGATTTTCAAATTATCTTCATAAGAATAATCATATCCTCTTTCACTTGAGTTATAACTAAACTGAACTGTACCACTAAAAAGATTGTTTAAAAATTCTGCTGGTTGCTGAAAATTGGTTAAAAACATAGCTATCAATGATGGTATCAAGAAAAACAAAATGGTAAAAGTTATAAAAAACGCAGTAAATTTTCTTAAGTTAAAAGAAAGAATTATGACGGCTATAAGACCTAAAACAAGTCTTACACTTGCAATTGGTATTAAAAATGCAAAAATAGCAAAAACCATTGCTAAAAGTGCTTTAAAGATATATGGATACTTCTGTTTCATGCCCACACCCCCATCTGTTTTATTTTATAGTGTTCTAATAAATTATAACACAACTGTCAACCAAAAATTTATTTTGTTGATATTTAACATTTTATTCCCGAATAATTTAGTCGGTTTTAATTAATATATTTCAAAAATATGTTATAATTACATAGTAATAGTATTTTTAAAATAATAGACAAAATTTAACAATACTCTAATTTGGGAGGGATATACATGAACTCAATCTTCAAAGATGAAGTCTCCATAGTTCTTTCCGGAGAAGCCGGGCAGGGAATACAAACTATTGAAAAGTTACTTACAAGAATTTTAAAAAGCGAGGGATACAATGTATTTGCCACAAAAGAGTACATGTCAAGAGTCAGAGGCGGAAGTAACTCTACTGAAATAAGAGTTGGAACAAAACCATTAAGAAGTCACAAACACAAAATAGATATTTTACTACCTTTAACCAAAAAATCCGTAGAACACCTAAATGATAGAGTGACGGATGAAACGATTGTTGTATGTCAACAATCATCCTTAAATGTAGAAAATGGAAAAGTTGTTGACGTACCTATATTCGATATTGCAAAAGATATTGGTGGGAAGATTTATTCAAACATAGTTGCTCTGGGGTTTGTTTTAGGGCTATTCGGAATAAAAGAAGACAATATACCAAAACATATGAAAAAATTCTTCGGTAAAAAGTCCGAAGATATAATAAATAACAACATAAAAGCTACAAAAGAAGGATTTGCAAAAGCCAAAAAATATTATGATAACAAAGAAATAAAAATTGAAATTAAAAGTAATGAAAAAGTAGAAAATAATTTGTTATTCAACGGAAGCGAAGCAATCGCTCTTGGTTCTTTAGCTGGGGGATGTGATTCGATATTCTCATATCCAATGACACCTGGCTCGGGAGTTTTACTTGCCATGGCTGGATTTTCTGAAACTTTTGACGATCTACTTGTAGAACAAGCAGAAGATGAAATTGCAGCTATAAACCAGGCTATTGGTGGTTGGTATGCTGGAGCAAGATCAATGGTAACAACTTCTGGCGGTGGGTTTGCTTTAATGGGCGAAGGCATTTCGCTCTCAGCAATGCTTGAAACTCCTGTAGTAGTTCACGTTGCTCAAAGACCAGGGCCAGCAACAGGACTACCTACAAGAACTGCTCAAGAAGATCTTAATTTAATTATGAATGCTGGACACGGTGAATTCCCAAGAGCTATTTTTGCTCCGGGAAAACTCGAAGATGGTTTCTCAGTAGCTCAAAATGCATTTAATTTAGCAGATAAATATCAAATTCCTGTATTTTTATTGACTGATCAATTCTTTGTTGATTCTTACTACAATGTAGAAGAATTTGATTTATCTGATGTAAAAATAGAAAAACAATTTATAAAAACAGATAAAGATTACAAAAGATATTCTTTAACAGAAGATGGTATTTCCCCAAGAGGAATTCCAGGATATGGAGAAGGAATTGTTGGTGTTGATTCGGATGAACACGACGAAGCTGGACATATCACTGAAGATTTAGACATCAGAAATAAAATGAACGAAAAAAGGTTAAAAAAGCTTCACGCTCTGAAAAAAGAAGCTTTAGAACCTGAATTATACGGAAACGAAAACTACAAAAAACTATTGGTTTCTTGGGGTTCAAATTACTATGTTGCAAAAGAAGCTTTAGATAATTTAAAAGATGATTCAATAGCTTTACTTCACTTTACGCAAGTTTACCCAATAAGTGAAAAAGCAAATGAATACTTTGATAAAGCCGATGAATTAATATTCATGGAAAACAACGCAACCGGACAGTTCGAAAAAATCGTTCAACTTGAAACCGGATTTAAAGCTGATCACAAACTATTAAAATACAATGGAATGCCTTTTGCTGTAGATGAACTTACAGACGAATTGAAAAAATTATCATAAAAGGGGGAAATGACATGAGCGAAAATATGTTTTCACTTGAATATGAAGATTCTTTAGATATAGCTTGGTGCCCAGGTTGTGGGAATTTTGGGATATTGAATCTATTGAAAAAAACTTTAGAAGAAGTTGATGAGTTAACTCCTGAAAATTTTGTACTCGTATCTGGAATAGGCCAAGCAGCAAAAATACCGCATTATTTTAAAACAAATTACTTCAATGGGCTTCACGGAAGAGCTCTTCCAGCAGCAACAGCTATAAAAGCAACAAGACCTGATTTAACAGTTGTTGCAGAAAGTGGCGATGGAGATATGTATGGTGAAGGTGGAAACCACTTCTTACATACTATCAGAAGAAATGTGAATATAACTAACATAGTTCACGACAATATGATTTATGGGTTGACAAAAGGGCAGGCATCACCTACCACAAGACAAGGTCAAAAAACTCCCGTTCAAGTAAATGGAGTAATTCTAAAACCATTCAACCCAATAGCTGTAGCGATGGCAGCCGGGGCTACATTTGTTGCGAGGGCTTCAATTACAGATATAAAAACAACTACTGAAGTAATCAAAAAAGCTATTGCACACGATGGTTACGCTTTAATAGACGTTTTCCAACCATGTGTTACTTTCAACAAAGTAAACACATTTAAATGGTTCAGAGACAACACATATCAATTACCAGAAGATTATGACCCTTCAAACAAAGAAGAAGCACTTAAATTAGCCTTTAAAGAAGATAAATTTCCACTTGGTGTAATTTATCAATCAAACGAAAGAAAAACTTTTGAGAGCCAATTAAACATATACAAAAACAGTAAAGAACCTTTGTTCAAAAGAAAAAGAGACATGAAAAAATTAGAAGAGTTTATAAATTCAAAAAAATAAGGAGTGATATTTAATGGCATTAAAAGTTGGAGACAAAATACCGGATTTTGAATTAAAAGATCACAAAGACAAACTACACAAGATTTCTGACTACAGAGGTAAAAAAGTACTGTTATCATTACATCCATTTGCATATACTCCAGTTTGTAAAAACCAAATGCAAGAATTAGACCAAAAATATGATACATTCAAAGATTTAGGAGTAGTTTCTTTTGGACTAAGTATAGACCATCAACCAGTAAAAGCTGCTTGGGCAAAAGATATAGGAATTAAAAAATTACCTCTTTTATCTGATTTCTGGCCACACGGAAAAGTATCCCAAGATATGGGCCTATTCTTAGATGACATGGGAACAAGTGCAAGAGCAAACGTTTTAATAGACGAAGAAGGGAAAGTTGAATGGATAAAAACTTATGATTTGGGAGAACAACCAGATTTTGATGAAATTATTGATTACTTGAAATAAAGAATTACCCCCGCCCAGCGTTTAGCTGGGCTTTTTTATACGCTAACAAATATTTTCAGAAAATTCACTGTGTTTTTATGTATATTTGTTATAAATAGATTAGCATCAAAAAAAGGAGTCTTAAAATTGAATTTAGAAAAGATAAGTGGAAATACTCATTATATAAAAGCCCCAACAAACATAGGTGTTTATATTTTCGAAAATAAAAATGCCCTATTAATTGATTCAACAATGAACAAATACGAATCACAAAAAATTGAAAGAGTACTAATTGATAACCATTTAAAACCAAAACACATAATAAACACCCATGCCCACATAGATCATTCTGGAGGAAACAACTATTTCAAAGAAAAATATCCTGGATTAGAAACATATATATCTAAAAAAGAAAAAGTTTTTATGGAAAATCCAGAAATTCATTATCTAATAACTTCTTCTGCTTATCCCAACAAAAAACTAAAAATAAGAAAAAAATCAAAAATAGATCATACCATAGAAACTGGAATATACAAAATAAACGACGAAAAATTTGAAATAATAGACCTCTCCGGGCACGCAATGGGCGATATAGGAATAATAACCCCCGACAGAGTCGCTTTTCTTGGAGATGCAATTTTTTCTCAATACACATTGGAGAACCACACATTAACCTACAACTTACATTTAGAAAAACGAATAGAAAGTCTAAACAAAATCAAAGAAATGGATGCAGACTATTTTGTAATAAGCCACGGAACGAAAATATTGAACAAAGAAGAAATACGTGAATTGGTTGAAGAAAACATGAAAAATACAAACAAAATAATATCAGAAATAGTTCAAATTTGTAGGCAACCATCTTCAAGAGAAGAAATACTACAAAAATTTTATATAACCCACGATATAAAAACAAAATACAATGGATATTTGGTAAACCTTAGTTCGTTGACCTCTTTTTTAAACTATATGTTAGATAACGAAAAGATAGATGCTTCCGTAAAAGACGGAAAATTAGTTTATTTCACAATATAGCAAAAAAATAACATAGTTTAAACTATAATAGTCTAAACTATGTTATTTTTTATAATATTTTATTATCAAATAAAAATATATTATTTTCTTTTTCCGATAGATCCAATAAATCCTTTCTAAAACCTGATTTTGAAAAGATAACATAAACTTTTTCTTTAGAAGAAATTTTCTCTGCTTTAAACTTCAATTTATTCAAAACTTCTTTTCCAACTTTATT
>Ga0181551_10021_pt1 | contig 16147 bp, 14 predicted proteins | sample WG1virinducssDNA_FD_130168 | JGI IMG/M metagenome (GOLD analysis project Ga0181551, IMG submission 130168) | Lab enriched deep subsurface shale carbon reservoir viral communities from Ohio, USA - WG14 viral induction ssDNA ... | reverse complement strand
GGAATGACAGAAAGGATGGTCCTATTCATATTTTTAGTGAATCAAATGCACCTTTATGCAATAATAACTGTAATTATAGGAATTACTTATAAATATCTTTTTGAGAAATTTAGAAAAAAAGAAATTTTTCTATCACCAATAATTGGTTACATTTTTCCACTTTTATGGTTATTATTATTAAAAAACATATAAGGGCTGATTGTATATGAGAAAAAGAGATGTTTACTATTGGCAAGAAAGAAGTATTTTAAAAAACTTAGATCAAGAATGGAAAGAACACCTTGTATTTAAAATTATAGACAATGAAAATATAGAAGGTATCGGTGCTGCAACACCAAACAAAGAATTTGGAGAAACTTTTAAAACTTCGATGGCTATAGTTGAATCTTTAAGAAAAATTACAGAAAATTTTGAAGATTTAAACCATATACTAGAATTTGAAAATAAAGTTCACTCTATAATAAAAAAAGACATGGCAGCAAAAACTACAGTTTTTTTAGCAGTATACGATTATATCTCAAATAAAAATAATATAAACCTTGAAAATTATTATTTTGATCTTAACGATCATCACAAAAAAAATGATTATGAAAGAATAATCATTAATGAAAATACTAAAAATACCGTTTCAGATAGTTCTTATATAAAATTCGATGTAGAATCATATGTTGACCCTAAAAAACTAATCGAGATAGTAAATAATCATAAAAATGCAGATTTAACAGTAGATTTTTCTGGCTTATACAATTCCTATGAAATAGATTTTATCATCAACAATATAAAAAAAGATATATCCATTACTTTAGAACAACCTTTTAAATATGGTCAAGAACATATTGCAAAAAAGTATTTAAATATGGGATACAAAGTTTATTGGGATGAATCTTTTCATAATATTTTTGATTTTTATAGAATCAAAGATTACTCAACTGGATTTGTTTTTTCAATCAGCAAAATGGCTAGCTTGTCAAATATATCTACATTGTTGAGATATGTTAAAGAAAATGGTTTTGAAACTATTATTTCTTCAAAATTAGAACACCCAATAAACCTTAAATGGTCAAATAAAATCAGTAATGCTTTTGATATTACTGATTTAAATTATTCCAAATACATTAAAACAACTAATAAATAGGGTGATTTTATGATTGTTAATATATTAAAAGTGGAAAAAGAAAAAAATAATTACAAAATATTTGTAGAAAAAAACCCCTTATATCCAGATGGAAAAGGCGGTCAATTAGGAGACCGAGGACAAATAGATAAAGCAAATATAAAATATGTTGATGAAAACTATATATTAGTAGATAGAGAATTAAATGTTGGAGAAAATCAAATAAAATTAGATAAGAACAATCAAAAAGATATTTCAAAACAACATACCGCTCAACATATAATTTCTGCAATAATGAAAGATTCATATGGTCTAAATACAGTTGGATTTAGAATGTCTGAAGAATACTCAACTATAGATATTGACAAAAGAATATCTGGAGATTTAATCAATAAGATTGAAGACATATCAAATGAGAAAGTTAATGAAAATCTCGATGTCTATGAAAAGAATTATGATAGATCTGAAGCAGAAAATTTATCCCTGAGGAAAGATATTTCAGAAAAAATTACTGAAGATATTAGAGTTATTTACATCGAAAACTTAGATGCCTCTGCTTGTGGTGGTTTTCATGTAAAAAATACATTAGAAATAAACATGATAAAAATAATAAAAACTGAAAATATTAAAAATGGTTATATGAGAATTTATTTTCTTGCTGGTGAAAGAGTTCTTAATTATTTAAAAAGTAGTGAATCCATATTAAATGAACTAGGAACTATTCTAAACACAAACAAAGAAGATTTCGTTTCTAAAATTACTAAAATCATTGAAGAAAACGATATTCAAAAAAAAGAACTTGATAATCTATATTCTTACAAAGCAAATAATTTAATAAAAAATCTTGAACCTTTTAAAATAGTTAATAATATTAATATTTTCTATCTTGAAAAAGAAGATGAATCTTTCGAATATGTTTATAAAAATTTTGATAAAGAAAATTTTATTTTCATTTTGAAAGATAATGACACTTATAAAATCCAATCTGATTCAGTCAATGTTGGAACCCTAATTAAATCTATAAATAATGAACACTCCACCAAAGGTGGCGGAGGAAAAAATAATGGACAAATCAAAGGAAATATTTCTTTTGAAAATATTATTGACCTTATATAAAGAAAAGAAGACATCTTGCTTATAAAGATGTCTTCTTTTTTTTGGGTGAGAATATATTTACTTATATATTCTTTATTCTTCTTGAATTTTCCATCCAAATTTTATTCAATTCATTGTCCAATCTATCAAATCCAGCGTAGTACGATCTAGCCTTGTTTTTTCTTTTTATAATCATATCCCATCCCCCCTATTTTTAAAATAGTTTATAACTCTCTTGGAGTACTTTAATATTTTCTTCAGCAAGTCTGTCAAAAGAATTTTCAAATAAATCTCTTCTCAAATCATTTTTTCTAAACATGTCATTCCCTCCTTAAAATATTCTCATACTATGTTGTAATACCTCTAAATTTTCCTCAGCAAGTCTGTCAAAAGAATTCTTCATAAAGTCTTTTCTTATAAACTGTTTTCTCATCATTTCATTTCCTCCTTTTGATTTTTTAATATCATAAATAAGTTTTTGTTTAATATTTTTAATTTTCTGCTTAATATTTTTAATTTCATTATTATTATATACCTATATTTTTTATTTGTCAAGTGATAATTCAATAATTTTAATTATTATATTAAATAATTTTATTTTTTTCTATATTTTATTAAATTTATTTATTGTTTATATGCTTTTTAAGTATTTATATTAATATTTTTAAGTTTATAAATAAAAAAGGTGAGCTCGAAAGCTCACCTATATTTTTTGTATTATTAAATTATTTAATTTCAAAACCAAGTGTGAAAGTAGCAGTATTTAAAATATTTGAAGTATAATTTTCTGATTGACCAGATTCACTCCATCTAGTACTTTCATATTGAGAAGTACCATTTGCTGTGCCACCCAAATATCTAATATTTATAAATGTATTCAAAGAATCTTTTAATTCAAACCCAACTCTACCCGAAATATCGAAAACAGATCCTTCGAAATTAAAATCAGCACCATTTATAAAAGCGCTACTTGCATAAAATCCGTCGGCATCAGTTTCTAAATAAATTCCATTATCAAAGAAATATGCAGCCTTAATTTTAATTATAGGAACTGGTCCTAAGTTCTGGTTAACTGTAACTTTGCTACCATCGTAATTTTCAAAAATAATAGAAGCATTTCTTAGTTGTAATGATAATCCCGCTGATAAATAGTAATCTTCATTTTCTAAAAAATCATATAAATATGAAACTCTCCAAAATGGAAAACCGTATTTAACATTCAAAACAGAATCCGCATTAGTTGTTGAAGCAAATGTTGTATCATTAAAAACCAAATCATCTCTTTGCTGAACTTTTGTCTCTACAGTTAATGGTTGATATAAGAAAACTACATGATGTTTATCAAACAGTTCTAAATCTGCGGTAAACCTTTCAAATGGAAATAGTATATCTTGTCCACCTTGTTCCACAAAGTCAAAATTAGTTCCATTTCCTCCAAATTGTAGAGTATGACTTAATACTTTTACCCACCCATTTTCATATTCAAGATTTAGGTTATAAACATTCCCTTCCTCATTTATTAAGGTTGAAAATGACAACAAAGAAATCAATAACATTAGAGTTGTAAATAAAATGGTTTTTTTCATAATTATCACCTCTATATTAATTTTTAAAACCATTTTAATTATATCATATTATAATCTTTTTCTTTCAATTTATTAATATTCAAAACAATAATTTTTCCATTCCTTCTAAAAAAATCTTCTTTTTCTAATTCTGATAAAGCTCTTGATAAAGATGGGCGAGTTACTCCAAATAATAGGGATAATTCTTCAATTTTTACTGGCATTTCGAATCTTTCTTTATGATTGTTTTGATTATATAGTTGAAGTAAATAAAATAATATTTTTTCTCTTATAGTTTTCAAAGAGGTTATCCATAGTTTTTGAGAAAGAAAATTCATCTTTCCACCAATATGATTCAATAGATTTTCTAAAAATTTTTTCTTTTTACAAGAAAATTCTATTAAAGTATCTTTTTTTATAAACAACACACTACTTTTTTTAGTTGTTATTATATCAACTGGTAAAATATTGTTTGTTTGAAATACAAAACCAATGGCAAGCATCGTTGGTGACTTTAATCTTTCAATTTGAATAACTTTACCGTTAAAATCAGACATTTGAGTTTTTACTTCCCCAAAAAGAAGAACCATTAAATGATCAAGTTTTTCTCCTCGGCTTTTTATAATACTATCTTTTTCAAAATCGACAGATTTGAAAGAATTATCCAAAGTTAATGACTTTATCTCTTCTACAGTTAAATTTTTAAATAATGGTATTTTTGATACCTGATTCAATACTGGATGAATTTAAACCACCTCCCAAACCAAATTATACTATAATTGTCGGATATTTTAAACATGGTAACATATGTTACCGACTTATTTGAATAAATATTTTATTATATTAGTGAAGATTATAAATAACTTTAGGAGGAATAACAAAATGAGCGAATTGTTTAATAAAAAAGATTATTTAAAGGATCTAATTATAAGATCCAAAAAAGATAATACAGATAGTATCAGAAAAGAGCTAAAAGAAGCTATAAGTAATCTCTCAGCAGATGAAATAGCTAAAGTTGAACAAGAATTAATTGAAAACGAATCTATAAATGTTGATGATATACAATCAGTTTGTGATGTACATTTAGAACTTTTTAGAGATTACATAAAACAAGAAGATATAAATGTTCCTGCTTGGCATCCAATTGATATTTTGATGAAAGAACATGATTTTTTGTTAGAAAAATCAGATGATTTAAGAAAAATAACTAAAGAAATTATCTCAAATAAAGCTGATTTAGATTTTAATAAATTAAAAACTCTTGGAAAAACCCTTGAAGATATTACAGATGCTGAAAATTATTTTATCAAAGAAGAAAACGTTCTATTCCCATATTTAGAAAAATATGGGATAGAACAACCCCCTGCAATAATGTGGAAAGAACATGATCAATTAAGAGAATTAATAAAAGAAATAAAAAGTATTTTAGACAAAAGAGAAATGAAATCATTAAACGATGATTTATTAAAAAAGATAGTTGTATTAAATGAAATGTTTGCAAACCACATTTATAAAGAACATTCTGTATTATTTCCTACTGCTTTAAAACTTCTAGAAGAACAAGAGTGGTACGAAGTTAGAAATCAGTTTGATGATTTTAAATACATAGCTCACAAACCAGAAAAACTTGATATAAAAAAAGATGAAGTAACAGAAGTTAACTCTGAAGGAATAAAATTACCTAGTGGTTCTTTTAGTGCAGAAGAATTAATGAGTATTTTGAATACAATACCTTTTGATATAACGTTTGTAGATGCTAATGATAGAGTTAAATATTTTTCTGAAGGAAAGGAAAGATTCTTTCCAAGAAGTAGAGCCATCATTGGAAGAAAGGTGCATAATTGTCACCCTCAAAAATCTGTTGATATTGTTGAAAAGATTGTTTCTGATTTCAAATCTGGAGAAAGAGATAACGCTGATTTTTGGATAAAATTGGGAGATAATTTTGTATATATAAGATATTTTGCAGTTAGAAATACAGATGGAGAATATTTAGGTACTGTAGAAATTACTCAAGATATAAAACCCATTCAAGAAATTGAAGGAGAAAAAAGAATTTATGATGAAAAATAATAATTTTGTGGAGGTGTTTTTATGAACATGTTTTGTTATCAATGTGAGGAAGCAGCGAAAAATGAAGGTTGTACAGTTGTTGGTATGTGTGGAAAACCAGCAGATGTAGCAAATTTACAGGATATGTTAATTTGGTCATTAAAGGGTCTATCATACTGGCTACAAAAAGGAAAAGATATTGGTATTGTTGATGAAGAAAAAGATCTTTATGTAGCTGAAGGTTTATTTTCGACAATAACAAACGCCAATTTCTCAGCAAAAAGAATTACAGAATATATAGAAAAAGCTTTAAGATTTAGAGATGAAGTTAAAGAGGAATTTTTAAGAAAATACGAAGAAAAAAATGGTTCACCTTTTTCTGAAGACGTCCCAGAAGCAGCAACATGGAATAAAAAGGGTGGAACTGAAATATATGAGTTAAAAGGTTCAGAAGTAGGAGTTCATGCAAAAGAGAATGAAGATATAAAATCATTAAAAGAATTTGTAACTTATGGTATAAAAGGTATAGCTGCATACGCAGACCATGCTTATGTGTTAAACTTTTCTAACGATGACATTTTGAATTTTATTGAAAAAGGATTAACTGAAACACTTAGAACAGATATTACAGTTGATGAACTAATTTCTCTTGTTAATGAAACAGGAAAAATTGCTGTTGATGTTATGGCACTGTTGGATGAAGCTAATACAAAGACTTATGGAAATCCTGAAATAACTAAAGTATTTACAGGAACACATAAAGCACCTGGTATTTTAATTTCTGGTCACGATCTTTTAGACTTAGAAGAACTTTTAAAACAGACAGAGGGAACTGGAATAAAAGTTTATACACATGGAGAAATGCTTCCAGCAAATGCGTACCCAGAGTTAAAAAAATATAAACACTTAGCAGGTAATTGGGGAGGATCTTGGTGGAGACAAAAAGAAGAGTTCGAAGATTTCGGTGGTCCAATATTAATGACTACTAATTGTCTTGTCCCTCCAAAAGAAAGCTACAAAGATAGAGTATTTACAACTGGTTTAGTAGGATTTGATGATGTTACTCATATTCCAAATAGAGCTGACGGAAAACCAAAAGATTTCTCAGCTGTAATAGAAAAAGCAAAAGAAATTGGAGATTTACCTGAAAGAGACGGAAAAGAATTAACAATAGGGTTTGCTCACAACCAAATAGCCCAAGTTACCGACAAAGTAATTGATGCAATTAAAAATGGGGATATAAAGAAATTCTTTGTAATGGCTGGATGTGATGGCAGACGTAAAGAAAGAGATTACTACACGGACTTTGCATCTCAATTACCAAAAGACAATGTAATTTTAACAGCTGGTTGTGCAAAATACAGATACAACAAATTAGATCTTGGCGATATAGGTGGTATACCAAGAGTATTAGATGCAGGTCAATGTAATGATTCATACTCATTAGCAGTCACAGCACTTAAATTAAAAGAAGCTTTTGAATTGGATGATATAAATGATTTACCAATAGAATACAATATAGCTTGGTACGAACAAAAAGCTGTTACCGTATTATTAGCTTTATTGTACTTGGGAGTAAAAGGAATAAAATTAGGACCTAAACTTCCAGCATTCTTATCAGAAAATGTTGCAAAAGTTGTTATTGAAAAATTTGAACTTTCAACAATAAATTCTGTAGAAGAAGATATAGAAACCATGACAAAATAAGAAACTATAACAATTGGAGCCTTAAATGGCTCCAATTTTTTAAAAGCTGTCCCAAAGATCTTTAATACTATTTTCTTGTTCTTTTATTATATCTAATATATTCGGATTAAAGTGTTTTTTATTTGTCCTATCTCCATCACTAAAAATTATCTCCATTGCCTTTTTATGGCTATAAGGTTCTTTATAAGGCCTTTTTGACCTCAAAGCATCATATACATCAACAACAGCAACGATCTGAGCTTCTATAGGTATTTCATCTTCTTTGAGACCATTTGGATATCCTGTACCATTGTACTTTTCATGGTGGTAAAGCGCTATATTCAAAGCAACCTTGAACTTTTCATCGCCCTCCAGTAGTTTTTTTGCATATACAGTATGTTTTTTCATTATTTCCCATTCTTCGTTAGTTAACTTTCCTTCTTTTATTAAAATAGAGCTTGGAACAAAAATTTTTCCTATATCGTGAAGAGGTGCAAAATCTTCAATTTCTAATATTTTTTCATTATCTAAACCAAGTTTATCGGCAATAAAAGAAGACAGCTTTCCAACTCTTAAAATATGGTTTCCAGTTACTTGATCATGAGCCTCTGCAACAGTTGCAAGTTTATTAGCAAAATTTTTATAGGATACCCTAATATCATCTCCATAATTTTTTGTTGATAAGTAAAGATCTATAATTTCATAAAAGAAATGAGCAAACTTTATGGTTTCTTCAGTAAACTCTTTATCCTTTTCTATTATATTTAAAATAATCGCTCCATATCTTTTATAATTTGAAATAATAGGTATGTAAAGAGAGTATTCTACGCGATAAATAAGACTTTTCAGTTCTTCATATTTTTCTTTTGGTATATCAGAATATTTTGTAGTTCTTGTTTCTTGATTGTTCCCTTGTATTATAGTAATAGTATCTAAACTCAAATATTTGTCTGAAACTATTTTCAAATTATTTATTTTTTCAATTTCATATCCTTTAGCATCTACAACTCTTATATATTCTTCGTCAGATCTAATTAATATACCTGTATCTGATTCAGGTATAAAATCAAATAATAAATTAAAAACTTCTGAAAATATTTCATCTTCTTTCTTATAATTTTTGAACTCTGTAACAATTTTTGTTAGTTTATTCATTCTCTCAATTAGAAGTTCGTTATTTCTATAGTATCCTTCAAGTTGTTCATTCATAATCTTTAAAACTTCAAAGCTTGAGTTTATCTCTTTTGTTAAATCTAAATATCTTTTAGAAATAGTATCTATTTCATTAATACCAGTATGCTCATAATTTAATTCCGAATTACTATCTTTGTTAAAGAAAGTCATGTCTTTTGCAATATCTGAAACAACATTACTCAACAAATTTATATTTTTATTAATTCTGTTCCTTAAAGTATTAAGATAAACTAAAAGTAAAATAAACGATAAAATTATAAAAAATAGAAAAATTATAATTTGATCGTTTTTAACAGTAAAACTTATGTATTTGTATCCATAATCTGATTCTATAGTGTAATAATAATCATCTTTTAAGACACCATTATTAATTACTATAGAATTATTTTCGATTGATCTTTTAAAATTATTTTTCATCTCTTCTGTTGGTTCTACATTTTCAAACAATGAGATATAATAAGAATTATAAATTGATATATCTGAAATTCGAAAATTCAATTCTTTCACTAACTCTTCATAAACTTCAGATATATTTTTAAAAGATATTCCAATTTCAAAGTAGTGCCCATTATCCAAATTCAAATAAGCGTAGAGTCTATTTCTACCAGTTCGAACTTCTTCTGCTATAGAATCGAGGTAAACTTCTCCAGGTTCAATTTGGTTTAGTTTTTCCCATAACAAAGATGTATTTGATATATCAACGCCTATATCTTGTTGATAATCAGATTCATAAATTATTCCATTCTCATTTATAAAATAGTAATTTATATCTTCAACTTTTAGATCCACTTCTGATTCTTTAACTTTAAACTTTATATCATCTATTAGATAGGCTATATTTGGAAAATTGTTATTATAATAATCATTCAAACTTTTTTCTAACAATTTATTGTAGTATTCTTCAGATTTGATAAAAATTTGATCTGTTTTTATAGATAAATAGTTTAAAAAAGTATTTATGTTTGATTTCTCCAATCTTTCATTCCTAATTATAAAAAAAAAGATCAAAGACATAATTATCAGGAAAAAGCTTACAATTAATATTACATTTATTTTTAATACTTTTGATTCTATAAATTTTTTTAAAGTCATGATAAAACCTCTTTTTGATTTTATATATAGTTAATTATATCATTTTTATAATCTCTACAAAGTTATTTGATATAATATTCCTAAAGGGGATGATATTATGGACGTTTTCTATAATTATCTTGAAACTAATGTTGGTGTTCCTACAGAAATAAGTGCTAATATTTTTTCTACCATACTTTTGTTTGTTATAATATTTTTATCAAAAGCAGTGATAGATAAAGTTATAGAAAAAAATGTTAAAACTATTAAATTAAAATATAACATTGAAAAAGGAATTAATTATTTGTTATACGGAATATCATTTATTGTTTTGATTAGAATTTGGTTTAATGGATTTCAAGGTTTTTCTACCTTTTTAGGCCTTTTTTCTGCTGGTTTGGCTATAGCTTTGAAAGATTTAATTGTTAATATAGCTGGATGGATATTCATTTTATGGAGATCTCCTTTTAGTATCGGAGACAGAATTGAAATTGATGACCATAAAGGTGATGTAGTAGACATAAGGATATTTAATTTCACTATAATGGAAATAGGTAACTGGGTTGACGCAGATCAACACTCTGGAAGGCTCTTGCACGTCCCAAATAAATTTATTTTTGATAAAACATTATCAAATTATGATATTGGTTTCAGTTTTATATTCCAAGAGAATAAAGTCTTAATAACTTTTGAATCTGATTGGAAAAAGGCAAAAGAAATTCTTTTGAATATTTTGAAACTTCATTTTAAAGAATTTTATGAAAATACTTCTGACCAGTTTAAGATAAGCGCAAAGAAATACTTTATAGATAATTCTAATTTCAAACCTGATGTTTTTACAACAGTTTTAGACTCAGGAGTTCTTTTGACTATGAGATACTACTGTAATCCAAGAGATAGGAGAAAAATGGACATGAAAATATGGGAATCTATTCTGAACGAATTTGAAAAGCACGAAGACATAGAATTAGCTTATCCAACATACAGAATATATAAAAAATAAAAGTAATGAGCCTTAAAGTGGCTCATTACTTTTAATATATTCCAAAAAATAATCTACTAATTTTGAATCAAATTGCTTATTTTTATTTTTTATTAACTCTTTTTTAGCGGAGTCTATACTTAAAGCTTTTCTATACGATCTATTTCTTGTCATAGCATCCCAAGTATCAACCAAGCATAATATTTTAGATTCTATTGGGATTTCTTTATCTTTTAGGTTATCTGGATAACCTTTCCCATCTATTCTTTCGTGGTGGTGTTTTACTATATAAGATATGTCTTTTAAATTATCAATCTCATTCAAGACCTCGAATGAATAAACAGGGTGATTTTTTATCAACTCATACTCTTCATAAGTTAACTTCCCTGGCTTATTTAAAATGTCTTGTGGAATAATTATTTTACCAACATCATGAACCATACCAGCCCAATAAATCCTGTTCAAAAACTCTTTATCATAACCTAAAAATCTACTGAAATCCTCTGCTAAATTGGCTACATTCTGAGAATGTCCTTTTGTATATGTGTCATGGTATTCCATCATTTTGATTAAAGATATTATTATCTGTCTTTGAACATTATTTTGAAATTCATTCATATCTTCAAATTTCAAGAATAAACTTATGAGTTTCGAATAGTAAACTGCTATTCTAAAAGACTCTTTGCTGAAAACATCATTTCCTGTTGTGTGAAAAATTAAGTTACCAACCTGTTTATTATTTCCATTTATAGGAATATAGAGAGACTCATTTTTTTTACTAAGTAAGCTATTTAAAGAGTTATTTTTTTCTTCTGATAAAGCATCTTGTTTAACAGTTTTTGTATTTTTTGATGTGAAAACATTATTATAAGTTATGTATTCATCTGTTTTTAGGTTTAAAGCATTTAATTTTTCTATATCTAGATTTTTTGATGATATGTATTTAACTCTTCCATCTTCTAAAACGCTTAAAACTCCAGAATAAGCCTCTGGTATTAAACTGTACAAATTATCAAAAACTTCTTTTAAGAAATCTTTTTCATTATCAAAATCAAGTATATCAGAAGTTTCATCCAACAAAAGGTTCATCTTATCTATTATCGCACTGTTTTCTGAATTTAAATTCTCTATTTCTTCGTTAAGCCCTTGAAGCTCTTCGATGTAAGCTAAAAGTTCCTCACTTAAATTATTAAAAGAGCTTTCAATTTCCGAAATTTCTTTTATTTTTGTACTGCAATCTATATTGGGAACTTCCATGTTGTTTGAAAAATGTTGCATTTTTCTATTCAATTTAAACAATGGGTTTGTTATTTTTTTATAAATATAGGAAACCAAAGGGATAATAATTAAAACTATCAAAATAGCTGTATATAAAAATGACTTTTTACTCTCCTCAAAATAAACCTTTAAATCTTTCTCATATGTTGTAGCTACTATCACCCAATCCCAAGGTTGAAAATATTTAACATAGCATATTTTCTTTCCAATTATTTCAGGGTTATTAGGATATTCCCAGTTATAATAATAATAACCTTCACCTTTGTTTTTTGCCAACTCTATCTGTTCTTGAACTATATAAACTGAATCATCTAACGAGTCTGTGACATTATAAACGTTTTGGCCTTCTAACCTTGGATGGGCTATTTCTTCACCTTCACTGGAATATATAATAAAATATCCATTTTCTCCAAGTGAATAGTTAGAGTCCATAGTTCTTGTACCATCTTCAAGTTTTTCTCCTAATAAAGCTTCTTTGACATGCTCTTTAGCCATTTCTTCATCTAAATCACGATTCAAAACAGCATCATACTTAATTTCGGCCAGAGTATAAGCATGCATTACTGCATTTTTTAAAATAAGTTCTCTTTGTATTTCCATCTGATTTTCTTGATATATGTTGTTAAATAATAATATTATTGTAAATAATATCGACAGTATAATGATAAAACTTCCAAATAAAATAGTTTTAATAGAAATTTTTTGTCTACTCAAGATAATCACCTTCAGAAAAAGTACCTTATATTAATATAAATTGTGGAAATAAAAAGAGTCATAAGCGTAATCATAAAACCATAAAAGAAGAACTTTTTAAAAGAAATATTATCTCCTTTAAATTGCTTTATCAGTGCAATTCCAATAATATTTGCAGATGCTCCGATTGGAGTTAAGTTGCCCCCCAAACAAGCTCCTAAAGCCAAAGAATACCACTGAGGGTTTAGACTGGTAAAAACTTCAGGGTTAATACTTTTTAAATTAGCTACTACGGGAATCATAGTTGCTGTATAAGGAATATTGTCTACAAATCCAGACAATATACCCGAAGTTACAATAAGAAAACTTGAAAACAACTGAGCAGATCTACCTGCAAAATCAACAAGCATCATAGATAGCTCATTCAAAACTCCAGTTTCTTCAAGTCCTCCAGTAACTACGAACAATCCAATGAAAAATAAAATACTTTCCCATTCTACCTCTTTTATAGTATTTTGTATGTCGTTCGGTTCCATTATCAAAAGAGCAAAAAAACCAGCAAATAAAGCTATTATAGAACTTTCAACTCCAAGTTGATGTTGAAAAATAAAAGCTATTATTACAGTTATAAGTAAAATTAAAGAAAGCCTAAACCTTTTCTTATCTTCTATTATCTTGGATTTATTCATATTATTTATAATTTCTGCTTGAAACTTTTTAATAAGCTGTTTTCGGAAGATGAAAATAAGAAGAATATCCATAGATATTAAATTAAAAACAGCTACTGGAAACATTACTCCAAAAAACTCACTAAATGAAAAATTAGCTGCAGAAGCAATCATAATATTTGGTGGGTCTCCAATAATTGTTGACGCTCCACCTATATTGGAAGCCATAATTTCCCCAAGAATATATGGGAAATAATCTATTTTTAGTGTATCTGTTATAGCAAGAGTTATAGGAATAAAAATAAGAATTGTTGTTACATTGTCAATTATTGAAGAAGTAATAGCTACTAAAGCCGTAAGTATTAGGAAAAGCCAAACTCCATTTTTCCCAAAGTAAGAAAGAGCCTTAATTCCAAAAAAAGTAAAGATTTTACTTTTTTTGATAGCATTAACAAAAACCATCATCCCAAGTAAAAGGAATATGGTATTGAAATCAAGATAATGTTCAAAGGGATACATCTGTGTTGGAAATATATTGAAAATTATTAATAATGTAGCTCCCAACATAGCCGCAATAGTACGGTTTATCTTATGAGATACAATCAAAATTAAAGTTATCAAAAAAACTAAAATTGATATTATTTGTTGCATGCTTTCACCTTGCTTTATCTTATATGTTTGGATTTCCTTTAGTATTAGTATAACACATTTAATCGATACATACTATATATCTTAAAAATTACTAAAAATTATAAATTATTAAGTAAAGATTTTTTTATTTTTTATTGTCTAAATGAATTCATTTTTGTTAATAATTACTATTTTATTTTTATTCTGTTACTATTTATTTCACATAATTTTTTTACTTTACATCTTTAACTTTCAACGTATCTAAAGCAATAAATAGCTTTTATGAGAAAATTATTAAATTAAAAAATTATTTTGTTAATATTATATTTCTTTAATTCATAATCCATATACTTACATATTTTAATACTAACGACATTCAAAATTTTATTAATAGTATATTAAACTAAATAATGTATTATGAAAATAGGGATATTAATTGATCTTGCTTTATTAAGTACGATTTAGATTGTTTACATACAAAAAGCTTCTTTTCTCATTTTCTTCTTTCTATAAGACAAAAATTATCAATAAAATAAAAATAAATCAACTTAAAAAATTTGATTCATGACCGAAGTCTTATGATCAATAATTTTTTAGTTAAGGGAGGTATATGATGGCCGAAGATAATGGTTACAAAATGGTGGTAAAAAATGTAATTAAAATATTCGGAAATAATCCTAAAAAAGTTATTCCTTTGTTGGAAAAGGGTATGTCTAAAGATGAAATTTTAAATAAAACTGGTAATACAATCGGTGTAAATAAAGTATCATTTAACGTTAAAAACAAAGAGATATTTGTAGTTATGGGGCTATCAGGCTCTGGTAAATCAACTTTAATTAGATGTTTAAACAGACTTATTGAGCCTACTTCAGGTGAAATATATGTAGACGGAGAAAATGTTCTTACAGCTAATAAAGAAAAATTAAGAGATATCCGAAGGCACAAAATGAACATGGTCTTCCAAAATTTTGCATTATTTCCTCATAAAACAGTTTCTGAAAATGTTCAATTTGGGTTAGAAGTTCAAAAAGTTGAAAAGGAAGAGAGAAGAAAAAAAGCTTATGAAGCGTTGGATATGGTTGGATTAAAAGGATATGAAGAACAATATCCAAAAGAACTAAGTGGAGGAATGCAACAAAGAGTTGGATTAGCGAGAGCACTTGCGACTGATCCAGACATTTTATTAATGGACGAAGCATTTAGTGCTTTGGACCCATTAATAAGGAGAGACATGCAAGACCAACTATTAGAGCTTCAAGAAAAACTACACAAAACTATTATTTTCATAACACATGATTTAGATGAAGCATTGAAATTGGGTGACAGAATTGCAATTATGAAAGATGGTCATATTGACCAAATTGGGACTGGAGAAGAAATTCTTACAAACCCATCAACAAAATATGTAGAAGAATTTGTACAAGATGTAGATAGAACTAAAGTAATAACAGCAGAAAATATAATGAAAAAGCCTATCGATAGGGCTTTTGTTAAAGACACCCCAAGAATAGCTGTCAGAAAAATGAGAAAAGCAGGTATTGATAGTATAGTAGTTACAGATAGAGATAGAACTTTACATGGGATAGTTACTATAGAAGATGCTTTAAAATATGTAGAAGAAGGTAAACAAGATTTAAAACCTATTATATCAGAAATTAAAAAAGTAAGCCCTGACACATCGATTATGGATATATTACCCCTTCACATTGACTACAATCATCCAATAGCAGTTGTAGATGAAGAAAACAAATTATTAGGAATAATAGTTAAAGTTTCTGTCCTTTCAGGAATCTTAGGGGAGGTAAACTAATATGATAGATTTAAAAATAGGATATTTTTTTGAGATAATAGTTAATTGGCTAAAAGATAATTGGGGAGTCTTTTTTGACGGAGTTGAAGCATTCATAAATTTCTTTATAGAAAATCTTGAAGGATTTTTCGGTTGGTTACCTTGGTATGTAACTTTAATTATATTAGCTTTGATAGCCTGGAAAATCGCCAGTAGAGGAGTAGCTATTTTTACAGCTGTTGGGCTCTGGGTAATATACAACATGAATTTGTGGCCAGAAACCATGGATACATTTGCTTTGGTTGTATCAGCTACTGTTATTGCATTGAT
>Ga0181551_10018_pt1 | contig 17559 bp, 16 predicted proteins | sample WG1virinducssDNA_FD_130168 | JGI IMG/M metagenome (GOLD analysis project Ga0181551, IMG submission 130168) | Lab enriched deep subsurface shale carbon reservoir viral communities from Ohio, USA - WG14 viral induction ssDNA ... | reverse complement strand
CCAGAGGATCCCCAAATCTGCCTAAATGCTCTTCAAGGAACTCTGCAATTTCAATCTTTGTAAAATCAAAATCATCATCCATAAAATTTTCCCTATTCTCAATCACCTTGAGTTGTACGTTTTCTACACCTTCTAAATTTTTTATTTTAAACATTCTTACAAAACCACCTCCTAAAAATATAAAAACACAAAAAAACATGGGAGATCAATATCCCCATAAAAAATACACACATTTTCACAACTAAATCTGCTAAAAAATAAAATAAGGCAGACAACATGAAGTTTTCAACAAAGAAGTTCAAATGAAGTCATTTAGAAGCGATTAGCCACTAAATTATTTATCATACTCATTATACCAAAAATATTAACTTTGGTCAACCAAATATTAACTTTTTTATGAAAAAGATTAGAAACAATATTTTATAATAATCCTTGAAAATTCTTTACGAATGGTTAAAATTAATGATTTTGTAAAAGAACGTTGTTGTAATATTGATATTCAAAATTTAACTTTATACAAATTTTTATTAACAAAAATTTGCTGATTAGTATTTAGCTTTGGACATACAATAAAATTACATATTTCACTACTCAATGAGTCGACAAATTTTACTCTATTTTGTTTTTTATAATTAAATGATAAAATTAATATAGAATATATTAATAATAAGGAGTTGATGATATGTCTGTTTTGATAACAGGGGGAACTGGATATATTGGTAGTCATACAGTAGTAGAATTTCTGAATAATGATTATGATGTAATAATAATGGATAATCTAAGTAATTCTAAAAAAGAAGCCTTGAATAGGATAGAAAAAATAACAGGTAAAATGCCAAAATTCTATGAAATTGACTTGTTAGATAAAGAAGGCATGAAAGAGATTTTTGAAGAAAACAAAATCGATTCAGTAATTCATTTTGCAGGGCTCAAAGCTGTTGGAGAATCTGTCGAAAAACCTCTTTTATACTACAAAAACAATATATCTGGAACTATTAACCTTCTTGAAGTAATGAAAGAATATGACGTAAAAAAAATCGTTTTTAGTTCTTCAGCTACAGTTTACGGGTATTCAACCGATGTTCCTTTTAACGAAAATACTCCGCTATCTGCAACAAACCCATACGGAAAAACAAAATTGATGATAGAAGAAATTTTAAGAGATATTTATGTTTCAGATAACTCTTGGGGAATTGCTTTGTTGAGATATTTTAACCCAATTGGTGCTCACGAAAGTGGTTTAATAGGAGAAGATCCAAACGGTAAACCTAACAACCTAATGCCTTATATCACTCAAGTAGCAATAGGCAAGAGAGATAAACTGAGTGTTTTTGGAGATGATTATGATACACCAGACGGAACAGGAGTCAGAGACTACATACATGTAGTTGATTTGGCAAAAGGTCATTTAAAAGCACTTGAAAAAATAATGAAAGAAAATATCGCTGAAGCATATAACCTTGGAACTGGAAAAGGATACAGTGTACTGGATCTCGTAAAAACTTTTCAAAAAGTTAATGAGGTAGAAATTCCATACGAGATAACAGGCAGAAGACCTGGCGATATAGCGATTTGTTATGCTGATCCAACAAAAGCGAAAAAAGAATTAAATTGGGAAGCAGAAAAAGGGATCGAAGAAATGTGTAGAGATTCATGGAATTGGCAAAAAAACAACCCAAATGGTTTATGAATAAAATTAAAATTTATCCAGCTATTAATTTAGCTGGATTTTTTATTAAAAATGTAACATTTAAAGATATTATTATTTCAATTACTAAAAAGTACTTTGAAAAAGGTCTATAAATTAATCAAGTGATAAATTAATTATCTAAAAATTAAAATAGTATTATTTTTTTAATTTTCTTAAAATAAAAAATTATAAAATATGTTATAATATTTAATACGATTGTTTGTTTTGGTAATTTTGGGGTAATATAGCGTAATAATGTTGATCACATTTTAATAAAGGGGGATTTTTATGAGAAAGATACTGTTTGTTGTTACTTTGTTGTTAGTAACCTTTTTATTCATATCTTGTACACCTAAAGATTCTTTATCTGTAGTATTCACAAGAGATACTACAGAAAACCTGGAAACCGTTGTTGGCGAGGATTTAGAAATTAGTTATGGAATTACTAATTTATCTGATGACCCCGCTACAACCAAAGTTACTTTAACTAAACCAGATAATTCTACAAAAGTTATTTCAGGTAGTGCTACAAAAGCAACTATACCAGGCGAAGAACTTTCTGTTATAGGTATGTATACTGTAAAAGTCACTACTACTGTTGAAGATATTTCAAAATCGACACCAGAGCTACCTATAAAGGTAACTTCTTCCATAAACGAAGTTTACTTTGAAGAAGTGCCAGAAGACCAACTATTGTCTTTAAAAGTTTCTACTTCAAAAACTTTCAATTGGAATGTAAGTAAAAAGTTAGAAGGAAGAACTTATACTTATGACGTAGAACTAAAATTTAATGACGGAAATTTTAATGTTTTAGCTGAAAAAATAACAGAAAAATCATACACATTAACAGCTACTGATTTAGAAAACCCAGGAGTTTATCAAATAAGAATTACTCCTTATGAACTATCTGATTCAGTTGCAGGACCTTCAGCAACTTATGAATTCCAAGTAGCAAATGAAGCTGGATTAGAAGGTTCATTTTCACCCGCTAATGGTACCAAAGGTTTAGAAGGCGAAGTTATAGTTAGCTGGGGAGGTCTGGATATAGGTCAAGACACCAATGTTAAATATAACTTATTTATTGGAAAAGGCCCCACAAACTTAGCTAAAGTTTTATCAGAAACCACCAAAACCAATTATTCAGTTTTTACTAAACTGAACGAAAAATATTATTGGCAAGTTGAAGCTACAAACGGAGAAACTTCTGTAAAAAGTGATGTTTTTGAATTCTGGACAAAAGGTTTAGAAATATATGTTTCTAAATATAATTCAGGTCCTATTGTTCAAAATGCAAAAATTCAATTACTTGATGGAAATACCGTTATCGAAGAAGTATTGACAAATGCAAATGGCTATGCTGATATAAACTATCCATTGATGCCAAAATATGTTGATATTAAAATTTCAAAAGATGGACATGCGTTAACTAAAATTATAGATGTTAAACCTGAGTATTTTATCGGTAACAAAATAATAGAAACTCAGTTGAGAGAAGCTAGTATAAGAACTTCTGATGAATACGACGGTGACTATGTATTGAATGATGTTTCTATTAATTATTACAAAAATGACGATTCTCCTGTTGATATAACTTTACCAGCTACAGAAGATTTTTATTCTGTTATAGAAATTAAACAAAACACAGAACATCAATATATAGCTTATGGTTCTAACTGGGATAGAATCCCTGGTTCAAGCACTATGACATCTGATAGAATGGGAAGTTTCAGTCAAGAAGCCACAAAAATGACTTCTATAATTACTTTGGATGGATTAGAAAATGGTATGCACGATTTGAACACTGTAATTTTTGATCACAATGATAATTTGGTCCAAAAAATAGACTATTTTAACGTTCAAAGAGCTGTAGTTACAGCTCCTGCTAATCCTTATAAAATTATGAAAGCTAATGAATTTGAACCAACATACGACAACTTGACTTCATGGACGAAAAGAAGAGGAGTTGGTTATTATAACAACCCTGTAATTGGGAAAAGTGGAAATCCTAAAGACTTAGATAGCCATACAAGCGATTCTAATTTATATATTGAATTATATTGGGTTGATTGGGATACATATTCAGTATTGATAGACCCTAATGAATATTCAAAACCCGAAGGCTACAATATTTATAGATCTTTTAACGGAGAAAACTTTGAAAAAATAGCTATGGTTAGATCTGATTATGTGAAATATAGAGTAGCTCAAGCATCTCCTATGGCTAACTATATAGATAAATCACCTGAACTTACACCAGAAGAAGAAGTATGGTATAAGGTTTCACCAGTATACAACAATTATGAAGGTGAAAAAGTTCTTCTTGGTTCTGTTGTCCCAATGAAAGAATTTAATGTTGAATTAAAATCACCAGAACACAATTCTTCAAATGTTAGTGTTAACCCTACTTTTACTTGGGGGCCTGATAAAGCTTTGACTTCTGACTCAACAGTCGTGTATGAATATCAAATATTTGTTTATGACTGGAATCAATCAGACAACGGACTCATGATTCCTTTTGATACAGTTAACATTGATACTAACTCACAAATTGGAAAGTTCTTTACTACTGAAGGGAAAAAAGATGTTAGTGTTCAGTTTACTGGTAATAACGGAGATATAATTTGGAATACTTTTAATCCTTATTCTTTAGATAGTTTCCTTTATCCAGAAGGGAATTTAGAGCATGGAAAATCATATAATTGGGGAGTAAATGTTGCATACGCTTACTCTTTTGATGAAGATAGTTCATCTTATTCATTAAGCGCTGATTTTAGATACAGAGATGCTGGCTGGTGGTTCGAAGCCTATGGTATTGAACCAGATTTACATGCTGATTTCACTACAGAGACAGAACAATAAAAGGGGGGCTGATTTAATATGAAAAAATTATATATAGTATTTTTAATAGTTATTTCTTTGTTACTCGTAAGTTGTTCTACTTTTACTTCTAATGAAGAAAATAAAATAAAAAATGAACCAATTAAAAATCCAACAGAAGTAACTTTGGTAAATGATCTTATTGCAAATCGGATGAAAGAATTAGATAATTTTGATTATTTTGAAAATCAAATAAACATAGGTTATATTGATCAAGAAAGTTTAGATGAATTATTAGAGACATTAAAAGTTTCAAGAAGAAATGTTCGAACAATAGAAAAATTAAAAATAGCTAATATCAAATTAGATATATCCACAAAAGAGGCTTTAGAAAAAATTCAAAAGTTAAATCCAAAAGGCATCAAGTTTGCAGAACCAAATTTTAAAAGAGAATTGGATGAACCTACAATTTCAAAAAATGAAATGGATACAAGAGCTGCTGGAATTGGTGATGACTTAACAGATTACCAATGGGCTATAAACAATAAACATCTTAGAGCTGAAGAAGCTTGGAAAATAGCTACTGGTAAAGGCGTTATCGTTTCTATTATGGACGGTGGTTCTGATTCAAGTCACCCAGATTTAAGCGGACAATATGCTGATGGGTTTGATTCTTATCATGCTACATTAATCCCGGCAAACACATCTGTTCCATATGGTGATCATGGAACTCATGTTTCAGGAATAGTAGCTGCAAAAAATGATGGTAAAGGTATAACTGGATTATCACCAGAAGCATCATTAATGGTTGCTCCTGTATTTGTACCAGGTTTTGTAGGTGACTTTTATGTTGCTAATAATGTAATTTGGTCGGTAGATAATGGAGCCAAAATTCTTCAAAACAGTTGGGGTGGGCCAGGTTACTCAGATACATTGAAAGTTGGCTTTGACTACGCACTTATGAATGATGCAATAGTAGTTGTTTCAACAGGAAATACTCATATTAATGAAAACTGGGGTTCTCCAAATTCATTACCAGGAATAATTGGTGTTGGGGCTAGTGATGTAAATGGAAAAGTTTCAAAATTCTCTTCAAGAGGAGATAGTGTGTCTGTTGTAGCACCTGGAGTTCAAATATTATCTACTATCCCTGTAGGTAGCCCAGATGTTTCTACACTTTATGGCCCATATGCTTATTGGGACGGAACATCTATGGCATCCCCTTATGTTTCTGCTTTAGCAGCATTGTTATTTGAAAAACATCCTGATGCTACAGCATACCAAATAAGGAAATTAATCGAATCAACCGCTGATGATAAAGGTAATCCAGGCTGGGATGAAGATTATGGATATGGAGTTATAAATCCAGTTGCTGCATTGAATGCACCATTACCATCTAAAAAAGGTTCTAATTATATTATAACTGTTACAGATAGTACAGGATCAGTCCCACTTAGTGGTGTTTATGTTACTTTAAAAAGAGTCGATGGACCATCATATTATGCTAGAACAGATTCAACTGGGAAAGTTGGATTTTATCAAATAGATCCAGATACATACGATGTTATAATTGGTGGACCTGATTTATTAGCCTCATCAACTTTGATATTAAGAGGAGAAGAACAAAACTCAATGACTTTAGAAGATAAAGTAATTTCAGATGGATTAACAAACGAATCTATTAAATTTAAATCTACAATAGAAATCAAGTTAAATCCACCTACTGCAACAGGTAACTATTCTATAGATATTCTTAATTCAAATTTTGGGCGTATTTTAACTAAAGGTTTTGATTCAACAACTAACATTACAGAAAAAGATATTATAACACCGGTATTCTATATAGGAGTTTCTTCAGATAATATGCCATCTTTACCAGCACCATTTATGACAGATGATTTTGAAACAGAGGATTTTTCTGGTTTTGATTGGGTTACTCAAGGTGATGGCATACCCACTGTTATAGAAGATCCAAATGATCCAACAAATCATATAGTTTCATTCCCTGATTTAGATAATGAACAGGAATCATCTATTGCTACAGTAGTTACTCTTGATCCAGCCACATTTGGTTATAAAATGAGTTTTGATTATAAAGTTTCTAGCGAACAAGATTGGGACTTTTTTATAGTAGAAGTTAATGGAACAACCGTATTTAGAGACTCCGGATTAGTTAATTGGACAACTCAAACTATCAATTTGCTTGCAGGTGAAAATACAATAGAATTTGTTTACAAAAAAGATCAAATGGTTTCATCATATGAAGACACCGCATGGTTAGATAATGTTTCAATATCAAAAATACCTGACGATTACGGTGATTATGCTGTTACAGGTGATATCATTATAAATGGAAAAACTATACCAATAAACCATTCTCTATATAATGGACCTATTATTGACGAATTTGATGGAATTGACGCACCTTACACAATTTATTAATATAAACAATTTAAGCGGGGATTTATTTCCCCGCTTTTTTGATATAATATCACTGGAGGTGGGGTATATGGATTTTAAATGGTGGATTTTGATTGGAGCAGCAATTGTCGCTGTTGGAGGTTCTTTGTTTTTCTTAATGCCAGAAGAAAGAAGCTTCGAAACTCGTATTGAGGAAAAAGTTGAAAGAAATGCCGAAGATAAAATGATGGAGAAGGTTATGCCCATGAATAGATTTACTCTTTCTGATATTCCAGATGATTTTGATGAGGAAGATATTTTAGATTTTAAAGTTTTAGATGAATCTTTTAGAGTAAAATTCAGAACCATTGAAATACAGAATATGGAAGAAAACTTAAAGGTTATGATTTCTGCAGGTGAAAAAAAAACTGGTGGATATAGCATAGATATTGAAAATGTATTTTTGTATGAAAGAAATATTATAGTACATGCATTTTTAAACATCCCAAAAGGTCCTACAACTCAAGCATTCACATATCCTTCAAAAGTAATTGCAATTGATAAATCACAAATAGAACCAGGTGAATGGAACTTGGTAGTTGTTCTAGAAGATGACCAAAAAACGGAAGAAGTACTTATGAAGACAATCGTTATAACAAATCCATAACGAAATATAACTACAAAAAGTTTTTTAATAATGTCTCATATAGACTATAGATTGTAAGTGACGTTTATAAGCGTCACTTTTTTATATGTTATAATTAAAATGACTTTATAACGGGGGTTTTATTATGGAAAATATTTTAAGTTCTTTTTGGGTGAATTGGTTAATAATTTTTCTTGGAATTGGAAACTTTGTTTTATTCTTTATAATTTTCTCTAAATCAAAAAACCTTTCTTCAAAATTAAGGCCAAACAGGGCAGAACATTTAGAACTTTATGAATTTTTCAGAAATATGCATAAAAACTACAGCGCAAAAAACAACTTTGGTTATATTGAAGGTGAAAATAATTCTATTAACAAGTATTTCTCCATTTATGGTTCTTTGACGAGTATTTTCCCTCTTTTGGGTATTTTAGGTACAGTTACATCATTTTTGAACCTTTCAGAACTTACTTCTGAAATTATAACTCAAAACTTTGTAAATGCTTTATCTTCTACATTTTTAGGGCTTGCATTTGCAATAGTTTTTAAACTATTAGAAGGTATACTTGCCTATAAAATAGAGGATAACAATTATATAATAGATATCATGCTCAAGAATGCGAGTGATACAAATGAAAAAAAGAACGATAATTGAACTCACTGCATTTGTAGACATCCTTTTGATACTTCTTTTTGCTTTTTTATTTAATATATCTGAAACTAATAAAGAAGCTGATATTGCTACAAATAAGAGTACAGAGTTAGCTCAAGAAAATTTGGAGCTAAAAAATGACTTAGAAAATATTTCTAAAGCTTTTCAAGAACTGTCCAATAAAAACGAAAAATTAGAAAAACAAAACAACTTTTATAAAAATTATTACAAAGAACTGTCCAATAAAATTGAAAAAGCTTTTAACGATTTAAAATTACCTGAGGATATAAGTGAAGAAGAATTAGAAAAAATAAAAGAACTATTAGATAATAGAGATATAAATTTAGATTATATTATTAAAAATCAAGGTTTAATGGAAAATTTCTTTGTGGTAGATATACTTATACAAGGAGAAGAACCAGAGATATTTTTAAATGATCAGAAAATTGATTTTTCAATAACTTATGAACAGTATATTTCTGAAAACAGCAGAAACAGCAAGCTAAGGAGCCTTACTGATAAAATAGAAAACTCTTTGAAAAAAAACGGAATTCCTCAAATGGTTTATATAACAATAAAACAGAGTGATGAAGAAGTTTTTCTTTATTCATATAATTTGTTGTTAGAAGCAGTTAGAAGAATTCAAAATAAATACGGTGCTGATAGAATCTATTACACAGAAATACCATTTTTATTCAATTATTAGGGGTGATATTATTAAAAAACTGATTTTTGTACTTATAGCTATAATCATAGCTTTAGTATTATTTTTAGTGTTTGCATTTGAAGGATTTGGACTTGGCGGAGAAACTCAAGGTACCAAAGCAACAGGAATTCAGATTGAAGAAGGAAAAATACCATTAATTACTATTGAATCTGACAAAATATATGTTAATGGAGAATTAGTGAGCAAAGATAATTTAAGATCTACTTTTGAAAACCTTTTTAAGAAAATAGAAAGAGTAGAAATAGATTATAGCAAGGCAAAGAGAACGACTTATTTGGTAGTTGAGGATATTTTAAAAAAATTGAATTTGACTATAATTGAAAAATAATCTGTCTTATAGACGGATTATTTTTTTTGATAATAATCACTTGACAAAGCAAGAACTGTCATATTATAATATTACAGAGGTGATAAAATTGTGGTTTTCGATTGACTTTAATTCCCATACTCCTGTTTATCAACAAATAAAGGACAAAATAAAAGAAAATATAATAACCGAAAACATAAAAGAAGATGAGTTCCTTCCATCCATTCGTAATTTGGCGAAAGATTTGGGGGTAAATTTGAATACAGTATCACGTGCTTACAGAGAGCTGGTATCAGAAGAGGTTTTAAAAGTTGAAAGAGGAAGAGGGTACAAACCAAAAAGTGTTGACGAAGATTTATTTTTCAAAGAAAAAATAGAGAAATTCAAAAAGTCTGTTGAAATGTGTAAGTCTTCTGGTATCAAAAAGTCAAAACTGTCTTCTATTTTGGAAAATATATACAAGAATGAAGAAAAATAATTTTATCTCGCATGATATTTTTAAAAAGAGATTATTAATAGGGGTGAAGGTATATGAGTATGATTAAAATAGAAAATGTTACTAAGAAATTTGGTAACCACACTGCTGTGGATGATATTTCGTTTGAAGTAAAAAAAGGCGAAGTATTTGGCTTTTTAGGGCCAAATGGAGCTGGGAAAACAACTACCATAAAAATGATTACAGGATTTTTCAAACCAACAAAAGGGAACATTCATGTAAACGGTTTTGATGTGCTAAAAAATCCTTTATCTGTGAAAAAATCTTTAGGTTATGTAGCAGACGAACCCTTGATTATGGAAAAGGTAACTGGGGCTGAATATATAAATTTCATAGCAGATGTTTTCGAAGTACCTCCAGAAACAAGGATAAAAAGAGCTGAAAAATTGATAGAGCATTTTAAACTGAAAGATTTCATTGAAAATCCTATATCCACATATTCTCACGGTATGAAACAAAAAGTATCTTTAATTTCTGCTTTGATTCACAATCCTGATTTATGGATATTAGACGAGCCTATTGTAGGATTAGATCCTGAATCAGCGTTTATACTCAAAAAGATGATGAGAAATCACGCCAACGAAGGTAAAACAGTTTTTTTCTCAACTCATATAATGGAAATCGCAGAAAAAATGTGTGACAGAATAGCAATTATTGGAAATGGTAAAATTGTATTTATTGGTACAGTTGATGAATTAAGAGAAGCAAGAGGTAATGAAACTCTTGAACAAATCTTCTTGGAGGTGACAGGAAGTGAAAGTGAAAAAATTGATTTCTCTTATCTCGATTGAGCTAAATCAGCATTTCAAAATTTCAAAAACTAAATATGATTTAAAAAATAAAAAAAGTGATGCTATTACTATGATTGTTGTTGTAGTAGCTCTTGGGTTTGCTGCTGTTACTATGTTACCCCTGTACATTGAGTTTATGAGAAATTCTTTAATGTCTTATGCTTCTCTTAATTTAAAAGAATTATTCATATCTAATGCAGTTATGATAAGTGGATTTTTTGGTTTGTTTTTAGGTCTTTTTATATTAATAGCAGAATTCTTTTTTTCAAAAGATATGAGAGTCTTAGTTTCTTTACCATTAAAACCACAAGAAGTTATTTTTTCAAAACTATTTTTAATCATTTTCGATCAAATGATAATATCTTTAGTTATACTGCTACCTGCATTAATTTATTATGGTGTAAGTACAGGTGCATCTTGGGTTTATTATATATATGCTTTTATAATATTTTTATTTTCTCAAGTATTTGCATTAACTTTATTAACTATATTCATATTACCTATTTCAAGAATATTTAAATCACAAAAAAATAAAGACTTTATGATATTTTTTGCAAGCATATTATTCATGGCATTAGCCCTTTTATTTGTTTACTTTATGAATAGTAATATTATTAGCTTTTCTGAAAACCCGCAAGATTTCTATAATCAAATAGCTGGAAATCAAAACTTTATGAATAGAATCGCAGCAGCTTTTCCACCTGCTTTGGTCGCATTGAAATCTATATCTACCTCAGGAATAATAAGTTTTTTATGGATACTTTTATATATAGGGATGAATATAGGGTTATTTATAATAGCTTTGTTCATGGGCAAAAAGTTTTATTATGATACTTACTCAGAATTACAACAAAATGCTTCTAATAAAAAAATTTATACAAAAGATTCTTTTGAAAAAATATTTTCTAAACAAAATACACCTTTAAAAGCTTTTGAAAAAAGAGAATGGAGATATTTTTTAAGGATACCAGCGTTTTCTATCAACGGTTTTATGAATGTAATTATATTTCCAATTATAATAGTTATTTCAAGTAGTTTTACTGCTCTTGCTAATGATCCTGAATTAAAATTTTTATTGGATATAATAAATAATTTCAAGGAATACTTAGTTCCAATTGGGATTTTAGCGTCGGTTTTAGGCGGAGGAATAAATGGCCTTTCTTATTCTTTATTTTCAAGAGAAGGTAGCAATATAAAAGAGTTAAAAATACTTCCGATTTCTGCAAAAGAAATATTAAACGTAAAATTTAAGCAAATAATGCTGTTAAGTTTAATTGGAGTAGTAGCCATGAATGCAGTTATAGCCTATATTGGAGAATTCAGTCTAATTCAAATTATCATACAATTTTTAGCTTCTGTATTGACTATTACTTTTATAAACCTTGCTCAAATGGTTATTGATACTAAAAAACCCGTACTTGAATGGGATAACCCACAAAAAGCCATGAAACAAAATATAAACGGCTTATTGGGAATATTAATTGTATTTGGATACATCGCAGGATTAGGCTTTTTAGGCTATTTGTTAAATGATGTATTACCTACATGGTCAATGACTTTAATTCTCGTGTTAATTTCTGGAATAGGATCGATAATTTTATACAAAGAAGTTGTAAAATCAACTGAAAAATTGTTGTCTAAAGACCTATAGAGCTAATTTCATTGAAATTAGCTCTGTTGGAATATGGAAGCAAAAAATCACTTTGTGATTTTTATCAACGTGTTTTTCCATCAGAAATGGCTATGTCGCTATCATATCTAAAAACAGTTTCAATTATAATTTCAAAAGCCTTTTTAATAGTTTCAAGATCCATAGATGGATTGTTAGGTTTGTCAACAACTTGTTCATGTATATAAGGAATATGAACAAATCCACCTTTTAAATTCTCGTAATTTTTATCTATATAATATAAAAGCCCGTACATAATATTATTACAAACAAAAGTACCAGCAGAATTACTTACAGTGGCGGGTATATTCTTTTCTTTTAATTCTTTTACAATTGCTTTTATCGGAAGAGATGAAAAATAAGCATTTTCTCCATCTTCAAATATTTTCTTGTCTATTGGTGTGTTGCCTTCATTATCTGGAATTCTGGCATCGTTAACATTTATTGCAACTCTTTCGGGAGTAATTGCTGTTCTACCTCCTGCTTGGCCCGTGCATATTACAACATCAGGGTTATACCTCTGAATTTCTTCTTCTAAAAAATAAATAGCTTTATTAAATACTGTTGGGATTTCTGATTTAAAAACTTTTATATCTCCATAATTATCTTTCATTCTTTTTATCGCTTCCCAAGAAGGATTGATCTTTTCCCCGCCAAAAGGCGTAAATCCTGTTATCAAAACTCTCATATTTTTCCTCCTATTTATATAAAATGCATTGCATTTTGTTGTTGGTTTCTTCTCTTCCAACTCCCAACTTCATTCAGTCCTCCAACAAAAAAAGCTCTTTACTTCTTATTATATCAAACTATAAAGGAATTAATTAATCAACCGATATATTAATTAGCAGAGGTGATTTATGAGTAAAGACCTATTATTATTTTATAAACTCAAATATTCAGATTTTGTTTTTAAGTTAAAGAACGAGTTAGAAGATAATTTCAATAAGACTTTGAGCTTAGAAGTCTATGATAGTTATTTATCTATAGATACTTTGGATGACTTATTCAAAGGCTATAAGTTCATTTTATTCATAATCGACGAAGAAGAACAAGACAAAGTTTATGAAAAGTTCAACAATTACAAAAACTATTCTGAAAGAATACTTTTTTTGGATAATGACCTTAAGAAACTTCAAGAAGGAGAAAAAAATTTTAATAACATTTGTCAATCAATAGACATGAAGCTAAAAGAATTGGAAATTCCTCAAAACGAATACGAATATTTGATTGATCAATATAAAAAAAATCATTAAAAATGCCATGATTATAATCATGGCATTTTTTGTTTCTTATCCTTTAACAGAACCTGCTAAAAGACCTCTTATAAAATATCTACCCAGGATGATATAAACAATTAATGTAGGAAGTGCTGCTACCAAGGCTCCTGCCATTTGAACATTCCATTCAACAACCTGACTTCCCGCTAAATTAACAAGGGCAACTGTTATCGGCTGTTTTGCAGGATTACTTGTTACAGTTACAGCGAATAAAAACTCGTTCCATATGTTTGTGAACTGCCATATTGCAGTTACAACAAACCCAGGTATTGAAATTGGTAGAATAATTTTAGTGTACATCTGAAAAAAGTTTGCTCCGTCAATGGATGCAACTTCTATCAAAGAATCTGGTATTTCCTCGTAATAGTTTTTAAACATCAAAGTTGTTATTGGAATTCCGTATATGACATGAATTATTATCAAAGCTGGAATAGTTCCATATAAACCTATACTTTGAAAAAACTGAATCAATGGGAACAGTACACTCTGATAAGGTATGAACATTCCAAATAAAATTATTGCAAACAAAATATTTGAGTATTTGAATTTCAACTTTGCAAAAGCCAACCCATTCAAAGATCCTATAAATGAAGAAATTATTGTAGCCGGTATAGTGAGATACAAACTATTCAATAAATTAGGTGACAACTTTTTAAAAGCTTCAGCAAATCCATACCAAGAAAAACTGGTTGGAAAATCCCACATCTGAGATATAGAAATATTTTCAATTGATTTAAAACTTGTTATAACCGCAACATAAAAAGGAGCTATAAAGATCAAAGCCATAATGAGCAAAACTAACATCATTAAAATTCTTTTTGTTGAGATACCTTTAGAATTATTCATCATGCTTCACTACCTTTTCTAAAAGAGCTCCAAAGATAAGGGATTATTACTACTGCCACAAAAAGAAGCATGATAATTGAAATTGCTGACCCCATAGCGTATCTGTTTGATCTAAATGTAAGTTCAAACATATATACAGCTGGCATATCGGTTACATTATTTGGTCCACTACCTGTCATAGCGTATATAAGGTCAAATATTTTAAGAGATATATGACCCAAAACTATCATCGCCGATAAAGTTATAGGTTGTAGTAAAGGCATTTTTATTTTCCAAAATATTTTTGCATCACTTGCACCATCAACCTTAGATGCCTCAATTATGTCATTTGGAATAGCCCTCATACCCGCCAAATACATTGCCATGATATATCCAGAAAATTGCCAAACAGCAGCTAATATTACAGGAATTAAAGCCAAATTAAAATTCATAACTGACTCTGTGCTTGTATACCACTGCCATTGCAAGAAATCTAACCCCAATTTTTCAAACAAAATATTCAACCCTTGTGGGCTGCCTGGAATTCTTCCTGGAGCAAAAATCCAACTCATAACAGTACCTGTTACTACAAAAGATATTGCCATTGGAAATAAAAATATATTTTGAAACAATTTAGACCCTTTTAGTCCCTTATCTAAAATGTTAGCAAGAAACAACCCAATAGTTATGCACGCAATAATAAAAAATGCTGTGAAAAATAGAGTATTCCATAAATCAGACTGGAATCGAGGATCCATAAATAACCTTTGAAAGTTTCTCAATCCAACAAACTTATATTCCCCCATTGCCAACGAAGAAAAACTATTCCAATTAGAAACAGATGTTCTAAGTGTCAAAAATATGAAATAGTAGACAAATATTCCTATTAATATTAATGAAGGTAAAATAATCGTAAAACCCAATCTGGATTTTTTCTTGTGAACAGACATAAGAATTCCTCCCGTTTTGGTAAAAAGCCCGGTAAAAACTACCGGGCTATGAGAATTTTATTAATAAGCCATTAAACCTGCATCTTCAGCAGCCCAAAGAATTGATCTTTTGGCATTACTTGTATTTCCTGTGGTCAACAAAATATTTATTGCGTCATTCATTGAAGTAATAAAGCTTTCATCTGCTGCTGATCCATGAGCAATTGATGGAGTAATTATTTTAGTTGAGAAATCTTCAATTGTACTTGTTAAATATGCATCGTATTTTGACATATCTGCATCAGTTCTTGCAGGGATTGAACCTTTTATTGGGTTAAATGTGTCTTGTGCTTCTCTTGTAGACAAAAATTCTAACCATTTAATTGCATTTTCTCTATTTGGAGCACCTTTTGGCAATCCAAAAGTATCTGAGATCAACATAAATGAATTTTGTGTTCCTGGTAATTCAAACCATCCAAAGTCTTCACCTGGAATCCAACCTAATGTTTTCATGTAACCTTCTGCCCAGTCACCCATAAGGTTAAATACAGCTTCATTATCATATAATAATCTTGTTGCATCCTGCCAAGTAAGAGCTGCGTGGTCTTTGTTGAAATAATTTGTTAGTTCATAAATTTTATCTAAAGCTCTATCTAAAGCAACTTGATCAAAAGGAGCCTCGCCTCTGAACAATTTGTTATATTCTTCTGCACCATATTCAGCAACCATAATTGCTTCAAACAATTGACCAGCAGGCCATTTATTTTTGTCTCCCATTGCTAAAGGAACATATCCGGCTTCTTGTACTGTGTTCAAAGCTGTTATAAATTCAGCCCAATTAGTTGGTTCTTTTAAACCTAATTCATCGAAAATTTCTTTGTTGTAGAAAACTATATTTCCTCTGTGAACATTAACAGGAACTGAATAAATATCACCTTTATAACTAACGATATCTAATAAACCTTGTGGAAATTTATCTTTTACTCCCCATTCGTCAAAATAATCAGTCAAAGGTTCCATCATACCCGTTACAACATAAGTTGTAGTTAACTCCATACCAGCATGAATTTGGAATGAATCTGGTGGGTTCCCTCCGAGCATTCTTGTTTTAAGAACTGCTTTTGCATTAGTTCCAGCGCCACCAGCTACTGCAGCGTTTATTATTTCAACATCTGGGTTATCTTCTTTAAAAAGTTCGAATAAAGCTAAAAGACCTTCTTCTTCTCCACCACCGGTCCACCAACTAAAAATCTCGAGTTCGCCTGCTGCAAATGCAGACGAAAAAACAAACAAAATTGCCAAAAAACTCACTAAAAGTTTCTTCATAACAAATACCTCCCCTTTTTAAGATAATTATCGTTAATGCATCAAAATAAAACTATATGGATCTGAAATAACCCTTTCTAATACTAAAGCTGCCGAACCTTTTAAAACCATATCTTCTTTTTTGTTACTAAAAAGTATTCGGCTTCTTTTTGGGCCAAAAAGATTTTCATCTAATATGTTATTTATTTCTTTATAAGCTATCTCAGAAATATTTTTTAAATTCCCTCCAATAATCACTGCTTGAGGATCTAAAATAGAAATTAAATTCATTATGGCCATACCAGCATGCCTTGAAATTTCTTTAGCATACTCTACAAATTCTTTGTCTTTTTCAACATTTATTTTGTTTAAAATGTATTCTATATTACAATTTTCATTTCTTTCTTTCAAAATATTTATAATATATTTAAACCCAGATTTGTTTTCCATATAGTCCTTTTTAGTTTTATACCCCAAAATTGTATGACCAACTTCTCCAGCCATGGAAAAATCTCCCCTGTGAAGTTTACCATTTAAAACTATTCCTGAACCAAAACCAATATCTGAAACAACAAAAACATAATCTTTGTAATTTTTTCCTTGCCCAAACCATTTTTCTCCTAAAGCACCAACATTGGCGTCATTGTCTATCCATGTTTTTATACCATATTTTTTTTCTAAACTTTCCTTTAAATTAACATTCTTCCATGCTTCGAAATACGCCGGAGTAGCTATTATCTCACCAGAGGAAAAATCTATTGGAGCTGGAATGCCAACCCCTATACCATTTATTTCTTCAATAGAAATTTCAGCACTCTCTATTACACTGTCAATTATATTAGTCAGATCTTTAACAGGATTTTTCTTTGGAATATCACTCGAAAATTCTTTAGACGATGAATACAATAAATTAGCCTCTGTATCATACAAACCAACTTTAATACTACTTCTTGAAATGTTTATCCCAATAATTTTAAAAGCATCTTTCCTTATTTTTAACAAGGTTTTTTTTCTTCCGCTTTTAGTGG
>Ga0181551_10015_pt1 | contig 18577 bp, 20 predicted proteins | sample WG1virinducssDNA_FD_130168 | JGI IMG/M metagenome (GOLD analysis project Ga0181551, IMG submission 130168) | Lab enriched deep subsurface shale carbon reservoir viral communities from Ohio, USA - WG14 viral induction ssDNA ... | reverse complement strand
GGTTTTTACATTTTTTTTGTCTTGCATGACGGGTGAATATATATATGAAAGCGTCCTGGTAAAGGTTTGATTTTTCAGCCGGATCACGGAAAGGTTTCCATGCTGCACGTCTCTTTCAATGACGCTTTCAGACAGGAGTGACAGGCCGATGCCTGTCATGAGCGTTTCTTTGATCCCCTGGTTGCTGCTGATCGTCAGAAACGACTTGACTTTCAAACCGTTTGAACGGATGACATGGTTTAAGTATTCGCGTGTACCTGAGCCGACTTCGCGTGTTACCCATGTTTGATTTTGCAGATCGGCCATTGTCACGTCCTGTTTGGCGGCAAGCGGGTGATTACTTGAAGCGGTGATAAACAATTCGTCCTGCATAAAGGCGTGGACAGAAAGCTCTTTTTCATTTGTCTGGCCTTCGATCAAGCCGATGTCCACTTTGTACAGGCGGACGGACTGCACGATTTCTTCCGTGTTTCCAATGACCGCCTTGAGTTCGAGCTCAGGATATTCTTTTTGAAGGTCGAACAAGAGCGATGGCAAAATGTATTCGCCGATTGTGAAGCTTGCACCGATTTTCAGCTCGCCTTTGATCGAGTTGTGGTGATCGAGAATGTCCTGCCGCGTTTGTTCATATATGGTGATCATTTGTTTGGCGCGGTCGTATAAAATTTCACCGGTCGGCGTGATTTTCAAATATTTCGGAGAGCGTTCAAATAATTTCGTCTGGAACTCTTTTTCAAGATTTTTAATGTGCATGCTCACGCTCGGCTGTGACATGAGAAGAAGCTCGGCCGTTTTTGTGAAATTTTTGACTTCTGCAAGGGTAACGAATGTCTTCAGCGCATCATAATGCACACGAATCTCTCCTTTATTAAAAATTTTAATAGCTGTGATAATTAATATATATTTTACTAATGTTGAGTATTCCAGTAAACTTTAAATTAGAATCTTTTTTAGGAATGTTTGGTTTGAAGCAGGCTGACGCCGAGCGGTAAAGGGGACGTGGTGAGTGAGCGCTTACAATATTTCTTTGCAGCAAAGCCGTGATCGACAGATGTTTTGCGTCAATAAAACCGATTTGATTTATAGGAATAGTGGATATATGATGAATGTAATCCTTTTCCGTTTCAAACAAGTCATAATTTTTTTATTCCTTAGTGAGGTGGATATCGTTGCAACTTCAGGTAATGAACAGTCCTTTTAACCAGGAGCAGGCAGAGCTCCTCAACCGCCTTCTGCCAACTTTGACGGCATCACAAAAAGCCTGGCTGAGCGGTTATCTGGCGGCTGTGCAAACCGCCGATGCCGCGGCGGCGCTTGAAACATTGCCGGCGGAAGCTCCGGCTGCAAGTCCGGCCCAGCCTGTTTCCAAAGAAGTGACCATTTTATTCGGGTCGCAGACAGGAAATGCACAGGGACTTGCTGAAAACGCGGCTAAGACGCTTACAGAACGGGGCTTTCAAGTTACCGTCTCTGCAATGAGCGATTTTAAGCCGAACCAATTGAAAAAATTAAAAAACCTTCTCATCGTCGTCAGCACGCACGGAGAAGGGGATCCGCCGGACAACGCGCTGTCATTCCATGAATTTCTCCATGGCAGACGGGCTCCGAAGCTCGATGATTTCCGTTATTCTGTGCTGGCTCTTGGCGACACGTCGTATGAATTTTTCTGCCAGACCGGAAAAGAGTTTGATCAGCGGCTTGGTGAGCTGGGGGGCACAAGGCTCCATCCGCGCGTCGATTGCGATCTCGATTATGATGAACCGGCTGCAGCATGGCTTGAGGGTGTCATCTCAAGCTTAAACGAAGGACAGGAACAGGGCGCAAGCTCAGCACCTGCTCAAACGGCAGCACCGCAAGCAGCAGGAGGAGAAACGGTATATTCGAGAAAAAATCCGTTCAGAGCGGAAGTGCTGGAAAATTTGAATTTAAACGGCCGCGGATCAAATAAAGAAACGCGCCACCTTGAATTATCGCTCGAAGGCTCAGGCCTGACTTATGAACCTGGCGATGCGCTCGGCATTTTTCCGGAAAATGACCCGGAACTCGTGAACATGCTGCTGGCCGAGCTGAAATGGGATCCGAATGCTACCGTCACGGTTGATCAAGGGGAAAACCTTTCCCTGAAAGAAGCGTTGACTTCTTACTATGAAATTACGGTGCTGACAAAAAAATTTATTCAGCAGGCGGCAGAACTCATTGCAAATGAAAAGCTGCGCGAGCTTGTCGCTCAGGAAAACGCGGATCAATTAAAAGCATATATCGCAGGCCGCGACCTGATTGATTTCGTTCAGGATTTCGGTCCGATCGCAGTAGCTCCGCAGGATTTTGTTTCGATTCTTCGAAAAATTCCGCCGCGTCTTTATTCGATCGCATCAAGCTTCGCTGCAAATCCGGATGAGGTGCATTTGACGATCGGCGCTGTCCGCTACAATACGCACGGCAGAGACCGAAAAGGGGTCTGCTCGGTTTTATGTGCTGAACGCCTTCAGCCTGGCGACACGCTGCCTGTTTTTATTCAGCCGAATAAAAACTTTAAGCTGCCGGAAAATCCGGAGGCTCCGATTATCATGGTCGGTCCGGGCACAGGTGTTGCGCCGTTTAGGTCATTTATGCAGGAGCGCGAAGAAACCGGAGCACCGGGGAAATCGTGGATGTTCTTCGGCGACCAGCACTTCGTCACCGATTTCTTATATCAGACAGAATGGCAAAAGTGGCTGAGTGACGGCGTGCTGACAAAAATGGATGTCGCGTTCTCGCGGGATACGGAAGAAAAAGTATATGTACAGCACCGCATGCTTGAGCACAGCAAAGAACTGTTTGAGTGGCTTGAAGAAGGAGCGACTTTCTACGTTTGCGGCGACAAGAACAACATGGCCAAAGATGTTCAGAACGCATTGCTTGAAATTATCGAAAAAGAAGGCGGCAAAAGCCGCGAGGAAGCTGAAGCCTATCTGGCAGAAATGAAAAAGCAAAAACGTTATCAGCGCGATGTATACTGATTTTGATTGAAAGGGGACTTTTTCAACATGGGGAACGAAATATTAAAAGCGCCTGAAGGCCCGCCGAGTGATGTAGAACGCATTAAGAAAGAAAGCAACTATTTGCGCGGCACCCTGAAGGAATCGATGCTTGAGCCGCTTTCAGCCGGAATTTCCGATGACGACAACCGTCTGATGAAGCATCATGGCAGCTATTTGCAGGATGACCGCGATCTCCGCAATGAGCGTCAAAAGCAAAAGCTTGAGCCGGCGTATCAGTTCATGCTGCGCGTCCGGATGCCGGGCGGTGTCGCAACGCCTGAGCAGTGGCTTGTCATGGATGAGCTTGCCCGGAAATACGGAAATGGCACATTGAAGCTGACAACCCGGGAAACCTTCCAAATGCACGGCATTTTAAAATGGAACATGAAAAAAACGATTCAATCGATCCATTCAGCCATGCTGGATACGATTGCAGCATGCGGGGATGTTAACCGGAACGTCATGTGCGCTTCCAATCCGTATCAATCAGAAATCCACAGAGAAGTGTATGAATGGTCGAAAAAGCTGAGTGATGACCTCCTGCCGCGCACACGTGCGTATCATGAAATCTGGCTTGATGAAGAAAAAGTGGCCGGCACGCCTGATGCGGAAGAAGTCGAACCGATGTACGGACCGCTGTATCTGCCGCGGAAATTCAAAATCGGCATCGCCGTTCCGCCGTCAAATGATATCGACGTATTTTCCCAGGATCTTGGGTTTATCGCGATTGTGGAGGATGACAAACTCATCGGCTTCAACGTCGCGATCGGCGGCGGCATGGGCATGACCCATGGAGACAAAGCAACGTATCCGCAGCTTGCCAAAGTCATTGGCTTCTGCAAGCCTGATCAGTTATATGATGTCGCCGAAAAAACGATTACGATTCAGCGGGACTACGGAAACCGCTCGGTTCGCAAAAATGCCCGCTTCAAGTACACAATTGACCGCCTCGGCTTGGAAACGGTCAAAAACGAGCTGGAAAACCGCCTCGGCTGGAGCCTCGCTGAAGCAAAGCCGTATCATTTCGAGCATAACGGCGACCGCTACGGCTGGGTAAAGGGTGTAAACGGAAGATGGCACTTTACAATGTTTGTTGAGGGCGGCCGCGTCACTGATTATGATGATTACAAGCTGATGACCGGCTTAAGGGAGATCGCCAAAGTTCATACCGGCGATATCCGCCTCACAGCCAATCAAAACTTGATCATTGCCAATGTCACAAGCCAAAAGAAGAAAAAGATCAGCGAACTGATCGAACAGTTTGGTTTGACTGACGGCAGGCATTATACAGCGCTCCGCCGCAGCTCGATCGCATGCGTCGCACTGCCGACGTGCGGATTGGCGATGGCCGAAGCGGAACGATATTTGCCAAAGCTGATTGACAAAATTGATGAAATCATTGAAGAAAACGGCTTGAAGAATGAAGAGATTACCATCCGCATGACGGGATGCCCGAACGGCTGCGCCCGCCATGCGCTCGGCGAAATCGGCTTCATCGGAAAAGCCCCTGGCAAGTACAACATGTACCTCGGCGCCGCTTTTGACGGCAGCCGTCTAAGTAAAATGTACCGGGAAAACATCGGTGAAGAAGAAATTTTAAAAGAACTTCGCGACATTCTTCCGCGCTATGCGAAAGAACGCAATGAAGGAGAACATTTCGGAGATTTCGTCATCCGCGCCGGAATTGTTAAAGAAACGACGGACGGAACGAATTTCCATGATTGATGAGCATTTTTTAAAAAACGCCTCAGCCCTTTGATCGGTGCTGAGGCGTTTTCTGTTTACGAAAATGATCGAACCGTTTCCGACTCGATGATCATTTTCATAAACTCGGCAGCCGCCGGTGTTGCTTCTTCAAATGAGGGTGTAATCATGCCGACCTCGCGGATAATTTGAGGAGAGATGTCTTTTTTGATCAACCGATGGGATACGGAGGAAAGCGAAAAGTTAGAAATCAAGCCGATCCCCAAGTTGTTATTGACCATATTGACCAATGTTTCCGCGTTTTGCACAGTCAGATTTTCTTTTAATTCGAGGCGGTGTTTTTGAAAGATTTGAGATACCGCGACTTCGTGCCCGCCCTTGCAAAAGATCAATTCATTTTGATGTTTTTTCAGATCAATGAAAGGTGCGTCTTTTAAGTGATGATATTGCTCAGGGATGACGGCCGCCATCCGGTCTTGAAACAATACTTGACTTTCGAAACCGTCAAAGGGAGAGGCGACGATGCCTAAATCAACCAGGCGTGTTTCGACCCATTGCTTGATTTGGTCGGAGGTTCCTTCGACCAGCTCGATTTGTACGAGCGGATACTTTGACTTGAAGGAGGCGATAGCCTGCGGCAAAATATTCGTTGAGACGGCGGGGAACGAGCCAACTTTGACTTTCCCCCTGAGCAGATGATTTTCTTGATCGGCCACTTGGTATATTTTGTTTTCAATCACAATCATCTGTCTGGCCAGTACGGCGATTTCCTTTCCCGCGTCAGTAAGCTTTAACTTGTTCTGTTTATCCCGAATCAACAATTTGACCCCGAGCGACGTTTCCATGGTTTTTATGGCTTTGCTCACGGCCGGCTGTGAAATATACAGCTCGTTGGCGGCTTCTGTCATATTTAGTGTCTCCGCGACTTTCACAAAGATGTGAAGGCTGTTCATGTTCATAACCAAATGGTTATACCTCCGATAATAAAAATGTATTTCAGTTATCATCCAATATAGCATATGCTGTACATGAAACAAAGAAGAAAGGTGACGGTTTATGTTTAAAGTACTGTTGGGGATCATCTCTGTAACGCTTATTTGGGGGTATACCTGGGTGACGATGAAAATCGCAATCACTGACATTCCCCCTGTTTTATTTTCGGCACTGCGGCTGTTCATTGGAGCCGTTCCTTTGTTTGTAATTCTCTTGATCAAAGGAAGGAAGCGTTCAATAGGAAAGGAGAATATCAAGCATTATCTGGTGATGAGTTTATTGATGGGTTTAGGTTATATGGGGGTGTTAACTTACGGCATGCAGTTTGTCGATTCGGGAAAAACGTCTGTATTGGTGTATACCATGCCGATTTTTGTCACTGTCATCAGTCATTTTAAATTAAACGAGAAAATCAATGTGTATAAAATGCTCGGTTTATTTTCCGGGTTGATCGGTCTTTTGTTTATATTAGGAGGAGGGATTCTGCATGTTGATCAAAATGTCATATTTGGAGAGCTTTGTGTTTTAATCGCAGCGCTCAGCTGGGGCATCGCCAATGTATACAGCAAACTGAAATTTAAAGATACAGATATGATTCATATGAATGCATGGCAGCTTCTCACAGGGGCGGTGATGTTATTGATCTTCTCTTTTATACTGGAACCGGCCCGGCCGATTCACTGGTCAAATGAGGCGATCTTATCTCTTTTATTTAACGGTTTATTCTCTACGGCTTTGACGTTCGTCATTTGGTTTTGGATCCTGAATCAAATCGAAGCGTCAAAAGCATCGATGGCTTTAATGTTTGTTCCCGTATTAGGCCTTTTATTCGGCTGGCTGCAGCTGCATGAACCGGTCACAATCAGCATCCTGATCGGCGCCTTCATGATCTGCATCGGGATTTTTATGAATACTTATCAATTTAAAAAGGTGTAAAAAAAGGCAGAGGGTCTATATGGTATGATGAAATGGGAGGGAGATTTTATGAAAATCGAACACATCGCTATATGGACGAACAATTTAGAGGAAATGAAAGACTTTTATACCCGGTTTTTTCACGGAAAGGCGAATGAAAAATACGTCAATCCGAAAAAGCATTTCGAATCCTATTTCATTCAGTTTGAATCGGGAACACGGCTTGAGCTGATGAGACGTCCCGACCTTGCAAAAGGAGAGGAAAACGCTTCCGGCTATGCACATATGGCGTTTTCCTTAGGGTCGCGGCAAGAGGTTGACGAGATGACGAGCCGCTTTGAAAAGGAAGGATACCAGGTTGCCGGAAAGCCGCGCGTCACGGGTGACGGGTATTATGAAAGCGTCATCCTGGATCCTGACGGCAACATCGTTGAGCTGACCGTTTGACGGAAAAAAGCTAATGTCCGTTTTTAGACATTAGCTTTTTTCGTTTAGATGGCAGCATCGAGCTGATTGATTTTCCATTTTTTGTCTTCTTTCACAAACGTGATCTTTCTTTTCGCAGTCACCGATCCATCCAATGCCGGTACGGAAAATTCATAGGTGCGGGTATTGTTTTTTTGAGAAATCAGTTTGATTGTTGCTTTGTCCCATCCTAAGAGGTTGTCCCCATCGCCGACAGGAACGGCCATTTTTCCTTTATAAGACATAATGTTGTATTTTTCAAATCCTTTTTTAATGGCGTCTTTTGTGAAAACCGGTGCCAAGTAATCTGTTAACTTTGCTTTTGTGCTGAATTCACTGCACATATACGTATATGGAAGACCGCGGTATTCAAATGTTTTGGTTTGGCAAGTTGAGTTTTTCGCTTTTGGATTGTGGCCGCTCATCGTATTCCAAAAGTGCTCCCGTGCCTGCAAAGTCATTTGCATGACTTGTTTATTTGTTAAATTCCCTGATGTTTGGTTTTTCGCTGCGAGAGATGCTCCGGCAGGTAAGATGAGTAAAACAGCTAATAAACAAACGATTAACTTTTTCATGTTCCTCTCTCCTTAAATATATCTCTTATGTTACAAATGTTACAATAATTACAGATGGATTACAAGAGATTTGCGAGAAAAATTTTCCTCCGCTGTTTTCTAATATATGACGACATAAAAGCGACTGGGGTTATATGTTTAGGAAAATAAATTACGTTTATTGATTCGTTTTCCCGAATTTCTCTTCTCATAAACACAAAAGCTTCATGTTGAAAAAACATCTTATACTGAAAAAGAATTCCAGCTTGAACCAGCGTCAAGAGCAGGAAAGAGGACGTCTGAAACATAAAGGAATCATGTTGTTGAAAATCAGAATTTTACATAAAATCAAACTTTATCAGTAAAAAAACTGTAACGAAATTCGCATCAATCTGTCATAGCGGTGACATTTTGCTGTGTTACGATTTTCCCTGTTAGTTTCAAAAGGGCTAACAAGGGAGGATTTAACTTATGAAGAAGACAATCATGTCCTTGGCTGCAGCCGCAGCTATGTCGGCGACTGCATTCGGAGCGACTGCCTCAGCAAAAGAAATCGAAGTTCAAAAAGGAGACACGCTCTGGGGGATTTCTCAAAACTACGGAATGAACCTCAAGGACTTAAAAAAATGGAATCAGCTTTCATCAGATCTGATTTTACCGGGTCAAAAGCTGAACATTTCTTCTCAAGAAGAAAAATCTGAAGAAAAGCAGTACACCGTTCAGCTAGGGGACACGCTCTCAAAAATCGCAAAAGAGTTCGGTGTAACTGTAAGCGATCTTCAAAAACGGAACAATCTGAAGTCGGACCTGATTATTGCAGGGCAAACGATTGCGATAAATGGAGAAGCAGGAGAGGCTGCTGCTGCAGCGCCTGTGAAACAAGAGTCCGCGCAAAAACAAAACGATCAGCCTGTCAACGTGCAAAAGGAAATCACAGTGACTGCAACTGCGTATACGGCAAATGACGGGGGCATTTCAGGCATCACAAAAACGGGAGTCGACCTGAATGCGAACCGTGATGCAAAAGTCATCGCGGTTGATCCAAGCGTGATTCCGCTCGGTACGAAAGTATATGTGGAAGGCTACGGCGAAGCGACGGCTGAAGACACCGGAGGCGCCATTAAAGGCCATAAAATAGACGTATTTATTCCAGATAAAAAAGACGCTTTCAATTGGGGCGTCAAAACCGTAAAGGTCAAAATTTTAAACTAATATAAAAAAATGCAGGAGGCGCTTCATGCCTCCTGCATTTTTTTGATGGATCGATGTTTATGCTGGATGATGTTCCCCGCGACTGCTTTTCACAAAAACCGAAATCACAAGAGCAGCTGCTGCAAAGACGATGGCTACGAAATAAACCATATGAACGCCTTCTGTCATACCTTGCATGTGCAGCTCCTGACGGCTGGCTCCTGAAGAATGCGCGATAAAGCGATTCGAAACGGTCGTCAGAATTGTCGTGTACAATGCCGGACCGATGGCCCCTGACACTTGATTGACCGTATTCATAATCGCCGAGCCATGCGGGTACAGCGGTTTGGGCACCTGGTTTAAACCGAGCGTCATGATCGGAGCCATCGTTAACCCGACGCCGAGTGTGAAGCCGGCGTACAGCATCATTCCCGCCGCCATCGGCGTATCGCTTGAAATATTCGTAAACAGCGAAAGGACGGCAATCACAATGATCAACCCGGTGATCAACAGCGGTTTAAAGCCAAGCTTATCAAACAGGCGTCCTGCAACAAGAGATGTCATCGCCAGGACAAGGCCGCCCGGCAGCATAAGAATGCCTGTATAAAGCGGTGACAGCTCAAGCGCCATCTGGAAGTAAAGCGGCAAAATCAGCATCATCGAAAACTGTAGCATCATCACGATCCACATCAGGATAACCGAGACGGAAAATATTTTTGACTGAAACGGCCTCATATCAAGCATCGGCACTTTCAATTTGAGCTGGCGCATGACGAACAATATTAATCCGATGACACCGGCTGCCAGTCCGATGATCACTTTCGGACTGCTCCAGCCCGCAGCTTCCCCGGCGTTGCTGAAGCCGAAAACGATTCCGCCAAACCCGACAGTCGATAAAAGAATAGATAATATGTCAATTTTCGGATACGTCAGTTCGGTTACATTTTTCAGGCGGAACGCCGCATAAAAAATCATGAAAACCGATACTGGCAGCATCATGAAGAAAACAACGCGCCATGAATAATGCTCGACAATATAGCCTGAGATGACCGGACCGATCGCCGGGGCAAATAAAATAACGAGCGTTAGGGTTCCGGTCATCGTTCCGCGTTTTTGCGGCGGAATCAAAGTCAATATCACATTCATCACAAGCGGCAGTATCAAACCTGTACCTGAGCCTTGGATGATCCGTCCGGCGAGAACGAGCGGGAAGACCGGAGCGATTCCGGCCAGAAAGGTTCCCGCTGTAAACAATGTCATCGCAGACAGAAACAACTGCCTTGTCGTAAAGCGCTGCATTAAAAACGCGGTAATCGGCACAGCGATGCCGATCATGAGCATATATCCGGTTGACAGCCACTGGGCCGTATTCGCTGAAATGCCGAAATCGTCGATGATCTTCGGCAAAGCCACATTCATAACCGTCTCATTAATCAGAGCGAGAAAATTTCCGACGATTAAAATGGCGATAATCATGAAGGAGCCTTTTTTAGCATGTTCCATTTGCATTTCCCACCCTTTATGATCGTTTTAGTAAAAAAGGAATTTGTTCGGCGGCTGCACTGAGAGGCCGACCGTTTTTTTTCGTCACTGAGAGCACATACGCACCCTCAATCATCGCCTGTATCGCGACGCTCAGCGTCTCGGCCGTTTCCGGCGCGTAGCCTGACTGGAGCAGTTTATCCTGATAGACAAGCTGCCAGTCTTGATAAACCTGTTCACAAGTTTGGCGGAGCCTTTCGCTGAACGACCACGTTTCTGCGGCGACGGATACGATTGGAATATCATCGTTTTCTTCCATGATGTATTCCTCGATTCCGTCAGCCATCATCTGGATATAAGATTGAAACGCCTTGACAGGATCAGCTTCATGGCTGATCGCTGACAATATATACGCTTTGATTCTTTCCCCGGTTAATTGAATCGCCTCTTGCGCCAGCTCTTCTTTGCCGCCGGGAAAATAATAATAAAGCGATCCCCGCGGCGCTCCGCTTTCGGCTGTGATTTGGCTCAGACCTGTGGCATGGTAGCCTTGTTTGCGGAACAATCGTGAAGCCGCCCGCAATATTTTGTCGCGGCTGCTCATTTTTTCTGCCATCCTATCATTCCCTTATGATTTTATACTGATCGGTCTATATAATTTTAACGAAAAAAAAGACCTTTTTTGAAGGCCTGTTTTAGAAAAAGGACGATTTGTCCATATTCGGTTCACCGGGAATCCGCTGAAGGCTTCAGAAAGCCGGCAAGCAGCGGCGCCACAGCGATCACTGCCAAGATCGACAAAAGGCTGTCAGATATGAGGTGAACAAAAGTGGAATTGATGGTATAGAGTGCGAGCACCGTTAAATAAACGGCCAAAAAAACGTAGCCGAAGATTTTCTTGCGGAACGGTTTTTTGAGTTGAATAAAAAGAAACATTCCGGCCATTAAAATGATAAACGTCACAGTTCTATTCTCCCTTCGCGAATGTTTCTCAATCCTCGTATGTCCGGTTTCTTTCTTTGTTGTCTTCAAATGCCAGCTGAATGACGAATAAAAACAGACAGGCGATGATTTCCACATCCAGCGGGATGGTGATGCTGTCCATCAATTCATCAGCGAGATGGATGGCAAGCCACGTAAAAAAACATTCGATCATAAAGGTCACGGCTTTATGACCGATCATAAAGCTCAAAATCTTTTCCGGGATTTCAAACAGCGCACCGAGGCCAAAGGATAAAAGGATATACCAGAAGAGCGACCAGGGCGATTCGTATGTCACGCCGAAAATCGCGAAAAAGCCGGCAACGCCGAAATAATAAGACCCGAATAAGAGCGTAAACACAGTGAGGATCAACAGAAAGATCATAGTCACTGCGAACATGGTACCGAGAGTTTTTTTAATCATTAAACATTCATTCCTAATCATGCAGTGTATATTCATGATATCAGAAAAATATCCGGTTGTGAGTTATTAATGAGATTTTGGGGTTAAAGTTTGTGTGGAAGGGGGGAGTGGAGAGAGCGTTCTGAAAAATTCCTAAGGTGTTTTTCGAGACCTAATTAATCGCCATATATCATATTTGGAGCGTTTTCATAAGGGCTGCAAAGAGGATAGGATCCCAAATGAAAAAGGCTGTCAGCCGGCAACCTTACTTTGTTAATCATATTTCGTATTTGCTTGTTCTAAAACCGACGTGTTTACTAGAAGAATTATTTTCGTGCCTTAGGTGATTTTCGATTTTGGTTCAATTGCTTTAATCTTTTAAATCTCATAAAGAGATTTTTATTTTCCTAGAGGGAACATATTTACAACCGCTGCGACTCCCGGTACACTACATAAAAACAGGACAGGCAGGTGCAAAAAATCAAGAGATGAAGCAGGCTTTAACTGACCAATACGGCAGCTTTACAGAGATGGCAGAAAATGAAATAGAAGGAACCGATTATTCGGTGGCTGCGCGGGATGCAGGGAGCGCACTGCTTGTGATGGCTCCCCACGGGGGCGGGATCGAACCGGGCATCAGTGAAATTGTCAGGGCTTTTGCAGCGGGTTCTTCGGTTTATTTATTGGAAGGATTGAAAAGGCGCGGCAATAAGAGTCTTCATGTGACAAGCGCCCATTTTGACTGCCCGCTTGCCGTGCGAATGGCTGCAGGACATCGATACATACTGGCGTTCCACGGATATGACGAGCCTTTCCGCCGGCATACGCTCATCGGGGGGACAGATCGAAGGCGCGCCTTGTTGTTTGCGGAGACATTGGAGAAGCACGGATTTTCTGCGGAGCTGGCGGCTGAAAGGGGATATCTTTCAGGTACAAACCCTGCAAGCATCAACAATCGCTGCCAAACAGGGTTAAGCGTGCAGTTTGAAATCAGCACTGCCCAGCGGAAGGCGATGTTTGAGCAATTCACATTAAAGGGCAGGCGAACGTCTCAAAATGAGGTGTTTTCCCGCTATGTCAAAGCTTTGAAGGCAGGAGCCCGCATCGCATATGGGCCGAGTGCAGCCGGGAGCTGAGCCGGCTGTTTTTTATTTTCTCAGCATATACGCCGGCCGGCTTTCTGCCGCGACCATTTTGCCGACGCCGTTTGCCGTTGTGTACGGGCGGCGGGTTTCCCGACGGTAGCGTGCAAGTTCGTCTTCTTCTTTAAGGCGAGCAGCATTCGCTGATTCGCTCTCTTGGGAAAGGCTCGCCATCCATGCCTCATGAAACTGGATCCCGGCTTGCCGTTTTTCAAAGAGCTCGATCCGTTTGACAGCGAACGATTCCGTGACTTTAAAGAGGTCGGCGATCATTTTAGCGGCTTGGCATCGCAGCTGGGGAAAATCCATTTTTAAAAGCATAAAAGTAGGGACGCAAAAATGGTACATAAATTGATTGGCCTGGAATTCCTGCAGCTCCCTGAACATCTGATTCATATAAAGCTGGTTTCCCGCGTGCTTTAATACGTGGCATAACTCATGGGCAAAATCCTCCCACTGCTTTTCCTTTGAAAGGCTGCTGTTGAGAATGATGCTGTACATGCCGTCATGCTTAATCATCATGCTGTTGACATTTTCATAGTGAATCCAAATGTTAAAATGAGCGGCTATGCGATTCATATCAATGTGGTGGGGTTCAAAAAAACCAAACTTTTGATACATATTTTTGACGTATTCTTCTAGGTGAGATAAGTAAAACTTCAATACGAGACACCCTTTCGAACAAATGTTCTGTTTTTAGCGGGAAAGAAAAGCCCGTCAAAGGGGCTGTCATGTTTTCATGCAGATCTATCATATACGATGAGCAGCCTCTTTAGCAAATCTTTCCCTTTTTTATCGTCTTAACTATTAAATCGGCGCTCATCAGGTAATGTTTAATAAAAATTCCTTTTTTATCCGTTTTGTTTATCTCCGGGCTTTCGTTTTTTCTCTTTTTCTTTTAAGTATTTAATGAACTCGATGGCCTGCTGTCTGCTTTCGGGGGAAAATTCCTGCATGTCTCGGTATGCAATTTGCAGATCCGGATCTGCGATTTCGTCTTCAATCGTTTTTTTCTTTTCCGTTCCTGTCAACAGATAGTCAATCGTCACTTTATAGTAATCGGCGAGTTTTTTTAATGTTTCATAGTCCGGCTCGCTTCTTCCGTTTTCGTAATGGGAGTAGCGGGCCCGCGATACACCGATCTGCTTTGCAACTTCTTCCTGTGTCCGTTTTCCTCTCAGGCTCTTCAGTCTGCCGCCTAACATAGAATGACCTCTCTTCCTCAATTCGGCATGTTTATCTCTATTATAGATACAAAATGTATCGAAATAAATATATGATAAAAAAAGTATCAAAAAAGTATTGATGATAAGAAGTGTATCATATATAATCAAATCATCAGATACGTATTGTATCAAAAACAGGGAGTGAGAACATGTGCGAAAACGGTTGATCGAAGAGCGTTGTAAGAGGGTATGGACCCAAAAGCAAGTGTCGGAAAGGCTTGGACTCTCCGAGGTTTATGTTCGCAAAATCGAAAGGGGAACACGCAATCCCGGCAGAGAAACGATGCTGAAATTCGAAACGCTTTACTCAGTTCCTGATCGATTGCTGTTTCCCGATCTTTTTCAGGTCTGTTTGGATACATATTGTATCAAAGGAACTCTGTATGAAAGAAGGCGATGTCATGAATCTTGAACATCCGATGGTCACACACATTCGAACGCACGGCTATCCAAAGGAAGCCGACAGAGAGCAAATGCGAAGACATGGCGGACCCGCCGGATATCCACAAGGAGGCAGAATGGGTAAAATTGTGATTTCCTACAGCTCAGACCGTTTTGATCAATGGCGGCTCGGCGAAGCCGGGGGATTCATCGCTTTTACGAAAGACGGAAAGCCTGTATTCCAATTCGATCGTAAAGGCCAATACGAACGGTATCTCAGACTGAACCGCAGAAGGCACAAGGAAGGGGGAAGATGAATGTCCCGTCCGCTCGATCAAAGCTATCCCTTTTCCGTTTACTCAGGGCTTTTAACACCTGTGCACTACGAGAAAATAGGCAATGCCATTTGGCTGTTTTTATGGTGCATCAGTTCAACAACTAAGGAAATCGAACGCGATGGGATGACATGGGGCATCGTGCTCGGCAACAAACCGCTGAAAGCCGCAGAATTGGCTCTTCAATTCGGCGTCAACGAAAAAACGGTTAGAAGATGGCTCGCTCTTCTCGAACGAAACGGCTACATTGCAGTCACAAGAGCGCCTTACGGAATGATTTTGTCAGTCAGACATTCAAAGAAATTTGCCTATGCCAGCCATGTCCGGTCAGGCAGTTCTGTTCGGACAGAAGAGACTGGCCGTGCGGACATCCTTGTCCAATCCAATAAAGATATCACACAAATCAACACAAAACATAATATGACTTCCATAAAAACAATAGCAGACCGATTTGCCGCCCTTAGGTCTTTGCAGGAAGGAAAGCCTGTCCATCCCTCGTCAAAAGACTACCAGGCCATCGCCCGGATTGTCGCCCGCGGAGTGTCTATTCCGCAAACAATCAAATGGCTTGAACAATGCTTTGAAGAGTATGAGGCGCGGCGCCGAAGCCGCAATGAAACGATCAAGGTCTTCAGCTACTGTGAAAAATATATAATCGGCCGGCTGGCTGAAGCGGAAGAGAAAACAACTGTCAGGAGGGAGAACAATGTCCAAAAGAACAATCGAAGAGATCATGGACGAACTGAGAAACAGGAGCCGTCTATCACAGGGGGACAAACCGGAAGAATCCGCCGCAAAACGGTATGACTGTCCGAAATGCAAAGATGAACTCGGATTTATCGAACGGCGCGGCACGATGGAAGTATGGGTATCATGCGCCTGCCGCGAATGGCGGAAAGCGCAAAAGCTGTTGAAATCGAGCGAAATCACCGAACAATTTAAAAACTTAAATTTTGCTCAGTTCAAGACGAAAGGAAAGCACCAATCTGTAAAAGAGGCGTATGAATGCGCCGTTGAATATGTACAAGCTTACCGGGACATTCGGGAAAGCCGCAAAAACAGCATCGCGCTCTTGGGACGACCCGGTTCAGGGAAGACTCATTTGCTGACGGCCGCCGCCAATGAGCTGATGAGGAAGCTCTTCGTACCCGTTCTTTATTTTCCGTTTGTCGAAGGATTCAATGATTTAAAACAGGATTTCTCATTGCTTGAGGATAAGCTGAACCGGATGAAGCAAGTCGAGGTGCTGTTTCTCGATGACCTGTTTAAACCGGTGGGAGGCAGGCCGCGGGCGACAGAATGGCAGATCGAACAGACATATGCCGTCGTCAATTACCGTTATTTGAACCATAAGCCGATCATGCTGTCCAGCGAGCTAAGCGTTGAAGAAATTGTCAGCATAGACGAAGCGCTCGGAACGAGGCTGGTTGAAATGTGCCAGGACTTTCTCGTCATCGTGAACGGGAGCTCTTTCGGCATCAATCATAGACTGGAGGGGATGGTTTGATGTGCCCGCTATGTAACGGGAGAAAATCAGTCCATCAGGACGCAAGGATCGGAACGATGTTCCGCGCTTGTCCAAACTGCCGCGCCGAAAGCGGTGATTTGACGGATGTGATCAAACATCTGGAAGCGCTGATTGCAAAAATGAAAACAAGGGTGAAACAAGGTGCTTAAATGTTTAAAAGCGATGATTCTCATCATCTGGACAGCGGCAAAAAGAGACGCACAAATGAAACGATGGCACGAAGAAGACGGAAAGTGAGGAAGACAAACGTGAAGAACGAAAGTGCGACGTACAGCCCGTCACCATGGCGCGTCGTCAGAACAAATAGCGACCTGTACATTTACTCAGCTTACAACAAAGCCGAAAAGAAACGGTTTCCTTATTCCAGCGGGCGGGTGATTGCCAAAGTTGCCGACTACAGCGCATATTCCAAGGAAAAAAATGCCCGCTTAATCGCCGCGGCTCCCGAACTTTTGACCGCAGCGAAGCTCACGCTTGCCTATTTGAAGCGAAAACGGCCTGCTTCCAGTGATTCAGTTGAGAATCAATTGATGAATATTTTAGAAAAAGTCGTCGCAAAAGCGGAATTTGAAGAGGAGGAAAAAAGATGAACCATCCGGCAAAGTTAACAAATATCAACGATACGACGCTTGCAAGCCGCCTTAAAAAAGGAAAGGTGACGGTAATCGTTCTTGACGGAATGAACGGCACAGCATGGCAGGCCGAGGCTCCTGAACACGGCAAAACTGTCATTGAAACGAGAAAGGGAGACCTCGCAAGGGTCGAGTTTGAAATCGGCTATAAGCTATAGCTCTACAACTTGAATATTAGTCCAAGACGGAAAGCCTGCGGACGCTGATCAGATGCACATCTTACTGTGCGGCTGATTGGTGTCCTTTTTTATTTCAAAAAACGGAGGTACACAAAATGGAAGATTTGCTTTTCGAATATAAAAGAGCGCTGAAAAACACGAAAAAGCTGTATCGGGCCTATCAGGATGAACAAGGGCTGACTGCTGAACAATTAAAAGATAAAAAACTGATCAGAAACATGATGACCGATTTGGAATATGTGATCGACTGGCTTGAAAACGGAAGGGAGCCGGGAATCAGACGGGCGATTGACAGGCGAGACGCTTATAAACGGATGCTGCTGAAAGATCCGCTGATCATCGACACGTTCTCAGAACAGATTTCATTTGAACCGGCTCAAGAAGTGTCAGCGTACGATAAAGCCCGGATTGAAACCGCGCTGTCTGCCCTTACGGCACGCGAAAAAGAAATCTTCATTTTACATAAGGTCGAACAGTTTTCCTATGAGCGGATTGCCGCCATGCTCGGCATCAAAAAGTCTACTGTTCAAACCAATGTGAAACGAGCGCAGCTGAAAATCACAAAACAAATCGAAAAGCCTCTCGATTGTATGGCATAACGATATATCTGTCTTTTGTCATACGTTTGCCACCTATAAGTGAAAAGAGAAAAATATATAACTAAGCATCCTGTTCATAAAGGAAGATTCATATAGCGATGAAATATTACTGTTTCCGAGAATGAGAGGCGGTGAAGATGAACAATGCCAAGGAAAAGGGATCCAAAAAGGGATGAAGCTTTTCGTCTCTATCAACAATACGGGGGAAACATTACGAATCTCGCAATCGCAAGAGAACTCGGCGTTTCGAATAAAAAAGTCAGCGTTTGGAAAATCCGCGACCGCTGGAAAGAGGCTGTAAACGGGGATGATACGAGCCGAGGAAAAGCAGACATCCGCAATGAAGGGCTGAATGAACGGCAGCGGCTGTTTTGCATCTATTATGTGAAAAGCTTCAATGCCACCCAAGCAGCGGTAAAAGCGGGCTATTCCCCGGCCAGCGCTCATGTGACAGGCTGCCGGCTTCTGAAAAACGAAAAGGTGGCCGATGAAATCAGGCGGATCAAAAAAGAAATGGTAGGGGAGATATTCGTCGAGGCGATGGATGTTCTCCAAGTCTATGTAAAAATCGCGTTTGCCGATATCACCGATTATGTGACTTTCGGCAAAAAAGAGGTACAGGCTGTCGGAAAGTCCGGACCGCTGTTTGATGAAGAAAACAATCCGGTTATGAAAGAGATCAGCTTTGTCGATGTGAAACATTCCGACCTCGTCGATGGCACAGTTATCACAGAAGCGAAACTCGGGAAAGAAGGAATCGCAATCAAGCTGGCCGATAAAATGAAGGCGCTCGAGAAGCTCTCGCAGTATTTCGACCTTTTCCCTGATTCATTTAAGCGGAAAATTG
>Ga0181551_10013_pt1 | contig 19336 bp, 14 predicted proteins | sample WG1virinducssDNA_FD_130168 | JGI IMG/M metagenome (GOLD analysis project Ga0181551, IMG submission 130168) | Lab enriched deep subsurface shale carbon reservoir viral communities from Ohio, USA - WG14 viral induction ssDNA ... | reverse complement strand
TGATTTTCTCAAAAGACGGTTTAACGGTTTGGAGCTACTGGAATGTGAAAAGCGAGAAGCATACCGACAGCTTTGACGAAACGGTGGAAAATGTGCGGTCGCTGTTTCAGGACGCCGTCACAAGGCAGCTTGTGTCTGATGTGCCGGTTTGCACGTTTTTATCAGGAGGGGTTGATTCGAGCGCCATTACCGCAACGGCCGCCAAGCATTTTGAGGAAGAAGGGAAGGGGCCGCTTCATACGTTTTCGATCGATTATGAAGACAATGAACAATATTTTACGTCAAGTTCATTTCAGCCAAACGCCGACGGCCCGTGGATTAAAAAAATGTCCGATGCATTCGCAACGGTTCACCACAACTGCGTGATTTCCCAAGAGGAGCTGGCCGCTTATTTGGAAGAAGCCGTACTGGTCCGTGATTTGCCGGGGATGGCTGATGTCGATTCTTCTTTGCTGTGGTTTTGCCGCGAGATTAAAAAGGACTTTGTCGTAAGTCTTTCCGGGGAATGCGCGGACGAAATTTTCGGCGGCTATCCTTGGTTCCATTCGGCAGAAGATGTGAAAGGTTTCCCATGGATGAGATCAATGGAAGAACGGATCGCACTTCTGCAGGACGGCTGGCAGAAAAAACTGAACCTCGGCGAATATGTGAAGGCGAAATACGAGGAAACGGTTAAAGAAACACCGCTGCTTGAAGGAGAAACGGGTGCGGAGAAACGAAGGAGAGAGCTGTTTTACTTAAATATGCTCTGGTTTATGACAACGCTCTTGGATCGAAAAGACAGAATGAGCATGGGGGCGAGCCTCGAAGTCAGGGTTCCGTTTGCGGACCACAGGCTTGTCGAGTATGTCTGGAATATTCCGTGGGATGTCAAAATGCATGGCAGCCGTGAAAAAGGCATCTTTCGCAAGGCTCTTGAAGGCATTTTGCCTGATGAAGTGCTGTATCGCAAAAAAAGTCCATATCCGAAAACGCACCACCCCGCTTATACGAAGGCCGTCATTCGTTGGCTGGAGTCATTGCTGGAGCAAAAAGACTCGGCGCTTTATGTTTTCTTAGACAAGAAAAAACTGGAGCGGCTGATTGAGACGGAGGGCGCATCATTTCAAGTTCCCTGGTACGGACAATTGATGAAGGGACCGCAGTTGATCGCACACCTTGCCCAAATCCATACTTGGTTTGAGAATTATCGAATTGATATTGAGGAATAACATAAAACACCCGGCATAAGCCGGGTGTTCTGCGTTTTGGCAAAAGAAACGGCGGCGTTATTTGAACACCGCCGCTGATTTCAATGATCGGCAGACTGGATGGAAGAGAGTCAAACCTGTTCTGTTTTGGAAGACGGTCCCGGCTTTAAATTGTTGAGCCGTGAGACAAGATCGGTTCCGAAAGCGGAGCTGACGTCAACATCGCCCTGTTCGATGTAGCTTTCTTTATACTCGTACGCCGAAGAACCGTGTTCGGCATAATCGAGTCCGGATATTTCCTCTTCTTTTGATACCCGGATCGGAGTGAAAGCTTTCATTACTGCAGTGACAGCCGATGTAGCAGCGAGGGTCCAGGCTGCGATCGCCAAAATGCCGACGGCTTGAATGCCGAGCTGTGCGGCTCCTCCTCCGTAAAAGAGACCGCTCGATGTATTGAAAAGCCCGACTGCAAGCGTCCCCCAAACACCGCAAACACCGTGAACGGCAATGGCGCCGACGGGATCGTCAAGTTTCAGCACCTGATCGATAAACTGAACGCCGACAACTAAAATGACACCTGCGATGCATCCGATTAATATCGCGCCTGTAAATGAAACGCCGTCCGCGCCCGCGGTAATTCCGACAAGGCCGCCAAGCGCGCCGTTCAGCGTCAGGGAAGGGTCGATCCTGCCGTAGCGGAAATAAGTGAACAGCGCCGAGCTGACGACTCCGCCCGACGCGGCTAAAAGGGTTGTGGTGATGACATGCGGGACGGCGGCGGGATCAGCCGCAAGCGTGCTTCCGCCGTTGAACCCAAACCAGCCGAACCACAGGATAAAGACGCCGAGTGCGCCCAGCGGAATGCTGTGTCCTGGAATGGCATTGACCTTTCCGTTTGCATATTTTCCAATCCGCGGCCCGAGAAAGATGACAGCCGCAACCGCGCCCGCAGCACCTGTCATGTGAACGATCGCAGATCCGGCAAAATCAACAAATCCGAGGTCATACAGCCAGCCTTCCCCCCAAGTCCAATGGCCGACAACCGGGTAGATGAGACCGGTCATAAACAGCGTCAAAATCATATAGCTGCCAAGCTTCATCCGTTCAGCGACAGCGCCGGAAATAATGGTCGCGCACGTAGCGGCAAACACGGCCTGAAAGACGAAAAATCCGACATCCTGATCACCTGCTAAAGCAAAACCGCTTGTGCCGATGAACCCGCCGGCGCTGTCCCCGAACATCAACGCGTATCCGGCGAAGAAATAAAGGATGGAGCCGATAGAGACCGTCAGAAAGTTTTTCATTAAAATGTTTAACGTGTTTTTAGCTCTCGTAAAGCCAGATTCAACCATCGCGAAACCGGCGTGCATAAAAAAGACGAGCAGAGTGCCGATGGCCACCCATGTCATGTTGACCGAATCATTGACCGATTGCGCCGTCGGTTCGGCGGCCAGAGCTGATGCTGCGAGGAAAAAACTGAGGAACAGGACGAAAGATACCTTGGTTTTCATAAGAATCATCCTTTCTTAAAGTATCGGCAAAAAGAGGCGGGATGGAGCCGGTCGTTTTACACAATCGCTTCTTTTCCGGATTCCCCTGTCCGGATTCGAACCGCATTTTCAATCGGGAGCACAAAGATTTTTCCGTCGCCAACCGTATTTGTCGAACATGTGCTTTCGATGATTTGGATAATTTCATCAACGCTCTCCGATTCAATCACCATTTCGACTTTCACTTTAGGCAGCAGCTTGATTTCGTAGGAGGTGCCGCGAAACAAAGCCTGTTTCCCGCGCTGTTGCCCGCAGCCGGCAACCTCTGAGACCGTTAATCCGTTTATGCCAACCTCTTCAAGCTTTTTGCGGAGGCGGGGAAACTGTTCAGGGCGTATAATCGTTTCGATTTTTTTCACAATGTAAATCCTCCTTTTGGTGTAAGGTTTTATTACGTGTATTGTTATGTTTATTATCATACGTAATATCAAATTGAAAATCAATACGAATTTTTAAAAAAATTAATCTATTAGACCTATTATCAGAGAGGTCTGTATTCACAGAATGAAATCCTTGTGATGTTTTATAACATGAAAAAACCTGCTTTCAGTTGAAAGCAGGTTATGCCGCAAAGCCTTTTTGTAGCCACATTTTAGATCTCCATCTTCTGTACATCAAAATTCCCCTGACCCACTCGTCGGCGATGAAGGAAAACCATATTCCCGCCAGGCCGAATCCGAGCTGAATGCCGAAAATATAAGCGATCGGAAGGCCGATTCCCCACATTGAGACAATCGCCATATAAACCGGATATTTCGCGTCTCCAGCAGCTCTGAGAGAATTAATGATGACCACGTTAAACGAGCGGCCAGGCTCCAGGATAATCGTCAAAAGGATCAGTATACTGGCCGTTGCGATAATATCGGGATTGCTGCTGAAAATGCCGATCAGCTGTTTGGAAAACACAGCGAAGAGAACGGAAGTAAATGTTGTAATGGCCAGAGCCCACCAGAGGCTCTTCAGACAGCGGCTGTACGCTTCATCAAATTGTTTCGCGCCGATATGGCGTCCGATTAAGATTTGCGTTCCCTGGCTGATCGCTGTGCCGAAAAGCATGATGAACATCATCAAATTTTGGGTATAGACCTTTGTTGTCAGCGCCTGCGCGCCCATCAGCGTGATAAAATAGGTGACAATCATCTGTGACGCGTTATACGAAAGCTGCTCCCCTGCTGAAGGTATCCCGATTTTCAGCAGTTTTTTCAGATGGCTTTTCTTTAAGACAAACAGCCGTTTGGACAACATCGGCATGCCGACGCGCTTTTTGACGAGCAGAGCGATCGCGAACAGGCCGATGATGCGCGCGATCGAAGTGGACATTGCTACGCCGGCCACGCCTAAAACCGGAAAGCCGAACGGCCCGAATATGACAAGATAGTTGCCGGCGATGTTCAGGATATTCATGCCGATGGTTACAACCATTGTGTCCTTTGTATGCCCGTAGCTTTTCAAAATGGCGCTGAACGTCATAATGAGCGCTTGAATAAAGGACAGTCCGCCGACGATCTGGAGAAAGATGCCGGCCTCGGCCAGCAGGTTGGCGGACAGGCCCATCATCAATAAAAGCGGTTTGGCAAATATATAAATCACCGCGCTGATGAATAGACTGATGATAAAATTGGCGCTGATGGAAACATAGCCGACTTCCATCGCTTCGGCTTTTTGCCGCGCTCCTAAAAATTGAGAAATAATAACGGTTGTTCCTGTGGCGATAAAACCGAACATCACAATGATCAAGTTCAGCATTTGGTTGCTGACGCCGACGGCTGCCACGCTCTCATCGGAATATTGGCTGAGCATCAGGGTATCTGCGTTGCCCATTAACATATATAATGAAACCTCGATAAATATAGGCCAGGTCAATGCGAATAAAGAGAGGTTTTGAGGTGCTGTTTTTTTCATGGCGTTTGACCCCTTTCTTTTAAAAAATCCGTTTTATAGTGTAACGCCATTTTCTTATAATAAGAAGAGACGAAACCGATACTTCTTGGAGAAATACGACTTGATGAAAAGGGGAGAGAACATGGAACATATCATCTTTACAATTCCGCCGCTCCCTGTGTTGATTACCGGCGGAGAAGGACTGTTCAAAAAAGGGGAAAAGCATGTGAGGCGTGAATATTCCGTGTTTGATCTCTTATATGTAATACAGGGGGAACTATTTTTGACTGAGGACGGCGACCCCCATCAGATCCGGGAAGGGGAATATATCATCCTTGTACCGGGGCTTGAGCATTATGGACACCAAGGCTGTCAAGACGATACCCGCTATTTTTGGCTGCACTTTCAGGAGCCGTCTTATGGCTTTGCACAGCAGGGAGGTGAGAACTGGACCGAGCTCAAGCTGAAGAAGGGGACGTTTGAAACGCCGACATTATATCATTTAAAGATTCCGAGAAAGGGAAAGATCGACCAAAAAGCGTTTATTGAACAGCAGTTTAGACGTTTGATTGACGATTCTGCCCAAAATTCCGACCTGCCTCTTCGGAAGCAGCTCTTGTTCGAAGAGCTGCTGATTCACCTGCAGAAGGAGGCGTTCCACATTCCTTCGGCGAGTGAGCGTGTGGCATCTGAAGTGCAGCATTACATCGACCGCCACTATAAGGAGAAGCTCAGCATGGAGCAGCTCTCGGCTGCCCTTCACTATCACCAGGACTACATTACCCGCTGCATGCAAAAGGCGTTCGGCATCACACCGGGCCAATACGCCAATAAGGCGAAGGTTTTTGAAGCGAAGCGGCTCCTTTCTTCGACAAACGACAAAATGTCATCGATTGCCGAACAAGTCGGAATCGATGATCCGACTTATTTCTCAAAGCTGTTTAAACAAATAGAAGGGATTTCGCCTGTTGAATACAGAAAGATGATGAAGAGAAATATTGAGTGATATTTTCAAAGCATAGGAGGAGAAAAGTTTGGCATCCATCAATGGTGAAAAAGTAAAGCTGCGCACGATCACAATGGATGACCTGCCCGGATTATGGAGAATGATTTACGGAACCCGAAACCCTGAATGGAAAAAATGGGATGCCCCTTATTTTCCGCTTCAGCCCGAACCGTTTCAATATTTTCTCGACTCTTTTGTGCCGGCTTTAAAAGAAAAACCGCCGCGCTATTTGGCGATTGAGATCGAAGGAGAGCTGAAAGGAACCGTTTCTTACTATTGGGAGTGCCGGCCGACACGCTGGCTGGAATGCGGGATCGGCATCTATGATCCGCGGTTCTGGAACGGAGGTTACGGCACGGAAGCCGTAGAATTATGGGTCGGCTTCCTATTTGAAAACGTCGATGTGCCGAGAATCGGAATGACGACGTGGTCCGGCAACAGGCGGATGATGAGGTGCGCCGAAAAAGCGGGGTTTAAGATGGAAGGCCGGATTCGCAAAGTCAGATATTATGACGGAGTCTATTATGATTCAATCAGATACGGAATATTGCGGGAGGAGTGGGAGCTGATTTGCGGCGGTAGCTGACACGCTCTATAATGTAATATTAGATATCTTTCATCAGCGGACTAGAGGGGACCAAAATGAAAAAAACCATTTATGATGTAGCGGAAGCGGCAGGCGTTTCGATTTCCACGGTTTCCCGGGTGATCAACAATACCGGGAGAATCAGCAGGTCGACAAGGCAAAGAGTGCATGCCGTCATGAAAGAACTCGATTATCAGCCGAATGTTCACGCTTCTGCGCTTACCGGAAAGCGCACGAACATTATCGGCCTGTTGACGCCCGATATTGCAAACCCTTTTTTCGGAGAGCTTGCCAAAAGCGTTGAAGAGCGGGCGGGCGAGCTTGGATTCAGCATGATGATATGCAGTACCGACCGCGATCCGAAAAAGGAGACAACGTATTTCTCGGTGCTCAAGCAAAAAAGCGTCGACGGCATCATTTTTGCGACCGGCATCGAAAATCAGGAGAGCATGGATGCGCTCGAGGATATTGCAAAAGAGGGCATACCGCTCGTGATGATTTCTCAGGACCGCGCCCTTGTTCCGCTGGATGTCGTGGTCATCGACGATTTTATGGGCGGATACTTAGCGACGCGGCATTTAATTTCGCTCGGCCATAAGACAATCGCCTGCATCGCCGGTGACGGATCGACAACCGGAGAAAAAGACAGGCTGAAAGGCTTCCAAAAAGCGATGGATGAAGCCGGCATCAAAGTGAATGAATCGCTCATCGCCGGTACCGGTTTTTCCCTGGAATGCGGCAAAAAAGCAGCCGCTCAGATTTTCGAAAGCAACATTCCGACCGCCGTTTTCGCCATGAATGATGTGCTTGCGTGCGGAGTCATTCAGACTGCAAGGGAATGGGGGCTCCAAGTTCCAACGGATTTATCTGTCATCGGCTTTGATAATACGTTTTTAGCCGAAATGACCGATCCGCCGCTTACGACAGTGTCGCAGCCGATTGAAGAAATGGGCCGCCGTGCGGCCGAGCTGCTGGCCGAAGAAATCAGCGGCGAGAAAAGTTCGAAAAACAAAATCATTCTCATGCCTGAACTTGTCGTCAGACAGTCGACGGCACCTCTATTTAAAAAAGATGCACATGCTGAAAAGAGCGGGTTTTGATAGAAAAAAACGCTCTTTTTTTTAAAAATAAGAGCAAGCGCTTGCTTTCATTAAATCCTAAAAAGGATTGCGGATAAAATAAATACAGGGTAAAATCAGAATTGAAATGAGCAAGCGCTTTCTCTTATTAATAAAGCGCTTTCGATATGTGAGAAGGGAGAGAAGAAAATGACAGAACGAGTGAGATGCGCCGTATTAGGGCTCGGAAGGCTCGGCTATTACCATGCGAAAAACCTCAAAACCGAGGTGCCCGGGGTCCTGCTTGCCGCTGTGGCCGATCCGGCAGAGGGGAGGGCGAGGGAGATTGCCGCTGAACTGGGTGTTGAAAAGTGGTTTGAAGATCCGTTTGAATGTCTCCACGATCCAGAGATTGATGCCGTCGTCATCGTTACACCGACATCTACCCATGCCGAAGTGATCAAACAGGCGGCCGAATGCGGCAAACAGATTTTCGTCGAGAAGCCGTTGACATTAAATCTTGAAGAATCGATTGAAGTCATTGCTAAAGTCAAAGAAACGGGCGTGATTTGCCAGGTGGGGTTTATGAGGCGGTTTGATCCTGCTTATGCGGATGCCAAAAGGAGGATCGATGCCGGAGAGATCGGCAAACCGATCTATTATAAAGGGTTTACGCGCGATTTTGGCTCTCCTCCGGCCGAATTCATTAAAAAAAGCGGCGGTATTTTCGTCGATTGTTCGATTCACGATTATGATATCGCGCGTTATTTAATGGGGGCTGAAATTACTGCTGTTTCCGGCCACGGAAGGGTTTTGAAGCACGCGTTCATGCCGGGATGCCATGATGTCGATCAAGCGCTCACCTATATGGAGTTTGATTCGGGGGCGGCGGGTGATGCGGAAGCAAGCCGCAATTCGTCTTACGGCCACGATATACGCGCCGAAATTATCGGGACGGACGGCAGCATCTTCATCGGGACGCTGCGGAACCCGGCGGTTACCGTGCGGACCGGGCAGGGGAGCAGCTATAATATCATTCCGGATTTCCAGGCGAGGTTCCATGAAGCGTACTGCTTAGAGATGCAGCACTTTGCCAAGTGTGTTCGCAACAAAACGAAACCGATTGTGACTGAAGTAGATGCGGCAGTCAATCTGGAAATCGCGCTTGCGGCCTCAGAATCCTGGTCAACAGGCAAGACCGTCAAGATTCAGTATCAGACGAAACAGCTTACGGTATGAAACGGGGCTCATAAACGGGCTGTGATAAAGACAAAGTATGCCGGAGATCATCCTGCGGTCAATAGGATCAACAGAAAGAAGGGCGGAAGAAAGCATTTCTCCACCCGATGCCGCCCTTTCTCTCAGCGTTTTCAATCAACTGCAAGCCCCTTATTGCACATTCAGATTCGGTCTCAGATTCACCTGATAGTCCACCTCGACATCCATCTTCTCCCAACGATGCAGCCACGCTTTGTCGCTCATCGGCTTCGTAAACGGAAACAGCGCTTCACCGCCGACTTCAAGCGGATCAACCCGAATGTTTTGCATGTCCTTTATCATGTCCGTTGTTTTCTTTTCCAATTCGGATTCCACATCATGGACAAGTGCGCTGAACTCGCTTTGATCCTGCAGGTTTTTGTCGCCTGTGTATTCTTCAATGCCCGCGTTTATGCAGACTTTCATTGATAAAGCTGTATTGTTTTGATTTAAGTCAAATGTGACGGTTGAGCGGGCTTGGCCGATTATGATTGACAAGTTGGGAATCGTGAGGAACTTCAGATACCTGTTATTGTTGAGCAGCTGAAAAATTTGATCGTCTATGCCGGTCAGTGTCTTCACGAATTTGTCGTTTCGGAAAAGTCCTGTTCCTTCATATGTGAACTGGTTACCATCGGTTCTGAAAACAGGCACGTAAGGATCTGAATAGTGGGTGTACAGCTGGTTTTTGAATTGATGCAGGTTAACGATGCTCATTTCACCCTGGTTGGCTCTTTCAAAATGCCTTAACGTCTGATAAAGATAAAAGTCAAAATTCTCGCTTTGCTTCAATTCGTTCAGTATATATTTGTCAAAATCGCCGTTGACGACGATGAGATAAAGGCGAGGGCCGATTTTCGGGTCTGACAGAAGCGTGTTGATAATCGGAAGTATGCCTTTGTCAGCGAGATTTTCTTCGATCATCACCATTCTCAGCTGCCCGTTTTTCAGCTCGTTGTAATAATTTAAATTAAATCGCTTGCCGACTTGTTTGATCATATTGACTTCGGTGCTGAACAGCCGCTTCTTTTCAAGGCCCACCGGAGGGACGGTGGTGCTCATTGAGATCTTTCCTTTTTTTCCTTCTTTGATATACCAAAAGGTAACCGGTGAGATTTCTTCAATCTCATTGTTTTCAACAAATGGAGAGCAGCCCTCAATCGTCATGAAAATCACAAGTGCGATACAGCCGTTTAATATGAGGCGTTTCCCGCTGATCATTGCATGCGCCCCTTTCGTTTTCCGGCAATGACAAGAATAGCCGGAATCAATGCGTAAGTGACGGCTCCGATGGATACTTCGATCAAAAACCACATATCTTGCTGCTTTCCGGATTGCCAAAACCAGGTGCTTAACATGAGCGAACATCCCATGAGCAATAGGAAGCTGAACAGAAATCCTCTTCGCGTCACAGGCTTGGCCATTCTTTTAAACAAAATGCGGAGGCCTCCGTAAAAGCAGAGTAAAAAAATCGCGATTACAAACGCAAAATGAAACATATGGGCAGACAGTAGAAACGTATCGATCCGCTCCAAAATCGGCGACTGCAAATAGCGGAGCATGTTTATCACCGGAAAAATGGTTTCCAGCAAATAAGAGGAGCCGTAGAAAAATAATGCACCGATAAACAAAAACAAATATTCGAAGAGTGAAATCGCATTACCGACCGATAAACATTTCAGCATATTAGCTTCCTTGCTGAACCATGGAGCCAGACAAATCAAATACTCGGGACTGGAAAAAGAAGACCACATGACGAGCAGCGCCTTCCAAGAATGTTCAGTCCAGTCAAAAGGAATCAACGGATATAAATCGGTCAAGGAAGCGATCGGGGGGATATAAAACCTGATAAAAATGAACACGATCCAAAATGATGACATAAAGGCAATGATGACAAATCGCATCGTATTTTCCATGCCGCGGGAGGCCGCATATCCGCTGATCACCAGAATCAAGATCACAAGCCAGTTGATATTGATGGCGGGAAAGATGAAGTGTCTCACCGTTTCGGCGTAGCTTGTGATCATGATCGCGATCTTTAACGCGAGCTGAATTAAGCCGATCAGGATAAAAAAGCGCAGCTTGCGTTCGCCGAAGAGAGCGGCAAAGCCTTCATAGCCTTTTGCGGCCGCTGGAGAAGACAGCCATTTGGACAACAGGTACAAGTTGAACTGTGACAGCATTCCGACAGCGAGCATAACGAACATCATGTAAGGGTGAACCAGATACATCGGCAGAACCAAGATGAAAAAAAGAACTTGCATACGGTTGGCGATGAGGGCGATGTAAATTCCGCCGAGAGGCCGTGTCTTGTGAAATAATTGAAAAGAACTCAAGCCGCTTCATCTCCTTTTAACGTACCGCCATTTTTGCAAGGTATGCAGATATTCGGGGCGCTTTTTCAGCCAGATCAAAGGACTTCGTATAAAAAGATCGAGCCAATCGCGCCAATATAACGGAGTAATCGGCGCAAAATAAGGCTGCTTGAGAGAAGTAAGCCCGTTCAAATGAACAAACAGTCCGATCATTCCGAAGATCAATCCGAAAAAACCGAGGCAGGCGGAGAACACGAGCATCGTAAAATGAATCAAAGTGTGCCCTTTAGCTACGATGTAGTTAGGCACCAAAAATGACGCGACCGTTGAGATGCCGACCAAAACGATTAGCACTTTGCTGACAAAGCCCGCCTGCACCGCCGCTTCTCCAATCACAATCCCCGAGATAACCCCCAATGTTGAACTTGATTTTGTCGGCATCCGCACGCTGGCTTCCTTAATAATTTCAATGACGAGCAGCATAAGAACCGCTTCCCAAAACGGGGTGAACGGCACTTTGCTCCTTGATTCGATCAGCACATAAAGGATCTGGAGCGGAAACATATGATAATGATGAGTCGACAAAGCCACATAAAAAGGGATGAGCAAAATAGACAGAAAAAAACTGGCGTAGCGCAGCATTCTAAAAAAGCTGGCAACCGGCCAGCGCGTCGTATAATCTTCAGCGGAGTGAAAAAGGTGAAAAAACGTGATCGGTGCATGTAATACAAACGGCGTCTGATCGACCAAAATGGCGACTTTGCCAATGCTTAAATTGTATGCGGAAATGTCGGGACGCTCGGTCTGCTGGAACTGCGGAAAAATCGAATGATGATGATCTTCAATCAATTCAGTGAGCTGTGCGGAATCGAAGATCATGTCAAAATCGGTTTCCGCGATTTTTTTTCTGGCTTCCTCAATCAATTCCGGATTGGTTAATCCGGCAATATAAACGATAACAACAGATGTTTTGCTGAGCGAACAGACCGTCAGCCTTTCCGCTTTTAAATTGGTTAAAGGCAGCCTGCGCCGCAGCAAAGAAAGATTGACGTCGAGCTGCTCGGTAAAACTGTCTTTCGGACCGTACATCACCGTTTCGGTTTGAGACGGTTCGATCTGCCGGCCGACCCGATTTTCAATGGGAATGGCAAACCACTGCTGCCTGTCCGGATCATGGATGATGATCGAACCGGACATCAGCCACTCCTTTGCGGTTTCTAAAGATACGATCGGTTCAACGTGCAAAACAAAGGTTTTTAAACAGCGATATATTGACTCTTCTTCGGCGCTCATGATCAGAGGCCTGATGATCGACTGTTGCAGCATGACCCGATCAATGATGGTATGTAAATAGTAAAATACTGCTTTTTGTCCGCCTTTTGTTTCATGCTCTTCGATCACCGCATCAGCCATACCGGCGGTGGCGTCAAGAAGGGCATCTTTCGTAATGGGAGCGCTCCGCAATCCGGCTCCCTTTCTTTTATATTTTCGAAACATGGACATCCCTCATCAGCGATTGATCATTGCCGGGTTACCGGATGTCCTTATTGTGCTCGCCGCTTCTCAGGTTTATGCGGACAGAAGCCGCGTTCCCGCAGGATCAGGTAAACAGCGAGGCGCCGAGGTAGGCGGCAAGCCCCCACATGACAGCCGCAGATCCTTTATTGAACAAGGTCATGACGATCCCCTGTGAATCGAGCTGTTTGAGAAGTCTTCCCGCTGCGGCAAGTCCAAGGAACCATAGCCACGAAACGATCATACATGCACAGGTGAACAGCCAAAGATCCGCACCTTCATACGCTAAAGAGTTGGTGCCGATCACGCCGACGATATCGAGCAAGGCGTGCGGATTTAAGAGCGATACGGCCGCAGCAAAAGCGATTTGCTTTTTGGGCGGCATAGCTTCGGACGCGTTTCCTACCGCCGGTTTGCTCCTCCATGTGATCCATCCCATATAAATGAGAAACAAAAATCCTCCGGTCAAAAGGACAAATTTAACTTCAGGAAGGCCGGCGACAGCCGCGGAAATACCTGTGACTGCCAGTATAATCAGGAGGGAATCGCACAACGATGCGGAGATCACAAGCGGCAAGACACGCCAAATGCTCGATGATGCGGCCCCTTGCTGAAAAATCAGGACATTTTGCGCGCCGAGCGGCAAGATCAGTCCAAAAGCGAGAATCATTCCGTGAATAACTGCGTTCATGACTGTAAAAACCCCTTTCATTCAAAACATCCGTTTTATTGTAGAGCAAGAAGCAGGGAATGTCTCCGGCCATTTGGCTGGTCTAATTGCCCAGCCAAATGCTATCTTTTTAAAAAAGGAGCTGAACATGAAGTGCACAGACAGCTGAACAGACATTCAGACATTCCGCTATACCAGCAAATCGAACAGATCATAAAAGAGAAGATTTTACAGGGGGAATGGCCGGCCGGGACGAAAATCCCTTCACAACGCAAGCTGGCCTCCATCTTTCAAGTGAATAGAAGCACGGTTACCGCGGCTCTGGACGAGCTGACAGCCCAAGGATTTCTTGAAGGCAACCGGGGAGGAGGCACAAAGGTGGCCAATCAAACATGGTCACAATTGACGGCGGGTCCGCCGCTTGACTGGACGAGTTATGTACGTTCGGGAATTCACCGTCCCAATTCAATGACGGTTCAGGAAATCAACAGGCAGGAGTTTACAGAAGGGATCATCAGGCTCGGCACAGGTGAATTGGCGCCTGAACTGCTGCCTTATCAACAGATGGAAGAGATTCTTCGCCGCGCACCGTCTGATAGGCTGATGCTCGGGTATGAAGAACCGAAAGGAAGCCGCTATACAAGAGAGGTGCTGGCGGAGCATCTGGGCCGGAAGGGTGTGCGTGTATCGGCCGACTCGATTCTGATTGTCTCCGGAGCGCTCCAAGCGCTGCAGCTCATATCGATCGGTCTTTTGAAGCGGAGAGCCGTCGTGTTGACGGAAAAGCCGTCATACCTATACTCGCTGCACGTTTTTCAATCGATGGACATGCGGCTTTGCGGGCTTCCAATGGATGGCGGGGGATTAGACCCGTCCGTCATTCCGGCGGTAAAAAAACGGCATGGCGCCGATTTACTGTACACGATTCCGTCATTTCACAATCCGACGGGCAAATTGATGTCGGAAAACCGGAAGCGCGAGCTGATTCAAATGAGCAAACGGCTGTCGCTCCCGGTTATTGAAGATGACGCATACGGCGACTTGCGGCTTGACGGTCCGCCGTCATCGCCGCTGAAGGCCATGGACAGAGAAGGCAGCATTCTTTATGTCAGTACACTATCGAAAACCGTCAGCCCCGGCCTTCGCATCGGCTGGATCACAGGCCCGGAGCCCGTCATCGAGAGGCTGGCCGATATTAAAATGCAGACTGACTACGGCTCAAGTTCATTGTCGCAATGGGTGGCTGCAAAGTGGCTTTCAAGCGGACTTTATGATGAAAATCTCAGCTGGATCAAAGATGAACTGAGACGAAGGCGGGATGATGCGCTCCGGTGTCTTGAGACCTATTGCAGAGGAATCGCCCGCTGGGAAAAGCCTTCAGGCGGGTTTTACATTTGGGTCACATTTCTAAAGCCGCTCTCGCTCAGCGCTTTGTTCGAACAAGCATTACAGAAAAACATCCTCATCAATCCCGGAACCCTCTACGATAAAGAAGCTAAATACAGCATCAGGTTGTCCTATTCGTACGCCTCTTTGCCAGAGCTTCGCTACGGCATTCAAACGATCGCAGAACTCGCCGGGAAGCTCATGTGAGTCCCGGCTGTACCGGCTGCTGAAAAATCGACGTTCAGCAGCCGCTCCTTTTTATTTCAGGCCTCGGGTTATTTAAAAACAGTCCAAAAAATTCCATTAACATATCATTCAAGGAACTATTGATTCATATTAGCAGCTGGATTTGCAGTAGAGGAAATCTTCATGTTGCCTCATTGTGAGAAACGCCCTATTTTTCTGAATCTTATTGACATGCCGGTGTCACAAAATATACACTTTTTTTGTCATTGAAAATGATAATCTTTATCAATTGGAGGAATGCTTTCTATGCCTGTACAAACGAGTTCTAAAAATCAAGTGTTTTTGGAGCAGCAAAATAGAAGAGAGTCTAATGCGCGTTCATATCCGAGAAGATTTCCGCTCGCCATGCAAGCCGCGGAAGGCGTCTTGGTGACTGATGCGGATGGAAAGCAATATTATGACTGCCTGGCAGGAGCGGGGACGCTTGCGCTTGGTCATAATCATCCAGTTGTGATTGAAGCGATTCAAAAAATGCTTGATGAAAAACGCCCGCTGCACACGCTTGATATCACTTCGGAAATCAAAGAAGAGTTTGTCAGCGAAGTATTTGCAAGCCTTCCTGAGGCGTTTGCCAAACGGGCGAAGATCCAGTTTTGCGGTCCGACCGGCGGCGATGCGATCGAAGCCGCTCTCAAGCTTGTCAAAACGGCAACGGGGAGAAGAACCATCTTGTCGTTTCACGGTGCCTATCATGGTGCAACTCATGGAACGATGGCGCTGAGCGGTAATTTATCTCCAAAGGAAAATGTCCAGGGACTTATGCCTGATGTGCATTTCCTGCCATATCCGTATGAATACCGCTGCCCGTTTGGAAGAGGAGGAGAGGCGAGCCACAAGCTGTCGAGCGCATATATCGAAAATATGCTGGATGATCCGGAAAGCGGAATTTTACAGCCGGCCGGGATGATCTTTGAAGCCGTACAAGGAGAAGGAGGCTCAGTTCCGGCTCGGGCTGAATGGATAAAAGAAATGAGAAGGATCACAAAAGAACGCGGAATCCCTCTAATCATTGATGAAGTGCAGACCGGCATCGGCAGAACCGGAAAAATGTTTGCGTTCGAGCACGCCGGCATTATACCGGATGTCATCGTCCTTTCAAAAGCGATCGGCGGAAGTCTTCCTCTGTCTGCCGTCATCTATGATCAAGACCTTGATCAGTGGGGACCGGGGGCGCATATCGGTACATTCAGAGGGAACCAGATGGCGATGGCGGCCGGAAGTGCAACGTTAAAATATATAAAAGAGCACGATGTACTGTCACATGTAGAAAAAGTCGGCGCGAAGCTCATGCAGGAATTGCAAGACATTCAGGAACACGTTCCTGAAATCGGTGATGTCCGGGGACGGGGGCTGATGATCGGCGCCGAAATTGTCGCACCGCATAAAAAACAAAACGCAAACGGCAGCTATCCGGCTGATGCGGAGCTTGCAAGCGTGATTCAAAGAAAATGCTTTGAAAAAGGACTGATCGTTGAAACGGGAGGACGCCATGGAAGCGTGATCCGCTTCTTGCCGCCGCTCATCGTAACAGAGGCGCAAATCGACGATATCATCACGATCTTCAGAGAGGCCGTCTATGAAGCAGTCAAGTAAACAGAAAAACTTTGATTCCCTGTTTATGCACAACGGCGAACAGGGGATCAAAGCATACCGTGACGCGGCCGAGGCCGCTGTAGAGACGCTGTGGGCCGATTGGGAAAATAAAATGAAGCCCTACAGCGGGAAGATGCCGAATGAATTAAAGCACGAAATTAAAAACTTGTTTTCGTTTAAGGAAGCGGGAGAACCGCTTGCGGATGTTCTCGCCGATCTAAAAGAAGCCTATTTGCCGCACCGGATTCATGTTGAAGATCCAAAATGCGCCGCACACTTGCACTGTCCGCCGCTCATCCCGGCACTCGCTGCAGAGATGCTGATCAGTGTGTTGAATCAGTCGATGGATTCGTTTGATCAAAGCGGAGCGGCTTCATTGATCGAGGAAGAAATGGTGCAGTGGCTTTGCCGAAAGTTCGAGTACGGAAAGAATGCTGACGGAACATTTACGAGCGGAGGCACACAGTCTAATTACATGGGGCTTCTGTTGGCCCGCGATGCTTTCTGTGAAAAGCAGTGGAACTGGAACGTACAGAAGGACGGACTGCCGCCGGAAGCGGACAGGCTGCGGATCCTCTGTTCAAAGGATGCTCATTTTACCGTGAAAAAGTCGGCTTCCCAGCTCGGACTCGGAGAGCGCGCCGTCGTACTCGTCGATACAGATGATGAAAAGCGGATGAGCCTTTACGATTTAAAGCGAAAAACAACGCTGCTTGAGGAATCGGGCTTACATCCATTTGCGATTGTTGCCACATGCGGTACGACGGACTTCGGAAGCATCGATCCGCTTTCCGAGCTTGCGGATGCCGCGTATGCCGGCGGGCTTTGGCTTCACGTTGATGCCGCGTATGGAGGGGCGTTGATTTTGAGCAGAACCCGCCGCTATAAATTGGCCGGTATCGACAGGGCCGACTCCATCAGCGTCGACTTCCACAAGCAGTTTTATCAGCCGGTCAGCTGCGGCGCTTTTCTTGTCAAAGACAGAAGGCATTTCCGCTTGATTGGTTATCATGCCGATTATTTAAATCCTGAAGAGGATGAAGCGGAGGGAATCGTTCATCTCGTCAATAAATCGATTCAGACGACGAGGCGCTTTGACGCTTTAAAGCTGTTTGTCTCGCTGCGTGTGCTTGGAGAAGATACATTCGCAGAGATGATTGACTGGACATTCGCATTGGCCGAAGCGACAGCGGAAAAAATCTCAGCAAGCGATCGGTTCGAACTGCTGAATCCGCACCCTGAACTGAACGCTGTCGTCTTCCGCTACCTCGCCTCAGAAGACGACGCAGAGAACGACCGTTTGAATAAATGTATCCACAGAGAATTGTTCAGAACGGGACAGGCGGTGATCGCCAAGACGGCAGCAGCCGGGAAAACGTATTTAAAATTCACGCTGCTGAATCCGCGGACGACGCTTTCGGATCTTGACGACATTCTCGGCAGGATTCAAGAGCTGGCAAGTCTTTATACGAATAGCAGGAGGGTAACAAGATGAGTTCATTTAAAGAAATAGCAGAAAACGCTACGATTCAAAGTTTTTTAAATTGCTATTTGCGTGAAACCGGCATCAAAACCCGTGAGATCGCGGACGGCTCTCAAAAAACGCTGATTGTTCCGCTAAAACGCCAGCAAATCGAGCTGATCGTTCCGATCAAGTACTGGTCGAAGACGGGAAGGCACCTTTTCTCATTTCCGCTTTACTATCAAACAACCCAAAACAAGCCGCTTCCGCTCGACTATGTCACGCTCGTCTCCCTCGCTTCAAAAGAACTGCTTCTTCAGCAAAACCGCGGGGGTGCCGAGGATGAATTCTTGCTCAGAGTCATTTTGAGCTGCCGCAATATCAGCCGTTATGTGGAAGAACGGGCCGGTGATCAAAATGAGCTTAGCCGCGCTGATTTTACGTTTATCGAAGCGGAGCAGTCGCTCTTGCTCGGTCATCTGATGCACCCGACGCCAAAAAGCAGGCAGGGCATGAAACCTGAAGAGGAAAACATTTTCTCACCTGAATTGAAAGGGGAGTTTCAGCTTCATTACTTTAAGGCGCATGCCTCGCTCGTACTGCACGATTCAAGTACTGGAACAAAAGCGCCGCTAGTCATACAAGAGGAATTGAGAAACGACCCGATGATTGATAATGCGTGGCTAGACGAGCAAACGGCCGATCCGGATTTTGCGCTTCTTCCCGCACACCCGCTCCAGGCGAGAGCTTTGCTGGAGGAGCCGTATGTGCAAAAATTGATCGATCAAGGTCTCCTTACATATCTCGGTGCAAAGGGCAGGACGTTCACGGCGACATCCTCCGTTCGCACGGTTTACAGCAAGCACTCGCGCTATATGTACAAATTCTCGATCCCAATCAAAATCACGAATTCGCTTCGTGTGAACAAGCAGAAAGAATTGGACAGAGGTGTTGAAATGGCCCGGCTGCTTCAGACAGAACTCGGTCAAAGGTTAAAACAGGAGTTTCCGGGCTTTCGCGTTATCACAGATCCTGCCTACATCTCGATTCGGGGGGAGAACGGGGAGTCCGGCTTTGAAGTCGTGATCAGGGAGAATCCGTTTTATGAAGATGACCATTCAGCATGTCTGATCGCCGGCCTTTGCCAAGATCACGCCTACGGGAAAGAGTCGCGGCTGTCCTCTGTCATCCGCGGGCTCGCTTTAGAAGAAGGGCGGACAACGGAAGAAGTGAGCATTGATTGGTTTGACAAATATTTATCCATTTCGCTAGAGCCTGTTTTATGGCTGTTTGAAACATACGGGCTGGCGATTGAAGCGCACCAGCAAAACGCCGTTATCCGCTTAAAAAACGGCTATCCGGAGACGTTTTACTACAGGGATAATCAAGGCTATTACTACAGCGAATCAAAAGCCGGGATTCTTTCCAAGCTGATCGAAGACTTGAGCGAAAGGAGCGAGACGATCTGCACGGACGGCGTGGCTGTTGAGAGACTGCGCTATTATTTCTTCTTCAACCATCTGTTTGGGCTGGTGAACGGCTTTGGCTGCGAAGGGCTGATCCGGGAAGAAACGCTCCTGTCCATGATCAGAGAGCGGCTTGAAAAAGCGGAACACATTTA
>Ga0181551_10009_pt1 | contig 24853 bp, 28 predicted proteins | sample WG1virinducssDNA_FD_130168 | JGI IMG/M metagenome (GOLD analysis project Ga0181551, IMG submission 130168) | Lab enriched deep subsurface shale carbon reservoir viral communities from Ohio, USA - WG14 viral induction ssDNA ... | reverse complement strand
TCAGCCCCCGGGCTGACGTTAAATAGCTCGGAAACCACGTTAAGAAAAAGAATAAAATATAGTTGTAAGAAAAGAATGCGAATGCCGTAAACAGCACGGTCGGCTGCTTCAAATAAAAAGACAGCGGGATCCCGGTATCCTTTTTCGGATGCGTTTCTTTTTCAGGGGACAAACTGCGGGAATCGTCCGGCTTATCTTTCATGAATTTCATCCAGAACCAAGTCCAGATAAGCCCGATGATCATGATCAACACAAAGGAAGCTTTCCACCCCCAATGGATCGCGATCAATCCGACGATCGGTCCTGAAATGGCTCCGCCGAGCGGCGTTCCGCACATCGTCATGCCGAGCGCCCTTGCTCTTTCTTTTTGCGGAAACCAATTGTTGACCGACTTGCTCGTTGCAGCTGACAGCGGACCTTCCCCCATGCCAAAAATGACGCGGATGATAAACAGTGAGACGAAATTATATGTCAGTGCAATGGCGCCGCTGAAAACCGACCATACGACCATTGCAGCCGACAGCGTATGTTTCGCTCCATACTTATCTGATGCCCAGCCGCCGATAAAATTAAAGATGGCATATCCGATGAAAAAACTGCTGAACAGCATGCCCATCTGCGCCGGACGTATGTTCAAATCTTCCTGAATAAAAGGAGCGGCGACAGACAATGCTGAACGATCCAAATAATTAATCACTCCCGCCAAAAAAAGCATCACGATGACAAACCCGCGGCCGTTTGAAAACATGGGCAACCCCCTCTTTCCGGAATTTAGAAAACGTTTTCATTTTATGCGTTTTTACAGATGGATCAACACTTTCACAGGATTGGTTTCCGGAGCAAGTGCTGATTGAAATCCGTCAACAACATCGCGGAACGCAATCTGACCGGTAACAAACCGGTTCGCATCCGCTCCGCCATCCCTGATCGCTTTCATCACCGTCTCAAAATCGCTTCTTAATGCGTTGCGGCTGGATAAAATGGTCAGCTCCCGCTTGTGGATTTCAGGATCGGGCATGACCAGATGGCCGTGAACCAGTCCGACATAGATCAGCCGGCCCCCGTGGGCGGCGTACTGATAAGCGCTGTTCATCGATCCAAGGTGCCCTGTCGCGTCAAAGACAGCCGCCGGATAGTCGCCGTTCGTCAACCGTTTGATCTCATCTGCCGCATGTTCTCCCGCTAATACAACTTCATCGGCTTCAGCCCATTCACGGCTAAATGTGAGACGCTCATTTCTGACATCCATCGCGATGACTTTCGCCCCCTTCAATTTTGCGAATCTCATCACGCTGAGCCCGATAGGCCCCGCTCCAACGACAAGCACCGCTTCCCCTTTTTTGATATTTGCCCTTTCTGCAGCGTGGGCGCCGATGCTCAAACATTCAATGACAGCAGCTTCGCTGAGCGTCAATCCTTCTGTTTTTAGCAGGTGGTCTGCCGGGATGTTTATGTATTCCCGCATTCCCCCATCTGTATGGACACCGAGGACGTTCAGATTCACGCAGCAGTTGGGCCGGCCGCTCCGGCAGGCCATGCATGTCCCGCATTCCAAATAAGGAATAATTGACACTTGATCGCCAGGCTTAAGCATTCCGCCGGTATCATCGATGCTGACAATTTCACCGGACAGCTCGTGTCCGAGCACTCTTGGATAAGAGAAAAACGGCTGTTTTCCGCAATAAGCGTGAAAATCCGTCCCGCAAATTCCGATCCGTTTGATGCGGACCAATGCTTCCCCATCCTTAAGTTCCGGCATATTCACATCCGTCATTTTAAAATGATAAGGCTTTTCACACACAATCTGCTTCATGTATCGGCCTCCCCTTTATCGCATGGTTTAGACACCGGCATAAGCCGTAAACCCGCCATCCACCGGCACTGTTATACCGGTAACAAATCCGGACATCTTCTCATCCGCCAGCCAAAGCAGCGTCCCCAGCAAATCTTCCGGGCTGCCGAAACGCTTCATCGGGGTGTGAGAGATGATCTTCTTTGCTCTATCGGTAAATTCGCCGTTTTGATCAAGAAGAAGCCGTTCATTTTGATTGGTTAGGAAAAATCCCGGGGCAATGGCGTTGACCCTGATCCCCGTTTCAGCCAGATAGACGGCCAGCCATTTCGTAAAATTGTCGATGCCCGCTTTCGCCGCGCTGTATGCAGGCACTTTCGTCATCGGGATTTGAGCGCTCATTGAAGAAATATTGATCACGGATGCCCCTTTTTGGTTCAGCATCATTTTTGCAAATTGCTGTGTTGGAATGAAAGAACCGAGGAAGTTTAAATTGAGAACAGAACCGACATCATCGCAGTTCAGATCAAATAATGTCTTGATGTTGTCCTGGAAGAGGTGCGCGGAGCTGAATGTTTCATCTGATGTCGTGCCATTGGGGAGATTGCCGCCGGCCCCGTTCACCAATAGATCACAGCCGCCGAATCGGTCGGCCACAACGCGCTTCGCCCGTTCAATGCTTCGTTGATTGATAACATCACACTCAACGGCAATCGCTGCGCCGCCGGCTTTTCGAATAGCTTCGGCCACAAGCTCTCCTTTTTCAACGGTTCGATTAAGAATGGCAACTTTCATACCCTGCCGGCCGAGCTCTCTCGCCATCGCGCCGCAAAGCACCCCGCTGCCGCCTGTGATGACCGCAGTTTTCCCCGCTAAATTTTCATGGATTTCAAGCATTGTGAAGCCTCCCGTTTTTCTCTATTAAGCGAATCCCATATGCCCCATAAATACATGATACCGAGCGCCCTGTCATACAGACCGTAGCCGGGCCTGCACTTTTCATCCCAGATGTGGCGGCCGTGATCCGGACGCACATAGCCTGAAAAACCTGTTTCATGATAGGCTTTGACAATCCCGCAAATGTCAACGGTGCCATCTTTTGTTCTGTGCGATGTTTCGATAAAATCGCCGTTTTCGTAGACTTTGACGTTGCGGATATGGGCAAATGGAATCCGGTCAGCATACGCATGGATCATGGCGGAAAGATCGTTTTCGGGATTGGCCCCCAATGAACCGCTGCACAGTGTCACGCCATTAGCCGGATGATCGACAAGCTGAAGCAGCCTTCCGATGCTTTCTCCTGAAGTCATGATGCGCGGGAGTCCGAAAACCGGCCACGGCGGATCATCGGGATGGATCGCCATTGTGATTCCGCAGCGTGCGGCGGTTGGAATGATGTGTTCAAGAAAATAGTGAAGATGGCTCCAAAGATCCTCCTCCGTCACATTTTGATAGGCTTCAAACAGCCTTGTCAGATGCTCCAGCCGCTCCGGTTCCCAGCCCGGCATCGTGAATTCGGGGTGCTTGGCGATTTGATCGACAAGCGCAAAAGGGTCGATTGTGTGCACCTTTGCGTGCTCATAAAACAGAGCGGTGGAACCGTCTGGAGCCTTTTTGTATAAATCGGTCCGCAGCCAGTCAAATACAGGCATAAAATTGTAGCAGATCACCTTTACGCCGGCTTTGGCCAAATTTTCAATCGTTCGCTTGTATTTTTCAATATACAGATCTCTCGTCGGCAGCCCGAGCTTAATATCCTCATGTATGTTAACGCTTTCAACAACTTCAATGTGAAAACCGTGCTGTTCACACTGCCGCTTCACTTCTAAAATTTCTTCCAATGGCCATTCTTCACCTGGCGGCTGATGATGAAGCGCCCAAACGATCCCCTCTACACCGGGAATCTGCCTGATCTGCTCAAGGGTGACGGAGTCGTTTCCTTCTCCATACCATCTGAAAACCATTTTCATCACACTTCCTCCTCACCGATTCAATAAGATAAAATGATCTTTGTGACCTGATGGGGACAGTTTTTCGCTTTTTTCAACGCCTCTTCTATTTCCGTAAAAGGCATGATCTCAGTCACAAAAGACCGGGCTATTTCAGGGTTTTCATTCAAAAATTGAATGACGCCGGGAAATTGATTGACGCTGTGTTTAGTCCCGTAAATTTCAATGTCTTTCTTTGTGAGAAGAAGGCCCGGAATCGTCACATTCTCCCCCGTTAAGCCGACAATGACAATGCGCCCGGCGGCAGCTGCCAAACTGATTGATTGCTCAATCGTCGCGGGAATCCCGGCCGCTTCGAACACAATCCCCGCTCCTTCTCCGTCTGTCAGCTTCAGAATCATTTGCTCGGCATCCTCTTCACCAGGCTGTATAACGGCATCCGCACCGAATGCCTCGGCAAGCTCAAGCCTTTCCCGTACGGGATCAACAGCGATTACACGGACGTCAAAGCGCTTTTTAAGCTGTGCCAAAATCGTTAACCCGATCGGACCCATTCCCAATATGACAATCGTTTCTCCTGTTTGAATATCCGCCCGCCGAACCGCCTGCGCTCCGATTGAAAACGGCTCGCACAACGCGGCGGTCGCAAAATCCATTTGCTCAGGAATCGGATGGACATGCGTTTCCGGGACAATGATAAAATCAGCGAACCCTCCTCTGCGAACCGATCCGATCATATCGATGTTCACACAGGCGTTTGTCCTCCCTTTCCGACAAGGGTAGCAGCCTCCGCACGGAATAGCCGGTTCAATTACGACCCGTTCGCCCGCGGATCGCTCCCTCACCCCCGCCCCCGTTTTTTCAATGATGCCTGCGAGCTCATGGCCAAAAATCTGAGGGTACTGTGCATATGGATTTGAGCCGTCGTAAAAATGCACATCACTGCCGCAAATCCCGGCGGCCTTTACCTTGACAAGGACTTCGCCGCTAGCCGGTTCGGGACGCGGAATGTCGCGAAATTCAATTGAAAATGGCTTCGTCATCACCGCAGCTTTCACATCACCACTCCTTTAAAAGCGCTTACTTTTGAAATAACCGGGAAACTCATTAATGAGCATCTGTTTATCGACGATCACCAGCTGCAAATGCTCTTCGGCAATTTTCTTGGCTTTCGCCTTCTGTTTTGTTCGAATCGCTTCTGTTAATGCTGCGTGCTGCTGATGAATGTTGTTCCAGTTAAAATCGGCGGCAAGCCTTAAAAAACGGATTCTTTGGAAGGGAACGTTCATCTGCTGAATCGCAGCCCAAACATTCGCTTTTCCGCAGCCTTCAAAAATCGTCTGATGAAAAGCTTCATCCAATTCAAACAAACTTTCATAGTTTTTCTGTGTGATCGATAATTCCTGCATCTTCACATTCTGCTCCAACTTAAACATAGCTTCCTCCGGAAAGTCTTCACACGCCAGTTCAGCTACAGCCTTTTCCAGGTTTTCCCGCATAAACCTCGCTTCCTCCACCAGATCAAGGTCGATCAGCGATACGCGGGTTCCTTTCTGCGGATAGACTTCGAGAAGCCCTTCTCTCGACAGCTGCAAAAAAGCCTCTCTGACCGGAGTGCGGCTGACTTCATACCGTTCTGAAATCTCTTTTTCCGATATCAGCTCACCCGGCACAAGCCGAAACTTCATGATCTCTTCCTTCAGCATCTGATAGATTTGGTCTCTGACAGAACGCGGGTTTAATTGTTTCATTGTCATGACTCTCACCTCCTCTCCGCCATACTACCATACAAGTATGGTTGTGGGGTAGCTGTTTTTTGAAAATTTTAAAAATATAAAGGAACTTTCAAAAGTTCCTTTATTTCAAGAGAGCCAGCATTTTCGCTTTTGTCTTCGGGCCGTATATCCCGTCCGCCCCCAAACCGTACATCAGCTGAAAACGTTTCACCGCATTTGCTGTCTTCACTCCGTAGTATCCGTCGATCCCGTGGTTTTTGGCCCCTTTATCTGGGTAATAATAAAGAGCCGCAAGGGCTGTCTGAATTTGTGTGACGGCCGTTCCTTTCATCAGCGGGCTTTTCACTTTATAAATGCCGGCGGGAAGAGTCCATGTCTTGCTCTTACCGCCCGCTGACGCTTCAGCGGCTGCGAGGGCTTTTTCGGTTGACGGGCCGTAAATGCCGTCGGCTTTAATTCCCGCTTTCTTTTGCAAAGAAGCAACCGCTTGCACCGTCTCGTTTCCGTAGCTTCCGTCCGCCCCGTATTTGGGCAGCGAAAAACCGGCCGCGATCAAGCGCGTTTGCAGCTTTTTCACATGAGCGCCTGACATTCCTTTTTTGAGTATAATGCCCGACGATGAGCTTGTTTTGCTGGTGGAGGCAGCCGACACGGATACGGTTTTCGTTCCCAAAATGGCGTCTACTCTTTTACGGAAAGCTGACAATTGGCCGGCATCTTTCACCCACGGGGTTGGACAGCTTTTGTTGGTGACATCGTAATGGCGGACAATCCGATCTGTGGACAAACCGTATGTCTTGCACAAATCAGCTACAAGCTCCGCCGCATTGCGAATCGTCTTTTCATGGATTGTACCGTCTTTTTCCACGCACATTTCGACCCCGAGCGCCATGGTATTGGCATTCGGCTTCAGGAAGCTGACATAGCAGCGGTTTTGATCATGCGCATGATAAGCGACTTCCTGATCGGGAATAATATGCTGTGCCTCATGGCGGTCGACAAAATAGTGAGCCGAGGCATAACGCTTGTCAATAATGCAAGTGCCATTGAAATAATTGCGCTCATTTAAAGCGGAGGCCCCGGGCGTCGCCGTCCAATGCATGACAATTCCATTGACTGCCGCAAGCTTCAGCCCGGGACGGGTGTATTGATTGATTTTTACAAAGTTCTTGATGACTTTGACCAATTAAAACACTCCTTATCAAATTAAAAAAGAACTGCCAATGGCAGTTCTTAAAAGAAAAAAGCCCTCTTACCAAAGGACTCTTAATCTGTTCTATATTTTTTCTTTTGACTGACAATACCGAAAAGCTTTTTTAGTGTTGTTAATGGTGATGTAACAAAAGCACTGATTTTTGAGAAGAAATTTGATCCTAACAAAGCCGAGATCAAAATTGCAATTCCGAAGTAAACTATAAATTGTGTATCAGCTTTCCAATCGGCCATGAACTCCGTCCTTCTCAATAAAAATACAAAGACAGGATGGAACAAAAAAATGGAAATGGAATGATCTCCCCATTTTGTTAAAACACTTTTTTCTCCCTTTACACTCGTTAATATAAGTAAGCAAAGCCCCCCAGATAATAAATAATGCAACATTATTTTTGCATGGTAACGCTCTCCTTCATTTAAGAATCGCTCCATTCCGAAACTTCCTCTGAATAATGATTCCAAATTAGGAGTGTATTGAATATAGAAAATAGCTGCAACCGCTGTAACCACAAATAACCCTTTTGCAATATTCTCTGGGATTGATTCATAAATCATTCTCAATTTATTTTTAGAAATGAAAAATCCCGCAAAGAAAAACGGAGCAAAAGAAATTGTACGCTGAAAACTGAGTGTATACGAGGTGAAATTCGGATATATTTCCTTTATAAACTCGACGACAGGTTCAGTATACCAGCGCGAATAAAAACTAAGTGCAAAAACAATCAGAAAGATAATAGTCTTGCCAACTTTTCCTGGTCTTAATTGATGGATACCCCACGCCAAAGCATACCAAAAAATCATGCTTACGATATACCATAAATGAAATTGGGGTTTACCAAAATGAAACTGCAAGGTTTTGTAATCACCTATAAAATATAAGTACCAATCAAAAAATGATTGAAAAATAATATACAATATAAAGAAGTTGATTATTTTGCTTACTGTTGCTCTTTTGGCTAAAAAACCGCTTATAAAAATAAATAGAGGCATATGAAAAGCATAAATCAATACAAAGATTTGATAGTAATTGCCCTTATACAATTCGATTAAATGTCCAAAGACTACTAAAAATATTAGCAATCCTTTAATGTTACTTATTTTCAAGTCTTTTTCTATCAACAGGCTTCCCTCCTTTTTTAAGGATATACGAAGGGAAGCAGCAGTACAATAGCGATTATTTTTTTAATATGCCTTGTTCTTTAAGGGTTTCTTTCTGCCTCCGACCTCTGCTCGTAATATAATTATTTTTATACCATGCAATAAGTGATGCGGTAATTGTAAAAGCCGCAGACCCGGCCACATACAGAGCGTCCGCCAATGTATTAATCTGATCTTCACCAATCGGCAAAACCGGCTTACCAAACATGATCAACGTCTGATTGACTAACGCAATAAAAAGAAGCACCGTTCTGACGACCGTGCCTTTGTCGATATGTTTCATCATCTTGTCCTCCCTTATCTCTGCAATAAATTATAAAAAACAGCGATCGCTCCGCCGATGATGCCGGTGCTGACCGCTGTAATGATCGCGCCTGTGATGCTGCGCTTGATCCAAGTTGTATTCTCTTCGATTTTGTTCAGTTTTTCGTTAATTGAGATGATTTGCTGATCGTGGCGGTCTGATGTTCGTTCGAGTGTGCTGACGCGCTGTTCGAGTGATTTTTGATCAGCCTTAATTCCATTCAACTCATTCTCAAAGATGTTTGTTTCATTTAAGATCGTCAACGAATAGTTCCACTCCAATCTTTATACACTTTCCATATGTCTTCATATTAAATAAAATGTTGCTTATCCAATTTGGGACATGGTGACATATGCAGTCGCAATGGTTATAGCCTTCCCAGTATTCCTTGGCGTAATGTAAAAAGTAACTTTATCACCCGCTGCAAATTTTTGTTGCAGAAAAAGTACACATGTATTATCTGTTGTTGCGGGGTACCAGGTTCCCAGTCTTTGATACTCTTTTCCTCCGACATAACAACTTAATATATTCTCTGAATTAACCGTAATGTTTTTGCTAGTAACATACAGCCTTATTAAATAAAGACCGCTATTTTTTAAAGTTATTTCCGAATTTGATATATTATACTCTTCTAAATGATCAGCTCTTGTGACGCCAAACACTAATTTTGTCGGAATATTCTCCGACGCAGAAACAGAAGAATGTTCATGATCATAAGTATCTACATATGTTCTTTTATTAAAGTCTTCAACTGTCATCACTTTTTTCCAGCCTTTGAAAATGCCGTCAGTGTGTATTGTCCCTAACCATAATGAGTTGTCATAGCTTCGCCAAGCTTGTATCGTCTTTCTTCCGGCACCGGTTTCAATTACATCGTAATTGAACCAGGAGTCGTCGTTTTCTACAGGGTTGTTTTGAACAACATGGCCCATAGCATAATAAAAACCTGTCGGCAGCGTTAACAAATCCGTTCCGTCCGGCAGTTTTGTGCGCGTTCCATTACTATCTGTAATTTTATATAACTGTGCATTGTTCCATTTTTCCCGTTCATCTTCATTCACATGGAGATTTGTATTTCGTTCATGAGCATCAACCTTGGCTTGCGCACCATTAGTCGTTTCTTGGGTCTGCCATGGCGTCCATGTTGTTGAATCGGATTTTCTAAATCTAAAATACGACTGTTTCCCTTCGTACGATTCATAAGCAGCCTGAACTAAAGTATTGCCGAAGCTCATGACAAGCAAAAATATCCGATTTGATGAAGGTGGTGAGTTGATTCCTTCATTATAGATGAGATACATGCCTGTCTCTGTCAAAGTGTTAAAATCTGTTGTTTCTGAACTGCCTCTGTAAAAGACTTTTCCGTTATTTTCGGTTAATTTATATAACTGCCCTGCGCTCCATTTTTCCCGTTCTTTGTCAGTGATGTGAATCGAATGGTCGCTGGCATGCGCATCAGTATACGTTTTAGCCTTTTCTTCAGCTTCCTCAGCCCGCTTTGCAATCCGTTCATCGTTCACATTCAGCTGATCTATCGCTTCGTTAAATAAATCGGCATGGGCGCGGTCTGTTGTTTCAAAGCGTCTCGGTTTTTGGATGTCCACCTTGTTTCAGCTCCTTTAATAAATGTCGTCGATTTCGAAGACGAACTCGATGTCGCCGTCTTTTTGCTTGTCTGTCATCGTTCTGACCGCTGTGAATTTTCCGGCTTCATCGACAAGGGCAAGCTCGTTGATCGTCTCTCCTGCCAGTTCGCTTTCTCCCAAAGTGCATGTATAGCGGACTTTCGCCGGCTCCATGAAGACAAAGCCGTCGATTTCCTTTTGCAAGAGTTCGTTTTTCAGCGCCTGTTCGTTGCCCTGTAAAGCAACGGGTTCACCTTTATCGTTTGTACCTCCGTTTCCGAAAGCCATTTTTGTGATTTTGGTGAGCTTGCCCCCCTCAGCCCGTGCTTTTGCCATTTGCTGTCTCGCATAAAGCGTTGTCACTGTTAATTGTTGTGCCATTTTGATTTCTCCTTTACAATGCGATTTTTTGCGCCGCTGCTGCCAGCTGCTTCGTTCCGTTGAGCAAAAATGCGCCGTTTAACGTCCACCACTTCTCCCTCATTTCTAGCGCGCCTGCTTGCTTAAATTCATGCTCGCATTTGCAGCTGATTTTGAAGGACTGGATCTGTTTGTTTTGATTGGTAATGCCGGTTTTCATGCCTGCTTTTGTTTGCTGTTTCCGCCGGTTTTCAGCGGTCGCCTTTATCGTCAAGCTCGAGGCGGACCGGATGTATTGCCGCTTCTTGTGGCGCAGTGTGAGCTGCTGTTTAAACCTGCGGGGCAGACCGTCGATTTCTCGAAAACCGTTCAAGTAGAATGAATCATCAAGCAGATACTGTCCGTCCAAATAAACCGGTATCGTACCGAAAAATCCGTTTTTGCTTCTTAAAACAAGTCTGTTATGAATGCTTTTCGGCGGCCGATATTCATAATGAAACCCGCCCCGGAATGTATAAGCCAAATGGGCGGGCTTCATATGATTGACGGTTTGAATAATCGAAGGTATAAACTGCAGATCTTCACCGTTTACGCTCAGCAAAAAATGATACCGTCCGGCCGTCAGTCTGACGGAGGCGGACGGCTGTTTTAAAAAAGCATTAACCGCGCGCTCGATCGAGCGCGCAGTAATCGGCGGAATATTGGACATCTTGGTTAACAGTCGCGCCCTTCGAATATCAACGCCGTCTGAAGCCTCGCGTCTGACATTCAAAATCTTTTCCCACCTGTCCAGCCCCCATGTGGCCGTCGTGACGAAAAGCTGGTCTGTTATATCGAAAATCTCTTGATTTTGCTTCTCAAATTCGGGCGCCTCGGCCGCTAAAATGTCTTGGATCTCCCGGATTTCCGTCAAGTATGGCGGCAGATGAAAAGCCATTTCATCAATCTTGCTCAATGATGGTCACCTGCCCCAGCTTTGGAATTTCCGTTTCTGTCAACTGCAGATTTTTCGCTTCCCCGTTGATGAAGACTTCCGAATAGTCACTGACAGAGGACGATTCATAGATCATGTTGTTGATTTGCGAGAGACGGATGACGCTTTCTTTAAAGGCCATTTCTTTAAACAGCTCTGTGATTTTTTCTGCAATTTCCTGTTTGGCTTCATCGATCGTCCGGCCTGAATCAGGAATGATTTTTGCAGATATGCTGACGTCTTTCCAGACCGCACTTTCAACCGCAGTATAAGCTCCGATCGGCGCCATACCTTCCCCTTTTCCCGGATCGGGATCGATATATTGCTTGACTCTTTCGATTAATGCATCAGAGGCAGGTTCCATTTTCGCGTTTGTAATGACAACCTTTACGGTTCCCTCGCCATTCCACAGCGGAAAGACCTTCGCTTTGCCCACGCCGTCCACTTCTTCGGCCCATTGTTTGTAATGCATCTGATTCGCGCTGACCGCTTCGCGGCGGACGCGGATCAAATACCTTTCATACAGCGATTCATCCGTCTCCTCATCACGGCCGGGAATTTCAAGACTTCCCATAACCGCCTTTTCAAGCCCTGGAATGGTATCGAGCGGAAGTAAAGGCCGCCCAGACAGATTGGCGTTTCCTTTTGTCCCGGCCGTTTCACATTCAAGCTTGCCGTCTTCGAGCATGGTAAAATATAAGTCTTCCAGAAAGAAGCGGGTTCCGGGGGGAACCGATACGCCATCCGTAAAGGCTGCTGACCAAATGGCTTTGGACGCTTGATAGCGCTCAAGACCGGCCTCAGCCGCCCTTCTGTCCAAATATTCGCCCTCAGCCGTATCCGCATAAACCAAATTCAGCACTTGATCAAGCCAAATATAAGAAAGCGCCAGCTCGGCAGCTGCCGGGGCAAGCGCATTCCAAATGACGCTGTTTTCACGCTTGTCAATTTCATCTGAAATCCGCTCAAGCATGCGTTCCATGATCTCTTCAAATGTCTGGTTTTCAAACATCTTCCCCTATCACCTCCTCGATTTCCAATGTCCCTTCATCGGTTTCAACCGAAAAAGACACATGGAAGGCATCGCCTTGACGCTCAATCTCGAAATCAGTTACCGCAGAAATTCGGTCGTCATATATGAGGGCTTCCTCAATCAGTCTCGGTATCTCCATTTCTTTATAAGCGTCGGTCGTTTCATGATCTGAAAGAACCTCCTGCAGTTCATTTCCGATATTATGGCTGTAAACGGCATATGTGTAACGCTCAGTTCTCAGCGCCATGTAAACCATTTGTTCGACCGCTTCGAGTCCTGAAATCATATCACCCGTCATCCTGCCCGTTTCAAAATCAATTTTGTACGTTTTTGAAGTCTCAATCACTTCGCTGTCATCCTCGATATCTTCAAAAGATACTTCCGGTGAAAGAGCCATCCGAGCCACCTCCTACTCCTACACTCTGTCTATCACGAAAAACGACTGCCCTCCAGGCATGGCGGCAATCATCACGTGGTCGCCGGCATGCAATTGGCTGTAAAAGCGAATCGTTTTGTCTTCTCCGTCAATCCGGATCTGTTCCGTATGTTCTGTCAAATGCCTGGCCACCACCAGTAAGTCGGAGGGGATCACCAATTTATCATGATTGCGGAGCTTCAGCTTGAGCGGAGAAGCGGACACGACTTCAGCCGGCATGACATCAACAGGCGATTCAGCGTTTACGGCTCCAAGAGCCAGCTCTTTTATCGCATCGCTTAATTTCATGAAGTCGCTCCTTCAGGTATTGTATTTTTCGCGACGACATCAATCGTCATCACATGCTTTGTCCCTGCAAAATCGTGTTTATCTTTATCAACCCAATAGGTTTCTTTAATTCCCGCTTCCGGAATCGATATATAAACCGGCAGTCCGCTTTGGACTTCCGGTATGCCGAGCGCCTGTATGCTCTTCAGCTCTTTTTTGACGCCTTTCTTTTCAGCCTGTATCTTCTTCGCCCGGTCGCGCAGCTGCGCCTCGTTAATATCATCCGAAACCGTTTCTGTGTACTGGAGAACGCCGAATCTTTTCATACCGGCTTCATCGCTGGCTGATGCGGTATAGGTTTTGTTATCTTTCTGCTTTCTCAGTTTCACCCGGGTTGCTGTTTCATCAATTGACGTACTGTAAGCGTAATCGGTAATGTTCACACCTGTTTCCAAAACCCAGATATTCTCCGGTTCGGGCCACGCTCTTAAACACAGCTTTCCCTTTTCGGCATACAGCCGATAGTTTTTTCCGGTTTGCTTTTTTGTTTCCCTCAGCGCTTTTAAGATGATGTCATACAGGCTCGTATTGTCTTTAAAGACGAGTGATTTAATCGTATGTCCGGTGCTTGCGATCGCGCCTTTGGGAATTTGAAAATCGTTCGCAATTCGTTTGACAATGTCAGCGGCCGTTTTGTTCGAGAATACATAGACATCCTGGTTTTTCACCAAGTACTGAAGCATGTCGTACGCTTTAAACGTAAGCGTATATTCTTTCGGCACCCTGCTGAACACAATTCCGCGAAACAGTTCTTTTCCTTTCCATTTAAATAAAACGGTAGCGCCTTCCTGCACGCTGTAATATTTATGGCTTCCCTGCTTGATCACAATCGACGCTTCGATCGAACGAGGCGCCTGGTACCTTTCTCCTTCCAATGTGACGCTTTCGGTGACAAGTTCATACCATTCGCTTTCTTTTATGACAAATAATTCGATCATCGCTATCCCCTGCTTTTGATTTAACAGAAAAACGCCGGTTCACCCGGCGCATCGTTTTATGGTATTTTCAGCTTTTGCCCCGGAAAAATCCAGTGCCCCGGCTGTTTGATGTTTCGCTTGCTTCGTTTGATCATCGCCTGTTTGTTCGCGTTCCAAATTTTCCGCCATTCCTGGCTGTTTCCGTAAAAACGGCCTGCGATGTGCCAGAGCGTATCGCCTTTTTTGACGGTGTACATTTTGGGAGCCGGTTTGGACGGCCGTTTTTTCTTCGTTTTCTTTTTTTGCTTGATCTTCCGAGGTGATGCTGTTTGATACTCTTTTAATGTGAGATCAAAATCCCGGTCACCGATATCCTTTTCACCCTCACGATGCGAAAAGTTTTCGATGCTGCATGTGAAATTGATCTTCGTGCCCGTGACGAGAAATTGAACCGGTTTTTTTGCTTTTATCCACTTCTCGATTTTGAGAATCGCGTTCTCCGGTGAAAGAAACCCTTTATATTCCGCAAGCGGAGAATACTTTTTCGGAAAATGAGACGAAAATGAAATCGTCTTTGCTCCCGGTTCATTGATAAATGTAACCTCGCCGAACTTTGACACCTTTACAGACTCGTTCGCAAGATTATTGCTGACGTCAAGCTGCTCGGGAAGCACAGGGAGGCGCAGCTTTTCCTTTCCTTGCGTCAGCCAAAATTCGTACACGGATTTAGTCATAAGCTACGCTTCCTTTCGTCCCAATATGGATATCCCGTTCAAGCTCATCGACAAGAGCGCGCTTGATTTTCGCAATCAATGTTTCCTGGTCGCGCTCACTGTGATAATGATTGTCGCCGGTAATATAGATGTTGACTTCTTTGGCGCCGTTTCCAGCCGGCTGCCGGGATCGGGCCCCGCCTGCGGTGGCTGCAGCCGCCTGACCGCTTGAAATGGAACCGGATCCTTCAGCGGGGTTATGCACTTCCATTCCGAGCGCGCCTGCAGCCCGTTGAAGCAAATATCTGCCGCGGATGCCGCGCTCTTCGGGAATGATCCATTCGCGCTTGCCGCCTTCACCCACGCGGGCGATCTGCTCGCTGGTGATCAGGCCGCCGTTGGCATAGCCTTTATAAGCTCCGCCTCTTGCCATGCTTTTAATCCCCGGCGTGTTAAATGGCGACCCGTATCGTGATTTGATGTAATTGATGGCCGCTACCGCGTTGTGAACAGGATTGAAAATATCATTCATTCCTTTTCCTTTGTACGCATTAAACGTTTGGCCGATCGTCTGCATCAAACCTCTGCTCGGGTCTCCCCGCTTGGCGTTAATGTCCCAGCCGTTAGAGGCGCGCGGATTTCCGCCGGATTCCTTTTGAGCAATGACAGAAAGCGGCTGCAGCCACGACGCCGGTGAACCGGTAGCCATGATCGCCTGCATCAGCCACGACTTTACATTTCCGCCGACGGCGCCGATTCCGGAAAACGCAGCAGCCAGTGAGCCCGCTTGTTTTTCCGCAAAACTTTTGACATCGACAGAACTTAAACCTTTGACAATCCCGACCGACGCAAAACGCCCGAGATTCATCATAACCCGGGACGGAGAATGAATATCCAGCTCTTCGCGAAACGCTTTTTCCACTTTTTTCGCCAAGTTGTTTGCAGCTTGAGAAACTTCGCTGCCTTTTCCATTCATGCCGCTGATAAAGTGTCCGACCATTCCTGATCCCCAGCCTGCAGCCGACTGTTTCGAATCAAGGAACGGCTTGTTGATATTTTTATCAACATACTGCGATGTCCCGGTCGGTGTTGCATTTTGCCCGGAAGCGAAGTTTTTGACTGTATTTGCGCCCCAGGAAGATGACGTCTTCACCGTTGTTTGATAAGGCGCATTTACTTTTGCTTGAAGAAAACCGCCCGTTCCGGTCGCGGTAGTATTTTGCCCGGAAGCGAACCCGGCGACCGCCTGTTTTCCGTAATTAGACGATTCTGCCGGCAGGCTGCTAAACGGCTTGCTGATGTTTTTTTGCTTCCATTGATCAAGGGAAGGAGCGTTTGAGCCAATCCCTTTGTCAAAGCCGCCGGTGAATTCCCGACCGAAAGCCTGCGCCTCTGCCGTTATATTCCCGACGCCGACAGCAGGCGACACAGAAGCCGAATATGAAGCGGTGCTTGAAACCGGAGAAGAAGCTCCCCCGTCTCCCGCCGCGGCCCCCATATCGTCAACAACGCGCATGCCGAGCTTGGTCGCTGCCTGGGCAAGCAGCATCTTCCCGCGGCCCCGGTTGTTTTCCGTCGGGATGACAAATTCGTTTCCGGCTTCACCGATCCAGGAGATGGTCGGTTTTGTGATGTAGCCGCCTGTTGCATTTTTATCAGGATTATCTCCTGTCATGAAGTTGATGACAGCATCAATACCGCCGCCAACTTTATCCCATATTTTACCTACCCATCCGAATGCTTTCTCAAAACCGTCGCTGATCAATCCGGCAATCTTTACAATTGGCTTTTGAATATTTTTCTCAAACCAGCCGGCGACGCCTTCCCAAATGTCTGTTACCGTTTTTTTGGCCGCTTGAAATTTTTCTCCAATGGCTTCTTTTACGGTTGAAAACGTATTTTTTATCGGATTCCAAACCGTATTTATAAACCATGAGGAAACCGCGCCCCAAACTCTTTTGATCATGTTCCAGGTGAATTGAAAACGATCCCAAATCCCAGTTGCCACTTCAATGACTTTTGAAACTACGGGATTCCAAACATTTTCCGCAAACCAGCCGGCGACCGCCGTGAATGTCTCTTGTATCATCGTCCAGGCTGTTGTCAGCTGATTCCAGATCCCTGTCGCTACTTCAATCACCTTGCTGACAACAGGATCCCATACATTCTCTGCGAACCAGCCGGCGACCACCATGAATGTTTCCTGAATCATCGTCCAGGCTGTTGTCAGCTGATTCCAGATCCCTGTCGCTACTTCGATCACCTTGCCGACAACCGGATTCCAGACATTTTCCGCAAACCAGCCCGCAACTGTCATGAATGTTTCCTGAATCATCGTCCAGGCTGTGGTCAGCTGATTCCAGATCCCTGTCGCTACTTCGACCACCTTGCCGACAACAGGATTCCAGACGTTATCTGTAAACCATCCTGCTATCATCGACCAGTTTTCTTGAATGGCTCCGAGTGCCTCAGCCGATTTATCTTTTATCGTATTCCACGCTTTCTCGACACCGCCGTTGTCATCGAACATCTTCCCGAAATATTCACCGATACTTGAGCCGCCCAAGCTTCCGACCATACCTCCAATGGCCCCGCCGATTGCCGTCCCCCCCACAGGGAGAATAGCTGTGCCAATTGCAGCACCTGCTGCTGCGCCAGCTAAACCGCCGCCAATTCCTCCGCCTGCCGAACCGACTTTTTCGCCTGCGTTTTCTTTGTTCATATCCATTAACTCAGTCGCTGATAAAAGCGCTCCAGCATATGGGAGGGCTTTGCCTCCAACTTTCCCCACTTTTCGAAGACCTTTCATAAACTTGCCGCCGGATCTGTTTCTTCCCGGTCTTGTTTCTCCATTAGTGGAGGTTTCTTCACTTCCTGGCCTGCTGCTTGTTGCAGGTTCATTGATTATAGAACCTCCGCCTCCACCACAGCAGCAACAACCGCCTCCACTTTCTTCACCTTTAAACACCTTACCGAGAATGGCATCAAATGATTTGTCCCAAATCTTCTCGGGAAGCCCCTTCACCCATTCAACAAATTTACTTTTACCCGCCTTTAGAATTTCAGTCCATATGGCCTCAGCTTTCCCATCCGAATCTTTTTTGTCTTCTTTTTGTTCCGTTTTTACAATTGCGTCAATTTTAAGGATACGTTTAGCCTCAATGCTGTTAAGCTTTTTTTGCAAAGCATTCAATTTCCCGGTCGCCTGGTCGTTAATCGTAAGGGTGGCTTGATATTCCCTTGCTAAATGATTTTTCAAATAGGAGGAAATCCTGCTGGCTGTCTGGGTGATTTTATCAATGACATAGAGCGTTGCAGAGTATCCTTTTTGCAATGCACCCTTCATGTAGCCGGAAATTTTTTGAACAGCCGGGGTGACTCGGTCATTAACGGCTGCAGTTAAGAAGTATTCAGCTGATGACAATTCAGACATGATGCTTCTGATCTTTTGAATGCCCGGTGTTGCCTGATCATTTATTACAATTGAAAATTGATAGTTGTCAGGCAGCTTTTGTTTAAGCTGATTTGAAATATTGTCGATGGTTTTGCCGGCCTTATCGACTGCTGAAATTTCAAGCTGCCATGATTTCAGGTTGGCTTTTAAGAAAACATTAAGTTTTTTCAATGTTTTCTCTGCTGTTTTCGTTTTTATTTTCATTGCGAACGGGCGGCTGAGTTTTTTTCGTCTTTTTTCCAGGTCTTTAAACCCCTTCTGAATCCTTCGCAGCTTCTTAGATACCCGGTCTTCAAGTTCAAAACGTGCCGTCAGTTTTGCCATGGATTATGTACCTCCTTTCCGCGCTTCTTTTTCCAAGATTTGAAGTTTGTAGCTGATGAGTCCGTATAAAAATGCTTTAAACGGTTTTGGGGCTTCGTACAGCTCCCGGAGCTGGGATGGAGAATAGTGAAGTTCGTGCATCGCAAAATAGAGATACACCGCTTCTTTATTCCCATCCTTGATTAGTTTTTTGCTTCTTCTTCCAGATCTTCAAGATCGTCTTCAAAGCCGTTGATTTCAATCGCTTTGTTGAGCCAGTTCGCATATTCCCCTCCGACTGACAGAACGCGTTTGGCTACTTCGACCGGGTCGGCCGTTTGATAGGCTTCTCTTAATTCCTTTGAACGGAAATCAGGATAGATCGTCGATTCAATGGCGATTCGGGCGTAAAAGCGCTGGGTGTCGAGATCCTTGACGCGGCCCCTGCCTTTGATGTTTTTATAAGTCGTATTTTCTTTTTCAAGCTCGTCAATGCGCTCGGTTGTAATCGGCTTAAACACAAACGGAATGACATTGCCCTTTTTATCGACGAACCGCTTTGAGATCGGCACTTTGATTTCTTCGGCTTCAACGGTGTGTCCCGGCATAAAAAAGGATAAATCATATACTTTTTCTTCTTGTTTTTCGCTCATGTCTGCTTGCTCCTTTAACATTCAATTTTTAAATGAAAAAGCACCCTCGGCTTGACGAGAGTGCTTGGTGTTATATGTCCTGACTACTAGCCTATGTTTGAAAAGCGGGATACGGGGCTCTTTTTTAAAACGTATCTTTCAGTTTTTCAGGAACGTCAAAATCTTCAAATGTGAACGGCACTTCTTCTTCCAGCGCTTCTGAATCGACGTCAAGGCCGGCGATTTTGGCCGAGTCAAAATTCACATCATACAGTGTGACACGTTCCGTTCCGCGGCCTGATGACTGGTCGTCAAGGACGGCCTGGAGCGTGAAATACGGATCTTCGCCTTTTTTTACATAGTTCATCATTAATGTGACAAATTGAGACGTGACTTTATAAAATGTCGCCGTTCCCGTGCCGTTTGCACCTGTTGTCTTGTGGCCCGTCATGCGGCGGCCCATAATATTGACTTCGGCTTTATTCTTTTCGACGTTTGCCTCAAATGTTTTGATATGAGCCATCTCTTGTCCGTCGAGAAAAAGACGGCCTTCTTTTCCGGAAATCGTGTTTTGCGCTTTTAATGCCATATTATTTTACCTCCACATTAAAGTAGAATTTTTCTGCTGCATCAACCGGCTGAACGGCCAAATCGATTAAAAACCCGTCGCGGTCTTCATTCAGTGTGATGGCAATATCGCTTTCAGAATCAAAACCGGTAATGCCGCCGGCTTCCTGAAGCGCCGTCATATACTGAATGATCAGCGTTTTGACGTACTGCAAACCGTCGTCAGAAGCAGGAATGTCGCTGCCGCTTGCTTTTCGCGCTTTGATTAAAGCCTTTAATTCGCGGGTCAAATTATTGTTAACTCCGTCAAGGACGCGGATGATTTTATTTTTCGAGAATTTTTTGTTTTTGTCGGCAGTGAAACTCGTTAAAGAGTTGATGTCTTTTTCGACACTGACCGATTGATCGCGTGCATCAAACGTAAATAAAAACTCGCCTTTTTTCAGACGTTCGATGACCTGATCTTCATCCAGACGGTTCAGAACATCAACAGCTCCTTCGTATTCGACAAATGTCAGCGACTGGTTAAAAGTCGCGCCTGCGCTTGCTCCGGCAACCCATGCCGTCGCTTTTTCAGGCGTGATTTCTGTGCCGTCTTCCAGCACGACGCCTCCCGTTACATTGATGATGCCTTCATCGTCTCCGGCATAATCGGCGACTACGCCTTGGACTTTCTGGCCCTGCTTATCGCGGAGGCGTTTGATGAAAGCGGCAAAAGTGGCTTTCAGCTGTTCATTGTCTGCAACCGGAAGTGCGATCGTATTGAAGTATTCCGTTTCGGCCGCATCTAAAAACGCGGTGTAATCGGCAACGCTTGCTGTTCCGTTCTCTCCGCCTTCCAGTTTTGTGCCCGCTGTCAGTTCAAGCGCGCCTTCCCCTTGAAACGCGACGTACGCATTTGCGGTAAGCTCTTCTGCCGTTTTGACGGTTTGTCGGTCAGCTTCATCTGTTCCGACAAAGGTTGTGACATCAAACTTTTTAGAATCGAGCACATTTTCGGAAATGCGGATTGAAATGTCGTTCCCTTTCTCGCCCCCGTATTTTGCCGTTACACTCAGCGTTTCGCCGATTTGGGCTTTCGCCGGCGCTCCTGTGTTCAGACGGTACAGCAAAACGGTCTGTGCGTTTTTCTTCGCTTCGCGGAAAAGCAGAAGAGACGGATCATCGATGTTCAATCCCACTTTTTTATTTAAATCTTCAATGCTGGAAATCGATACGAATGATTTCGGCTCCCCCCAGCTCATGACGACAGGAAGGGCAACTGTGCCGCGCTCCCCGACGGAAACCCGCTCCTCTGCTGTCGTTTTAAAATTAAAATAAATGCCGGCACGATCTTTTTCTTTGCCTGGTGTAAATGTTCCGCCGTTCATTAATTCATGACCTCCTTGGCTAAAAATGTTTGAATAAGCTGACTTGCCTCAAGCTTTGAAATCTGCTCTTCTTTCACATGAAAAAGAGCACCGTCGAGAACTTCCGGTTTAATGCCGAAAAGCTCTTTCGCGTGCTCCCTCAGATCCTCGATGTAGAACAGCGCTTCTCGTTCCTCAAGAGGCGCCTTTTTTGCTTCGGTCTTTGTTTTTTTGCTGACTGTCAATTATTTCACCCCGTTTGTAAAATCGATTGTTTCCAGAGAAAGTTCGTTTTCCCGTTTGTACCAGTAGCGGCTGTTCCATTGAATAATAATGGACGCGGTGCCGGAATCCCCTATCCTCGTCTCGATCTGGCTGATCCTCAAGCTGTCTCCCGTGTCTTTACCCGACCGGTCAATGAGCGGGATGATGTGTCGCGCTTCCCTTACGGCGTCTGCAATGCGCTCGGCATGATCGTGGGCCTGCTGTGAATCATGGTGAAACAGTTTCACATTCAGGGTGAAGACTTTTTTAAATGTTGAAACTGTATCATTTTCATCAAAAACAGAAGGGGGAGGAAAATATAGCGACGGTATTTGAAAATGGTCGGGTATTTCCTTTTCATAACAGACGACAGGAAAGACTTGATAAAAGAAATTCATAACAGATCCCGTTTCGTCGTTCAAAGCTTCACCTCCTTAAAGGGAATTCAGCCATGTTTGCAGCTCTTCATTCAGGCGTTTTTCAAATAAACGCTCAAATATGTAAAGCGCATGCTCCCAATAGCCTGTTCCCTTTACCCATTGCCGTTTTAAAACCATGCCGGACGAAGAAACGGGATCGTATTGAAATCGGCCGCTGTGCCATTGTCCCGGAATCCACCTGACTTCCTCTTTTCCGCCTGTCCAATGGCCGTCATTTACGAATGAGGCGTACTCTAACTCCGTCCCGACTTCAAGCGTGAGTCCGCCTTTTTCGATTTCCCATATGTTCCCTTCAGCCCCTCGCTTGAAAGAGCGCATAAGGCTGCCGGTATCAATCGATCCGGCGCGTACGATTTCGTCGCGGACCAGATCTAAAAAATCGGTTCCCGTCTGTTCAAGCCACTTGGCAGCTTCAGTTCGAAAGCCGCTCTGCCCCGCTTTTTCCAACGTCCGCGATAGCTGTTTCAATCCTTTGATTTTCATAGTTTTTCATCCCTGACCGCTAAGACTTCCAGGTGATGGCCTTTGATGTTGCGCGGCTGCTGGAGCGTGTAGCTGACACCGTTCCAGACCGCAAGATCGTGAAGGCGCACATCTGCATCCGCCGGAAAATGGGCCAAATATGAATGATAAATGACCTGTTCGGGATCTTGCTGGACGATCGACTGATTTTTTTCCGTAAAATAGCAGGGAACGTTTTGAAGATCGGGTGTTTCCCCGTATGTGCGAATCGGCTGCAGGTTTGGCGCGGGAATGCCGTACCTTGCTTCCTCTGCATGATCTTCCTTTAAATGATAGATATCGCAACGGTCGCTTAATAGACTTTTGTAGCTCATAGCGGCCGCACCTTGAATCGGACAGATTCATAATCAAGAATAAATTCTTCGAGCAGTTTATAGACGTCGGGCTTCGCCAGGCCACCGCTTCTTGAGAGCGTATAGGAGTAGTCACCCAATTTCTCAGATTTGTAGCCTTTCAAAAGCGATTCATCACCGTTTTTCAATGCAAAGTACTGTGCCAGCTGCAGCAAAGCGAGCCTTGCCTTTTCCGGCAGCGGATCATATTTTTCATCTGTAAAACGATGCCCCGTGATCTGCTCGGCTTCCGCTTCGGCTTCAAGGATATCCTGCCGCAGCAATTCCTGCGGTCGGTTTTTCACGGCTTCAATAACGGAATATTGAATGATATCGTCGGGCGTGATCAGCATGTTCATCACATCCTTCCAGAGCTTTTAGCTGTTGTCCGGGGCGCTTTCGCTTGTGCTCGGACTCGTTTCCCGCCGATTGGCGATGCTTTCAGTGAAAACGTTCGGACTCAGGCATTTACTCTTTTACATTGACGATTTTTGCAACCGCGTCTTCTTCTTCGAATTTGCTGTCCAGTTTTGCCGTCAGGACAATGATAAATTTGCGCGCGCGAATGTCTTTATCGACTTCAATTCTGATATTGCGCGAGAAACCGAGAATAATATTTTTCGGATGCGTCAAAATAATGTCTGATGCTTCGGCGGCTGCATCTCCTTCTCCGTACGCATACGGCTGAATATTTGAGACCCCTTTAACAGGCACGCCAAAAGCGGTTGAAAGCCCGCCCTGTACAGCCGCATCCCCGAGAGTGGTTTGACGGTCTGCGACGCGGTCTTTCCATTCGATCTCCTGACCGAGCGATGTGTAGAATCTGAATTCCTGCGGAACGCGCATATATTTTGCCGGAACAGCTTTCAGTCCCTGTTTGAAAAGCTGTCGGCTGATTTGCTCCCCGCCTGCATCGACGATGTGAGAGACGGACTGCTTCCGGATTCCGTCAAGTTGAGCAAGGTATGGATCTGAAGACGCAACATCACCGTTGACGATCAGTTCTTCAATATCCACAGCGGCCCGTTCCGCCAGCATTTGCATCAGCGTCTGTTGAAGGCCGTCTTTTTCAATGTTATTTTCGAGCGTGTCATAAGTAATGTTGACTTCGGCAATGACTTCTTTCGCATTCAGTTCAACCGTGCTGGTCACCGGTGCGGTTAATTGGTCCTTCGCCAATGCTTTACCTTCATCAGCCGCTCTTAAAATCCGCTGGCCAAAACCGATTTTTTCAAATTTTTGCGAGTCGTTTTCCATTTGAATCACACGTGATTCGCTGAAAATTGTCGGCGTGTTTTGCACCATGCGAATAAATGCAGAAGCCTGCGCCGGATTCATTAATCCTCCGCTTTTCAACGTCGCAAGCGACATCTCGGCTTTACGAATAATCTCTTGATTTCTCATGTTCTTCCTCCTCCAAATTAAAGCAATCCGCTCCAAATCGATTTTTTAACTTCTTCTTCTCCTTCTTTTTCAGCCGCTGCCTGCTTTGAGGCACCTCTCATCTTTTCGAGTGCTTCGATGCGCGCAATCAGAGGGGCGAGCATGTCCTCGACGATTTCCTTCACATGTGCATCCTGGTCTGTCTGCTGCTCTTTTTCGTCCGCCGCTTTATCTCCTTCCAAATCGTCAAGACGTTTGAGAAGCGGAGCCAAGACGGCTTCAATCGTTCCTTGAACTTCTGATCGTTTCATCTTTTTTTCTTCCTCTCCCGTTTTTTGTTTGTCGCCGGCAAAAAACTGCTTAAACAGCTGAAAGAAACTGCCGGTCTCATCAGAGCCGGCGCGGGGCGGGTGTTCGACAGTTTCGGCAGTGCCCGCCATGCTGTAGCCGGTGATGCTTCCTTTTTTAATCTGTTCCCAGATCTCATCGCCGGCTTTTGTCACCAGCACCCAAGAGCCTTTCACAATCGTTTCGCCGTTTACTTCAAAATCAGCCGGCGCAACATAGGACTCCACGACTTCTCCGACGCCTCCCTGGAAATTGTGATCCTTGTCGATCTTCCGGGCATTTTTCAGAAAACCGTGGGCGGCTTTTTGGATTTCGTCAGCCGTCATAAAATCGCCGTGGGCATCCGCAACGTCCGGCTCGTAGACCACGCCGTAGACGAGCTTCTTTTCATCCTCGGCTTTTGCAATCAGCTTGACTTCCTTTTGAAATGTCGGCGGTTCACTCGACTTCGTCATAAAAAATTTCTTTTTGTTCGCCGCTTTGTCGACATAACTGACGAAATTGATCTTGGCATTTTTAAGCTCTCTCGGCACGAAGTGTTCACCTCCTTTCAGTGATCTGCTTCAATGTCTCGACGGCTTCCTGCAGTTCAGGGAGCAGCGCTCCGGCTTCTGCTTCAGCACTCTTTGCGCTTTCCTGGTAACCGAGCGGTCTGCTGAATTCTTCCTCCGGCCATTCATCAAGCGTCTTGCCGAGCACTCTGCCGGCCAGGTCCTTCTCCCCC
>Ga0181551_10007_pt1 | contig 26345 bp, 33 predicted proteins | sample WG1virinducssDNA_FD_130168 | JGI IMG/M metagenome (GOLD analysis project Ga0181551, IMG submission 130168) | Lab enriched deep subsurface shale carbon reservoir viral communities from Ohio, USA - WG14 viral induction ssDNA ... | reverse complement strand
AGAATAGGGGGAATATAATGAATTCTTCACTCATTTCAGCGGATGATGCATGGATGCTTTGGGGGTTTATTGCGGTGTGGGCGGCGGTGAGTATTTATTTGGAGCAGCGGTATCGCTGGGCTGCGGCAGTATCGGGGGCTGTACTGGCGCTGGGCGGATCAATGCTGTTTACGAATGCGGGGATTCTTCCGGCCGAGTCGCCCGTCTATGATGCGGTGTGGTCCTATGTTGTTCCGCTTGCGATACCTTTGCTGCTTTTTCAAATCAATGTGCGGAAGATCCTGAAAGAAAGCGGCAGGCTTTTGATGATCTTTTGCATCAGCGCCCTGGGCACTGCTGCCGGAAGCGTGATTGCTTTTTTTCTGTTTAAGCAGCAGATTCCGCACCTTGAGAAAATCGGCGGGATGATCAGTGCCTCTTATATCGGCGGAGGCGTGAATTTTGCGGCGATGGCCGCGAAGTTCTCAACTCCCGGTGAATATGTATCATCGACGGTGGTTGCGGATAATTTTATGATGGCTCTTCTTTTTTTCATTTTAATGGGGATACCGGCGCTTAAATGGTTTCAAAAGCGCTTTGGCGTTCATGAAGAGACGGCCGGCAGCAAAAATCAGGCGGAAGCCTATTGGAAAAGAAAAGAGATGTCCTTGCAGGACATTGCTTTAAACATCGGAACCGCCTTCGCGATCGTTGCTGTGTCTGTAAAAACAGCGGCCTTTTTCAAAGAGCGTTTTTCTTCTGACGGCGGGTTTCAGTTTCTTGCCTTTATCTTGGGTGACCAGTTCCTGCTGCTGACGACGCTGACAATTTTGCTGACAATCGCCTTTCCCCGCTATTTTGAACGGCTGCGCGGCACACAGGAAATCGGGACTTATTTGATTTACTTATTCTTTGTGGTGATCGGCATTCCGGCAGACTTGCGGATCATTCTCATGAACGCACCGCTCCTTTTGGCATTTGTGTTTGTGGTTGCCATGTCCAACCTGCTCGTAACGCTTGCCGCAGGAAAGCTGTTGCGTTTTCGGCTCGAGGAAATTCTCTTGGCCTGCAACGCATCTGTCGGCGGTCCGACAACAGCGGCGGCGATGGCGATCGCCAAAGGCTGGCAGAGCCTCGTCGCTCCGGTTATGCTGGTCGGGACGTTCGGATATCTGATCGGCAATTATGTCGGCACCCTCTTGGGCACATGGTTTTCTACCCTGGTTTAAACGCAAAAAAAGCCGCAGATTCCCTGAAGAGTCTGCGGCTTCTTTTATGATCGGGCGAACGCTCCGGATACGGCTTCCAATGCACGGGCAAAATCGGCCTGCAAATCATCGGCATGTTCCACACCGACGCTCAGCCGCAGAAGGCCGTCGGTAATCCCCCGTTTTTCCCGCTCTTCTTTCGGCATAGCGGCGTGTGACATTTTTGCCGGATAGGAAAGGATCGACTCCACAGCGCCGAGACTGACGGCAAAGACCGGAAGAGAGACGCGTTCCACAATCTTTTTCACGGCTTCTGCATTCTCCAGCTCGAACGAAAGGACGGCGCCGGCGCCATATGACTGGTGCCTGTGAACTGACGCACCCGGATGCGAAGACAGCCCCGGATAATACACTTGTTTGACGGCCGGATGCTTTTCAAAAAATTCAGCGAGCTGCTGAGCTGTTCGAGATGCTTTTTCAAGCCGAACCTGCAGTGTTTTCAGCCCTCTCAGCACAAGCCAGCAGTCTTGGACGCCGAGAACAGCGCCGAACGAATTTTGCAGCTTATAAAGTTCTTCCCCGAGCTTTTTGTCTTTCACAACGGCAAGTCCTGATAATACGTCGCTGTGTCCGCTTAAAAACTTCGTCGCGCTGTGTAGCACAACATCGACGCCGAGCTCGAGCGGCCGCTGCAGCGCCGGGGTCATAAACGTGTTGTCAAGAAACGTCAGACAGCCGTGCGCCTTGGCAAGCTTGACGACGCCTCTGATATCCGTAATGCCGAGCGTCGGATTTGACGGTGTTTCAAGGTAGATGACTTTTGTATTTTCCCTTATGTTTAAAGCAATTTCATTTAAATCCGTCATATCGACGAAAGTATGTTCAATCCCGAAGCGGCTCAGCACTTCCGTAATCATCCGGTAAGTGCCGCCGTACACATCTTTTGTGACAAGCACGTGATCGCCCTTTGACAAAAGCAGAAAGGCGGTGGAAATCGCGGCCATTCCGGATGAAAAAGCAAATCCCCTCGTCCCTCCCTCAAGCTCGGCTATCGTGTCTTCAAGCGCCGTTCTTGTCGGTGTTCCTGACCGGCTGTAGTCATATTCGCCGAATTTGTCAAAAGAGCCTTGATGAAAGGTTGAGGCGTGCTGGATCGGCACGCTGACGGCTCCGGTTGCTCCGTCCGTTTTATTTTGGTTATGAACAAGCCGTGTTTCAAGCGTCCAGTTTTCATGACTCATGCGGAACCGCCTCCCCTTTTACTTTTTCCAGCGCAGCTTTTAGATCCTGCTTTAAATCGGAGACGTGTTCGATTCCGACTGAAAAGCGCAGAAGTCTGTTGCAGACGCCGTTTGCAATTCGGATGTCTTCCGGGATATCCATATGGGTCTGTGTCGCCGGATAGGTGATGAAGCTTTCGACTCCGCCGAGGCTTTCGGCGAAACAGATCGTCTTGAGATTTTTCAGCAACGGATTAACCCATTCTTCTTTTTGAACGCGGAATGACAGCATGCCGCCTTTTCCCGGATAAAGAACATCGGCAATTTCCTCCTGCTCTTCCAAAAAGGCCGCAAGTTCCCGCGCGTTTTCCTGATGCTGTCTCATCCTGAGAGCGAGCGTCTTCATCCCTCTCATTAAGAGCCATGAATCGAACGGCGATAAAACCGCGCCGATGGCGTTTTGGTGCTGGAACATTTCCTCAGACAGCTCTTCGCCTTTTGCAACGACAAGCCCCGCCAAAAGATCGTTATGACCGCCCAAATACTTCGTCGCGCTGTGAATGACAAGATCAGCGCCGAGCTCAATCGGCTTTTGCAGAACCGGTGTATAGAACGTATTGTCAACAATGAGCAGCAAGTCGTGCTCTTTGGCGATTTGCGCGATTTTTTGAATATCAGCTTCCTGCATGAGCGGATTTGTCGGCGTTTCTACAAACAGTGCCTTTGTATTGTTCGTGATTTTCGACTTGATACAGTCTTCGTCTGAAAAATCGTCGTAGAAAAAGCGAAGTCCGTATTTCTTCCATTCGTTTTCAAAAAGGCGGTACGTTCCCCCATATAAATCGGACGAAACGATGAGCTCATCCCCGCTTTGAAACAGAGCCATGATCGTCTGAATGGCAGCCATACCGGAACTGAACGCAAAGCCGCGCGTTCCCCCTTCGAGTTTCGCGATTGCATCTTCAACAAGCTGTCTTGTCGGATTTTTTGTGCGAATGTAATCAAACCCTGTGGATTCCCCGATCCCTTTGTGCCTGTACGCAGAAGAGAAATAAACGGGAGGATTGACAGTTCCCGTTATTTCATCACTGCGGTTGCCGATTTGCGCCAGCGTTGTTTGTACATGTTCAGTCATATGACACCATCCTTTTAAAAATAAAAAACCCCTTCTTCATAAGAAGAAGGGGGATTATGCGCTTCTTCTTATCTTCCAAGCATCTGCTTGCTGGATTTAGCACCTTGGTACACTGACATCGTCAGTGCAGACCGGTTGCTGAGGTTTCAAAGGGCCAGTCCCTCCACCTCTCGTGATAAGAATCTCTTCAATTTTCTGATTGTTCTTTACTTTAACCTAAGTCAAGACATTTTTCAAGGGTCATTTTTAAATCTTTCCTCATATTGAACATGGTATGATGAAACCAAACGACGGAACCGGAGGAATCAGATGCCAAAAACAGAGCGATTAATCGAATTGATGATGACCGTTCATACAAAACGAAAATTTACGGCCGGGGAGCTCGCAGCAGAATTCGGGGTTTCCTACCGCACGATTCTCCGCGATCTGGACGAGCTGAGCGCGCTCGGCGTCCCGATCTATTCTGAAACAGGCGCGAACGGAGGCTATTATTTGCTGAATGAACCTGTGCTTCCGCCGCTCTTTTTTACACAATCAGAGGCGGCGGCTATGTTTTTCGCGTATCAATCTCTGCAGTTTTTCGGATCGCTTCCCTTTGATGCGGAAACGCGGATGGTTTTAAAAAAGTTCTACCGCCACCTTCCCGTGGAAACACAGGAGCGGATTGATGCGATGAAAGACAGAATCGTGTTCTGGAATCCGCATCGTCCAAAAGCCGCCGAACATTTAGAAACGCTTCTTGATGCAGCCATCAATCAATCCGTTTTGACGGTCGTTTATGACGGAACAGACGATTGCGCGGAGAGATCCATCCAGCCCATCGGCTTGTTCAGCTGGAACGGCTTCTGGTACTGTCCGGCCTATTGCTTTAAAAGGCAGGCGTTCAGACTGTTCCGCGCCGACCGCATCCTTCGGGCGGAAAAAGCGGCCAGCCCGCTGGCCCGCCAGCTTCCCTATCGATCGGTTCTCAGCTGGATCAAACATTCGGAGAGCGAGTGCTCTGAACCGGTGCGGCTGCAAGCGGAACTGACACGCAGAGGAGCCAGGCGGGCTGCGGCTGATGTGGACTTATTCAAGATCCTCACCATGCGGGATGACGGGACGGGGGCGATCGATGCAAACCTCCCCAGACCAGAACTTGAGTATTTCGGGGAACTTTTGTGGAACCTCGGCACTGAGGCAACTGTCAAAGAACCCGCGGAAATCAAGCTTCAGCTGAAACGAAAGGCTTCTGACATTTTAGCAAGGTACGACTGACTTTTTTTTAGAATCGTGACAAAGCCTGTCAGGATTAGGTGATACTTTTAGAATAATGCCAAATGGAAAGGATGAAGCAAATGAATCAAGTTCAAGCCCTGCGGAGCGATTTGTTCCACGAGATGGAGACGGGCATCCGCTCCACGTGTCATCTTCTGAAAAAAGTGAAGGAATCTGACTGGTCTTACCGGCCCGCCGACCGCATGCGAAGCCTGAAAGAACTGGCAAGCCATCTGACGGCCATCCCAGAAGCCGACATGGCTATCATGCAGGAAAAGGAAGAGGCCGCCATCTCCCGAATTGAAAAGAAGTATAGTGCATTGCAGTCGGCTGACCAAATGGCTGAAGCGATGCAGAAAGGATTCGCCGCTTTTCAAACGTATATGACTTCCCTCTCCGACGAGGAATTTTTGACGAAAAAAACAAAGCCGTTTTACCTTGATGAAGGGATGACCCAAAGCCGCTGGCTGACGGAAACGCTCACCCACGTCTTCCATCACAGGGCCCAGCTGTTTAATTATTTAAAACAGCTCGGCTATGACGTCAACATGTTCGATCTGTATCTTTAAAAGGTGTTCATATGAAGCTGCCTCTGACAAAAAAAGAACGGTCAAACTTAAGGACAGCCAAGGTAAAAATAAAAAACACGGCATATATGGATCTGTCCGTCCTTGCACATACGCTCGGTTCGTCTTTGGAGCGCGCCGCATACATCAAGGCGCTCGCCCAGTTTCAAACCGCTCCTTCCATCGGGCCGAAAATGGCGCAGTGCGCCGTTGACCTGGGCTACTATTCCCTTGGCGACATCAAGCATGAATCAGGTGCGGATTTGATCATCCGCCTCGAAAAACTGAAAGGCTACTGGGAAGATCCTTGTGCAGAAGATGCGCTGCGATGCATCGTCCATTACGCCAACGATCCCGAAAGCGCTAAAAGCTGGTGGGATTTCACAGAGGAAAGAAAAATGTACCGCGAACGCTGCGGATACCCTCCGGATAGACCGTCAACGCCCTGGTACGAAAAAAAACGGACATAAAAAATCACGGCTGCCGAACAGTTCGGCAGCCCTTTTCGCTTCTTTCACAAGAGAATTTCGTGTTAAAATGAATGGAAACGTTCACAAACATTATTTCTGGAGGAATTCATCTTGGCTATGAAAACAGGAGTCATTCAGGAGAAGAAGCTTTTTTCGGAAGAGCTCGGCGAGGAAATGGAGCTTCTCGTCTATTTGCCGTCATCCTTCTCGCCGCTTTACAAATATCATGTGATCATCGCACAGGATGGACATGACTATTTCCGCCTCGGGCGCATCAGCAGACAGGTGGAAGAACTGCTGGCGAACGGCGAAATCGAAAGAAGCATCATCATCGGCATTCCGTACAAAAACGTACAGGAAAGAAGGCTTACATACCATCCGGAAGGGTCAAAATTCGAAGCGTATAAACGTTTTTTGGCAAATGAACTCGTCCCTTTCGCCGACAGTGAGTACCCGACATACCAAGTCGGATCAGGCAGGACGCTGATCGGGGATTCGCTCGGAGGAACGGTTTCCCTCATGACGGCGCTTGACTATCCGAATATGTTCGGAAACGTCATTATGCAGTCACCTTATGTCGACCGCCATGTTCTCGATAAAGTGAAACAGTCCGATTCCCTGCAGCTTATTTCAATTTGCCACCAAATCGGAGAGAAAGAAACCGCCGTCAAAACGACTGATGATCAAATTTTGGATTTCACCGGTCCAAATGAGCAATTAAAAGAATTGCTTGAAGAAAAGCAGACAAACTACGATTTCAAAGCTTTCGACGGGGATCACAAGTGGACATACTGGCAGCCGCTCATCACCCCCGCTTTAAAAAAAATGCTGTAGCTCTCTGTATATCGGCCCATCTTTGATATACTAAACCATATCAATTGTTTAAGGAGGGAACAAAATGAAATACGGTATTGTGCTATTTCCATCAAAAAAACTTCAGGACATTGCAAATTCCTACCGAAAACGCTATGACCCGAATTACGCTTTAATTCCGCCCCACCTTACATTAAGAACACCTTTTGAAGTGTCCGAAGACGAGATCGCGAGCGTCGTAGGACACCTGAGGGAACTTTCAAAAGAGCTGAAACCGGTCACGCTGAAGATTACAAAATTCAGTTCCTTTGCCCCTGTCAATAATGTCATCTACATGAAAGCCGAACCGACAGAAGAATTGACGCAGCTTCATGAAAAAATGTACAGCGGCGTTTTGGAAGACAAACCCGAATATGCGTTTGTTCCCCATGTCACAGTCGCACAAAAGCTGTCAGATGATGAGCATTCCGACGTCCTCGGCACGCTGAAAATGAGAGACGCGTCGCACGAAGAAGTCATCGACCGCTTTCACCTGCTTTACCAATTGGACAACGGATCTTGGACCGTCTATGAAACTTTTATTTTAGGAGCGTGAAGAAAGCCAGTGGAAGCCGTCATTGTGAAGAATCAACAACAGCTTGAAGACGCCTTCTTTGTTAGAAAGGAAGTCTTTATCAAGGAGCAGCACGTATCACCGGAAGAAGAAATGGATCATCTCGATCAGGAATCTTCACATCTCGTCATCTATGACGGAAAAGAGCCGATCGGCGCTGGCCGGCTACGGCTTGTCGACGGCTATGGCAAACTTGAACGAATCTGTGTACTGAAAAGCCACCGCTCCCTCGGCATCGGCAACCTGATCATTCAGGCGCTTGAAGAGGAAGCCGCCAAGCAAGGCGCGGTTCAATTCATGCTGAACGCGCAGACACAGGCTGTTCCCTTTTACGAAAAACACGGCTATAAAGTCGTGTCTGAAGAATTTTTAGATGCGAATATCCCCCATGTCAAAATGGTCAAAAAGTAACCGTTCCGCTTTTTAAGCGGAACGGTTTTTCTTTTCCTCAGAAAACATTTCATAGTTTGTTCATCTTTTGTTTATCGTTTATTCAACATTGTCTATTAAAGTTGTTTCTAAGCTTTTACGAAGCCCTACACAAAATAGACGGGAGGTAAACAGCCGAATGCCGTTATGAACAAAAAAAACATCACCACACTCGCCCGTTTCGGGATAGTCGGAGCCGGAAACACACTCGTTGATTTCGCCGTGTTTTTCATCCTTACGTCCCTCCGCGTACCCTATCTGGCCGCACAGCTGTTTTCCTATTCGGCAGGCGTAGCAAACAGCTATATCTGGAATCGGACATGGACGTTTCAAGTAAAGGAAAAAGCACATGGCGCGGAAATCGTCCGGTTTATCATAATCAATCTTGCAGCAGCGGGCGCTACATTTGTCCTTCTGTATATTTTTCAAAAAGCCGGCCTTTCCCTTTTTGTCAGCAAAATGTCCGCAACAGTCGCAGGAATGGCGATCAACTTTATCGGAAACAGGCTTTGGGTGTTTCAAAAACCCGGAACAGATTCATAAAAAAGACCAGGAGTGAATAACCATGAAAGTAAAAAAAGCAGTCATCCCAGCAGCCGGTTTGGGTACAAGGTTTTTGCCGGCAACAAAAGCGCAGCCGAAAGAAATGCTGCCGATTGTCGATAAACCGGCTATACAATATATCGTGGAAGAAGCTGTTCAATCAGGAATAGAAGACATCCTTATCATTACAGGAAGAAATAAGCGTTCGATTGAAGACCATTTTGACCGCTCTGTTGAACTGGAGCAAAACCTGTTCGCCAAAGGAAAAAATGATGTGTTAAAAGAGATACGCGACATCGCCGATATGGCGAATATTCATTATATCCGGCAAAAGGAGCCCCTCGGTCTCGGACATGCGGTGTTATCGGCCAAGCATTTCATCGGTGATGAGCCGTTTGCCGTCCTTCTCGGCGACGACATCATGGTGTCAGAAACGCCGGCGCTTCGGCAGCTGCTCGAAGTATTTGAAGAATATCAGACAGAAGTAATCGGCGTTCAGCCAGTCGATCCGGCGGACGTGAGCAAATACGGCATTATTCAGACGTCCGCGCAAAAGAACAAAGTATATCAAATTGACGATCTTGTGGAAAAGCCGTCTGTCAAAGAAGCCCCTTCAAATATCGCGGTTATGGGCCGCTATGTGCTGAGGCCTTCGATTTTCCCTGTGCTCGAACAAACGAAGCGCGGTGCGGGAAATGAAATTCAGCTGACTGACGCACTAAGGGAAATCTGCCGGGAACAAAGCATGTATGCGCGCAAATTGGAAGGAAGCCGCTTTGATATCGGCGACAAGCTGGGCAGTTTTAAAGCGAGTACGGAAATCGCTCTTATGCGGGACGAGATGCGGCCAAAACTGCTCGCCTACCTGGAAAGCGTCCTAAAAAAAGAAGCGCAGAAAGGAGCATGGCAATGACATCCGTACTCGTTACAGGAGGAGCCGGATACATCGGCAGCCACACCGTACTCGAATTAACAAAGCAAAACCGCTCCGTCGTCGTGCTTGACAATTTATCTACCGGACACAGGGAAGCCGTCAGCGGGATCAGCTTTTACGAAGGCGACATCGGTGATGCGGCACTTGTCAAAGCCATCATCAAACATCATGATGTCGATGCTGTCATCCATTTCGCCGCCAAAAGCCTTGTGTCCGAATCGATCGAAAAGCCTGAGCTCTACTTTAGGGAAAACACGCTCAAGTCTTGTGCATTCTTCGAAACGGTCATCAAGGAAGGCGTCAAAAACATCGTCTTTTCGTCGACCGCCGCCGTATATGGCATCCCGGAGAACGTCCCGATCAAAGAGATAGCCCCCCTCTCCCCTGTCAATCCTTACGGGGAATCGAAGCTGATGATCGAAAAATACTTGCACTGGGTCGGGAAAACGCACGGTGTCAAATGGGCAGCCCTCCGCTACTTCAACGCGGCCGGCGCCGCTTTAAACGGAGCGATCGGCGAGGATCACGATCCTGAAAGCCATCTCATTCCCCTCGTCCTGCAGACGGCTTTGGGACAGCGAAAGCAGCTGTCCATTTTCGGAGATGATTACCCGACGCCGGACGGAACATGCATCAGGGATTATATTCACGTCCTCGATCTGGCTTCCGCCCACCTGGCGGCTCTTGACAGGTTATATGAAGACAGACTGAAGCAAAATGTTTATAATGTAGGGACAGGAGCCGGACATTCCGTAAAAGAAATCATTGAAACCGCGGAAAACATGACAGAGCGAAGCATTGCAGCAAAAACGGACGAGCGCAGAGCGGGGGATCCGCCAGTGCTTGTGGCGGACAGCCGGACACTGATGGAAGATACCGGATGGAAGCCGCAATACAGCGATTTACAAACCATCATTCAAAGCGCGTGGCAATGGCACAGGGCGCATCCGGACGGTTTTTGAGATTCGCTTGTTTCCCGCGCGGGCGGCAGGGAAACATCCCGGCGGCTGCTCCAACGTTCGGCTGATGAAATCAAAAGCAGGGAGAAAAAACGAAAATGGGAAGCATAGTGAATGATATTTTAATGTGGCTGACCGATCTTGGCTATTTCGGCATTGCAATCGGTTTAATGATCGAAATCATCCCGAGTGAAATCGTACTGGCCTACGGCGGATACTTGGTGTCAAGCGGCTCTATTACGATGACAGGGGCCGTGATCGCCGGCGTCATCGGGGGAACGATTGCTCAATTGTTTTTATACTGGATCGGCTATTACGGCGGAAGGCCGTTTTTATACAAATACGGAAAGTACTTATTGATCCAAAAGCATCACATTCAAACGGCCGAAAAATGGTTTGAGAAATACGGCGGAGGCGTTGTCTTTTCCGCCCGCTTCATTCCCGTGGTCAGGCACGCCATCTCCATTCCGGCAGGAATTGCGAAAATGCCGATTTTAAAATTCACAGGTCTGACCGTGCTGGCCATCATACCGTGGTCGATATTATTCGTCTACCTCGGCATACAGCTCGGCAGCCGGTGGGACCATGTTGAAAATGTGGCGAGAACGTACACGACTCCGATTATGATCGGAGCGGCCGCTATGATTATTCTGTATTTCGGACTCAAAAAACTGCGCAAAAAATAACGAAAACCCCGGTATAAAAGCCGGGGTTTGTTTCATCTTTCAAACGGACTCGTTAACGTAGCGTCCGCTTTCCGCCTTTTCCGCAACACGGCGGTTCAGCGTTTTTTTTCGCTTCTTTTCCAAGACCCGCCTAAAAGCCGCAGTCTGGTTTTCCTCTCTTTTTTCGACTTCGCGGTAGGCGCGCTCGCTTGGGATATTGGCGGTTTTTTGTATATGCGCATAGTTCGATTTTTGGCTGATGCTGCGATTGGCGTACTGTGTATATTGATCATGATGGACAGGCGGCAAATATCCCATTCGATCTCCTCCTCATCAGCTTTAATTCCCAAAAATCTACTGTTTTAAACGGTTTTCATTTGATATGATAGACGTTGTCTCATAACACTAGACGATTACCCATTAATTGGAGGACCTCTTTTTGAAATGCGCCCGATTCAATAACCGAGACATTCATATACATACATATTCGAGAGAACACCTGCAATTCCTCTTTGATGAAGCAAGAAAAGACAGAATCACGTGTAAACATTGCGGCTTGCCTCTCAGACTGAAATTGTCGATTCATGAAGAACCACATTTTTTCCACCGGGAAAACGGGGATTTTTCTCAATGTGAAGCAGCTTGCTTAAACGAGAAGACAGAGCAAACCAGACAGAACGACTATACAGAAAGCGGCGTGTTCCGTCTCCCGAAAGGCAAAGCGATCGGAGAGGAAAAGAAGACGGATGCGGACTTCTGGACGCCGCCTCGCGAAGCTTCCATCCATTCTCCTTTCTCCCCAGCGGAAGAAACGGCCCCGGAACCGGTCTTTCCGAATGTGCCGCTGAATGAGAAACAGCTTGCCGCCGTGACGGCCCCCGAAGAACCCCTTCTCGTTCTGGCCGGCGCGGGAAGCGGAAAAACACGGGTATTAACCGCGCGAGCGGCTTATATGATATCCCGGCTCGATATCCCGCCTTCCGCCATTTTGCTCGTCACATTCACGACAAAAGCCGTGAAAGAAATGAAAGAGCGGATGGCCTCGCAATACGGATTGCCGATGCAGACTGTGAACCGCCTCGTGACAGGCACCTTCCACAGCTTTTTCTACAAAATTCTTTATCACCATGATCCGGCAAGATGGAATGGCGAGCACCTGCTGAAATGGGAATGGCAAAAAGAACAATACATCAAAATGGCCCTTGCCGAAGAAGGGCTTGATGAAAAAGATTTTCCGGTTGATCAGGCGATCCAGCAGATCGGCTACTGGAAGAACGCTTATCTTCCGGGCGAACAGATTCCGCTGGAAGACGAATGGGAAAAGCGGGTTCACCGGCTGTACCGTCAATATGAAGAACAAAAAGCTGCGCGGCGCCAATTTGATTTCGACGATATGGCATCTGCATGCTGGCAGCTGTTTCAAGAACAGCCAGACATTTTAAAACGATATCAGACGCGCTTTCACGCGATTTTGATCGACGAATTTCAGGACATTAACCCTGTTCAGTATGCCATCATCAAGCTGTTGGCGAGCCCGGAAAACAACCTGACCTGTGTCGGGGATGATGACCAGTCAATCTACGCGTTCAGAGGCAGCAGCCCTTCTTTTATACTCGATTTTGAAAAAGATTATCCGAAGGCGAAAACGGTCCGCCTCACGACGAATTACAGATCGAGCCATCCGATTGTGGCAAGCGCTGATATGGTCGTGAGGAAAAATAAAAAGCGTTTTCCGAAAACATTAAGTGCCGCGAGAGATGACCGCCAAAAACCGCTTATATTTTATCCTTATGATGAAGAGGAAGAAGCGATTATGATCGTCTCTGATATCCAAGAAAAAATTGAAATGGGCGCTAAGCCTGATGACTTCGCCATCCTATACCGGACAAACAGCAGCGGGCGCGCAATCTTTGAACGTCTGCACCAGTCAGCTATTCCGTACACGGCTGAACAAGGCGTCCGGTCGTTTTACAGCAGGAGAATCGTCCGGCAGATCCTGGCTTATCTCTACTTAAGCCAAAATCAGGATGACGCGGAAGCCGTCAAACAGATTTTACCCGCCCTCTTTCTCAAGCAGTCCGCATTAAATACGCTTAAAGCGCTCTCGATTACCGAAGATTGCACGATGGTTCACGCGCTTGAAAAACTAACCGACATCAAACCGTTTCAGCTTGATAAAATAAAGAAAATCGTTCCTTTTTTCACAGGCTTAAAAACGATGAAACCAGTTGAAGCGATCTCTTTCGCAGAGGAAAAAATGGGATTTTCCGATTACTTAAAAAAGCGCGGTAACGAAGGAAACAAGCTCGAAAAAGGGTCTGACGATCTGCGGGATCTCAAAACAGCGGCAAAAAAATTCAAAACGATCCCCGAATTTCTTGAGCATGTCGATCATATGAGAGCAGCGGAAAAGCAAAAAGCTGACGGATACGGTGTTCAGCTTTTAACAATCCACCGTGCGAAAGGGCTTGAATTCAAAACGGTCTATATCCTGGGGGTGCAGGACGGCTCGATTCCGCATGACTTTGCCCTTGAGACAGCGAGAAAAGGCGACGAAACCGCTCTTGAAGAAGAGCGGAGGCTGCTGTATGTCGCCATGACCCGGGCCGAGGATCGTCTGTATATCAGCGTCCCTTCCGTCAGAAGGGGCAGAACGGCATACCGCTCAAGGTTTTTGCAGCCTGTTTTACGCCCGAATCCCCAGGTCCAGCTGCAATAAAAGACACCGTGCCCTCCTTTTATCGGAAGGCGCGGTGTTTATTTTTTGCTGTTCATCATTTTCGCGATCGTGTTGAAATCCATTTTTTCCTTGCCGCTTACAATGGAATCAACAATCTTATCTTCCATTTCCTTCGGAACCCGTTTGTTCGCCAATTTAGCGACACGCTTAATCACACTGCGGACCGTATTTTCATCCTTGAAGTTGGCATTTTGCAGCGAATTCGCAAGCTGCATGACCTCATTCATGCTGACGCCCGTTTTCTTTTCGATGTTTTTGAAAAATTGATTGTCCATACCTATGCCTCCTTTTTGGGAGTGATACGCTATCTTATGCATCTTTGAAAAGCCTTGTGCTTTTCCCGTTCAAAAAGAAGAGGGCCCGGCACACATGCCGCCGCCCTCTTCGCTTCAACTCAAAAACTAATATTTAAAAGAAGCGCCGACAATAATGAGAAGAATAAACAAGACAACGATCAATACAAACGTTGAACCATAGCCGCCGCCATAGCCTCCGCTGTAGCCGCCGCCGTAGCCTCCGCCACAAAAGCCCATCTAAAGCACCTCCTTTTCTCCCTACACGATATGACAGTTGATAGGATTCGCTTGGATTGATGCATAGGGCTTCCGTGGATTATTTATAGATGCCCGGCAGACTCACGTCCTCTCCCAGCCATTTTTCAGCATTCTCTGCAAACGCTTCGACCTGCCTGCCGAACTGTTCGGCAGAACGGTCAAATGTCTCCAGTTCCTTCTGCTGCTCAAAGATCACCCGGTCATGGCCGGCTTGCGTTTGATCGTGCTTGCGGCATATTGATTCAACCAGCTGTTCAAATACATTCATCGCTTTTCCCCCTTATGATGGTGTATGCATCAGAAGAAAAATTGGCAACAAAAAAACCGGACTGTATCCGGCTTTTTTTGATATTAATAGGTTCTCTTCTTTTTGCCGCATCCGCAGCCTTTTTTCTTCACTTTTTTTGAGAAAGTGGACTGATGATTGCTGGAAGCGTTCGTTAATCGGCCTTGCTGCCTTCTTTTCACTTGTCTCATTGCATTCCTTCCTTTCTCATGCTTATACGCCATTATATGAGTCTTCTTTTCATAAGTTGCCAATGATAAATCCCCATTCAATCGAGCCATTTGGACACGATCGTTTCCAGTACCCCAGCAAGGCCTGCTATGGCAAGCAGAAGAATCAGCCATTCGGCAATGGTCGGAACAAAGGCGTAAAGAACAAGCAAAAACGCGGTACACCACACACCCGTGCACCAATAACAGCTCAACAGCTCGCCGATCCACGCTCTCACGCCTTTTCCTTTCATGACAAGATACGTCTCGGTCTCTCCCGTTTTTTCGTTTTTTTCTTCAACCTCTTCGTGAAACAGGCTTCTAAACGGCGCCATGATCGTATCAAACACGACCAGCCGTGTCAGCCGAAATACCGCGATAGAAAATAGAATATATAAAAGCCAGCTTTGTATCACAGGGCTCCCCCTTTCCTGCTTCCAAATATATGCCGGAACCGCCTTCCCTAAAACAGCAAATTTGGGTGCTGAAATGTATGTTTTCCTCATTCCGCTAAGTTACCGGTCTGCATTTAATAAAGTGTGGATAAGAAAGGAGTGAAAGTTATGTCGTTTCATGAAAAAGCCGAAGCGCTGTACGCAAAAACATTTGACGAATTATACCGGGAATATGACCAGCTCATTGAAGTGATTGATTCCGAACATGTCACTGTAAACACGGCAAACATAACAGCAGCTCTCTCTTTACAAGCCACTGTGATCTCTTTGACGATTTTATCGGCTCAGCTTGCGATCGAAGACGAGGATACAGCAGACATCGTAACAGAACATGTTTTAGCCGTACACAGGCTGCAAAGCAGGAGAAGAGTCATCATCAAAGTCATCGGCAGCCGCAATGTCACCATTACGCTTTCCTCGCTGGAGATCCTGCTTTCCGTCCAAGTTTTAACCGAAGTGCTGATCGCGCTTATCACAGAGCTTGACATACTTTAAGCCTTCCTTTCTTTCTAATATTTTTTGAGAAATTGAGGTGAAAAACAATTGGCAGATCGCGAAAAGCTTAAAGCGGAAGTAAATCCGCTGACAAATACGCTTGTGCAAAATATCCTTAGAAAACACGGCGTTTCAAAAGACAATGTGCGAACGCTGTCTGAGGAAGAAAAAGAAAACATCTTAAAAATACTCGAAGATTTAAAGGCGCAGTCCGAGGCTCTCATCCAGCGGCAGCAGGAAAAGAAGAAAGAAGCGAACAATGAATCATCATCACAATCCGAAGAACGCCCGAGACGAAGAAGAGAACGTTCAGGTAAAAATAAATTAAGAGAAAAGCTGAGACAAAGAAGGCAGCAGGAGAACACCGCCCAAACCGAAGAAAAAAATGGGGATTTGGAGTAGGGTATCTGCCATATACAAGTTCGAGCCTTCAAACATTTAATAATAGTAAATGGAAGGAGGAAAACAAATGGAAACTAGACCATATTCTTGGGTTGCGCTAGATCCAGAATGCGAGCATCCGGGAACTGAGTATTATCCGAGACACCCTAAGAAACACGTTTGTGACGATTACAACTGCAAGTGCGGTAAACACGATGCATTTATCAATCAGGAGCTCGACCAGCTCAACCTGAACAAACAGCTGTCAGATGAGACAATCATCATCAAGGATTCTTGCGATATCCGAGTCTCTACAGAGGATACTCAAGTTGTCGCATCTGTTATGACTGCGGTGCAGACGGCAATTGTTACAATCGTTCTGGCAATCATTGACGATGCTGATCTTGCCGAGCTTGTATCACAAGACTTGCTGCAGGTAACAGCAAACAAGCAAACAAACCGTCAAAAATTAATTATCGACAATTCACGCGATGTCACAGTTACAACAGAAGATACCGATGTCGCCGTCTTGGTCTCTACAGCTGTCCAAACGCTTACCGTTGTTATAGCAACACTTATCGTCGGACTCCTTTAATACAAAAAAGCAGAGCCATCAAGCTCTGCTTTTCTTCATTTTTATAGACGATTACCCACACCAACAAGGGCACGGGTACATATGTTGTTAAAGACTAAAGTCAAATATCCCTATAAAAAGGAGCTGAAATCCATGAGCTGCGGAAAACATCATGGCCGGCATGAAAATTGTGTATGCGATGCAGTAGAACAAATTATAAAAGAACAGGATGCAGTTGAAGAAACATGTCCGACGAGCTGCTTCGGCAATCTGCTGAGTCCGACGGTTTCCGGTAAAGACACCATTCCGTTCCTTTTGTACGACAAAAAAGGCGGTTTATTTTCAACATTTGGAAATGTCGGCGGATTTTCAGATGATATGCAGTGCTTCGAATCGATTTTCTTCCGGGCAGAAAGTCTAAAAGATTGCTGTGCAACGCTTTCAATCCTGAGGCCTGTGGACATAAACGGCGACACATTAAGCGTCTGCCATCCTTGTGACCCTGACTTTTTCGGGCTTGAGAAAACGGACTTTTGCATTGAGGTTGACTTGACTTGTTTCTGCGCGATTCAATGTCTGTCACCTGAACTAGTTGATCGCGCAGCAGACAAAAAACACAATCAGCACCACGGTTAAAAGGTGTCGGACTGCATCAAGCCGGCCGTTATAATCGGCTTGATGCCAGTCTTTTCACGAAAGCTGCCGGCTTTCGGCAGCTCCTTTTACCAATAGAAAAGCCAGGCCGAAAAATGAATTTTTAAATCCTGAACTAGGAGGGATCATAACATGACGAAATGTTCAGCCGAAAACTGCGTGTGCGAAGCCGTTGAAAACATTCACGATCTGCAAAACGCCATTGAGGAAGAAGGCTGCCCGACAAGCTGTTTCAGCAACCTGCTTTCCCCTTCGAGACACTTAGGCGACACCATTCCGTTTATTTTATACACTTCAAAGTCTAAGCCGTTCGTAGCCTTTGGAAATGTCGGAGAGCTTCAGGCAGGCCCTTGCTTCAGCACCGTGTTTTTCAGAGTTGAAAAAATTGACGACTGCTGCGCTACATTGAGACTGTTGATTGCCTTTGATGAAAATCGCCGCGTTCTCGATTTCACAGAAGATAAAGACAAAATTTGCGATGTGTTCCGCTTGGAAAAAACAAATTTCTGCATTGAAGTGGATCTGGAATGCTTCTGTGCGATCGAATGCTTAAATCCGCAACTGATCAATCGTTCAAATTAAAAAGTCCCTGAATCGGGACTTTTTTTATCGTGTAATTTAAAAGCCGAGCGGGTGCAGGGAAGTAATACTCTCGATCGGCAGTTCCGCCGGAGCCCCTTTGCTCGACGTTTTGACAAATACGGAACCGCCTTTCTTTCCGGCGATCGTTCCTCTGTATGTCTTCCCGTCTGCTTCAATGAGGCAAAGAGTTTTCGGCATATTGCCGGGAAGGCTTGCCAAAAAGTCGATTTTCTCGGCGATGGTCATCTTGCTGAGCGGCTTTTTAATCGGTTTGACTCCTTTTTCGGACCGATTCGTCTCATCGCTAAGCACCGCTTCGGCGCCGTCCTTTTCGTCTGGTCGGACGGCTTCATCCTGCTGTTCCTTTCGCCGGGCTTTTTGTTCGGAAGCGTCGGGCTTTGCTTTCTTCTTTCTTTTAATCAGAATATCCTGCATGTTCGCTTCTGCCTTATCATAGTCCGGCTGCACAATATACATGAGCGGCTTTTGCTCCGCATCGTTTTTTCTGCTAGACATCTTGATCCCTCCGATCTGTTCATGGTATATCTATATGCAAAAAAGGAGAAATCAGAAGAAAAGAAAAAGCAATCCTTTAACGGATTGCTTTTTAGCGTTATGTTATCGCGCGATGATATGATAGCCTGAATCAACATGCAGATTTTCGCCGGTCATGCCGCGGGAAAGGTCGCTGAACAGGAAAGCAGCCGTGTCGCCGACTTCTTCCGGAGTCGTCGTGCGGCGAAGCGGTGCGCGTTCTTCGATTTCTTTTAAAATCGAGTTGAAGTCGCTGATTCCTTTTGCGGACAATGTCCGGATCGGCCCTGCGGAAATGCTGTTGACGCGGATTCCGTCTTTTCCGAGATCGCTCGCCAAGTATTTGACGCTGGCATCAAGCGATGCTTTCGCAACACCCATGACATTGTAGTTGGATACAACGCGCTCGCCGCCAAGGTATGTCAGCGTGACGATGCTTCCGCCTTCAGTCATAATGCCGCGCGCCGCTTTAGCAACCGCTGTCAGTGAGTAAGAGCTGATATTGTGTGCGAGCAGAAAACCGTCGCGGGTGGTATTTAAGTATTCTCCAGCCAAGTCTTCTTTGTTTGCGAAAGCGATGCAGTGTGCAATGCCGTGGATGACCCCGACTTCTTTTTTGATGTCGGCGAAGCACGCTTCAATTTCCTGGTCATTTGTGACATCACAAGGAAGTACGATTGAATCGTTCCGCTCCAAAGAATCGGCCAGCTCCTTGACCGATTTTTCAAGCCGCTCACCCGCATACGTAAAAATCAGTCTTGCGCCTGCATTGTGAAGCGAGCGGGCGATTCCCCAAGCGATGCTTCGTTTATTTGCTACACCCATGACGACGATATTCCGGCCTTCCAGTGATAAATTCATATGTATGAAATCCTCCTAATGATTAACATTTTATTAGTACCTGATCATAATATATAGTATCACAATTAATAGCAGGCTGACAATTTCAGAATATAAAAAGCGGCAGGGACCGTTTTTGATGTCTGCCGCGATATTAATTCATTTTTATTGCGGAACTACAGTTCCAACCCTGCATTGGATATCTTTTGATATGCAAAATGGTTGGTCGGTCCGTGGCCGGCTCCGAAATCAAGGCTGTGTGCAACCGCTTCGTGGACGAAAGCCTCAGCGATGCGGAAAGCTCCTTGAATGCCGTTTCCTTTCGCTGTTTGCGCGGTAAGAGCGGCGGCAAATGTGCAGCCTGTTCCATGGGTATTTTTCGTCTTAATATAGGTGTTCGTTTTTTCCGTGAACACCTCTCCATCGAAGAGGAGATCGGTTACTTTGCCATCCTCGGGCTGATGCCCTCCCTTGATGATAATGTTGCGGACGCCCATTTCATGCAATTCACGAGCCGCTTTTTTGCGGTCTTCCATTGTTTGAATGCTTCTCCCTGTCAGCACTTCGGCTTCGGGTATGTTCGGCGTTACCGCATAAGCAAGCGGAAGCAAGCGCCGTTTCAATGTTTCAACTGCTTCCTCATTCAATAGTGAAGCGCCGCCTTTGGCGATCATGACAGGATCGACAATCACACGTTTAAGCTCGTATGTTGCAATTTTTTCAGCAATGACCTCAATCATCTCCGCGCTCCACAGCATCCCTGTTTTCACGGCGTCAGGTTTTAAATCTTCCGCCACTGCATCAATCTGCGTGCCGAGTGCTTCCGGAGATAGCGGGTAGACGCCGTGAACCCCTTTTGTATTTTGCGCAGTGACCGCTGTCAAAGCCGTCATGCCGAAGACGCCAAGCTCCTGAAATGTTTTAATGTCGGCTTGAATGCCGGCGCCGCCTCCTGAATCCGACCCGGCGATTGTTAATGCTTTGTATATGCTCATGATGTTTGCACTCCCTTCGGCCTTTAGCCAATCCACCTGTGATATATCGTTTTCGCGCGATTGATATCGTTCGTTCCGTGAATCAAAGCGCGTCCGTCCCGAAAAATCACGAACTTAAAATCCTCCGTACGGCAAGATAATAAATAAGGATTTCCCGTCACATCCAAACCGGCTTTTTTTAATCTGGCGGCAAGCAGCTCCAGCTCCGGCGGCTGTTCCGCGGCCGGCCTGATCTGAACCGTTTGTCTGCCGCAAAGAACGGCTGCTTTTGTTTCGTTTTCAGCTGAAAGAAACGGAAACTCGCCTTTTCCGCACGTCGGACACGAGCCATGTTTAAGCGCGTCAGCCCGGACTTCAGAGCGCTCATTTGTCCAAATATCAAATGAGCGAAGCATTCCTGACGGTTCATGCCCGGTCAGCAGCTTCAGGGCATCTGTTACCTGGTAAGCGGCAACCTGCTGAACAACCGGACCGATCACCCCTGCTGTGTCGCACGTCATGGTATTCGCGGGCAAATGCCCCAAAAGACAGTGAAGGCACGGCGTTTTCCCCGGAATGACGGTATATGTGATGCCATAGCTTGCGACACACGCGCCGTACAGAAAAGGGATGCCTAACTTGACCGCCGCATCGTTCATGATCAGCCGCGTTTCAAAATTATCGGTCGCATCGACGATCAGGGACGCTTTCTCCGCAAGCTCGAGCGCTTTTTCCGCGGTAACATCTGCTACAATGCCGGTCACTTGAACAGAGCTGTTGATCAGGCGCAGCCTTTTTTCGGCAGCGGCTGCCTTTGGCATATGATCAACCACATCCTGTTCCGTATAGAGCTGCTGGCGCTGGAGATTGCTCCATTCCACATAATCCCTGTCGGCAATCGTCAGCGAACCGACTCCGGCCCTCACCAGCATTTCTGCGCTGGCCGCGCCCAATGCCCCCGCACCGATCACCAGGACGCGGGCGCGACTTAATTTTTCCTGGCCGTCCGGTCCGATCGGGTGAAAAAGCTCCTGTCTTGAATACCTGCCAGTCAAATCGTCAACTTCCCTTCTTCAGGACTGCTGGCGATGCCGTAGTTCTTTTCCGGAATTCGTCCGGCAAGGTATCCGAGTCTGCCTGCTTCAACGGCGAGTTTCATAGCCTTCGCCATTTGGACCGGATCTTTCGCCCCGCTCACTGCCGTGTTCAAAAGCACTCCGTCAGCGCCGAGTTCCATTGCGTATGCCGCATCTTTCGGAGAACCGATTCCGGCATCCACGATTACGGGAACCTTAGCCTGTTCAATGATGAACGACAGGTTAAGCGGATTGACGATTCCCTGTCCCGAACCGATTGGAGAGGCCCCGGGCATAATGGCGTGTACGCCGAGCTCTTCAAGCTTTCTCGCAAGGACGACATCGTCCGATGTATACGGCAGCACAATGAAGCCTTCTTCAAGCAAGGCTTCTGACGCCTTCAGCGTTTCTACCGGGTCAGGCAGAAGCGAACGGTCACAGCCGATCACTTCGACTTTGATCATGTCGCAAAGACCGCTCGCTTTAGCAAGCTTGGCGATCCGGACGGCTTCCTCAGCCGTTTTTGCTCCGGCCGTATTCGGCAAAAGCGTATAACGGCTTAAATCAAGCTGCTCCAAAAAATTAGGCTGAGATTCTTCAAAAATATTCATCCGTCTGACGGCAAAGGTCAGGATCTCCGATTCAGATGCACTGACAGCCTCTTTTTGAATTTCAAATGACGGATACTTCCCTGTGCCGAGCAATAATCTTGATGAGAATTGACGATCTGCGATTTTTAACATAACGGTTTATCCCCCTCCGACAAAATGAACGATTTCGATGACATCGTGTTCTTCCAGTTTGACTGTTTGATATTGGTCTTTTCCGATAATCTGCCTGTTTCTTTCAACAACGACAACACGATTTTCCAAACTGTAGGATGCGAGCAAATCGTAAATCGTGCCGCCGTCATCTCTCCACTCTATTTTCCGGCCGTTGAGCTGAATGTTCACCTGTGCACAGCCTCCTTTCGCTCCGCTTTAAACGCCTCGGCCCACTCTGTTTTGACCGGATTGCCGAGGATCATGTCAGCTATCATCTCACCGGTTGCAGGTGCCAGGAGGATGCCGTTTCTGAAATGTCCGGCAGCAAACAATATCCGGTCATTTTCAGGGTGTCTGCCGATATATGGATTGCCATCCCCTGTTTCCGGGCGCAATCCGGCCCAGCATTGGTCGATTTTCATGGATTCAATGTCAGGGAGCATCGACTTGGCCTTTCGGATCAACTCCTCGATTCCGCCAAGTTCCGGCTGTTCATTCCAATCCCCGGGCTTCATTGTCGCGCCGACGACAAGCTTTCCGCTATGGCGCGGAACGATGTAGCAATGATCATGGTAAAGCGTCCTCGTCAAAGGGATGCCGTCATTCCACACAGACAGGCACTCCCCTTTGACAGGATAAAAGCTTTTGTCTATGCCGATCTGTTTAAAGAAAGCACCGCTCCACACACCGCTTGCAATGACAACGTGCTCCGCCTCCGCGGTGCATGAAGCAGCAGTGACGCGGACGGCCCCCGCTTCAGATTCGATCGATAAAACGGGGGTAAACTCGAAGACATCGGCACCGAGAATCCGGGCCCCCCTGGCAAATGCCCTGCACACTGCGGCCGGTTCGACATGGATGTCGTCCCGAATGAAATTAGCGCCGAGAATCCCTTTTCCGGCATGCGGTTCCAGCTCATATACTTCAGCGGCTTCAAGCCATTCCACTGAATCCAGTGCAGCCATTTGCATCAGGTGTTCGCGGTCGCTTTCTGAAAATGCCAGCTTTAATATCCCTCCGTCATGCTTTCTGATATCGATGCCGCTTATGTCTTTCAATTCGCCCGTCAGCCGCTGATAGGCTTTTTGGCTGGCTCTGGCAAATTCGAAAAAGGTACCGGGTTTATCGCATTCCGCATGGGCGCCGAGCATGCCCGCCGCCGCGCTCGTCGCTTTTTTGCCGACTTCTCCGCTTTCAAACACGGCCGTTTTTTTCCCCGCTTTCGCAAGATGGTAAGCGATGGATGTCCCGATGATGCCTCCGCCGATCACGATCGTATCATAGCGCTTTCTCATATGAATCTCCCTTCGCGAGACAGGCAAGCCGCGCGGCCGCCTCATCCGGTCTGTCATGAGAAAAGATCCCCGACATCACGGCGATGCCGTCTGCCATTTTGACTTCCGCCAGTCGTTGTTCGGTAATACCCCCGATCGCAATGACCGGAATGCGGACAGCCGCCTTCACTTCAGCCAGACTGAGAGCTCCTCTTCCTTTCCGGCCCTTTTTACAGTCCGTTTCAAAAATGTGGCCGAACAGCACGTAATCTGCACCTTCAGTTTCAGCCTGAACCGCTTCTTCTGGCGAATGGACGGACTTTCCGATTTTCAAATGCGGAAAACGGCTCCTCACACTTTTGACGGAAAAGCCGTGTGAAGGCAGCTGAACCCGGTGAATGTGATGAAACAAAGCGATATCAACCCTGTCGTTGATGATCAGTTTCCGCTTATCAACCCCTTCTTCGGCAAGGCGGTCGATTAAACTTGATATTTCACTTACTTTTTTTGATCTTTCCCTGATATGGATAAAGTCAACGGCATTTTGAATCGAGATGATTTTTGCAGCAAGCTCTTCCACAGAGTGCTTGTCATCGGTGATCGCGTGCAGATGCAAGCTGATCCACCCCGCTTTTTGACCAGCTTTCTTTTTGGTAGGCCATATCCCAGAAGCTGTATTCGTAGAAGCTGGAGATGACGAAGTTCTCCTTCATCTTCGCGCGCGTTTTCTCATCGGCGTTTTCAGCCAGCTCATCGAAGCGGTTGATCTGCTCTGTCACAAGTTCTTTAAACCAGTCGCCTCCGTATGTCGCGATCCATTCCTGATAAATCGCGCTGTCAGGCCTGCACGTTTTTAACGTCTCACCGACGTCATAATAGAGCCAATAGCAAGGAAGCAAAGCGGCCAGTATTTCCGGAAAACTGCCGCTCACGACAGAACGGTACATATGCGATGTGTACGCATACGCTGTCGGCGACGGCTGAAACGACTCCAGTTCTTCCTTTGTGATTCCCAATAGATCGGTGAATTTCCTATGGAGCGACATCTCGGCTTCATATGTGCCTTTCGCGTGTTCAGCCATCCGGCTTGTCGTATATAAATCGCGAGCATATGCCGCACCAAAGGATTGGACTTTGGCAAAGTGGGTCAAATAGTAGGAATCCTGCATGACATAGTATTTAAATCGATCAACCGGAAGTGTGCCGTCTCCAATCCCTTGAATAAACGGATGGACAAAACTGCCTTCCCACCATTTTGCAGCGCTGTTTCGGCATTCTTCTGAAAACTTCATTTCGAGGCTCCTCCTTCGATTCTGAACATAAAAAAACCACTTTCCCGCAAGGAAAGTGGTTTGGAATTTGCATAAATACATACTCAAATACCGTGCCACTTCCCTACGCAGGTTTGAACCTGTTCAGGTTATGAGGGTCTAAAAGTCACACTTTTATCTCAGCCCTTATCAAGGACTCCCCTAGTGGAAAACATTTCTTGTTCATTCAGTTTATACTTTTATCTTATCACGAATTGCAAAATGGTCAAGCATCAGTCTCCAAGCGTTTTTCTCAATTCCGCAATATATTCGCGCGAACCGGTGGCGATCAGCCTGTCACCCAATTGCAGCCTTGTATCCCCGTGGGGCACGATGCTGTCCACCCCGCGGAAAATTCGGACGAAGATAACATCTCCCGTAAACGGAAACTCCCTTAACAGAACACCGTCAAATCGCTCATTGCTCATATTGATCTGATACAGCGACGCATCCTGGTTCGTCAGGAGTTTCATAACGCCAGGCGCCTCGATAAGCGCGCGCAGCAGCGTTTTTGTAGAAAGCAGAATAGAGAATGTATCAATTCCGTTATCTTTCAGTCTGGATTCGGCGTCTGGAGAATCTGCGCTGGCGATAATTCTCGCGACTTTCTGCTCCTTCGCAAAAAGCGCGATCCCTGTATTGCGCTCTTCGCTGCCAGTGGCCACGACGAGTATATCCGTTTGGAAAACGCCGAATGATTGAAGCGTCTCGTATTCATAATCAGGCAAAACTTCAACATCAAACACCGGATCCGCCAGATTTTCTTCCTTTTTTTCCTGCCGGACATGCAGGATTCTGACGTGATAATCTTCCGGAGAAAGTTCGAGCGTGACTGGCAGCGTCATTTGATTTGCGCCGATAAAGGTGATCGTCTTTTTCTCTTTTTCGCTTTCCGTTTTCGGCATTAATTTTTTAAAGCCGGTCGGTGTGATGATGCATGTAATGACAGCGACCAGAATCAGCGCGCCGGACATCTGCGCGTCAATGACGCCGATGCGCTCGCCGATCGTTGTCGCCGCGATCACCAAAGAAAGCGTGGAAGTCAGGAGAAAACCGGAAGCCAGCACGGTTTTCATGTCATACCACTTTTTCAAAAACAGCACCGGAACGACTTTGCTGATTAACAGAGCCACAAACAGAAGCGGGATCATCACTAAAATTTTCGGATTGCCAAACAGTGACCAAATGTCCAATTTGACGCCTGTCATCACAAAGAAGATCGGGATGAGGAATCCGTATCCGAATGAATCGAGCTGCTGAACGAGCTCCTTGTTCGGCGAAAGCAGCGAAACAAGCACCCCGGCCAAAAACGCGCCAAGTATGTTTTCTGCACCGAGCGACTCGGACAGCGCCACAAGTACGATGATCAGCGTAAATATCGCCCTTGTGCCGATCTGGATCGTTCCTTTTGACAGCACTTCGACAAAAGGCCGCTTTTTAAATATCCTTCCGAACAGGTATAAAACGACGCCGGCGGCAAATAAGATCATCAGCAGCCACATATTGCTGTTTTCGTCCCCGTAGATTGAGGCGAACACTGCAAGCAGAATCATCGTGACAAGATCGGCAATGACGGCGACAAGCAAAATAATCTGGCCGATATTTGTCTTCATGAGACGCTCTTCTTTCAGCGTCGGAACGACAACCCCGAGCGAAATTGTCGAAATGATCAGCGTCATTAAAAAGGCGTTGTCAATAAATCCTGCCATGACAAAGCTGTAAGAAAGGCCGAGCGATAAAATAAAGACGGCAATAAAGATGACCGAAGCCGTTTTAAATGTATTCGGCGCTTCCTTTCCGCTTGGAAGCAGCTGCTTTTTCTTTCCTTTTTCAAATGCGGAAAAATCGATTT
>Ga0181551_10003_pt1 | contig 33332 bp, 32 predicted proteins | sample WG1virinducssDNA_FD_130168 | JGI IMG/M metagenome (GOLD analysis project Ga0181551, IMG submission 130168) | Lab enriched deep subsurface shale carbon reservoir viral communities from Ohio, USA - WG14 viral induction ssDNA ... | reverse complement strand
TTTTTTCCATAATGCCTTTGAAAACCCAAATCAAAATAGCCAGCATGAAAAATGCGCTTGGTGGCATTACCATTATTGTCCATTTTATGAAACTTTCTGGTAAAACATTCATCCCAAAGATGGTTCCAAATCCTAAAAGTTCCCTTACAAAAGCTATAATCAATAAAACATACATGTAACCTGCTCCAGAAGTTATTCCATCCCAGAACGATATAACAGGTTTGTTTGATTGTGCAAAAGCTTCTGCTCTACCCATGATAATACAGTTAGTTATAATCAACCCAACATAAGGACCTAAAGCTCTACTTATTTCAGGGAGATAGGCCTTTAAAATTATGTCTACAATTATAACGTAAAAAGATATAATCAAAGTTTGAACGATCATTCTTACCTTCCTTGGAATCAAAGATTTTATAATGGATACTGTAAGGTTTGTGAAGCCCATTACCAATATAACTCCAATTGCCATTATTAGTGTATTTTCCAATTTGTTGGTAACAGCTAAAGTACTACATATTCCTAAAATCTGAACAAATATCGCATTATTTGTCCACAAATTATCTTTTAAAATTCCTCTTGCAGTATTATTAGCCATCATTCATCACTCCCAAGAAGATCCTTCAATTTTTTTATTGCATTGTTTATTATAGTTTTCATTGATTGAGACGTGTTAGTTGCACCAGTTATAGAGTCGAATTCTGAATTTTCATGATTATAATCTCCATCTCCACCAATGTTTATTGATATTCCATTTTCAGAGATTTTCTCATTTCTAAACTGATCCCTAAACCATTTTTCTTCTATTCTTCCACCTAATCCAGGTGTTTCATTATGAGAAATAATATCCAGCCCAATGACTCGTGTGACGTCCTCATTTACGGCTAATACTCCATTAACAGTTCCCCAAAGAGCATTACCGCTAAATCGGTATGCATATATTTTTTCATTTTCAACTGTAGTTGAATAGAGGGTTGTTTCTTTTATTTTTTCTTCGGTTAACCCTTCAAAAATGTCTAATGCTTCTTCATCCGTACCATAAACAATATCCATAGCGTTCAAAAAAGCCCTAACCTCAAAAAGTTTTTCATTAATTTCAACCCTTTCTTTCGTTACATCGTTAGCAAAAGCCAAAACAAAAACAAATACAAAACTCACTATGAAAGTAAATATTATTGTGTATAGTTTTCCTTGTTTATTCATGACTTCACCTTCTTTTTTAGATTAATTTGGTCTAAAAGAGAAGCGAAAGTGTTTCCCATTAAAATGCCAAAACTTGTCCCTTCTGGAAATAGAGAAAATGTTCTAACAAGAACAGTTGTAACCCCAATTATCATTCCATAAAACCACTGAGATGAAGATTTTTTTGGAGCCGAAACAGGATCTGTAGCCATAAAAACTGTTACAAAAATTAATGAGCCAGACATTAAAGCCTGAATAGGCGGTAATGCACTATCTACTCCTGCCCAATAAAGAGCACCAGTTAATACTGCTGCTGATAAGAACGTAGATAGTATGATTCTCCAACTCGCTGTTTTTGTCCATATTAAGTATATTGCAGCTAAAGCAATTAGCAATATCGAACTCTCACCAAAAGAACCGGCTCTTATTCCAAAAAACAAATCCATATTTGAAACCTGTTCTCCAGCCCTTAACAAAGATAAAGGTGTTGCAGAAGTTACTGCATCAACTCCAAAGTTTCCTGGTTTTATCCAACCAGATGCCATTACATTTGCAAATGTAATGTAAATAAAAATTCTGGCTGTAATTGCTGGATTAAAAATGTTTCTTCCAAATCCACCATAAACTTCTTTACCAAATAAAACACCAAATACAGTGCCTATTACAGCAATCCACCAAGGTGTAAGTGGAGGTAAAGATAACACTATTAAAAAACATGTTACTAAAACTGCTTCTGAGACTTTTTTATTTCTTCTTTTTTCCATGATCCATTCTGTGAAAATACCTGCCCCAAAGACAAAAGCAGATAACCATAAGAGCCTTATCCCATACAGATAAATTGCAAATAGATAAATTGGTATTAATGAGTAGATTACTCTTCTCATCATTATCTGTTTTTGAAACACTTTTTCACCCCCAAAAATTTTTTAATAAATATTTAATAATCCTCTCTATATTTTAACATAAAAACAGTAGTTTGACAATATTTTGACATTTACATTAGTTTGTTTATAAAACTATTTTAAGGTATAATTTTAATGTTTTAACTTATTTATAATTAGAAATTTATTTTGGAGGATGATAAAAATGGAAAAATTGATCGATAATTTTTTAAAATTTGTACAAATTGAAACCACATCTGATGATTATTCAAATTCTTTTCCAAGCACCAGTTCTCAAATAGCTTTTGCCAAAATATTGAAAAAGTATTTAGAAGAGATTGGTTTGGAAGATATAGATTTGGATAATAACGGATATTTGATGGCTACTTTACCTTCTAATAATCCAAATGCAACTGATGTAATAGGTTTTATATCCCACATGGACACTTCCCCAGATATGTCAGCAAAAAATGTTAATCCTAAAATTATCGATTACAAAGGCGGAGACATAGTTTTAAACGAAGAAAAAGATATTGTTTTAAAAGAAGTCGATTATCCAGAAATAAAAAATTATATTGGACAAAAACTGATAATTACTGATGGGCTTTCTCTTTTAGGAGCGGATGATAAAGCAGGTATTGTAGAAATTTTGTCTGCATTAGAATATTTTTTAGAAAATCCTGATGAAAAACATGGAAAGATAAGGATATGCTTCACTCCAGACGAAGAAATTGGGAAAGGTGCTGATAAATTTGATGTTGAAAAATTTGGTGCTGATTTTGCCTACACAATAGATGGAGGACCTATTGGCGAGTTCAGTATTGAAAATTTTAACGCAGCCACTGCAAAAATAGAAGTTTTTGGGAATAGCGTTCATCCTGGAACAGCGAAAGACAAGATGATCAACGCTATTTTAGTGGCAAATGAATTTATAAATATGTTTCCTGAATTTGAAAAACCTGAACACACTGAGAATTACGAAGGTTTTTATCATTTTGTTAATTTTGAAGGTAAAGCAGAACACAGTTCTTTAACTATGATTATTAGAGATCATGATCAAGATTTTTTTGAACATAGAAAAAAAGAGACTTTAAAACATGCGGACTTTATAAACAAAAAATATGGAGATGTTTTGAAGATAAACATTACAGATTCTTATTACAACATGAAAAATATAGTTCTTAAGAATAAAAATATTATAGATTTGGCTAAAAAAGCTTATGAAAAAAATGATGTTGAATTCAAACAAATCCCTATAAGAGGTGGCACAGACGGAGCTAGACTTTCTTATATGGGATTACCCTGCCCAAATATTTTTACTGGTGGACACAATTATCACGGAAAATTTGAATATATTCCTATTGATTCAATGAGAAAAGCAAGAGATATAATTATTGATATAATAAGAGGATAAATAAGAAAGCCTCGATTTTTAAAAATCGAGGCTTTCTTTTTTAATTTTTATTTTTGAAAAATTTTTTTATTTTTTTCTAATTTGTTTCCCCCCATTAGATCTTCCATGGCTTTTAAATAGTGCTCTTCTTTTATACCAGGAATTAGTTCATTTTTTGATATGTTTTTTAAAATAACTATATTTTGCATTCTTGCATCTTTTAGATCTTTATCAAATATCCTGTATAATTTAATGTTTCTTTTTTTTGCCTCATTTTCTATTTCTTCATGTGTTGTTTCTTTGTCTTTACCTAACCTTACAAAAACAGTTTGCCAAGAAGTATCATAATATATCAAGGAGCCACCATTTTTAGAAAAATTATTCATCCCTCTTAACGCTTCAGTTTTTTCCAATGATATTACGAGGTCAGCAGTTCCTTTTCTAATTAAAGAGGCATGTACTTTATCACCTATTCTCAAATGAGATTGAACTGTACCCCCTCTTTGAGCCAAACCATGAGTATCAACACCTTTTGCATTTAATCCGGCATAATCTGCTGAGCGAATTAATATTTCACTTAAAAGGCCTATCCCTTGGCCACCCACACCAATCATATATACGTTGAATACATCATTCATATTTTTATCCCCCTCAATTACATTTTTTCATATTTAATAGCGGTTACTGGACAAGTTTGGATACAAGATCCATCACCAATACATAAATCTGGATGAACGTGAATATCTCCATTTTCATCTTTTTGGAATGAAGGACATGCAAAGTCTTCAACACAAACATAGGAATGATCACAAATCTCTTGATCAATGTAAACTTTATTTCCTTTGAATGTACCCTTTTTTCTCTGTTCTCTTGTAAATTTCAACATACAAGGGTGCTTCGCAATAATCACGCTAAATCCTTTTTCTTTCGTTGCTTCTTTGACCATTTCATATAATTTTGTTTGAGAGTAAGCGTCAACTTCTTTGACGTTTTTAACTCCAAAGCCTTCAAGCATTTTTTTAATCTGTATTTTATCTGTTACTTCATTGAAGTTATGACCAGTACCAGGATGGTTTTGATGCCCAGTCATAGCTGTTGTTCCATTTTCCATAATAACAAGGGTAACATTATGGTTATTGAATACGGCGTTTACTATTCCTGGTAATCCAGCGTGGAATAGTGTTGAATCACCCAAAAAAGCAACAACTTTTCTTTCGTCGTTAAATAAAGACAATCCTGATGCTGTTCCCATAGAATGCCCCATCGATAAGAGAACTTGTCCCATTTCATATGGAGGCAAAAATCCGAGTGTATGACACCCAATATCTGCTACTGTAATATCCTCTTTATCTAAAGCTTTTTTGATTGCATAAAAAGCAGATCTATGACCACAACCTGGACAAAGTTGAGCTGGTCTTACTGAAACTGATGGTGCGTTTTCCTCATAATTCATTTCTGGAAGTATATCTGGCCATTCATTTCGAAGAACTTCATATACTTTTTCAGGTGTGTATTCTCCAATCCATTCTTCAAGATCTTTTTTACCTGTTATTTTTACTCTTATGTTGTTTTCATATGCAATTACTTTGACCTCTTTTTCTATTACATCATCCAACTCTTCAACTATTTTTACATGATCATGCGTTTTCAAAAAATCAATGATCTGTTTTTCATCGAGTGGATGAATTGCAGCTAATTTTAAAATATCAGGTTTGTAGTCAGCCTGTTCTAACACGTCAATTACTGACAAATAAGGGACACCCATCGTTATTATTCCTTTTTCTTTATTTCCGTTATCATATAATTTATTCAGTTTACTTAGTTTTGGTTTTACTTCTTTTATTTTTTTTAAGGCTTTTCTTTTCATTGGATGTACTTTTTCAGTAATAGGAACATAAGGCCCATTCTTTGGGTCAAATTTTGGGGTTTTATCGAAAGATTTTTCTTCAAATTTGTGAAAATTGACTTTTTCTTTTGCGTGACAAGTGTGAGTTGTCAATCTTAAAATTACAGGCATTCTCATTTCTTGTGAAATTTCAACAGCATCTAAGTACATTTCATATACTTCTTGCACATTAGATGGCTCTAAAACAGGCATATATGTCATTTTTGCATAATGTCTGTTGTCTTGTTCGTTTTGAGATGAATTGGCTCCTGGATCGTCTCCTATGACGACAACCATCCCTCCAATAAGTTCTAAAAGAGATAGTTGAACAAATGAATCTGCAGCTACGTTTAATCCAACACTTTTAAAAAATACTGTAGACAAGTGCCCATTAATAGAAGCTCCAAAAGCAAGTTCCAAGGCTACTTTCTCATTTGTTGAAAACTCGAAATAAAAAGGCCTGTCTTCACGCTTTATTGAACTAATTGCATTTGCAATTTCTGGAGTTGGCGAACCAGGATAAGCTGATACAACTCTTGTCCCTGCTTCAACCATTCCCCTTACTATAGCAGTGTCCCCAATTACGATCTCAGAAAAATCTTCATTTCTTAACAACATTTCTCCCATGGATTTCATAAGATCTCCCCTTTCTTAAGAATTGATGAAATATTTTAATTTTTCTTTAAATATGTATAAATTATATCATCATAAATTAAATAAACAAAGAGGATATCTATAAGATATCCTCTTTATGTTAAAATTGATATATTTCTTTTAAATCTTTATAATCATCATACCAATAAGCGTTTGGGTTTCTTTTATAAACAAAAAACTTTTTATAATTATCTTCATCGACTGCTCTATGGTATCTAAATATTATATTTTCTTTTGTCATTGAAGACACTTCTATTTTTCCAGTTTTATGTGACATCACAAATCTGGGCCGTTTCGCCAATCCAGAAATAGAAGCTATGGATTTTAAAAATATAGTAAATCCTTTTTCAACTGGAACAATAAACGGTTTATTACCTTTAACAGGTCTACCTTGAAAAACGTAATAAGGTGGTACTCCATAAAAACTTAGTTTTTTAAATAATTCTGATAAAACTTTTGAATTATCGTTAATCCCTTTTACCAAAGGAGTTTGATTGACTGCAATAGCTCCACTTTTTAAAACTTTATCAATCGCTTCGATTGAGGGTTTTTGGATTTCTTTTGGATGGTTAAAATGCATCATAAAATATATTCTTTTTTCTCTTGTAGAATTTTCTTCGATGAGATCTAACAATGATTCGTCCTCTATAATTCTATAAGGATTAAATGAAAATAATTTAGAACCAATTCTTATTATTTTAACATGATCTATTTCTCTAATTTTTGTTATTATATCTTTTAATTTTTTTGTTGATAAAAGAAGTGGGTCTCCTCCAGTTAACAAAACATTAGTTATCTCTTTATGGTCTTTTATATACTCAATTTCTTTTTCTACATTTCTTGAGACTTCTTCACCAGGGTTTATAAAAAGTCTTTTTCTAAAGCAAAATCTACAAAATCCCCCACAAACATCGTTTACTAATAACAAAGCGGTATCTCTGTACTTATGCTGAAATCCCCTTTGAACAGTATAATTCTTTTCAGATGATGAATCTAAACTCCCCCACTCTTCAAGCTCTCCCATCTGTGGAATGATAATTTTTCTAATTGGGTCTTCAGGATCTTCCCAATCAACAAGAGATAAATAATATTCATTTGAACGAAATTTATATTTTTGTGTTACTTCTTTTAAAGCAACTTTTTCTTCTTCGGAAAGTTTAGATACTTTATCAATATTTATCAAATATTCTGGATACATAATAAAAACCTCCTTAAACAGAAGTATATTACTTTCAATTATATTATAACATATTTGGTAATACCATAAAAAAAAAGGAGACTTCATTTCATTTTTAATCTCCTTTTTGCCCCATGTATTTGTTGATAATATTGTCTATTTCCATTTTTAACCTATTCAATAAAAAAGGATAAGCTAACAGAAAAACATAATAAGCTATATAACCAAATATTTTTAACAAAGCGTTATTAAGTATGAATTGAGGGATCAATTCAGTGAAAAATTCAAAAATTATATAGTAATTTAATATCGATAATATTAAAGCAATAATTGCATATACTAAAAATTTTTTTAGGTTTTTAAATAATATCAATGGCAACAAAAATAAAAAGAATATGGACAATGATTGAATTTGAAATCCAGAAATAAAAAGCAAAAACATGTAAGATACTGAAAAAATAAAACCGTACTTTTTATCTAAGTATAATATTGAAATTGGTGTTAATATTGGTATTATTGTTGGGGCTAATCTGATATACTGACTAGATAAATACAATAAATAGAATACTACAACAAAAATAGAAGTTTTAACTATATTGATTTGATATATTTTCATGATTAAAAGAAACTACAAATATCTCCACCAAGACATTCACACATAGTATCAGCACAAACAGCACCACCTAAACATTGCAAACATTGCCCACAATCATTACTTCTATAAGTGTAGTATCCAGATCTGAAATCCTCTACATCTTCTTTGAATTCTTCATCATTTTTATAATTTGAATACAAATTGCTTATTTTTCCCTTTTTTAAATCTTCCATCATCATTTTTTTCATATTTTTCACCCCCAACTATTAAATTGGTTATTTCTTTTCTATGATATGCTACAGAAAATGCCAAAAGTTTTTTCACCAAATGTTGATTAAAATCAGAAAATTCTTCGTAATTGTCTATAATAATCTTAGCACAAATATCAAAAGTTGTTAGAATTTTTTCTATTTCCTCTTTTTTTAAACCTCTTAAATCATCGACTTTATAAACTCTTCTTATAGCATTAAAATTGTTCCTCTTTTTGTCCTTTTTAAAATCATAAATACTATCTATCAAATATATTAAATATCCAATAGTATTAGCAAGTATATAATTCTCTTTTTCTGGAAAGTATAGATTTAATATTTTTTCTAATATCTTTTCTGAAGGTCTTGCTAATTCATCCATATCCTCTGAATACTTTTCTATTTCTGACTGTTCCTTTATCAGTTTAGAATAATCCAATATAAAATCATCATCATATTTTTCATTAATTTTACTTTCAATACCTTTTAAAAAATAATCTGCAATTTTGTGTCCTTCAAATTTATAATCAAGAAGCTTTCCATAAACTATCAAAAGATTCAAGTCACTATATTTGTCCATAAAAGAATCGTCTTTTGGTTTATACCTTTTTTGAAATCTCATCAGTGGACATCTAAATTCCTCTACATTCTTTGCTTCATTTTGCATCATTGCAAATAAAACAACTTCTTTTATTATAGTTGGCCTATAAATATTCCCATAGTTTTTCTTCAAGTTGTGGCAAATTCCACAGTAATAGTTCAAATACGTTTTTCTCTCTTCATCACTTGGGTGAAAGTATAACGATATATATCCATACATTTATCTTACCTCTATACTATTTTGAGTTGTTATAATCTTGCCTTGAACCTCAACAAAAAAGTTTATAAAATACCTCCCTTTTTTGTTTAGCTCTATCTCTTTTACATTCTCAAGATCAAATATCTCAGTAGAACCGTATTCTGAGATATATATCCTTGTTGATTCATCATTTCTATAATTGTATAATTCTTCTCCGTTGTATTGAATCCTTATTCCATATGAATTCATAATAAGACTTTGAGGATTTTTTACTTTGTTATCCAAATAAGCTTTATAATACAATTTTTGACCCTGTTCAAAAGTTTGTAGTGTAAAATCGTTAATAGCTATATTTTCTGGGTTTGAATTAATTTGATTAGCTATATTTAAAGTAGTTATTATCTTTTTATCCATACTCTCTATATCAAACATTACTCTATAAATACCACTTTCAAATAGCCTATTAGAAGTTATTTCAAATTGAGATGACTCTAATGGCTGCAATTCTAAAGAACCAAAGTTTATCTGGCGTTCGTATATATTTTCTCCATCTTTTGAGTAAATAAGCTTACCAAAAACTTCTTTATTGTACATCTCTTTTGAATTATTTTGAAAAGTAACTACAAACTTTGGAGTTTCACTTTCTAAATAGAAGTTCCTATCTGAATAAAAGTTTAGTTTAAAATCCTGATTGTAATTGAAATCCCTGTTTAGATTTACTTTTTGTCCATTAAACTCAAAGCTTGTGTTTATTATGTATTTTCCTGATTCTAACTCTGATATCTCTGTCTCTTTTTCAAGATCAAAGATTAATCTCGTTTGATATGGGCTTAAGATTGTAGTTACAGTTTCATTATGTTCAAAATCGAATATAGTTTCGTTATTTTCTGATTTAATTATTTCATAATAGAAATTGTCTATTTTTATCGTTTTATCATTATTTGTCGTATTTTGAACATTTACATTTGAAGTTATTTTTTCTGGATATAAAAACTGATCTTCGGTCACCAAGTTAAAACTTATACCATCTATAACTATGTTGTATGAAAGGTTAAATCTCGATAATCTTGGACCAAAAAATGTGAAAATCAGAGCCATAATAGCTATAAATATTATTAAATAAGATGTATATTTTCTGATTGTTTTGTACCTATCTTTTTTATTTTCTCTCTTTTCTTGATCGTACTCTTCCCATTCTTTAGGACTTTTTGAATAATATTTCATGTTATCATCCTTTATATGAGCCTATTGTTTCTTGATATGACTCATAACTTATTTGATGTTTTTCTAATAATTTTATTAGTTGATCTTTAAAAGAATAATAGATACCGTCAGGCAATTTTTTATAATCTTTAAAAATTCCATCAGAAATTCTTAAGTATTCAAATACAGTCACATAACCATCTTGCCCTGTTTGATAGCAATTTTCACAACCACTACCTGAGCACTGTTGACAGATTTTAGGTATCAATCTTTGATTTATTATAAGATCACAATTACTCAATATTTGTTCTTCGTTTATTCCAAGGCCTTTTAGCCTACTTAGAGCTTTAAAAACATTTTGAGAATGGAGAGACGCAACCAAAGAATGCCCAGTAACTGCTGATTCGAAAAGCAATTTAGCAAATGATTTTTCGCGTACTTCACCTATTTGAATGATCTCTGGATCCTGTCTTAATATGTATTTTAATACATCAACTTTATCTTCTTCTTCAACGTTTATTTGAATAATATTTTCGTTTATGTATTCTACGGGGCTTTCTATTGAGTGAACTTTAAAATCATCTTTAATCTTGTTTATAATATAAGCCATTGTAGTAGATTTTCCAGCCCCTGTAGGCCCTGAAAATATTGTTACTTTTGATTTGCTCTTTATTGAATTCAATATTTTCTCTTCTAAATTCTCAGGTATTTTAACCTCAACTTCTTTAATATTTTGTAGTCTTCTAATAACTAAAGAAATACCGTTTACGGATTTCATAAATGAAACTCTGAAGTTTAATCCGTTATGCTCAAAGCTACCATCTGTGTTTTTGGTATCGTTTATGATATCTTTCCCGGTTTGTAATAGAATTAAGTTGAGTAATTCGTCATAATTTTCTTTGGTTATAGTCTTAAAGTTCAACAATTTTCCAGAGTATCTTATTTTTACTCTTACATTCTCTTTCAATGGTTCAAAATGGTAATCTGTTATTCTTCTATCGGAAAAGTTAAAACCTAATTGATCTATTCCACCCTTAAAATCATAAGTGTCTAATTCTTCATATAAACTATAAAAATCGTTATTCATAATCACTGTTTTCATTTAGATATTTGTTTAATTTTGTTATTTCATCAGCAACAATTGTTTTTCCAAATTGTCTGTAAAGAGCTGGTTGCTCGTATAAATCTAAATAATTATCTTCTCCTGGTAATTTGTCATAACCTGATGCTACAACAGTAACTTTTATTACTTCAGGGGGAAGTTCAACAGTCGATATTCCCATTTTCAATTTGGCATCATCAATGGCATAAGATCTCAAAATTTCGTTAATTATTCTAACATCTTCTGTTGTTGGGTTTTTACCAGCAATATTAACCAATGCAGCGGTTGCATTTCTTACTTGGTCTTCTAATAATTTAGAATTTAAAGCATTTTTTATAGCTTCTTCTGATCTTCTTTCACCTTTTGCAACACCTATACCAAGCATAGCAGAACCTTTAATTTTCAATACCGATGCCACATCAGCAAAGTCAAGATTTATCATTCCTGGTTTAGTAATGAGGTCAGATATACCGGTTATAGCTTGATATAAAATATCATCAGCTTTTTCAAAAGCTTTATCTATAGGGATATTTTCACCATTGTCTATTAATTTGTCATTGGATATTTTTATCAAACTGTCAACTGACCTTTTCAAATTTTGAAGCCCGTCAAGAGCCAATCTTTCTTTTGTCGACCCTTCAAAATGAAATGGCATGGTAACAATAGCAACTGTTAGTATATCCATCTGTGTGGCAAGTTCGGCAATAATGGGCGAAGCTCCTGTTCCTGTTCCTCCACCTAATCCAGCTGTAATAAAAAGCAAATCAGTTTCTTGAAGCCATTCCTTTATTTCTTCTTTACTTTCAATTGCAGATTCCCTCCCTTTTGCAGGGTCTCCTCCAGCTCCAAGCCCTCTGGTTAGTTCTTTTCCAAGTTGTAATTTATTTTCTGCATCCAAATTTTCAAGAACCTGAACGTCTGTATTGGCTGCAATAAGTTCTACATCGTCAACACCTTTTTTAATCATTCTTTGGATTGCATTGTTTCCAGCTCCGCCAACACCGATTACTTTTATTTTATAATTGGATTTTTTACTAAATAAAGGTCCTTTTTTTTGTATTTCATCCATCTCAAAAGGCATCATCTTCACCACCTGTTAGCTTATCAATTAAATTTTTGAAAAAGCCTTTTTGCTTGTTTTTTTCTTTTCTATTTTTTTCATTATTTTTTTGTTTTGATGATTGTTTTGACGAAATTTCAACTGCTTGTCTTTCATTTTTGTCAATTCTATATCTTTCTAAAATACCAAACACCGGTATGAATTCAGAATTTGCCTTTAATTCTGGATTAACTTCAAAATGGCTATTGTTTGTTAAAACACCTTTTCTGAAATTGTCCCCCATTAGTTCTTTTATAGTTTGTTCTATATTTTTAATTTCAGCTCCCCCGCCAGTGAATACTATTCCGCCTTGCCATGTCCCTACTTCTAAAGTTTTTTCATAGCTTATTTTAGATAGTTCTCCATTCAATCTTGATATTATCTCTCTAACTCTTGCAAAAATAATTTTATTCAACAAGTTTTGAGATATATAAGAATCGCCTCTTCCTGAAATGGATTCAAAATCAACTTTTTTTATTGTTTTGGTATCTATTAAACACACTCCTTCCTCAATCAATAGTCTGTGTGCTTCTTCTTCAGATGTTTTAAGAACATTTGAGATGTCTTTTAAAACATATTTAATTCCATAAGGGAAAGCATAATATAGTTTTGGAATTCCATCTTTAAATATAATTATTCTACACATATGGTATCCAAAATCTATAACTGTAACTCCAATATCTCTATCATTTGCAGTAGTTACAGCATAAGCAGAAGATAGAGTCGTGTCATAAAATGGTATTTCAGACTCATCAACAATGTTTTTAAATACGTTAACTAATAAAGCAAATGAATTTTCGGTTACCCAAACAACGTTTAAAGCAGTAGACAAAGACCTTTGGGCAAAGAAAGAAATAGGATTTCTAACACTTTTATCGTCAATTATAAACTTCATAAAATTGGAATCTAAAATAAGTTTACTGTCATCTTCATATTTGCTAATTATGTTGTTTTTTATTTTCTTCAAATCTGATTCTTTTATTTCAGTTTTTTGATTGTATTCAACTGTAAAATTCTCTTGTGTAATGTATAACGAATTCGTTGAATAACCAACGACTATATCTATTCCTTTTACTTTTTTTGGAAGGCCTTGTTGTAGTCTATTAATTATCTTCTGAATTGTTTTTCTTATAGTTTCAACGTCTTGTATTTCTCCATTTATTATTCCGTCTGTTTTTATTTTTTCATATGCTAACGGAGTGTATTTATCAAATTCTTCTTCAAATAACACCCCTTTAGTAAAATAACTTCCTATATCAAGTCCAATAATATAGTTCTTAGGCATTATACCCCCCCTATTTAGTCTTCTTTTATCAAAACTTCATTTATTAATAGATAGTTCCCTGATTCTATATTACTCAAATCAAAATTTGCTTTGAAAAATTCTGTCAATTCTTCTTTTTTATAGTATTTTATTCTAACTTTATTATAACAAATAATTTCATTTTTGAGAAAATCAATTTTAATAATATTATTTTTCCCTTCTATATTTCGAACAATTTTAATTTCATTATTTATATCATCTGAAAAATTTATGATTGGAATATTGGGAATTTTGATGTCATCTACGAAAACTACCCTACCAAAAAAGTCATGATAAAAAAACCTATTTTTATACTCAGTTATATAATAGGGATTTGCTCTTTCACTTTCTGTAGTATATAAATTATTCCCCCTATTTTTCAGGGGGAATAAGATTAGTATCACACTTGTAATGAACAAAAGTAAAAAAACAATTTTAGCCATAAAATATGACAATTTCATTAAATATCTAATTCCTTTACTTTATATGCATTATCTTCTATAAAAGTTCTTCTTAACGATGGATCATCACCCATCAAAATATTAATAGTTTCATCGGCCATTTCAAGATCTTCTATTTTAACTCTAAGAAGTTTCCTGTTATCCACATCCATGGTTGTTTCCCAAAGTTGTTCTGGATTCATTTCTCCTAAACCTTTATATCTTTGCAATTTCCATTTTTTATCTTTGTATTTTTCTTTGATCACTTCTAACTCATCTTCTGAAAATAAATAAATTTGTTTTCTATCAACTTCAATTCTATAAAGTGGAGGAACTGCTATATATACATTCCCATTTTCTATTAATTTTCTCATATACTTATAAAAGAGAGTGAGTAATAAAGTTCTAATATGAGCACCATCAACATCGGCATCTGTCATGATGATAATCTTACCATATCTTAGCTTGGAAATATCAAACTCATCACCAATGCTTGTTCCAAGAGCTGTAGTAATGTTGACAATGGTGTCATTTTTCAAAAGTCTTAAAAGATCTTTTTTCTCAGCATTAACTATTTTACCCCTTAGTGGCAATATAGCTTGGAAGTATCTATCTCTTGCTTGTTTAGCATTACCTCCAGCAGAATCTCCTTCGACTATAAATATTTCTGATTCTGAAAGGTCTTTAGAAATACAGTCGGCTAATTTACCTGGAAGAGTTGAGTTTTCAAAAATTGATTTTCTTTTAACACTATCTCTTGCTCTCTTAGCTGCTAATCTTCTTTTTGTAGCGATTTTAATTCTTTCAAATATCTGTTTTGATTCTTTTGGGTGTGAATCAAAATATATTGTTAGATATTCATTTACTATTTGATTGACTGCTTCTCTTGCAGCTTTTGAACCCAATTTACCTTTAGTTTGACCTTCAAAAATGGGTTCCGCCATTTTTAAATGCAAAATAGCTACTAGCCCTTCTCTAACATCATCGCCAGTGAAGTTTTCGTCTTTTTCTTTCAAAACTCCATATTTTCTCGCATAATCATTACATAATCTGGTTAAAGCAGATTTAAATCCAGATTCATGTTCCCCACCATCAATGGTTCTAATATTGTTGACAAATGAAATTATACTCGTTTCATCTGAATTTGTATAAACCATTTCAAGATCTAGTTGCATATCTGGTTCGCCTTTTTTTACTTGATATGCACCACTTATACCGATAGATTCTGAAATTGCATTTTTCTTCTTCTTTTTTAAATTGAATTCTAAAAACTCTTTTAAACCCCCAGAAAAATGAAAAGTGAGATGTTTTTCTTTCTTTTTATCTTCAAATTCTATAGTTAGCTCGGGATTTAGAAAGGCTATTTCTCTTAATCTTGTTTCAATTGAGTGTGCGTCAACTGCTATTTCTCTGTCTTCAAAAATATCTGCATCAGGTTTAAATTTAATATACGTACCTTTTTTATCTGTATCTCCGATAACTTTTACCGGTTCTTCAGGCACTCCTTTTAAATATTTTTGATAGTATATTTTCCCATTTTGAAATACTTTTACAATCATATATTCGGATAAAGCGTTAACCACTGAAGCACCAACACCATGCAATCCTCCAGAAACTTTATAAGCTTTTTTATCGAATTTACCACCTGCGTGTAAAACCGTCATAACTACCTCTAAAGTAGATCTTTTTTCTGTAGGATGCATATCTACAGGAATACCCCTACCATCATCTGTTACTTCTACACTATCGTCAGTATTTAACACTACTTTTAGATTTTTAGCATAACCGTTAATATGCTCATCAATACCATTATCTATAATTTCATACACCATATGGTTCAGCCCAGCTTGAGAAGTAGAACCTATATACATTCCTGGTCTCATTCTAACAGGCTCTAACCCTTTTAAAACCTTAATTTGTTCACCTGAATATTCATCGTTTAGCATCGTTACACCTCCGAATTACCTTGATTTCATTTACTATATCTTGACTTAATTTTTTGTTGATATTTTCAATGATTTCGTTAGAATTAAAAACTATTTCTTGCATAACAACGTTGTTCTTACAAGAAATAATTAATAATTTATCTCTACTGAAATAATCTTTTATTTCAGTATCTTCTTTTAAATTTTCATCTGCAATTTCTTCCCAGATTTTTTTTATCTCATTTATCGAATATGACTTTTTTATTATGGGATTTTTTTTTGAAAGTCTTTTCAAAAAATCTCCCATTTTTTCTTCCAAGTCAAACACCTTCCCAATTTGTTTGATCTTCTAATATATATTCTTTCCAATTATCCATAAGAGTTTCTGTTACTAATCCTGGAACAGCAAAAGTGAAATCTGGGAATATTCTTCTAACAGGCACAACCCCCATTGTTGTATGTGTCAAAAAGATTTCATCCGCTGAAAGAAGTTCCCATGCTTCAACATTTTGTTTTTCCTCAACTTCCATGCTTAAACTTTTTGCAAGTCCTATTATATTACTCCTTGTTATTCCAGGCAATACCCCTGAAGAAATATGGGGAGTTATTAATACATTTGAATTTACATAAAAAATATTTGAATATGTACACTCTGTAACATATCCATACTCGTTTAGAATTATAGATTCATAAAAATAATCATACTTATTGTGAATATACTTCATAAAACCGTTTAGCGGAGATTTTACGTAATAGGGTATTACAGGAGAGAAAGGTTTTCTTTCTCTTGCTATATTAACAACAACTCCATCCTCAAAGACTTCATTTTTATGTTCTAATTTCTCTACAAAACAATATACAGTCTTTTTTAAAGAAGTTTGTGGGGTTACGTATATTCTAAATCTATATTCTGGATAATTATGAACCTTAATTGCTTGGTTGATTATTTCCAGTAAATCACCAAATTCTGGAATTTCAAAGTTCATAAAATCTGCTGATCTTTTCAATCTTTTATAGTGTTTTTTCATAGCAAATGGAACTTTTGAATAAGTTCTGATAACTTCATAAACTGAAATTCCACTCATAAAAGCTTGGTCATCGGCATTTATAAGAGGGTATTCTATCCATTCTTTTCCATTAAAAAACATCTGATGCCACCCCTTCAGTATTTATTTGCTTTATTATAACTTCTTTAAAATTATTCTCTTCATTGTTTTGACCGTTAATTTTATGGCTAATGTAATACTCATCGTAACCTTTGTTATTATTCTCTATTAGAACTTTAACTTTTTTGCCTATCATATTTAAAATATAATCTTTTGATGAATATTTTGAGGCTTCAAATAGAATTTTGTTTCTCTCTTTCTTTATATTCCCTGGAATTTGATTTTCAAGTCTCTTTGCTTTTGTATTAGGCCTTGCAGAAAATCTGAACCCATGTATTTTTTGTAATTTATTTTTTTTCACAAAGTTAATCAATTCCTGGAAGTCTTCTTCAGTTTCTCCAGGAAATCCAACTATTATATCTGCTGTTATAGAAAAATTTTCATTATATTTTCTTAAATTTTTAAAGGCATTGTTTATATCTTTTTTTCTATATTTTCTTCCCATATTTTCTAAAACATCATTAGAAACATGTTGAAGAGAAAGATGTACATGATTTTCAAAAATATCCGATTCGTTAACTATTTTAGCAAACTGTTCATCTATCATATCTGGATATAAAGAGCTTATCCTTATTCTGATATTTTTAGTTCCAAATTTTTTTTCGATATCTTTTAAAAGACATTTAAAATTATAATCAGTTCTATATCCATAATACCCTAAATTAATTCCTGTTAAAACTATTTCTTTTATCCCTTGATCTATAAAATCTGATATTTTATCGAATATAATTTCTTTATCTAAGCTTCTAATCTTTGTACCTCTTGAAAATATTATTCTACAATAAGTGCATGCGTTATAGCAACCTTCCTCTATTGGAAGAAATACTCTTGTTCTATTTCCCATCGGAAAATTAGGAATTTCTATTTTGTCTTGTTTCCTTAGCCAATAGGCTTTATCTACAAAAATTCCTTCTTTTTCAATGTTCTGATCAATATATTTTTTTTCTAAGTTTCCCAATACCAGATCTGCCCCAATTTCTTTTAGCTTTTCTGCATCTGTATGAGAGTAGCATCCAGTAGCAATTATTTTTATATTTGAATTTTTCCTTTTTATTCTTCTGATTGTTTGTCTAATTTTTCTTTCTGCTTCTGCAGTTACGGTGCAAGTATTTAGTACGTATATGTCACTTCTTCCATCTTTTTCTTCAAATGTTATATTATAGTTAGAATTCAACTTTTCAGCCATTTTTTCTGTTTCAGACTGATTTAGTTTACAACCATAAGTTATAAAAGATATTTTTTTATTCATTTTCTTGTATTAATTCACCTCTTGCAGCTTGGCTCAGTAGCCCTATTCTTCTGATAATTCCAACCAATCTATTTTGATCATCAACAACGGGGATAATTTTTAATTTGTTCTTTATAATAACATCTGCAACGTGCAAAACAGTGTCATCGACATTTACTTTAAAAGGTTTATCCACCATAAAATCAGATACTGGTTTGTAAAGAATTTTGTTCAATCCAGTAAAAAATTGATGTGAATCAGGTATAAAAGCACTACTCTCCATTAAACTTAGATAACCAGGGAGGGATGCACTTATAATTCCACTTTCACTAAGGTATCCTACTAATTTAAAATTATCATCTACAACAGGCAAGGCTGATAAACCATGTCTTTTACATATTATAATAAATCTATCTATTGATTCATCTTTCATGATTGCTGTTAAATCTCTTTGCATGATATCTAACGCAGTCATTAATCATCCCTCCTTATCTTATTTTTTCTACTTTAAATTTTGATTTGCACATTTCTATTTCTTCTTCAGCCCCTAAAATCTTTCCTATATAATTTGTTGAAGAAATAGCTGCCGCCATACCAAATTTTGCGGCTTCTAAATAGTCATACCCCTTTTTTATAAGATATGTAACTATTCCAGACATAAAAGCATCCCCGGCACCAAATAAATGCGATCTTTCAATTTCTTTTGTAGCGGTGAATAACCAAGTCCCATCTTTTGTAAAAACCATATCTCCAAAAACATGATAGCTCATTATAACTAACCTTGCCCCGTAATCTATTATTTTCTCTCCTACTTCCAGATAGTCTTCAATAGTCTCTAAATTTTTCCCAAGTATTCTTGTGCTTTTTCTCAAGTCGGGTTTTACTACCATAGGACAATTATTTCTAATAGTCTCTTCAAAATGTGGGCCATTAGCTTCCATGTATGTTGTTTTCCCTTGCTTCTTGGCATAACTTATTAAATCAGAATAAATTGTAATTGGTAACCCGGGCGGAATACTACCTGATACCAATACATGATCAACTAAAGAGATAACAGATTTATATCTTTTCATGAAATGAGCTAAATCATTTTCATTTATAAAAGGTCCCATTGAATTTATCTCAGTAATTGTATTTTTTAAAGGATCTATGATTTCTATATTCTCTCTTGTTTCTTCTGTACAATATATAAAATTTGTAGTTATATTTTTTACTATAGAAAGTTTTGATTGAATTACGTTACCTATAAAACCTCCAAGAAATCCCATATTTATAGAAGAAACTCCGAGGTCAGAAATCATTAAAGATACGTTTATACCTTTACCTCCTGCTTCCATATCTGAATTTGAGGGATTATTTATTCTAAAAAGATTTCCACTATCAAAATTTTCTATAACAAATTCTCTATCTAACGATGGATTGAGTGTTAATGCTAGCAGATCGTATTCCAATTTAAAAACCTCCTTATTTTTGCTTCTTTAAATTATATCATATGAATATTAACAATAATATAATATATAAAAAAAAGCCGCATAAGCGGCTTTATAATTTAAAAATTATTTTTTATCTAAGGCTAATTTTTCTTCGTCTTTTTCATATTTTTTCATTCTTGTTTCATAGTTATAAACGCCTCTTTTTGATGGCCATTTTTCTGAATAACCTTCTTCGTACCACAATTTATCAGCGTAGACTTTCCATTCTGCAGCCAATTCATCTAATTCAGGGCCTAATTCATTAACAACTCTTTCAGAACCTGGATGTTGTGGAATAGCGTTGAATTTCTTTACCATAGATCTGAATACTTTAGGATTGTCTATAATAGGGCATGGTCTAAACAAGTTATCTGAATATGGAATAGTTCTTTTATATGCTTCAAAGAATGGAGATTTTAAAATTTCTAAAATTGATTTTTCTCTTATATTGTCAACTGCGAACTGTTGGAAAACACATGGTTCAGCGTATCCTTTTGCATTAATGTGTAGGTATTTAGAACCTGCTGCTAAACAACCATTAGTTAAGAACCCATGATTCCAGAAATCGGCTACAAAAGAGAATTTGCCTCCAAGTCTTAGTTCTTCAGTTTTCCTAAACCTTTCTAATCTTTGTTCTGGAGTTGGAACTAATTCTAATGAAGCGTCCGCTCCAACTGGCATAAACTGGAATACCCAAGCAAAAGCAACACCATGATCTTTTAAATACTCCCAGAAAGAATCGTCCATTATCATTTCGTGATTTTTTCTTGTTGCAGTTATTGAAGAACCAAAGATAACTCCATGTTTGTTTAGTAATTCCCAAGCATGTTTTATTTTTTCAAATACACCTTTACCTCTTCTCCAATCGGTCATTTCTTCATAACCTTCAACTGATATAGCAAGTGTTGCATTTCCCAATTCAGCCAATCTCTTAGCATTTTCATCATTTATTAAAGTTGCATTTGTGTAGATCATGAAATAAGAATCGTTAAACTCTTCTAACACTTCGAAAAGGTGAGGGTAAACAAAAGGTTCTCCACCAGTTATAACAAAGAAGTATATTCCCAAATCATTGAACTGCTTTATTGTACTTCTTATTTCTTCTTTTGATAATTGATATTTGTGGCCGTACAATGCGGCATAACAACCAACACACCTTAAATTACAAGCATATGTAGGAGATATAATTGCCAATTTTGGTAAAACAAGTTTATGTTCGTGCATTTTTTCTTGCCTAACTTTTTCACCAACTGCAAATTCGTTAATTATTAAATTGTTAATAACTTTTTCGACTACTTTTGGATTAGCTCTTTGGAAGAGTTCAGACCAATTCTTTATCATTGGATCTCCTCTGTCTGCACCTTCAGCTAAATGCCTTAAACCGCTTTTTGCAGGTTCTTTAGCAAATTTAGAAAGAGTCCAAAATAATTTACCTAATTGCTCTACATCTGCTTTTCTAACTACATTGGCAACAAGTTTTGATGATTGTTTCATCATCATAGTTTTCATAGAATCTAAAATATTCATTATTTACACCTCCACAAAAAATTTATTCACATAATTTTAGAATAATATCTTTTAATTCTTTAGTTAATGTTTCTTTGTCAAAATCAACACCAAAAACTTTATACAATTGCAGTCCCACCAACATTGATTGAATCATCAAAGCCTTATTTTTTGAATCAAATAAATCTTCAAATTTATCCAAAACTACTGTAAAATATTTTGTAAATGTACTTTTTAAAGATGAAAAATTCTTTTTGTTATTTACAGAACCAAGAATTATCTCAAATGTTCTAAGTATTTCTTCTTTTGTCAACGAAGTAAATATTTTTGAATAAATTTCTGAATAAAATTCGGCTTTTTTTTCTATGGCTTGATTCTCATCAACTTCAATATCATCAATTCTATAGGTAAATTTATTAATTAATCTAATAAATGCCGATACAATTAAATTATCTTTATTAGAATAGTAATTATATAAAGTTCCTTTAGAATAATCACATGATTTGGCAACTTCATCCATTGTTAATTTGGATAGTCCTTTATTAAGTATGATTTCTATTGTCTTGTCAGCTATGATTTCTTTTTTGCTTTTAGCTTTAGAAATATCCATTATTAACACCTCACAACAATTGACTGAACAGTCACTTACAAAAATTATACTTCTTTTTATTTTTTTAGTCAACGCTGATATATTTTGTCGTATTTAAAACAGTTTAATTACTTTATATTTACAATTTTAGCTTATAGTCTTTGTTTAGAAGATTATTAATAAACATTAATTTAGGAGTATATATGTAACATAATTTTAATTATATTGTGTTTAAATGTTTACTTTTTTGATAATAGTCTTTTTCTATACCGATATTAATAGTGTTATGTTATAATTTTATTGACACTAAATATGGAGGTTAATAAATTGGATTTTATTCTTATTAGAACAAATGAAATTTCCTTAAAAAATAAAAATAAGGGAATTTTCATGAATAAACTTAAAGAAAATATAGAAAAAATGCTTGAGGGAAAAACTAAGATCAAAAGGATTAACAATAGGTTCTATATAACTCCTAAAAAAAATTTAAAAAGTTATGACAAAGACAAAATAAAAGACAATTTAAATAAAGTTTTTGGTATTCATTCTATTTCTTTTGTTCATCTTGTTGATAAGAATATGGAAGATATTAAAAACAAATCTTATGAATTAGTTAATGATTATATAGAAAGTCATTCAATTAAAACTTTCAAAGTCGAAGTAAAAAGAGCAGACAAATCTTTCGAATATACAAGCATAGAATTTGCAGCATTAATTGGTGAAAAAGTTCTTGAAAAATTTAAAGAGTTAAAAGTTGATGTTAAAAACCCTGACATGATTTTATATATAGACATTCGTCAAGAGGGTGTGTATTTATACTCTGAAAAAATCAAATGTGCAGGAGGTTTGCCTACAGGAACATCTTCAAAAGGAACTTTGCTTCTTTCAGGAGGAATAGACAGCCCTGTAGCTGGAACTTTGATGCAGAAAAGGGGTATGGTGATTAATGCTGTTAGTTTTCATAGTCCTCCTTTCACAGGAAGTAAGACGGTTGAAAAAATAATTGAATTAGCAAAAAAATTATCATATTATAATTCAAACCCTATTGACTTGTACATGGTTCCTTTAACAAAGGTTCAAAAAGCTTACAAAGAAATTGCTGGTAAAAACATAGTAGTTTTACAAAGAAGATCTATGATGAGAATCGCAACAAAAATATCAGATTTAACACAGACAAAATTATTGATAACTGGAGAAAGTTTAGGACAAGTAGCTTCTCAAACAGTTGAGAATTTGGGTTCTATATCAGATGCTACAGAAAAAATAATACTGAGGCCTCTCATAGGATTTGACAAAGAAGAAACAATAAAATTATCTAAATCATATGGTTTTTATGATACATCTATCAAACCTCAAACTGATTCGTGCACTATTTTTCTCCCTTCTAATCCAGCTACAAAATCAAAGATACCAGTTTTAGAGAAAATAGAAAATGAAATTGATAATTTATTTTCATTAGAATTAGAGGCATTAAATGAAACAAAAAGATACAGAATTTTCAAAGAAGAAGTTCAAGAATTAAATGATTTTGAAAATATTTTAGGAGGCACATTATGAATTTTATAAAAAATATTGGCTTGTTTTTCTTAAACTTATATTTTTATATAGTCATATTGGTTTTAGTATTTGGTTATGGATCTTACGGCTTATTAAAAGCAAGATTTTTAAAGAGAACTTCAGAAGAGAAATCAAAAGAATTTGTAAGAAAAACTGTTGAAAAGTTTGGTAGGATAATCATGAAATCCTTTTTTTGTAAGGTTGAAGTGGATGGAAAAGATAAAATACCTAAAAATGGTCCTTATGTTATAGTATCTAATCACCAAAGTTATTTTGATATACCATTGATTTTTGGTTATGTCTATCCAAGTGGTTTTGTTGCAAAGATAGAGTTGGCAAAAATGCCAATTGTAGGAAAGTATATTAATGCCTTAGATAGTGTGTTGATAAATAGAAAAGATCCTAAATCTGGGGCTGCTTCATTAAGAAAATTTGCTAAAAACCTAAAAAATGGTTCTATTATAACGGTTTTTCCAGAAGGTACTCGTACTAAAACAGGTGATGTGGGCGAATTCAAAAAAGGTACATTAATGGTACCGTATAGGTATAAAGTAAACATTTTACCAATATCTATAAACGGTTCTTTCAACCTTAGTAAAAAAGGATCTTTTCTTTTTAAGCCAACAAAGATTAAAATAAAAATTTTCGATGTTATTGAACCAGAAAAGTTTGCTAGTGAAAGTGAACTAAGGCAACACATAAAAAGTAACATTTCAACTTCTCTTCAGGAGGGATAAAATGAAAATAATTAGTAAAATAACTATGGGGTTGGATAAAGTTTCTAATACTCCAGTTATTTTTTTGTTCCTGGAAAAAACACATTTAGCCTTACCAATTTGGATAGGACCTTGTGAAGCAGGAATATTGGCTATGGCATTAAAGAAAGAAAAATTTGATAGACCATTAACTCATGATTTATATATAAATACTTTAAAAAAAATGGGCTACAGTATAACACAAATTGTTATAACTAAAATTGAAAAAAACATTTATCATTCCAACATTTACCTTAAGAATTCTGAAGAAAAAAGCGTTATTATCGATTCAAGACCTTCTGACGCTATTATTCTTGCAGTAAAAAATGAAACCTCCATCTTCTTAGATGATGATATAGCTATAAATAACGCTGTAGAAGTTGATTTTTTAGGAGATATCGAAGAAGATAGAGATGATCTAAAAAAAATGTTAGATGAATTCAACATAGACAATATGAAAGATTATTTCAATAAAGGCGATGAATAAATGTATATAATTATTTAAGGGGGAAAGTATGGACTTTTTGATCAGTTATAAAAATTATTTCGATAAAAAATTATCTTATTTTATTGAAAATATTAATTTCAATAAAGATATTAAAGATTCCTTAAGCTATAGTTTAAAAAATGGTGGCAAAAGACTTAGACCGTGGATAATTTCAGAGATTTCTAATATTTTAAAAATAGATGACTTCGATTCAGTAGAAAAATTATGCTTTTCAGTCGAAATTTTACATACAACTTCTTTAATTCATGATGATATGCCTGAAATAGATAATGCCACTTTAAGAAGAGGTAAAAAGGCCAATCATTTGGTATTCGGAGATTATCTTTCATTGTTATCTGGAGATTATGGTTTTGTTCTTCCCTTAAAGATTGTGTCAGATTTAAAAATAATTGATCTGTCAATAAAAAACCAAATTTTTTCACTTTTTTCAAAATCCACATTAACCCTTATAGAAGGTGAAACAGAAGATGTTTTATTTGAAAAATTAGGAAAAACTCCTTCAAAAGAGGAAATAATAAATATGTACAGGAAAAAAACAGGAGAATTATTTGGTCTTAGTTTTGCTTTGCCTTTTATATTATCCAGTAAAAAACATGTTGATCAATATTTTGAAGCTGGTGTTGATTTTGGAATAGCATTTCAAATTTATGATGATTTAAAAGATATCCATTCTACAAAAGAGGAATTGGGAAAAGATATTAATGCTGATAAAAACAAGTCAACAATTATAAAGTTATTGGGAAGAGAAAAATCAAAAATATACGCTGACTCTTTATTTGAAAAAATCGGGAATCTTTTTATTGAAAATAATTTAAAATCTTTCTATGAAAAATTGTCAAATATTAAGTCTTATATAGAAAAAAAATAGGGTGATTATCAATGGCTGAAGAAAACCAAAATGAAAATAAAGAAAAAAAACAAAACGGATTAAAAAACATCATATCAAGATTAATACTTTCAGTTAAGCGTTTGAGGTATAAGATAAATAGAAAGGTTATAATTATATCCTCTATAATAATAATTGTAGCTATAGGCGGAATTTTATTAGTGCCAATGATTTTTAACAGTGAAAATGTTTCTTCAACTGAACAAAAGGCCAAAGATTTAGAGATTATGATTCCTAAAAGCGCTTATAGTGGGAACAAACAATTTATAATAAAAGAAATACCAGAAGATTCCATAGAGTATCAAAATCTTACCTCAATGGCGAATTTTCAAGGTAAAATATATTCAGTATTACCAAGTGATGGGGTTGAAGAATCTTCTCTTGTCCCTATGAAAATAAGGTATAAGATACCTAATGATTTATATTTTGGAGATAACTTTACCAACTTTTCAATTGCTTATGCTTCAGAAGATGAACCGCCAGTTATAAGTGAACTACCTGGTTCTAGAATAATTCAAATTGATAACTCGTATTATGTAGAAGCTGAAACTTTTCATTTTTCTAAAATAGGTTTAATCGTAAAATCCCCTCAAGAATCTGATTATGGGATGAAAACTTTAACTGAAAAACCGGCTAGCTATAAACCTGATTTGGTGTTAATACCAGGTACAGACGTAAATTTTACCGGTTATCTGTCAAATACAAATACTTCTGAAAATCCTTATGGGAGTAATTTTTGGTCTGTTTTATTTAAGGAAAGAACAATATGGCAGTATAAATACCCATTAGTCAACACTAAAAGCAAAACCTATTACGATTCTTATCAGGGGTTCTTAATGAGAACTGGCTCAAAATCTTTTATTGAATTTGAAGCTAAAAGATTCGCCCAAGAGTTAAAAAGGCTACCAAACAGAGAGTTTGATATAATAGCTCACGGAGTAGGCGGACTAATTGCAAGATATGCGATTGAATCAGATAAAAGCATTGACAATGTAAGAAATATAGTTTTGTTATCTACACCAAATGATGGAACAAATTTAGCAAATCCTTTATTTTTTAATTTGATATATGGGAAAGATTCAAATTTACTTATGGAAACACTAAAAATTGATGAAGAAACGTCATTTAACATTAAGTATAATTCTAATTTCTATCTTGAACAAATAAACAGCTATTATTATGACCTTATTCCTAATTCTGATTTTTTGAATAAATTGAATTCTTTTGGTATGAGAGAAGATATTAACTATATAACCATAGCCGGTAAAAATAGCGGCATTAAAATGGACCTTAATCAATCTTCCCTATCAAGACTTTACCCAGAGTTTATAAATGGTGAAGGTGATGGAATTGTTTCTGTTAACAGTGCTTTAATCCCTGAAGCAAAGACTAAACTATTATATGATTACAAGTTTTATGATCTTTATTCTAAGCCGGATGTTTTAGAAAACATAAAAAAAATTTTAGAAGATAACTTAGATGCTCCAGACATTAAAGAATTTAAAGATGATGAATTTATTGAAACTTATGAACAGCTTTATTCACAAAATTCTGATGGAACTAATGTTTCACAAGAAAATAATATTGTAGATCAACAAAACCCAGAATTCAATTTACCAATAAATTATTCTGAATTTTCTTTAATTAAAAATATTGAATTCCAAAAGGTATTGAATTATGGAAATCCTTCGTTACATACATTTGATTCGAAAGTATTAATAAGTACAGATAGTGGAATTTATGACATAAATGGAAATGTTCTTTTGAATACAGAAATTATAAATTCCTACGAATATAAAAATAGATTTATTGTGACTTCAAGAGAAGGTGTTTTTGTCTTAGATCAAAATTCTCAAGAATTTATTAAAATTGAAGAAGCATTAATTGAAAGTGATGAAGCTTATTATTTGCCTAACTTTGGATTACTAAGGATTTTTCATAATGTTCAAAATTCGACTGTTTATTTAGACAAAGAAATAATTTCAAATAATTCAAAAATTATGGAAATAGAAGAGTATAATGGAGTAAATTATTTGGTTTTTCAAAATAGAATTTCATTACTAACAAAGGATAATTTGAATGATTTTATCACTAAAGAAAGTATTGTGGATATAACTGGGTCTAATTTTGATTATATAAAAAACATTGAAATTATAAATGGTGACTTTTATGTATCCACTAATGATTACAAATTGATATATGTTAAAGGGGATAGATCTTTTTATCAAATCTTGGGTGATGGAGATGTTGGCAGATTAGATTTAATAACCATCGATGACAATTTATATGTTTTTGGAAGTGATACATTAACTTATTTAGACATCCCAAACAAAAATTTCCCCGGAAATTATCAAAGATTTGATTATTCTAATTTTAATTACACTATAATGGGGGATACTGTTTATGGTATTCGTCAAACATCAAGGGGCTTTGAATTATGGAAAGGAAATCTAACAAGCTTTTAGTTTTATTAATACTGTTCTTGTCTATATTTATTTCTACCTACGCTTCTTATAGTGAAGCATATAATTTATATTTGTCAGGACTTAAAGCTTATAGATCAGGAGAATATGAAAGCGCTCAAAATTTTTTGAGTTCTGCTTTAGAAAAATCCCCAAAAATTGAAGATGAAGTACCTGAAATAAAATTATATTTAGGGCTTTCAGCATTTCAAAATAAAGATTACGATATTTCTTATCAATATTTGTCGCTTTTTCCTGATAATGCTTTAGCTAAAGAATCTATAAGAAATATTGAAAACAATACACTTACAGAAGAGCTTAATCTTAATAATTTAATACTAAGTAGTCCTACAAATGCAGCTACAAAAAATGAAGAAAGTAGTTTTAATTTTGGGAGTTTTATTACAATAACTATTATTATCTTTATAATATCTATTTTAAGTGCGGTAGCAGTTTGGTTCTTATTAAAAAGATTTTCATCATTTGATTTTTCATCAACCAAAAAAAATGTCGATAATGAAATTGAAGAAGCCGAAAGCACAGAAGAAATTATCGAACCAATTAGTTTGGAAGAAGTTATCAATCTTAAACTTGATAATTTAGAAACTATTTGGCAAAAATCAAAGGCCCTTAAAAAACTATTAGGTGAAATAGATGAAGATTTGTCTTATAATTCTGATGGTTCTTCAGAAGAAGAAAGCAAAACTAATAAACTTAAAAAAATGATTGACGATTCAATTAAAGATGTAAACTTAGACGAAATTGAAAATATTTTGGACGATTTTGATAACGAATCTCCTGAAGAAAATGAAAATGTTGATGCTTCTGATCAAAATGAAGAAGATGTTGATAATATAAATATTGATGAAAAACAAAAGGATAATAAAGATGCCCCAGAAAAAGAAATAAGCGAATATATCCCAGAAGAGGTTACTTTAGATGAAGTAAAAGAAAATTGGGAAGATTCGTCTGACTCAATAAAACCTGATCAAAATTTAAAAAATAAATATAACAAAATAATAAATGAAGAAGAAAATGAAATTTTAAGGGAAGCTGAGAATTTTAACGATTTGATCTCTTTAATTGAAGATATAGAAGCTACCAATAAAGATAAAGGACGAAAAGAATATACACAAGCACAAATAGAATCCATATTCAAAACAAACTTTTTTGAAATAAACAATGAAAAAATAAAATAAAGCAGCCTTAAAGGCTGCTTTATTTTATTGGAGCGGATAACGAGACTCGAACTCGCGACCCTCAGCTTGGGAAGCTGATGCTCTACCAACTGAGCTATATCCGCAATATGATATAATTATACCAGAAAAAAATTATATTTTGAAGGTGATTATTTTGATTAAAAAAAATTATTTTGTTTATGTTCTTTCAATATTGCTCTCTTACTTATTGTTAGGCATATTTGTAATTCCAAAAACTTTTTCTGGTGATGTTTACGTTTCTCCCGTGTTAATAAGTATTGGTAATCTTCAAATAAGATGGTATGGATTTTTAATAGCTTTTTCAATATTAATAGCAACTTTAATTGCTGAAAACAGAGCAAAAAAAGAAAACATTTCTCAAGATGATTTTTATTCTGCTGTTATTTTTGGTGTAATTCTTGGTGTGATTGGCGCAAGAATTTATTATGTTGTTTTTAACTTAGATTATTTTTTAAGTAATCCTTTTGAAATCATAATGATCAATCATGGAGGAATGGCAATTCACGGTGGCATATTAGGGGCTATATTATCTGTATATTTATATACTAAATTTAAAAAGAATTCTTCAATTAAATTTTTTCAAGCTCTTGATATATTTACTTTTGTACTACCTTTAGCACAAGCCATTGGTAGATGGGGGAATTTCTTTAACCACGAAGCATACGGCACCCCTACAAATTTACCTTGGAAAATGTTTGTTGCAATAGAGCATAGGATGCCTGGATATGAAAATTTTGAATATTTTCATCCGACCTTTTTGTATGAGTCATTAGGAAATTCAATTATATTTTTGTTTTTACTTTATTATATTAACTATAAAAGAAAAATTAAAGGTGAAGTTACAGCTTTATATTTGATGCTATACTCAGTATTAAGGGGATTCATTGAACTTTTAAGAACAGATAGTTTATATTTCATGGGATTAAAAACTAATGTTATAATGAGTATAATCTTGTTTATAATTGGTTTTTCTTTATTTATATATTTAAGAAGAAAAAATAATGAATAAAAAAATAGTATTTTCGATTAATCTTATAGTTGTATTGCTGGTATTTTTCCCAATAAATATTGTTATTGAAAACGAAAATAATGAATTAAAGATTTTTTCCACTGGTATCAACGTAATTTATTTTAAAACCGAGAATAACAATAATTTTGTTGAAGATAAATTTTTATTTTTTAGAAATATTAAATATAAAGATTATTTAATATTGAACTATTCAAATTATTCTTCCAGATTTACTTATAGTAAAAACAAAATTCAGGATCAATTTAACAGTAAACAAGCCTATTTTTTCTATTCCAAAAATAACTCTTTTTACAATCAAGAAAATGTTTTTTTCACTGAAAAATGGATGAAAGAAGCTATTTTTAATTCGATTAAATTCTTTGAAATGTACGTAAACGAATTTATTTTTACAAATAAGTATTTTTTGAAGGCAGATAACTTTAGATCTTTTCATGTAAAACCAAATGTAATATTTATAAATGATAAAAAAGATATCATTCATGAAATTACTCATGTTATAATTGATAAAAATATAGATCATGAGACTTCAGACATTTGGCCCGAAATTATATCCGAGTCTAACTCAGTTCTATATTTAAAATTAACTAATCATCTCAGATACTTAAATGAGATAGAATTAAAACAGATTAATTACTATATTCCACCATATAGTACTGATGTGTTAGATTTTTTAAAAACTTTTGACTATGATATAGATAAATACAGTTATTTCTTCAACAATATTTTAGAAAATTTTGATTATATCAACGATGAAATTTTCAATCAATTAGTAAAAACCTATAAGGAGGAGGAATTAAAATGAAAATTAAATTTTTTGGGCATTCTTGTTTTAAAATTCAATCTGAAAAGAATTTTATTATCGACCCATTTTTGAAATCAAATCCAGCAGCAAAATACGACGAGGAAGAACTTCAAGACTTAGACTATATCTTGGTGACTCATGGACATGATGACCATCTGGGAGATACCTTGGAAATATCAAAAAAATATGGAGCCACCGTAATAAGTAACGCTGAGATCATAAATTATTTGGTAATGAATGGTTTGGAAAAAGGACATCCTATGCATGTCGGAGGAAGAACAAAATTTGATTTTGGTACTTTAAAAATGACCAACGCAATTCATGGTTCTGGAATAACTAATAACAACACTATTATCGACGGAGGAAATCCAGGAGGATTTTTAATAAATATAGAAGGCAAAAAAATATATCATGCCGGTGACACTGGTTTGACAAAAGACATGGAACTACTTAAAAAAGAGGAAATAGACGTTGCAATGATACCAATAGGTGGAAATTTTGTTATGGACGTAGAAGATGCAGTTTTAGCAGTTAAAATGATAGAACCAAAAATGGTTATTCCTATGCATTATGATACATGGGATATTATAAAAGCTGATGTTAAATCTTTTAAAAATAAAGTAGAATCTTTAAATATTAAGTGCGAAATTATGAATCCAGGAGATTCATTAACAATATAGTCACGGAGATGATTTTATGAAAAAAATTGTATTTATATTTTTGATAACTTTAAGCCTTACAGTTTTTTCGGCTGACTATATTTTCTTTTTTCTTGGGGATGGGATGGGCATTAACCATTTAAAATTAGCGAACGAATACTCCATCAAAAAATATGGTAAAACTCTAAATTATAATTCCCTTGAAAATTTATCAATCTTAAATACAGAATCTTTAGATGGCGTTACTGATTCAGCAGCAGCCATAACCTCTTTTATGAGTTTTGAAAAAACAAACAATAATAAAATAAACATCGATAAAGATGGAAATAAACTAAACCCTGTTTCTTACCATTTTAAAGATACAAATTATAAAATAGCTGTTATAACTTCTAATTCAATTGTTGATGCTTCTCCAGCAGGAATATACGCCAAATCAAATGACAGGAATAACTATATATCTATAGCAAATCAACTTTTAGAAAGCCAGTTCGACCTTTTCATTGGAGGAGGCCGAGCTTTCTTTACCGAAGAAGAAATATTAAAAAAAGGATATATGTATAAAAGAAAAATTGATATCCAAGCTGTTGAACCTAAAAATGAAATAATTCTGACCTCTTATTCAAACAATCCTTTTATATTCGACCAGGATGAAAAAGATTATTATGAGAAAGCTATAAAATATTCTCTAAAAAAATTTGAAGGAGAAAAGTTTTTTATTTTTATTGAAGGCGGAAAAATAGATCACGCTTCTCATGCTCATGATACATTGTCAATGATTGAAGAAATAATTGCTTTTGATAAATCTCTAAAACCAGCCATAGATTTTTATAATAAAAATCCAGATAATACAATTATTCTTTTCACTGCAGATCATGAAACTGGTGGTCTTTCTTTGGGTGATGGTTTTATAAATATAAACAACCTGAGTAGTCAAAAGATATCTTACGATAAACTTATATCAATGATTAATAATAGTGATGATTTTGATGATTTTCAGAAAAAATCTAATGTTTATTTTTTGAATGAAGAAAATTATAATGAGGCTCTTTCCGATAATAATGTTTCTTATTTTGATGATTTTGTTCAAAATTATTTTAATCACTATAATGATTTAGCAGGTATTAAATGGTCAACTTTTGGACATACCATAAATAATGTGGCTTTGTTTTCTAATGGAATTAAATTCGATAAATCAGTTCATTTAACAGATATTTTTTGGGATATAATTAAAAAATGATATCTTTTTCATATTTTTTTAAAATATGAAATTTTTTTCATTATTTGCTAATAACAGCATATTTTGACTTTAAATCACGTTTAAATAAATATAATCGGGTTTTGTAAGCTACTTCTAATGAGATATAATTTTATTGCAGAACGCTTGGATGGTTACCCTCCCTCTTGAAGTGTTTCTGTCCCCGGAAAATTTTTTAGTGAATTAATTTTATTCACTTAATTAAAGGCCTTTTTAGGCCTTTTTTTATTGTTTTTTTGCTTTAAATATGGTAATATATAAAGGTGTTAAATCACTTTAGGAGGGATTACTTTGAATACAAAAAAAATACCTGGAGATATACTGTTTTTATTTTTAACTTTTTTGCTTGTCCCT
>Ga0181551_10002_pt1 | contig 42346 bp, 55 predicted proteins | sample WG1virinducssDNA_FD_130168 | JGI IMG/M metagenome (GOLD analysis project Ga0181551, IMG submission 130168) | Lab enriched deep subsurface shale carbon reservoir viral communities from Ohio, USA - WG14 viral induction ssDNA ... | reverse complement strand
GCAGGAACACCAGCTTGAACAATACGTGACAGTAGAACCGGTTGCAACACGTTCAGGAACAAGAATGCTCGAGAAAAACAGCTACATGACTCCGTTTGCGGTTCTTGAAGAAATGGATGAAATTCAAGAAACAGATCAGCCGAAATTCAGCAAGCTATCCTACAACATTGTTGATTATGCTGGAATCTTGCCTCTTTCAAATACATTGCTTCAAGATACAGACCAAGCAATTATGAACTATGTGGCAAAGTGGTTCGCCAAAAAGTCGATCACAACCCGTAATGCTCTTATTCTTGCAGCTCTTGAAAAACTGAAAAAAGTTGATTTTAAAGGGTTAGATGCCATTAAGAAAACCCTTAATGTAACCCTTGATCCTGCGATTTCACCAAACGCTATCATTATGACGAACCAGGACGGTTTTGATTACCTTGATAATTTGAAAGATGGTGACGGCCGTTATCTTCTTAAAGACAACCCGACTGAGCCAACACAAAAAATGCTGTTTGGCCGCCGGGTTGTTGTCGTTTCTAACAGAGTGCTGAAAACAAAATCAGGAAAAGCACCTGTGATCGTCGGGGATCTGAAAGAGGCAATTGTCTTGTTCGACCGCCAACAGCAGTCTATCGCTTCCACGGATGTGGGTGCCGGTGCATTCGAAACCAACACAACAAAAGTGCGCGCTATTGAACGCGAAGATGTCAAACTATGGGACTCTGAAGCGGCCGTATATGGTCAGTTAACACTTGAAGAGGCAGCAAAATAATAAGGAGGAAGCCTTGATGTCACATGTAACAAAAAACTATAACACCGATGGCGGGGATCGAACAGTCATAGGCGGTGTTTTAGAGATTAATGGCGGAAAAGTCATAAAGGACGGTCAGGAAGTTACTTTAGGCGGGGACGGATCAAATATCCGCGTGACTCATGAAATGCTCGATGACAAATCCGTTCGAAGTAACAACATCGGTACCGGCAGTGTAATGGAAGAGCATTTGAACTCGACTATCTTGAAGCGTTTTACCGATATCGAAGCCAAGCTGAAAGAGTTAGAGGGTTCATCTGGCACTGAATAAAATTTCAAGCAAAGGATGATGAAAAATGGCAGAACAATTTTTAAACCAAAGTAATGGCGTTTACACTTCCGCAGAGGATGACGGCACAGGTAAGCCTGTAACAGCTGTCTATTTGAAGAATAACAGTGAAGACAACCCTTTATACATTAAAGGGATGCAGGGGGAACCAGGGCCCCAGGGACCACAAGGGCCAAAAGGGGACAAAGGAGATACCGGCCCACAAGGCCCACAGGGAGAGCCAGGACCCAAAGGTGAGAAAGGTGATCCGGCTGTCATTGAAGACGGGAGCATCACCCACGAAATGCTTGGTGAAAATGTTGTCAGAAGTAAAAACATTGGTACTGGCAGCGTCATGCCGGATAACTTAAACAGCGAAGTAAAGGCCATGTTTGATAGTCTTCAATCTCAAATTGATGAGTTGAGAGAAAAAGTGGCAGGCTCTGACGATTCCGCGAACAATGAGCTACAAGAATAAGGCGGGTGAACCATCATGAATTTGGTGGATATGAAAAACTATCTCCGCCTAGACCACTCTGAAGATGATCAAATGTTATCGCAATTTATTGCGGCAGCGAAAAGCTATATTGTCAATGCTATTGGGCGGTTTGTTGATGGGAACCCACAATTTGAAATTGTGGTCAAAATGCTTGTCCAGCATTGGTACGAAAACAGAGGGATGTATGAGTCAGGGACAACCGGCTCGTCCATCCCTTTTACTGTTGAAAATCTATTGACGCAACTGCGTTATACGGATGATGAGGTGCAGGAAGATGAAGAAAAAGAGGACCAGCGATCTGCGGCACCGCCTGACCTTTCAAAAGAAGACCGAGATTCAGGATGAAGAGTTGAACTGGACCGAAACTTATATTGATTTATTCACCGTGTGGGGCGCTGTGGAGGGGGTTAGCTCTCTCGGAAACAATGAATCTATGATTGCGGGGGCATGGGGCGTTAAATCGCCTAAAAAGATCACCATTCGGTTTCGGCAAGATATTCAACGCGATATGAGAATCGTTGAACAGATCGGCACAATTGAAAAGGGTGAACCGATTTTCCGAGCCTTTGACATCCTTGACTTTAACGATCCTGAAGATTCAAAAAAGTGGCTTGAAATTATGTGCCAGGAGGTGGGGCTCAATGGCTGAAATGAACTTTGAAGGGCTGGCCGACCTAGATCGATATTTTGAAAGAATCGGTGAGGACGTGGAAAAGGCGGAAGATGTGGCTTTGCAAGCCGGCGGGGAAATTATCGCGCAGCACCAGCGACAAAATGTTAATCGAAGCGATAAAAATCAGCCCCATATAGCTGATAACATTACGGTTTCAAAGGCCAGGGAATCTAAAGGCGCAGAAAAGTTCGTTTCAATTGGACCCAATAAAAAAGTCGCTTATCGGGCCAGATTCTTGGAGTATGGAACATCAAAAATGCCACCGTATCCTTTTATCGAAAAAGGCAGGGATGAAGGGGAGGCGTCAGCTGTGGAAGTAATGGCCCGCATTCTAACAGCTCCAATCAAATGAGTTTTGATGCAAAAGCAGAATTGAGCGCTGCCCTGGTCAACGATTTTTCATTAAAAGAACTGGTGGCAGGCGGCTTTCATAATAGAGTCGCTTCAGATGTTAATGCATACCCAAGAGTCATATATACAGAATTGAAAAATGCTGATGATTCATATGCCGATAATCAGGCACGATCCTCGGAGGCTCGCTTTCAGATCAGCATTTTTACTAATTCAAATACGGTTAATAAAGAAACCAAAATCGCGAAAGAAATTGATCAGCTTATGAAATCGATTGGATACCGCCGGTATGATTCACAAGATTTATACGAAGAGGCGGACAAGGTTTTTCACAAAGCAATGCGATATAAGAAAGCTTTTTTTAAGGAGGAAAAGTAATGGGACAAACAATTTATGGTTTGGATATGTTTCACTGTGCGGAAGTCATCCAAGACGATGAAGAGAGTTTGAAGTACGGTACACCTATAAAAATTCCGGGTGCAGTAAGCATAAAGGTAGATCCTAAATCAGAGCAAACAAAATTCTGGGCTGATAATGGTGTCTATGACATTTTTAATAGTATGGGTGACATTGATTTAGAAGCTGAAATGGCCGATCTACCTTTAAAATTGCAGAATAAAATTTACGGCCATACGGAAGAGAATGGAGTTTCCTTTGCAAGTGCTGAAGACAAGGCAATTCATCTGGCTTTCGGCTTCAGAGCGAAGAAATCAACCGGCGGTTACCGGTATTATTGGTTTCTTAAAGGGCTGCCTGAATTAATGGCTATTGAATCGAAAACGACAGAAGACAAGGCTGACCCAGAAAGTGCGAAGTTTAAGGTTGGATTTATGCCGTTGCAAAATCCAAAAGGAAAAAGACGCTGGAAAGCTCAAGCAGAAGACAGTGACACTTTTAATGGCGAAGGCTGGTTTAACCAAGTTGTATATGATGGTTCTGCTTTTGCAACAGATACTAAAACCGAAGCAATTGGCTTAGGTAAATAAAGAATTTTGGAGCGCTCATAGGCGCTCTTTTTTATTGTTCAAAAACAGGGAGGAATCAAGATGGATCCTATTTCAATCAATCTCAGAATCAATGGTAAAAACAAAAAGTTTGTCACACCAAATTTCATTTCAGGAAAGCTGTTCCGGGAAGCGGCCGAGATCACAGAGGATATTGAGTCAACTGATGCTGAGCGCATTTTCACTGAAAAACAAATTGAATTTGTTTGTGATGCATTTGGGAATAAATTCTCAGTTGATGAGTTTGAAAATGGCATTGATGCGAGGCTGGTCACGAGAACAATTTACGGCACAGCAAACTACGTTTTAGGAAATATCGCTGAGGCCAGTCAGATTTTAAACCCTGATCCAAAAGACGGTGAAGAGCCGGGGAAGTAAATTTGTCTGACGCTGTCATTGACATGTACAACGCGTTAGAAGAAATCGGCTATACACAAAACCAGATTGATGAAATGGACATTCTTTATCACCTGCGGCGCCTGGCACGCCGAAAAGAAGCCGGTGGTAAGCCAGCAGGAGAGAAAGAAGAAAAGCGCCTTTACATTGACCAGGTGCTCGGGTAAGGGGGTGACCGATTGGCTAAGGACATAAAAGTCAGACTGTATTCAAACTCGAACCAATTCAGAACGGAAATGCGTGCTGTTGCTCAGCAGATGAAGAACGTCAAATCTGAATTCGAAAAGAACCGTACAGCTGTAGGCGTATGGGGCAATGAATTAAGGACGTCTCAAGAAAAATCGAAAACACTCAGCCGGCAGTTGGACATTCATAAGCAGAAAGTAAAAGCTCTTGAGCGGGCTTATGCGGATTCAGCTATTAAAAAGGGTAAAGATGCTCAAGAAACTCAGATGCTGGCTCGGCGGCTGAACTATGCGACAGCTGAAATGAATAAAACGCAAAATGCTTTGACGCAGACCACGCAGAGGATCAAAAGGCTGGAGGATGAATCTAGGCGCGCTTCTGCCACCATCCACAGAATGGGCCAAAGAATGAATGCAGTCGGCAGCACAATGAGGAATGTCGGTTCATCTATCGCCATGACATCGGGTATTGCCTTTGGTGGTTTGGTCCTTCCTTTAAAAGATGCGGTTCAAGTTGGCATGGATTTTGAAAAGCAAATGAGTAAAGTGCAGGCGATTTCCGGCGGCACCGCGAAAGACCTCGCCAAGTTAACGGAGCAAGCGAAAGAACTTGGCGCCAGCACGTCTTTCACAGCCAGCCAAGCTGCAGAAGCACAGAACTTCCTTGCGATGACTGGATTTAAAACCAATGAGATTTACGGGGCTATGCCTGGCATGTTAAGCCTTGCTGCGGCCGGACAGCTTGAACTTGGAACAGCTGCGGATATTACATCAAACATCATGTCCGCCTTTGCATTAAAGGCCGAAGAATCGGCGCATGCTGCCGATGTGATAGCCTATGCAGCATCCAACGCCAATACCAATGTTGAGCAAATGGGCGAGGCGATGAAGTTCCTGGCACCAAATGCGAACTCTCTCGGCTGGGGCATGGAAGAATCAGCCGCTGCCATCATGGCGTTTGGTGATGCCGGCTTACAGGGTACTATTGCAGGTCAAGCTTTTGGTACGTCCCTGATCCGTCTCGCAACTCCTGCCAGGAAGGCACAAAAAGAAATTGATCGACTTGGTTTTGAATTTTTTGACGCTGCCGGAAATATGAAAAGCATGCCTGAAGTCATCGCAGAAATGGAAAAGGGCATGAAAGGCATGACCAAAGAGCAGCAGGCTGCAACTCTGAAAACGATTGTCGGTGCTGAAGCCTATAAACATTGGGCTGTCCTTCTTCAAAAAGGTTCGAAAGCGCTTGGAGAAAATACGAAAAAGCTGAAAGAATCCGACGGCGCAGCCAAAAAGATGGCAGATACCATGCTTGATAATGCTCAAGGAAGCATCACAAAATTTCAGTCGGCTATGGAAGGCGCGAAAATTGCGTTAACCGAGGGACTTCTTCCTTCAATCGGTGACCTTGCGGATAAAGGTTCCGCCCTTCTTACCATGTTTAACAACCTGGATAAAGGCACACAAGCAACCATTGGAAAAACTGCGGTTCTTACTGCGGGAGTATTAGGCGTGACGACGGCTGTCGCTACACTAACGGCAGGAGTCGGCGCTCTGTTAGCTTTTACTGGTCCTGTGGGCTTGGCTTTTGTCGGAGGAACGGCTTTATTGGGTGCTTTAGGAGTCGCCATGTATGCCGTTTCCGAACAAACCGAAAACATGAAAAAGAAGCAGGAAGAGGCCAGGGAAAAGGCTTTGCTTTTTGGTGAAGGAGTTTCAAAGGCGACACAAAAAGCTGCCGGCTCGTATGTGGATTTGAGAGAAAAGGCAGAGGTCCAACTTTTTGAACTCACCCGCGTTTCCGGGGAGCAGGCTGATAAGATGGCTGCAAAATTAGTTGAAACGTATTCTAAAATGCGGGATGAGCTGGTGCAGCAACTTCAGATGCTGAAAAAAGATGCTTTAGTCGTTATTAATGGCCTGCTGGATGATACGGATAAAAACACTCAAAAGGCCGGGGAAAAAATCGTTGATAAAATGGTCGGTAATATTGATCACGATATCCAGGAGGCAAGGGAAAAAGTAAAGGAACTGGAACAGCTCCAAAAAGAAACCGGCCTTGTCTCATCGAAAATGAATGATGCTCAGCAACGAAGACTTAACGAGATCATTTCTTATTTCGAAGAATCGACCAGCAAATTTGCGGCCAATCAAAAAGAAGCTCTTGCCATGCAAAAAGCGGTGACAGAGCAGCAAGGAAAGCTCTCTTTCAAGCAAGCAAAAGAATACAACGACAAGATTAAAAAAGTCTACGATGATGGCAAAAAAGCCGCGAAAGAAGATTATGAATATCGGAACAAGGTTCTAAATCAGTTGCATGCACAAGGTTATCTCAAGGCTGAAGCGTTAGAAGCTCTCTTGCAAAAAAGTTCAGCGGACTATCATAACACCCTTGCCGAAAATACTGCTTCTTATGAAAAAAATCTGCGCGCGCTTTTTTCAAAGATGTCCAAGAACGGAAAATTGCTTGACCTGGAAACCGGGAAGGCTCTTGAGAGACAAAAGAAATATTACACTAATTCTTTGGGAATAGTGACTTCTATGGATGAGTTAGATGCTGAATATCAAGAGCGATGGGCTCAAAAACAGATCAAATTTATGGATAGCATCGGGGCAAGTAAAGAGGAAGCCATCAAAACCACTAAACAGGCACTTGAGGATTTTTATATTGGTCTTGGTAATTCAGAACAGGAAGCCCAGGCAAAAGCAGACGAAGCGATCCAAAACGTCCTTGAAAAAATGAACGGCGGCAATGAAAAAGCTGAACAGGCTGGACGAGAAAAAGGATCGGCATTCACTCTTGGTTTGAGCAGTACATTAGGACAGGCCCAGGAAACAGGGAGTCTCATTGGTAAAGGAGCCAATCAGGGATTAAGCCAAGGGAAGATGCAGCCGAAGCAGTTTGGAATGGAAAAAGGAAATGCTTTTGCTCTCGGTTTAAGAAACACGCTCGGGATTAATAAACAATCCAGCAGCGTGCTCCGCCAATCGGTGAACAGCGAGCTATCTAAAAACAGCGGGGCGGCACGTGCAGCCGGTAAAGAAAAAGGTGATCAGCACAATGCCGGTTTAAGTTCCACAAAGCCTAAAAACAATAATACTGCAGCAAGCCTTTCAAAAAACGTGTCCGGTCGTCTAGGTCAGACAACTGACGGCGGGGGCGGTAAAAAAGCCGGTATGGACTTGACCAAAGGGTTGATGAGTCAGCAAACCGCGTCTTACAATGCCGGTTCGAAGGTATCAAACAAGGCGAAATCTGGATTGAAAAGTGTGAAAACCAGTAGTGTGGGATCTGATTTTGTCTCTGGATTTGTCAGAGGAATTGAGGGCGGAATCGGCAGCAACTCGCTTTTTAAAGCAGCTTGGAATCTTGGTAAATCTGCATTATCAGCATTGAAAAAGTCTATTGATTCTCATTCCCCTGCGAAAAAGAGTATGGCTGAAGGTAACAACTTTACAGACGGATTCGCGATAGGGATAAGCAAAACGGTCGCGCGCGCAAAACGAAGCGCCCAGGCGTTAGGGCAAGGAGCCAACCTGTCACTCAAACAGGAGATCAATAAAATGGCTTACAACATAAAAGGTGCGGCTGATGAGCTGCTGTCCTTGCGTTCGGAGTTAGTTGTCCGAAATGAAGTTGATACACCTTCTTTGAATCAGAAGCTTGATGCTCTCATTACGCTTCTTTCTAATGGTTTATCGTTTGGAGGACAACCAGAGCCGGCGGCCACGGGCGGGCCAATTAGAATTTATCCGGCGCCTGTCAATATTGATGGAAAACAAGTGGCGGAAATCGTTTTTGAACAAGGTGACGGCAGGATTTTGGATAGGAAGAGTTTAGACCGATATGATCAAAATGCTTATCAGAGTGGGGTGAGACGAACCTGATGAATCTTTATTTAGATTTTAATAATGGCCTGGGGGAACAGAGCTTATCAAGTTTGCTCCCCCATTTTAAGTTGCTGAGTTTTACGCCTGATTCACCGGCCATTGAACGGGAAACAGTGAAGATACCGAGGATCAACGGTCTTGTTTTGCCGCAGCATCCCCGCGATGTTGTTTTTAAAGAGCGATCTATCAAGGTGGAAATTCTATTAAATTCGATCATCGCAGAAAATTTTTATCAGTACAGGCGAGAAATTTATGCGCTTTTGGTGAAGCCGTTCCCTTATTATATTTCAACTGATCTATTGCCTAACCTCCGTTTTTTCGTTACGTGTGACGGTAATTTCAGCATACAGAAAGACAAACAGAAAAACCAAACTTCTTTTACTGTGGAATTTAATAACGTCACCGGCCTGGCTGAATCAAAATTTACGTCTTTGACAAAACAGAATTTTCACGGGGAATACTGGAGCCCAGGCATGAACATTCAAATGCGAGATGATCTGGAATACAGGTTCAAAAATCGAAAGAGGTTTCAGGTTTATAACACTGGGGACGCCTATATCAATCCTCTTGAACATGACTACAATGTGACCTTATGGGCGGTCGGAAAAAATGTGACGATCATCAACCATACAAATGGTGAGAAACTGAAAATTGAACAGGAATTAAAAAAATCACAGCGCGTTTCTTTTATTAAGCAATACACGGTGATCAATAAAACACCTATCAAAACATCCGGCAGGCTCCCGGGACTCGATATAGGTATGAATGATTTTGAAATCCAGAATACCAATGATTTTGAAATCATATTCGATACCCGTTTCTACTACGCGTAAGGAGCATGCAAAATGGCAAACACAGATTTTATCAAGGAAATTGCACCAGACGCCCAAAGAGTCTATAAAAAGTATGATATTCTCGCGTCTCTCATTATTGCTCAAGCTTGCTTAGAGAGCGGATGGGGTAAAAGTGAACTGGCCCAGAAAGGGAAAAACTTATTTGGTATTAAGGGTACTTATAACGGCCAATATGTCCTCATGTGGACGACTGAATATGATAAGAGCGGAAATGCCACCCGTGTACAAGCCAAGTTCCGAAAGTATCCGTCTTGGTATCAATCATTTCAGGATTTAGCCAAGTTGTATGTGAACGGAACAAGCTGGGATCCTAATCACTATAAAGCTGTGGTCGGAGAAAAAGATTATAAAAAGGCAACCGCTGCGCTTGTAAAAGCTGGTTATGCGACTGACCCAAATTACGCAACAAAATTGAATAATCTCATTCAAACTTATAATCTAACCCAATATGATTCTATGGATGTGGTACCGAACGAACCAGATGAACCTGAAACACCGATACCGACGCCGGAGGTACCAAGCAAAGAATATGATGGGAAAGACGTTCCGCTTAATCAAAATTTGCCTACGGATGTTGATTTTCCACAGCTGCATGTACTAGCAGGAGACGGAAAGAATGTGGTTGAAATAACGGGCGTCTCGCTCGATCTGACGGACGATACGACGGGGAAGAAGAGTTTTACATTTACAATCACCAAAACGCAGGAAAATGCCATTGAATTTGATCTATTGGTGATCGATAACATTCTTTTTCTGGATGAACGGAAATTTAATCATCAAAAGTATTACATTACAAACGTTGAAATACGGCAAGAAAATAATGTGTTGAGGAAAACTGTTTCGGCCAGCCATATTTTCTCGGTCCTGCTGATCAACAATTATGTGACTGAAACGGTGTCTAAAAAAATGACAATCAAAGAGGCTTTTGATATCGCATTAAAAGGGACGCCATTCAAATATGTATTAAAAGCTCCAGCGAGTGACTTTCCGAGTGCCGAACAAGAAAACTTTGGTGACGGAAATTCCACGGAATTGGTGGATAAAATCATTTCGGATTACGGTCCTGAGCTGGATGTTGATAATTATAAAATCCTTGTTTATAAGAAAATTGGACAAAAAATCAATTTTACTTTAGATTCGCGCTATAACATGCCAGGTATTTCTATTAAGACAAACTCGCAAAATTGTACAACGCGCGCCTGGGGTTACGGGGCGTTGAAGAAGAGCAGCACCGACAGTAAAAAACCACAATATGAATTTGAGCCGATCTTATACGTACATCCGGATGAGAAAAAGTTTTTACTCGAAGGCCTGCCGCGCTGGGCCGATCCAATTAAAGATGAAACCATAAAAAAAGCCAGCAGTATGATTTCTGCATTAAAAAAACATGTGAATCCATATCCTGAATTGACTATTGAAGCAGATTTCCAAAAAATCTATGAGCCGAAGCTTTTAGAGATCGAGCAAGATTTCTGGAAAGGCGACACCATCCATGTCTTGGCTGTTACGGCATCAGGGATCATGTTTGAAGACGATGTTCGGCTGATTTCAATTCAGTACAACCCGTTGAACCCATACAGCAGCCCAAAATTGATGTTCGCGAATTTCAGAAAAGATATTCAGGATATTGCAGTCAATCAGGCCAAGAAACTAAGGGATCAAAAACGATATATTGACCAGCTTTTCAAAACGCTCAGGTAGGCGTTTTTAATTTTGCCAAAAAAGGAGTGAGCAAAATTGATTCGGCTAATAAAAGATTATGATCATACGAGAAATTCCCGTCATCAAGCCCAGTTAAGATCTGATATTCAGAACATAGAAAACACATTAAATGAACACGAATATAATTTAAAACGCCATGAATCTATCAAAGCCGCCCATACGTCGGAACAAATTGACCATGGCGGCTTTACTGTTGGAAACCGTCTTAAAAATTTATCAGCGCGCTTTGCCAACCTGGTCACAAATCACGACGGTTCAGATGTCAAAGAAGTAGTGGACGCCCGGGTGACAACTGAAGGAGAAATCGCGCAAACCTTGAAAGACCGGCTAGATTTAGAATTTAATAGGCTTGCTCAAAAAATAAAGCGGACTGTGTATGTTGATGACTTTGGGGCCGTTCCGGACGGGAAAACCGACAGCACCGAGGCTTTCAAAAAGGCATTAGGGAATGGCCGGGTGCGAATTGAGTTAAGTGCCGGGACTTATATTGTGAAAGGCATCAAGCTCCCATCCTGGACGTACTTGAATGGAAAGGGAAAAGGTATCACGACCATCAAGCTTCATGAGGATACGCCCGCCAGTGAATGGGTGATTACAAATGCAGACTATGAGAAGGGGAATAGAAATATTTTTGTGCAGGGGATGTCGCTTGATTGGAACCCGAATAGACAAGGCGGAGTTCGGGCGACTGGCGGGCAACATTCCAGCTGCTTAACACTTGCCAATGTGAAATATGGCTGGGTGAAAGATGTTGAGGCGATAAACCCAGGGCTGCACGGTTTTGATATTACAGCTCCTACTTATGATCATTTGCCAACAACCGATTATACGAAGAACGGGAGCCGTTATATATGGCTTGATAATTGTGTTGCCTATGGATATGGGGATGACGGGATTACCACACATTACAGTGAATATATTTTCATCTCCAATTCACATTGTGTTTATCCAAGCGGCAAAGCTCATAAACAGGGGGAGTCCAATTCCAACGGTATTGAAATTGACGACGGTTCAAAGCACGCCTGGATACTGAATTGCTATTCTGAAGGAAACGTCAGGGGCGTGGAGGTAAAAGCTCATGCCAAATGGCCGGCTGCTCAAAATGTCCATGTTATCGGTCATGTGTCTTATCGCGATGTGCGATCCTACGATATCCGTCACATCGGCCATCATTTAGCATCTGACCCTGAAAGCACGACAGCTTACGGTGTCACATTAACAGATTGTACGGCGATTGAACCGGTATTTAATTCCTTGTATAAAGACCTTTCACCGCGTGCGCTTGTCATTTCTGCCTATAAAAATGTCGTGGTAAGCGGCTTTACAGCTATCGGTGATCCTTCATACGATTATAAAAACTATCCGGCAATCGCATTGCAATATCGCAGCCGAAACATCTCACTCAATGGGATTCAAGTACGCGGGTTTAAAAAAGCTGAAGCGGATATCCGTCTTTTTGGCGGCAACCAGCGGACTGATAATGTCAACATTTCAAACTTCACGTTCTATAAATCTGCTAAAAGCGGCATTGTGATTGGTGGGGGAGTATATAACGTTAATATCAACAATGGGATCATGACAGGGGACAAGGGTGCTTATGGTATCACCTCACCAAACAGCCAAGCCAATATTGTGGGTGTTTATGCAGAGGGTTATGATTACGCGGCGATGATTAAAGGCCAAAAGTATAAATATGTGCCAAACAACTTAAAAGGCGGGACGAGGGTTGCCACAACTTCAGGATATGCGACATCAGAGACTGGGTTTCTTGCGGCTTCTTCCGGTGATCCTGTCGCTTCCGGAGAGGCTTCAGCTGTTATCGGATCAACCGGCGGATGTAAGGCACAGGGCACGCGGAATGTGGTGATCGGTTCTTCTGAAAGATCGACCGCAACAAAAGACGGAAGCCGGTCTGTCATCGGAGCATCAAATAATGTCAGGATTGAGGGGGATGGAGTATCCCGAACAATTTTATCCTCACAAGCTGTCATTAACAATAAGAGCTATACGGTGGCGCTTGGATACGGCACCGGGAGTCCATCGGCTTCAAATAAAAAGATAGAGATAAACGCTAAGGCTGGGAATGTTTTAGGCACCGGTCGTATTGAAAGTGTTTCTGACTTAAAGGACCTGGCTGAATACTTTGAATCCAAAGATGGCAGCAAGATTGAATCCGGTTACCTGGTAACATTGGACGGCGATAAAATCCGGAAAGCAGAAAAAGGTGAAAAGGTTTTAGGCGTTATTTCAGAGACGGCCGGCGTCATTATGGGCGGCGCAGCTTTTTATTGGAATGATCGCTATTTAAGAAATGAGTTCGGCGGGATCATCTATGAAGAAATCGACGTTGAATCAGAAGACAAAGACGGTAATGTGGTAATTCAAAAAGAACTCGTTCCGAAAGAAAATCCACATTACGATCCGGATGTAGAATATATTCCGCGGGAAGAGCGGGACGAGTGGCATGTTGTGGGGCTGGTCGGCCAGGTCTATGTCAGGATTGATGATACGGCCCAGGCAGGAGACAGCATCGTGCCCACAGGCGGCATTGGCACTAAATCAGAAGACGGAACAGGCTTTTATGTGATGCGTATTAAGCAGCCTTACTCTCATCAAAAAGGATATGGTGTCGCCCTGGTCTTTATGTATCCGCAGCTGTAAAGGAGGCTCATTGATGATTTATAAACAAGGTGGTATATCACTTGATATAAACGCGCGGAAATCGAGCGCACAATCAACCAATATCCAATTTTTCACCCAGGATACGGGCAGCGCAAAGCTGTCCTTTTCTTTTACAAAAGACGGCGTTCCATTGCCCCTTTCGGCCGTAGATGCCAAAATTGTCCTTCTATATGCGGATGATTCGTTTTATAAACGCAGCCTGACGCTGACGGACAAGGTAAACGGGAAAGCCGAATATGTGTTGTCTGACGAAGAACTCAAGCATTACGGCCAAGTTAAGGCCGAAATCAAGCTTTATTATACGAATGGTCAGGCGCTTGCGACGGTCTTTTTTACCTTCCACATCGAGAAAACTCTTGAAGATCAAAACATCGTGCCTGTTGCGGAGTACTATATTGACGATTTTGAAACGCTCCGGTCTGGCATTAACGAAACGGTGGCGGAGATCAGTCAAACTCTTGATGAGATTAAAGCAAAATTTGCGGAGTTTGAAAATATTGAAACAAAAGACGGGGCGACGGAAAAGGCAAATAAGGCTGAAGCGAATGCCAAGGAATACACGGACAAAGCTGAAGCGAGCGCGAAAGAATACACTGACAAAGCGGCAGTAAGCGCAAAGGAATACACAGACATTCATGCTAAAAATACGGATATTCATATCACGGCAGCGGAGCGGGATAAATGGAATGAGGCGGAGTCCCGGGCTAAGTCTCATATCAATAATCAGTCGAACCCTCATCAAGTAACGACAAAGCAGGTTACACTCATTAATGATTCAGCATTTCAAGATGCTTCTTATGAGGGAGATAATTATCCTGATGGAATCTCAACTTTTCCGCTTTTAGCTAATGAAGCCACAGGATACCCGAGTTCATATGGCGGTATTTTAAATGTGAAATCAACTCAATATCGGTTTGCCCAAGTTTTCTTTCCAGCAGGAAATTCGAAGGACCCGAGAATCTACATTCGTCATTGGTATCATAGTCTAGGTTGGACAGACTTTAGCATGATTCCAACTTCAAATGATCTAAAGCCTGCCTGGACTGAAGTTCCTTTAAAAAACGGCGCGAAACATGGGGTTAGAAAAGTTATGTGTGCGGTGGTTGGCAGTTTTCTGTGTTTAAAAGGCGAGATTATCACCAATAGAGGCGTGATTTTTGGGACGCTACCAGCTTCTTATAGACCTGACCAGCTCCGCAGTAGACTTGTTCCTATATTCGGTACAACAGGGATGTCCAAATTGTATATCGAAACAAACGGAAATATGAGGCTGGAGGGGCAAATCGCTGATAAGTCCGAGAACATAACTTCTTATGGTTTGGACGAAATTATTCCCCTATAGGAGAGATAAGTCATGAAAAATATTTTCAAATATGACAAAGAGACGTTCTTGTTGATTGATAATGATATCATTCAGCCTGATGATCAAGGGAACTATGAAATTCCGGATGGATGGACAGACATTCCATTTGACCCGGGTTTATATCTTCCGAAGTTTTTTCCGGACGAAAAGGTGTGGAAGGAGACGGCTACAAAAGAATACATTGAAAGCTTGCTGCCTCCGGAGCCTGAGCCAGACATAACCGATCTGTTGAAAAAACAAAATGCCTTGCTCTCATTGCAAATTGCACGCCTTCAGGCCGATGTTGAAGCGTTAAAAGGGGGTGGGGCATAATGAAATATCCCGCGCTTGCAGATATCAAACAATTCTATGATTGGGGGTGTTACACGGATGATGAGATGCGAGAGTATGTAAAAATCGACTGGATCACCCCGACAGAGTATGAACAGATAACGGGAAGGAGTTATGACAAACCCGCCGTCTGTGTGGATTTAGGAATGACAAGCGCCCAATAAGGGTGTTTTTATTTTGCCTCAAAGGAGGTGAAAACGATGTGAGACAGGAGGATTTCAGGACATGACACAACCGAATGATTATGATGTTTTACAAAAAGAAATCGCAGAGATCAAAGCAGATCAAAAAACACAGGATCAGCGGATCACTTCCCTCGAAAGAACGACTGACCGTCATGATCAGCAGATCATTTCTATCAATGAAAAGCTGAACAAGATCGAGGAAAACACAACTTGGATCAAGCGCAGCATCACCGGCGCGATCATTACAGCTGTCAGCACCGGCATTATTGGCGGCGCAATCGCTGTTTTTTATAATCTACTGCAGAAATAAGGAGGAAAACACGATATGAAAAACTTAGACAAAGGCACGGTCGTCCGGACGGTGCTTCTTTTTATTGCATTGGTAAACCAGACTTTGATTATGTTTGGAAAGGCAGCTTTGCCGATCAGCGAGGACCAGGTCAATACGCTGGCCGACGCCTTGTATTTGGCCGGCTCTGCGGCATTCACCATCATTACGTCTTTGGTCGCTTGGTATAAAAACAACTATGTCACCGGTAAAGGTAAGCAGCAAAAAGAAGTTTTAAAGCAAAAAGGATTAACAAAATGAGGTTGCCGGCTGGCAGCCTTTTAATAATTTAAAGGAGGATTTTAATAATGGGAATCAAAGGAATCGACGTATCACACTGGCAAGGTAATATCAATTGGAAGAAAGTTGCGGGGGACGGTATTAAATTCGCTTTTATCAAAGCAACAGAAGGGACAACATTACAGGACAATAAATTTGAAACGAATGTTTCAGGTGCTAACGCTGTGGGGATTAAAACGGGAGCCTACCACTTTGCAAGATTCGGTTCCAAGTCAGAAGCATTGGCAGAGGCCAGGTTCTTTTTGTCAGTTGCAAATAAGGTCCATCTCACGTATCCGCTTGTGCTTGATCTTGAAGTTAATCAGCGGAATGTCAGTAAATCAGTTTTGACAGACGCAGCAGTGGCCTTTTTACGGGAAGTTGAAAAAGCTGGTTACTTCGCCATGATATACAGCGGTAAGTCTTTCCTTGAGAATTGCCTTGACGAATCCAAGCTGAAGCCATTTGCATTATGGGTTGCTCGTTATAACAACACACTTGGCCGTCATGCAGATATCTGGCAGTATTCTGATTGTGGAAGGGTCGCCGGTATTTCTGGGAATGTTGATATGAATATTTGTTATCGTGACGGGTTACGGGCTCAGGTAGCCGTGACAACTGAAAAAGCTGCTACTGTAAAACCTGTTTCAAACAAAAAGCCAGTTAAAACGGAGACAGTTTACACTGTTAAAAAAGGGGATGCACTTTCAGTTATCGCGAAGAAATACAACACGACTGTCAAAGCTCTTCAGAGTTTGAATAATATTAAAGATCCTAATAAAATTTATGTTGGCCAAAAATTAAAGATTAGCAGCAGTGCTTCAACAGCATCGAATAAAAAACAGTATTACACAATCAAATCCGGCGATACTTTATCCGGAATCTCCAAAAGATTCAACACATCAATCAAGACGCTGCAGAATTGGAATGGCATCAAGAATGCAAACAAGATTTATGCTGGACAAAAGATCCGTGTTAAATAAGACTGTTTGCCGATGGTATTTACGGACCAAAGACAAAGGCGAAACTTGAAGCGTTATTGAAGTAGTAAAAAATCCCCCTTAAAAAGGGGGATAAATCCTTATCAACTTCTGTTTAAAACTCTGATTAGCGAATTAACCATTTGTTTTATTTGCTCTTGATTTAGATTTCTCATTCCATGTTCTCTTATTACAATATTGGCTGCATTCCATTGTTCTTTATTTTTTATCTCAAGAAGTTCATAAAGGAACTTCTTTATATTTAAAACACTTTCATCTTTTCTGTATTCCTCTGCTAAATCTGTAATATCAGAGTAATCCATACTAGGATTAAAATAACATTCCAAAAAATATTTAAATTTATCTAATGTGAATTCTTCACTCATTCTTATCACCTTACTTTACAACAGGAAAACCTGTCACAATTTTATATCCATTTTCCATTGAACTATCTTTTTTAAGAATAATTCTTGAGTTCTTTAATCCATACGTTACTTGTTTTGAAGCGGAGGATCCCTGGTTTTTTGTTGAAACACCCTTACCGATTTCAAAATCGTGTTTGGTATTAATCACTAACCTAGGATTTGAATCCGGATTATTAAGCCATTCAGAAATTTCTTTTGCATGTTTTCTTATACCTTGTTGTGCTGCTTTTGTTGCCGTTTTTTTGTTGGTGAAAGTTGTTGAATCAACACCTTCTTTATTAGCCCGTTTGATTAAATCTTCATTTGATTTTCCAAGATGCTTTTTAATTAAATGACCTTCGTTTTTCTCCATAACATCTAAAATATCATCATTGAGATTTTTGCGTATACTTTCGGGAGTGTGAACCTTAGCCTTTGCTGCTTTTTTCGTACTTCTCTCTACCTTCGCAACTTTCTTTCCCGCTTCTTCACCTTTAAATAACTTGAAGCCGCGCTTTCCGTACTTAAATGCCTTTCCGAAAGGTGTGACACTCAATCCGGCCATCAAACGGTCACCACTATCTTTAACGATTTCGCCTGTCGCAAGGTCGTATCCAAACGCTGCTCTTACTGCATCATACACACCTGTAAATTCCATCGCTGTATCGAAATATTTAGCAAAGTCGCTTTTTTCCACATTCTCTGGAAGGGTGTAGGCGGGTTCTATCTTGACGATTGTATCACCATCTATGTATGCCCGGTAAAGCGTATCGTTAAATACTCTATAATCTTTTTTAAGTTTATTCAATTCCTCTTGAGTGTACTCTTTGGTGGAAACCTTTTGCGTAGCCAATTTTTTTAATCGATCTGGGTCGGCGAGAGTGTTAATTTCGGCATCTTCTTTGTCTCCGACTTTTTTCAACATGGTACCCATCGCTGTTTCTTGATTTCCACTCAGGTTATCCATCTCATCCGGCTTTAAAATCGCACCTTTTTGATAACTGGTGATTTCAATTTTGGGGCCGGTATACATCTTTTCGAGCCGCGCCATGTATCTCTGCATCGTCTCAAGGTCGTTTTCGGCCGTTTTGAGCACGTTTGTTTGCTCGCGGTCAAACGCATGCAGCTTTTCAAGAGTCGTGCTGATTTCCTTTAATGCTTTCTGATTCTGTTCATGAAAACCGCTGTCATTCAAATCCGGTAAATCGACGATATGGCTGACTTTTGCGATTGTCGCGTTGGCCTTAGAAACCAAATGTTTTGTTGTGCGGTCGGCCGCATTTAAGCCATTCTCCAGCTCGTGTTCAAGAAAGGACTGTGAAATAAATCCGTTATGGTTGGGTTCCAAGGAATTCAGTGCGCTTTTCATTTTCTTCAGCGTAGAACTGTATTCCTCTATGAAAGTATCATAGAACTGTAGAAAAGGGGTGTGGCATTCCTTATAAAACGCGCGGATCGCGTTGCCGCCTTTTCCTTTTAAAGCATCATCAAGTGATGTTATGCCCTCAACGGCTTTTTTGACTTTAGCAAATTCGTCTGATTGTTGTTTTAATTGTTCCAGCGTTTGATCAATTGCATTGTGTAACGCCTGAACATCTAGAGTCTTCATGGCATTCTCCTCTAATCCTTTTGGTTACAATCAGTATAGATTTTACCACTATACGGAAAACAATTGGGTGATAAATCCTGTTCATCCATGAAAATGAATCTTATTGATTAGGTCTAAAAACCTAAATTTTTTTTGTTTTTGAGGATAATCTGATCTTGATTTTTTAGAGGCTTTAATAGCTTAAAAGATTTTAATTGGTTTTCGGAGATGGAAAACCATGATATAATTACCAGTAAAGCATTTTTCTAAATCCAGGAGGTCCGCCCTTGTTTAATATATATTGTGATGAAAGTTGTCATCTTGAAAACGATAACCAGAAGGCCATGGTTCTAGGTGCCATAAGAATACATAGAGACCGTGTTAAGATAGCTTCAGATCATATAAAAGCAATAAAATTAAAGCATGGTTTAAGCAGATCTGCAGAAATAAAATGGACTAAGGTTTCTCCAGCTAAATATGAATTTTATGCCGAATTAATTGATTATTTTTTTAGAGATTCAGATATGAATTTCAGAGGGCTAGTCATCCCAAATAAAAAAAATCTAAATCACGAGGTTTTTGATCAGACCCATGATGAGTGGTATTACAAAATGTATTATTTTATGCTTAAACCTGTTATAGCTCAAATTGATACACATATTTACATTGATATTAAAGATACCAACGGGGCAAAAAAAATCCATAAACTTAGAGAGTATCTAAGTAGGTCTATTTATGATTTTTCCCAAGTTAACATAACAAAAGCTCAGTTAATAAGGTCTGAAGAAAGCCAAATATTACAATTGGTTGATTTGATTATCGGGGCAATTGGCTATGAAAATAGAGATCTATATGGAAGTGAAGCAAAGCTTAGATTAGTGGAACTTATTAAAAGAAAAAGTGGCTCTAATCTGAGAACAAAATCCTCTTTGTTTGCTGAAAAATTCAACTTGTTTGTTTGGGATCCTCAATAGAAGAAACGGGTGATTAATTTGGAGACAACAGAAGAATTTGATAAAAGTTTATTACCTGAAATCATTGAGCTCGGTCATTTTAACGGGAATTGGTCAAAATATGAAGAATATTTGTATAAGATATTTTTAAGGGATTTTGTGTATTCTAAACCATTGTTCTTAGCTAAACAAGTTCAATATAGAAGAAATCCAGAAATCGAAGGCAAAATTCAAACTTTCTTTCATATTACCTCAGTTAATACAAGCTCAGCGAAAGACCCTAATGACAGGGAACCGGATCTGAGAAGATGCGAAAGAATTGAATGGATTAGAGTAATGATTGATCATTATTATTATAATACAGGTTGTTGCAAGTACATAAAAGTTTGGCCGGAAGAATGGAAAAATTATGTTAGATGGCATTTACTACTCCCAGAAGTAAGGTTCTTAATTGTAATAGAAGAGAGAGAGACCTACAATTTATTAATTACTTCCTTTTATTTAGAAAGGGAGCATCAGTTAAGAAAAAAGCTGAAGAAATTTGAGAAATATGAAAAGCAAAAGACGCCTTTTTAAGACGTCTTCAGGAACTCCTTCTACTCGTGGCAGATGAGCTACATTTAAATTACTACAGAAGTAATCTGTTGTCAACAGACCGTACAACATTGTCCACTTATTTAATTCCAGGATGGGATTCATTTAAAGTATTCCCATTCTGTTTTGGTTTAAAACCTTAAATAATTTGTATTAAATGAAGCCCTCTTATCATATGTGCTTACCTAATTTCTATGTCAACAACATCCTCAAATTTAATGAGATTGGTGTCTCTTTTTGAATCCACAACATGGAAAGTTTTCTTCAGCTGATTTATGTAATGGATATGGCCCTCTATTTGAAAGATCTCTCCGGTTTCCGATCCGTTAAGCATTGGCAGCGGCTTAAATACCGAAAACTGAACTGGATTATTAAACTCCATTGCTTCACTTATGATCATTTCCATATCTTCGATCTGAGACATGTCAAGAACCGGCCTTTTCACTTTGTTTTGGCTGCTTTCTAATTCGCGGATCAGGTTGACATGCTCCGGAAGCATCATAGCTGTCCATTTGATTGATCCCCGATCTTTTAAGTTGTCATCTTCCATGGTGTTCATCTCCTTGAGATGATTATAAAGGAACGTTTGTTCTGTGTTCAACAAGAAAAATAATCCTTTAAAAACCCTTCTTTAAGAGAAGGGTTTATTTCGGTTCGATTTTTATTATTACTGCTGTATCTGGAAGTTTGGCCAGATGGACAGAGTAATCCCCATCTTCTATATCCAACATATCTTGATCGCTTTTTAAAAGGTCATTTAGATGTCCAATATCAATTCCTAAAATTTGAAAAACTACGAGTGTATTAAAGAGGCCCATATCGGATGCCATATTATCTGAGCCAAAAGTGGATAAATTTAAACCGTTGAAATTTTGATCGTTATCATACCATGCATTCAAAGTAAAACTGCTACCGGATTCATCACTTTCACTTATTAGCTCTCTTGTATAGATATTTTTATATTCGTCATATTCAAAATCCCCAATATCATCAAAAATAATTCGATTGAGCATAGGAGAGTTCATTTCTTCATCGTTTTCAATTTCCTCAGCTTTTTCATTGTATGCCTGTGCAAACTCTTCAAGGCTGAAATTAAATGCTTTTTGGCTACTCTCAATGTTATTTGTTTGGATGTTATTGTCTTCACTCTCAGCGTTTCTTGTCTCTTTTTCTTCAGAAGACGTATTTTCACTGCTGCACGCGGATAAAGTGAAGGATAAAAGAAAAATGGATAATAAAAAAATAAAGTTCTTCATAAAAAAAATCCCCCTCTTGTTTTAAAACGAACATTTACATTTTAAAACAAGTGAGGGGAGGTTTCCAGCATGTGGGCATCGGTATTCTTGGGCAAAGCATTTATGCTACACTTTCTATAGAACATTTTAAGAAGATGAAAAAAAACTGAAACGATCTCCCGATTAACACCGTCTAACATTAGGGTTATCAAATTTTTGCTGTTTATGTCTACTTTACATGTGTATAGTTGATATAAACCCTAATAAAAAGAGACATTAAGAATGTGGGGATTTTGATCTTTTTTCGTGAATTCAATCTTTTCAATAAAGGATTGAACAAATTCCCTTTTTTCTTCAGTATTCAGATAAGCCCAGTTAATTTTAAATTCATTTACCAATTTTTTAGCCTTTTTGATATCGATAGGTAAAGGGGTTGCTCGTTGAATTTCAGAGAGTCTTTTTGTGAAATTTTCATGGGCCTTTCTAGTTTCGGACATCCTTGCAGTAAATTCTTCATCCGTCATCAAGTCTGACGCCCAAGCCTTTTGGAATTTTTCTCTCTGCCTTTCAATTTTAACTATAGCGTTTTGAATTTCTGTTGTTTCATTTTTTTCTTCTTTAACTACTGGCTCCAGATCAAACTTCACATTTTTCATAAAAAGAAGTAGTGCTTTCTCAAGTTTTTTCTCACTTACTGAAATGCTTGGTCTTTCATTTAAAGCGCATGATTGACAGCGATAATGGAGCGACTCTACATTTTTCTGATCTTTTTTACGGAAATAGACACTTCGCTCACATCCAAGCCGGTTTCCGCATTGAGGGCATACTAATTTCATTTGAAAAATATGAGCAGACTCTATCTGTCTTTTTCTAAAATTTTGCCGAGAATATAATATATTTTGAAGTTCCTCAAATTCTTCTTTTGTCAAATACCCTTCATGGCTTGTTTCATTAAGCTCATCTTTCCAACGTAAAGCACCATATAAAGCGGGGTTGTGTAAAATAGATAATATTGTTGCGATGTGCCACTTGTAACCTCTTATAGGCAAATATGATTGATCAAGATATTTAGCTATTTGTCTTATGGACCATCCTTTTTTAACTTTGTCAATCATATCCATTAGGATATAGCCTTGTTTTTTGTCCTTTACTAATGTTTCATCCTGTTTTTTAAATCCAAAAGGAGCTGGGGCGCTATACTGTCCTTGTCTAGCTTTTTCCACTTGACCCATCGTAACCCTCTCGCCCAGGTTTTCACGTTCCCATTGGGCCATTGCAGCAACAAGTGTTATAAACAAACGACCGGTCGCCGAGCCAGTGTCATAAACTTCTGTAGCTGATCTAAAGATACAATTATTCTTATCAAAAAGATCAAGGAGTTTATAAAGGTCTTTTACAGAGCGAGTCAATCTATCAAGGCGATAAACAAGAACAACATTAATTAAACCTTGTTGGATATGATCTAACATTAATTTCAAGTAAGGCCGATTCGTGTCTTTGGCTGATTTCCCCTCGTCTACATAAAACTTATAGTCTTGCCAATCTTGTGATATGCAGTATGCCTTCAGTTTTTCTCGTTGAGCTGAAATAGAAAATCCTTCTCTTGCTTGTTCTTCTGTGCTTACCCTAATATAGATTCCTACAGTCATAAAAACCACCTCTCCAGAAACATACGTTCGGTTTCGAGCTTAAAAAATTTTTCTTTTCATGATCACATTTTCAACACCCCCTTTATTGGACAGTTTTTTCAAACTGCATAGCTCGGGAGGCACTCCATGAATACGAGCTATATCGTATATAGAGTAATTCATGTTCCGATATTCATGGAGTGAATTGTCTGGTATAAGTAATTCGACTGCGAAGATATTTGCCTCTGCTTCAATTTTATTAGTCGAAAAAAGCGTTTTTTCACGCATAAAGGGTGTATTTGCTTTAGGATGTAATACCCCATGGCCTACCTCGTGCGCGCAAACAAAATTCATTTGAATTTCGTTCATATTTGAGTTAAGAAAAATGTATTTGTTTCTACGATCATAAAAATAAAAACCCATTATCTCTTTATGTAAATTTCGATGAATAACCTGTATTTTTAGCATCTCTGCAAGTTCGTAAGGGTTATTTGAGCCATACTTACATACAAGTTCATTTACTTTTCTTTTAATCCACACAGTGATTGCCCCCCTAAAAAGGTTTCTATGTTTAGTCATCGTCACTATTTCTATGTTTTTTAGGGATGTATTTTTTGTTAATTCGTTGGGTTTGTCGGACGGCATATTCCATAGCCTCTAAAAGGGATTCAATAGCTTCATCGGACATCGGCTCGCCTGAAAAACTTAGTCCCTCTGCATTTTTTAAATCTTTCTTTATTTGCTCCATCCGTTTTGCAATGTCTTTCTCATCTTTCTCCGATGTTCGATATTCTTCTGGAGATTCAGAAACAAGGCGTTGATTATCTTCTAAAAGATTTGATACAGGGATGTTTAAAGCCTTAGCAATTGAGCTTAGGGTTTCAACACTTGGGTTATATCTATCACGTTCAACGTCTGCAACATATGACCTTGACATGTTTGCTTTTTCAGCTAATTGGGCTTGTGTATATCCTTTTTGTTTTCTCCAATACTTTAATCTTTGGCCTACTGACAAAGTAAAAGCCTCCTTCCTGTGTCGGTTATACCGACGTTTATATATAAATTATAGACTGGAAATGACGGGGATACAAGTTGTTTAATGACGGAAATACAAGTAATATGGAGTAAAATTGAGTGAAATGACGTTAATACAAGTATCTTTCTTGAAATTCCTTCAAAATGCTTAGTTTTAAAGGAATTTGGATTTTTACAAAATGACGTGAATACAATACAATCTAATTATCAACAAAGGAGGTGAGTAAATGTTTGATCGAAAACTTTTAGGGGCTTTGATTAAAAACCAAAGATGCAAGAAGAAATTAACACAGCTTGAATTGGCTGAACAAACGGGCTTATCAAGAAGTTATATTTCGGACATTGAAAATGGGAGATATATTCCCGGCGCTTCAACTCTTACATCATTAGCTATTTGTATTGATCTTGATTTAAATTTGTTGAAAATGACGGAAATACAAGACAAAAGAACAGCAGGGGTCGGTTAGATGAAACCTTTATCAGAATCAACAAAAAGAAGAATGGCTGAATTTTTTATGCGTACAAGCATTCCAAGAATCCTAGCCAAGGAGCAACAAGAAAAGGCAATGGAAAAAGAAACCTTAAAAACAAAAGGTGCTTGAAAGGAGGTGATAAGCATGACAGCTTTGAAAGCTCTTGAGCTTGCCTGTTTTTTCGCTCAATTCAAAAGCAAGCTACTTGCTAAAGGAAAAGTTAAGGCGGCTATGTTTGCTGATAAAAAAATCAAACAGTATTGCTTTCAGTATGTAACTCTACTTAGTCAGGGAGATAGCCAAACAATTAAAGAAATGGAGGATATTCAAGCATGAACCTAAATCATTTTCTAAAAGCTGATCGCGAAAAAGCGGAAAGGCTGTTCATTTCAACGCGAGATCTTATTTCGGAATTGCCTGCCGCGATCGAGGAACATGATTTTGAAGGATGTGTAGAAATTTCGGCGACAATCATTTCAAATTGCAAGGACCTTCAACGGATGGAACATCCAGAACAAGTCGTCCAGCTCCGTGAAATAGTGTCCAATCTCGCAAGCAGAGGGATTAATGTTTCAACTGTGAGGAGAGTGTATCAATGAATATCGAGCACCCAATGATCACTGAGATTAACCGTTACGGTTATCCTTTGGAATATTTGAAGGACGAAAATGATGCAGAAAGAGAGGGTGAAAATGGATCAAAAACAGATTGACTCAGTATTGCAACTTGTTGAAAGTGCATTAAAAAATGGTGGGCGAATTGGCATTGACTATCACTGTAAAAATGAAGAGGCAGCTCTTCAAAAAGTGCAGGATGCAACTGAAAAATTGAACACAAGAATTGATCAGCGTTTCTATGATAATTGCTTTTGGTACGTAACTGAAATTAGCAGTAAACTTCAAGTTGTTGCATTTTATCCGTCAGCTTATGAACAAAAAAGCCGCCTCGGCAAAGGCGACTAAAAACAAAACTCACAACATCATTTTAAATGGAGTCTATTACAAAATCAATAACAGGAGGGCCATATATATGAATCCTTTACAGGCATTCGAATTAAACGAAATTTCAAATAATAGCCTGCAGCAGGAGAGCCGTCCACAGTTTGAGATCACGGACATGAATAGTCTAAATTGGGCGTTTCGGAAAATAGCTGCTTTAAAGACACAGGAAAAAGAAATCAAGGCCCTGGCGGCAACGGAAAGGCAGCGCATCGATGAATGGGAAACCCAGGAGCTAAAACCTGTCGCGGACAATCTGGAGTTCTTTGAAAACCTAGTCAGCGTTTATCACTCAAAGCAGCTCGAGCAGGATCCGAAAGCAAAAACACTTTCCACACCTTACGGCAAGTCAAAAAGCCGCGCAATTAAAGAGCAACCTAAACCAGCCGATAAGGACCAGCTTCTCAAGCATGTCAAAGAAGCTGAACTCACTGAATTTATCAAAGAAGATGTCAAATGGGGCGACTTTAAAAAATCTCTGTCCATCAAAGAGGTGGACGGCAAAAAGGTTGTCGTTGATGAAAATGGACAAGCTGTTCCGGGGGTAGAAATAGAACCTGCCTCCACAAGCTTCAAAGTGGAGGTGTGATAGATGTTTCAAGTTACAAACGCACAGCGTGAAAAAGAAAAGGCAATTGTCGGCTTTATCGGGCCGAGTGGATCCGGAAAGACTGCCGGCGCCCTGCTAGTTGCTTACGGAATGATGCGGGAAGCATACCCGGAGGCAAGCGACGAGGAAATTTGGTCAAAGATAGGCGTCGTTGATACTGAACACCGCCGAGCCAAACTATATGCAAACTTGCAATTTGATGATGTAAGGATCGGAAGCTTTAAGCACATCGATTTTATCCCGCCTTACACAACAGAACGGTATCAAATGGCTCTTGAAGCAATTAAGGCTGCTGGTGCCGAAGTTGTCATTATTGACTCGCTTTCCCACAATTGGGCGGGGGAAGGCGGCATCGTTGAAAAACATGGGGAAATGCAGGGTAACTCATTTCAAAACTGGGGTAAACTTGCGCCCGAAACTACGAAATTAATAAAAACGTTAACGCAAAATGACGTCCACATTCTGGCGACGCTTCGGACCAAAACTGAGTACGTTGTTGAGCCGAACAGTGAGGGGAAAATGGCGCCGCGTAAGGTCGGGACCAAGCCTGTGCAAAAAGACGAAATGGAGTATGAATTCATGCTCAATTTCAATATTGGTATTGATCATTTGGCGGAAACTTCCAAAGATAATACCCGCATGTTTGAAGGCTCTTCTTTTAAACTCAATCCAGAAGTCGGCCGCAAGCTTTACCAATGGCTTGAGCTCGGTATTGACGTGAAAGCAGAGGAAGAAGCCGAACGGATTCGATTGATTGATGAAATTAAAACAATCGTCGCCGGCAACGAAACAGCCGCCCAGATGATTGAAGAATTTCAGATCAAAGCAAATAAAAAACTTGATCAATGGACTATTAAGTTGGCATCTGCCGCACTTGATAGATTACAAGCTTTAAAGACTAAGGAGGAAAAATAATGTTTACAGTAGACCACAGCAAAGGTGAAGCTTTTGAACCGATTAAACCAGGAGAATACGAAGCGACAGTTATCAACTTTGAAGCCAAAACGGCTGCATCCGGAAATGAGCGCCTTGTCGTAGATTATGAAATTCGTTCTGATGTTGAACAGCCATGCCAGGGCCAGAAAATTCTATACGACAATTTCACCGTTACGGAAAATGCAATGTGGAGATTTCACCAAGCATCAAAGGCCGCGGGTTTTCCAAACGGAATGCAATTTAAGGATCATATCGAATGGGCCAAGGCGTTTCTGAATAAACCGGTTCGCCTGCTTGTCGGGGAAAGAGAGCATAACGGCAAGAAATATCCGGAAGTAAAAGCGTTTAAGCCGTCAGAAGCGCCAGCACCGGAAACCGAACCAATTAATATCAGTGACGATGATGTACCGTTTTGATCATAAAAAACACATTTGAGGGAGTGTATAGCTCCCTCGTTTTTAAAGGGGAGTTATCACATGTACGAATTTAAGAATATACCGCAAGAGCTAAAAAACGCCCCTCAGTGGATTTTATGGCGTTCCGAAGAACGTGACGGTAAGAAAACAAAAGTGCCCTACCAGATTGATGGCAGCATGGCTCAATCCAGTAATAAAAGAACCTGGTCGACGTTCCCGACCGTTTTGAAATTTTATAACGATCGAGATTATGACGGGATCGGCTTCATGTTTTCAAAAGATGATCCGTTCATCGGCATAGACATAGATCATTGTGTGGAGGATGGTGTCTTGTCCCCGTTCGCTGAGAAAATTGTTCAGGCGATTGGCAGCTACACCGAATATTCACCCAGCGGCAAGGGCGTCCACATTATCACAAAAGGTAAGATCCCATTGCGGGGGCCGGGCACAGGTAGGAAAAATCCTGAACTTGGGCTGGAAGTATACCGCCACGGCCGTTATTTCACCTTTACCGGCAATAGTCTCGGGATCGGGCCCGTCGAAGAACGAACGGACGAGCTCAAAGAGCTGTTCGAAAAATACTTGAAGGACAAAAAAGAAGAACAGCAACCATCCAGCCCGCCCGCTGCTGCATCCCGTGATATGAGCAATCTCTCCAATAAGGAGATATGGGAAAGGATGTTCAACAGCAAGAACGGGAAGAGCATTCAGGATTTGTTTAACGGTCATCTGATAAATGATGATCACTCGGCCACAGATATGGCTTTATGTAATCACCTGGCATTCTGGACGGATAAGGATCCCGCAAAAATGGATTCAATGTTTCGTGAATCGGGTTTGTACCGGGAGAAATGGGATCGGCAGCATTCATCCGACGGCGCTACATATGGAGAAATGACCATTGCTGCGGCCGTTTATTCTACCCATACAACAATTTCTGATTTGATGGAAGAGCAGCAAGAACAGCCGTATGAAGTGTACATTTCCCATCCGGAAAATTCAAAGGTTGAGGATACCGAAGAGATCATTGACACCCCGCCGGTGTTTCATTTGACGGAGCTCGGCAACGCGGAACGAATTGTCTACTACCACGGGAAAAATATTCGATACTGTAACGAGCTCGACTGGCTGATCTGGAACGGCAAGCGATGGGAAGAAGACAGCAAACGAAAAATTGAAGCCATCACCGCGAAAACATTACGGGCATTATACGGCGAGGCCAAGGCCACAGAAGACAAATTCCGAAAAAAGCAGCTGAACGATTGGGCGAAAAAATGCGAGCGCCGCAACATACGGATGAACACAATTTTAGATGTCCGGCCAATGGTTTCAGTGAGGAAGCAGGAACTGGATTCCCACAAATATCTTTTTAATTGCGATAACGGTGTGATCGATCTAAAAACAGGAGAACTTCTGCCGCATGATCGGGATCTGCTTTTCACGAAAATATCTCCTATCGCTTATCAAACTGATGCCGACTGCCCGAACTGGAAAACTTTCTTGGAAAGTATTTTTATAGATGACCAGGGCACGCCAAACTATGAAATTATTGATTTCATGCAAAAGGCAATTGGCTATTCACTGACCGGGGATACCACGGAACAAGTCATGTTCTTTCTATTTGGGAACGGTCGTAATGGTAAATCAACTTTTATCAATACCGTTCAGCACTTGTTTGGGGACTATGGCCGTCAGACCAACAGCGACACCTTCATAAAGAAGAAAAATGACAGCGCCATAAACAATGATATTGCCCGGCTGGACGGCGCCCGGTTTGTGTCGGCCGTCGAGAGTGAAGAGGGGCAGCAGCTGTCTGAATCGTTGGTGAAGCAGATCACCGGCGGCGAAAAGATGTCTGCTCGTTTCCTGCGACAGGAATATTTTGAGTTTACACCGGAATTTAAAGTCTTCTTTACCACAAACCATAAACCGATCGTTAAAGGCAGCGATGAGGGTATTTGGCGCCGGATCCGGTTGATTCCGTTTACTGTCACGATCCCAAAAGAAAAAGTAGACAAGAAACTGCCGCAGAAACTGGCTGCGGAAATGCCTGGGATCCTTCGCTGGGCTGTTGAGGGCTGTTTGAAGTGGCAGAAGGAAGGCCTGGGAGAACCGGAAGCAATCAAGAAGGCAACAGAAGGCTATCGGGAGGATATGGACATTCTCGGTCCGTTCATGCAGGAAAGATGTGTTCAACATCCATCTGCAAAAATCGAGGCAAAGGAACTGTATAAGGATTATAAAAACTGGTGCTTTGAAAACGATGAAATAGAATTAAAAAACCGTGCATTCTATCGGCAAATTGAAATTAGAGGATTCAAAAAAGAAAATGGGGCAAAAAATAAAGTTTTTTTCTATGGTATTGGATTAAATAAATTTCAAGGTTATTTAAATTTCGATTCAGGGGTTAACGAAAATCAAAAAAGGGTTAATGAAGCAAAGTCAAAAAATGATGAAAAAAAGGGAACACAGATTAATAGAAAAAGACTATAAACCCTTTTATATCAAGGTTTTCTAAAGTTAATACTTTGTCAAACTTTTTTAAGGGTTAATGAGGGTTAATTATTCTGTCTGTTCCATCTACTGAAAAAATAAATAAAAATAAATATATATATATTACTTATAGAGCTTTATTGTCCAGACCGTTAACCTCATTAACCCATTTTGCTCTATCCCTTGGGGCTGTAAGGATGAAGGTGATTTTCGTTATTAACCCTTTTATTAACCCGTAATAAAAAGAGGTGAGAAATTTGAATAATGAAGTCGTGAGATCAAAGTTAACAGAAATAAAAAAACTAAAGAAGATCATAGCAGAATATGAGAATAAGAGTAGAAAACGCAATACACAAGATATAAGAAGTGTTCAAGTTTTCATTAACTCTAATTATGAAAAATCATTCTATAATGACACTGAAAAATTTGTTGATTTATATAACGAATATAAAGAATGGTGTAAGGAAAATGAGGATATGTACAGATTCAGTGTTATCAGCTTTGAATATTATCTTCATGATTTAGGCTTTGACATACGAAAAGTTAGTCGTTCCAGCAATAAATTCGTTTTTGGAATTCGAAAAAAAGGTGATTCAATTGCACCCAAAACAAATTTGTGATGACCTTGCCTTTTTGGGTTCACCTTTAGTCCTGGACGGGGATGACCTTTATATTGAGAATCCGGAGAATGTATATCCGGAGCTCGAGGAATTTGTCCAGTCATATAAAAAATGGCTTATCCAGTATTTAAAAGGTGGATACTCTGTGCAGGATCATAAAGTCAAACAGACCATTGATAAAATCATCAATTACTTTATGGGCATAGATCAAGAAATGAATCCAAAAATAGACGACTGGTTCAATCATGATTGGGATGCGGCAATCAAAGTTGCGAGATTGCTAGTTCTATTTTGGGAGAACGGCTGGAGAGATCTGAACAGCTCCGTTTCGAATTTTGAGGATGAAGAAACGGACAAACTCTCTTTAGAAATCTATGAAAGTGCCATGTCGTACTTTAAGGGGAAGAAAGCATGACGATTATTCACTATAACTATTCGGATACAGAATTAAAAAATATTCTCGACAGCATGATCATTATTGTGGATACGAGGGAGCAGAAGAACCAGCATGTTCTTGACTATCTCCGCAAAAAGAACGTATCCATCAAATTCAAAGGGATGAAGACGGGCGACTATTCCGCCATGATCCCGAGAAACGAGGAATACGGGATTAGCCGGGACATGTATTTGAACGCTGCTATCGAACGGAAAAATGGAGTTGATGAGCTGGTTCAATCCATTAAGGACCGTTCCCGGTTTGAAAATGAATTGATTCGTGCATCCAAACACCCCTTCACTCTTCTTGTGGAGGATCTGGAAGGCTATCAAAAAATACTGAACGGAAAATATCGCTCACAATATAAGCCGCAGTCTTTGCTTGGCAGCTTAAAAACGTTTGAAGTCCGTTACAATTTCTCAACCGTTTTTATTAACCCGAGCGCGACCGGAAACTATATCTATCACCATTTTCATTATATGGCCCGGGAGCTGTTAAAGGGGGGCTTGCTGTGAATGAATTAATGAAGGCCCTTTATTGTGAAAGGAAAAAGGACGAGCTTAAAGCGCGGCTGCTTAAAATGGGATTTTTTAAAACGCCTGACGGTCGGCAGCTGTACGAGCTTTCATTGACTGAATTAGACGAAATATTCAAAAAGAAATTGATTGAAAGGGGAAAATGACCATGGCATTTGTAGGTTTTGAAGAATCACAAGAGGTGCGGCAGCTGGCCGAAAGTTTAATTGATAAATATCACCCACATTTAAAAGATGCAAAGAAACACATTGGTTTTTACATCCGGGAAGGTAACAGCAAATGGGCCGGGAAGGCGAAAAAATGCACGGCCTTTGAGCGCCATATGACTGATTACATGCTTTTTGTATTCATCAATAAAGAAGCCTGGAAGACGATGAACCAAGAGCAGCGCGCCGCCCTGGTCGATCATGAGCTTTGTCATTTTACCCGCGCGGAATGGGAGGAACCAGATCCGAATGACTCAAGCAAATGGGTTACTATGTACGGACCCGCAGAAGATCCTGACAGTTGGGGAATCCGCGAGCATGACGTTGAAGAGTTTTCGGAAATCATTGAGCGTCATGGTCTTTGGGAAAAAGGGATTGAATCATTTGCTGCTGCCGTCCGAGAGGCTGACTATCAAATGAATATTGATGATGTGAACAGAGAACAGCGGCTTCAGAGGGTGAAATGATGAGAGGCGGCGGAATAAATAAATGAAAAGTATTGAATTATTCGCTGGTATAGGGGGGATTGCGCTTGCTGCAGAATGGGCTGGTGTTGAAACAGTTGCCTTTTGTGAGCGAGAACCATTTTGTCAGAAGGTACTACAAAAAAACTTTCCTGGTGTCCCCATCTTTGACGATGTATGTACTTTGAATAGACAGCTTTTAGAAGAAAAAGGAGTGATCGAACCAGGTGGAACAGTTGACATTATTTCCGGAGGATTCCCTTGCCAGCCTTACAGTATTGCCGGGAAGCGAAAAGGCAAGGAAGATGACCGCGACCTCTGGCCGGAAATGTTTAGGATCATCAAGGAACTTAGACCCACTTGGATCGTTGGTGAAAACGTTGCTAACTTCGCAAACATGGAACTCGACCGCACGTTATTTGACCTGGAAAGTGCAGGTTACAAAGGCCAATCGTTTATTATACCGGCTTGTGCCGTCGACGCCAAACATCGAAGAGATAGAACATTCGTTGTGGCCTACTCCGACAGTGCACGGGAACTACAACAAAAAAGGAGCGAGCAAAAATTCAGGGATAGGATTAGCAACAGCTGTGAAGCTATTCCCTACACCAACAGCACGGGATTGGAAGGGGAGAACCGGTCCGAATTGGAATCATCAGACGTTACCCGATGCAGTCCTCTGGCCGACTCCGAGAACAAAAGGGATGTGTGGCGGAACCGGCTCGTTTCAAACGATGATCGATCTGCAGGAAAAAGGGGTTATCACCGAAGAGGAGCGAAAACAGATGACGGCGGGCAACGGTGGGCAGCTGAACCCGACGTGGGTCGAGTGGCTAATGGGATTCCCAATCGGGTGGACAGAATTAAAGGATTAGGAAATGCTGTGGTGCCTCAGCAGATTTTCCCGATCTTCAAAGCAATCATGGAACAGGAGGCAGCAAGATGGCAAGATCACCTTTAATCTGGTTCGGCGGCAAGGCCAAATATACCGAACACATCATAAACAAAATGCCAGCCCATAAGGTTTATGTCGAGCCTTTTGGCGGCGCGGCCCATGTTATAGCAAAAAAGCCGAAAATATCGCATGAAGTGTACAACGATATTGACGGAAATGTGGTCAATTTCCTAATGCAAGTCAGAAAGGATCCCAAGGAGATGCAAAAGGCTTGTGAGTCCATTCCGTACAGCCGGGCACTTTACGAGAAATGGAAAGCTGAGGACTATCCAGCAAACGACTTTGACCGGGCTGTCCGGTGGTTTTATATGAACCGGTCCGGAATCAGCAAGGGAAACGCGGAGAATGTTCCGCAGACCGGATGGCGGCACAGTACGAAAAGCGGGCAGAACCCGGCGGGCGGTTACATAAGTGCCTGTACAACATTCCAATCATTTGCCAATCGTATGAAAGGTGTCATGATTGAATGTCAGGATTTCCGCACAATTATTGAAAAATACGATAGCTCGGAAACTCTCTTTTACGTTGATCCTCCGTATGTTGGCCGAGAACAGTTTTATGCCGGCGGATTTACGGAGCAGGATCACCGGGATCTGGCTCGGTTGCTGATTAAGGCGAAAGGAAAAGTGGTTCTCTCCTATTATGATAATCCTTTGATACTCGATCTCTATCCGAATTGGGAGAGAGAAACATTTTCAGCATACAAGCAGGTTGTCGGTAGATCCGTAAAAGGAAACTGGACCGAAGAAATGTTGCTGTTCAATTATAAAATTACTCAGCTCAGTTTATTTGATTAGGAGGCGTGGTGGGCGCCAATAAGGAGGAGTTATGATTTATCTAATTATAGGAATCGTCGTTCTTGCCGCTCCGTTCATCTGGATGGAGATTGCAGAAAGACGGATTCAGGAATGGGAAAAAGAAAAATGAACGAATGGAGGGAAAGGATGTCAAAGGAACAATTATCTTTTCTCGATGATGTGGATGAAAAAGCCGTTCGAAAAATAGTCATCAAAGAACTGAAAAATTACCGCGCGCTCAAAGTCCAATTAGAGAATAAAAAAGAATGTTCATCTGCCGGCGTTAACATTTTCCCTTCCCTCCGGGATTCCTATACAGTGAACGAGCTCAAGGTCAAGCAGATGGAACGGGCTTTACAAAACAGCTTGGACGATGAGGAACGTTTAATTATCGAAAAGAAATACCTGACGGCTGCCAGGGTGAAAGACATCAATATTTATATGGAACTCGGCATGAAAAAGGATACCTATTATGAAATAAAGCAGCGGGCAATCTGCCGTATTGCAACAGCACTCGGAATTATCTGAGTGCTTTTTTCATCGAGAAAAACCCGACAAAATCCCGACATTTTTCCGATAATCGGGGGGATAAAGAGGGGGAATTTTTATGCGTAATTTGTCGATAAGATTTACTTATCAAGGAATAACGGGATACGCACCATTCCCTTATCAAGGTGAATTCGGATACTCAAATTAAGGCGATGAAGAATGAAGCCAAACGGGAGGAGCATTCTGAGCCGGATCGCGCTAGTCTTGCGGCTTTGGTATCGGGAGATTATATGAAGTATGTTTTTTGGACATGCTGCCTTACAATGCTTGGCTTCCTCCCGAAGTATGTGTAAGGCGCAAATTTGAATAAGCGTTTAGCGTAAGGAGGAATTGTACAACTAAGATAAGAGGACAGTCCAAGACTGGACTATCGAGTATTATGGTATTAAGCGAGTAGACAAGTTTATTTTTTTAAATTTATTGCATAAAATAAAATACATCGAGAATTACCCCTTTTTTCAAGAGGTATCCTGAAGGATGCTTCTTGTTTTTTTGAATGAATTCGAATAGACAAGCTGCAAATATGGATCGAAATCATAATAATAAATATATTTACTTCTCTCCTTTCAGTTTAAGTATCCTTAAAAAATTTTTGAGGATACTTTTTTTGATTTAGGCTGTGGATAGTACTCGATCGGACAAATATGGGTGATTGTAATGGTACATGTATACACTGTTTATCATAGTTTAATAATGAATATGATAAATGAATGAAAGGGGAGCTTAGTCATGTTTCATTGCAAACCAAATATGATGCCGCCAATTGTACACCCGACTAATTGTTGTCAAACTCATACTTTTTCTAAAACAATTGTGCCGCATATTCATCCGCAGCATGTAACAAATGTGCATCATAAGCATTTCCAGCATGTGCATCAATATCCACACACTTATTCTAGTTACGATCCTGTTACACACTCTCATACTCATTGTGGTAAACCATGTTGTAACTAGTGGGATTAAACAATGTCTGTATGGTTTACAGTGCATCATCATATATAGCACCCAAATGAAGGGTGCTTTTTTATGTTCTCTGTAAACCGGGTCCAGTGAATCTTAGATAAAACGATTGACGGCAAAGGGAGCCTCTGAGTGTGACCTGGATTAGAAGAATATCAAAGAGTATTCGTTCGACAAATTTTGCATTTTATTAAAGATAACAGTTCATTCCCGATAAAATCAGGGGGTGAGTAGAAAGTTGAGTAAAAAGAAAAAACAGAAAAGCAATACTGGCAAGAAGATAAATAAAGAGAAATTAAAAGAATTAGAGGAAGTGATCTATACAAAATCAGAAAAAGAATTACTTGCCTACTTTCTTGAAGAATTTCGATTTGGAAAGGATATGAATTACTACAAGGAACGGCAATCTCTTATTTATAAGTTGGACATCGAATGTTTGGAGTATGCTATTTCAAGATTTTCTCATATAGAGAATATCAAAGACCATTCAAAATATGTTCCTGCATTTATCCCTTTATTGGCAGTGTACCTCACAATGTTCTTTAAATCTAATGAGCACAAGTGGATGGGTTTAGTTTTTGCTGGAGTCACCATTATTTGTATCCTTTACATAGTTGCCGTTGATAGAAGAAATAGGAACATAGCTGTTTCAGTTTTAAAAACATTTGAGTTAATCAAGGCAAGAAAAGAGAAAGATATGTCCGAAAAATAATCGTTCGACAAATTTCGCATATGGTTTCATTAGCCTATCTTTTCGCCTATAATTTGGTAGTAGGGAGGTGGGAAATTGAGTGCAAATGTAGAATATGAAATTAGTCCTCGACACGACGCCTATGAAGGTATTTATTTAAAAAAAGATGAGCAAATCTTGTTTGAACTGCGTGTAACATACTCTGCAATAGCAGCGGATGGATCATCAAAATTAGGTGGAAATGATGCTTTAAGAGATCCTTTGAAAACAAAGGACATTCATGAATGGCTGTTTGAAATAGGCAAACAACATTTAGATAAAGTCAAAAAGTTTGAAATAGTAACTATCACTTCTTATGATGTGGAGAATCGGAAGTTAAATAAAGATTGGGAGTTACTTAGAAGAGAACCTATTCCAAAACAATTTGAATCTTAAACTATTAGCGCTTTCCCAAACGGGAGGGCGTTTTTTATTTGGAGGGATAATATGCAAGGACCATTGAAACCTTGTAATGAACCAGGCTGTCCGACTCTCACCCGGGAAGGTTTCTGTGAACAGCACAAGAGAGAAAAGCCAGTCTATGATCAATACCGTGAGTCAGCTGCCCGCCGGGGGTATGACAGCAAATGGCGGAAGGCAAGACAGGGGTACCTGTCGAAGCATCCTTTCTGTCTTTCCTGCATGAAGGAAGGCAGACGGGTTCCCGCGACAGTTGTTGACCATATCACACCGCATAAAGGGGATAAAAAACTATTTTGGGATTCTTCCAACTGGCAGCCGCTGTGTGCGCCCTGCCACAGTAGGAAGACCGCGAAGGAGGATGGAGGCTTTGGCAACAGAACATCAAACCTGCGTATGTGATCACTGTGGAACCAAGTTCCATATAAAAGGATGTTCGAAAGTTAGGAAGTATGACAACGGGGTGCGGCAGCATTACATCAAGTGCCCACGGTGTCAGACTGAATACACGTCCTGCTACACAAACGAGACGATCAGGCGCATGCAACAGAAGGTAAAGAAGCTGACTGTACTACGTCTTAAAGCACAAGCTCAAAAGGGAATTGACGTATACAAACAAAAATATACGCAAGCTCGAGAGGAATTAGAAACGGCCATGCTGCAGCTGCGGGAGGAAATGGAGACCCCCCGCCCTTAAATCTCTGGAAAGGATTCGCCGGAGACCGCGCTCCCCTCCACATTTTGAAAAATTCCCTAAATGAAATTTCGGAAGGAGGTGAGGGAATGGCAAGACCAAGGCAACCAGTTGACTTATTGCTTGTGAAAGGTAAGAAAAACCTGACAAAACAGGAGATTGAGGAACGAAGAAAGCAGGAGATTAAGGCGCCAAGTGACAAAGTAAAGGCGCCTTCTTATTTACCGAAAGACTTAAAAAGAGAGTTCAAAAAAATAGCGGATGAGCTGAAAAACATTGGAATTATGACGAATTTAGATGTTGATGCGCTCGCCCGTTTTTTATATTCACGGAAACTTTACCTTCAGGTGACGGACCAGCTGCTTGAGCAAGGGCCAATGAAAACAATAATCGTCAAAGATAAGGACGCACAGGGAAATGTCGTGGGGGAAAAAGAAAAAACGGTAGTTAATGAAGCGTATTCGGACTTGCTTATCAATCAAGATAAACTATTCAAACAATGTCGGCAGGCTTCCAGTGATTTGGGCTTAACCATTTCCTCGCGCTGCAAGCTCGTTATTCCTAAAAAGGATGACGACAAGCCGAAATCAAAAGAGGAAGAGCGGTTTGGGGGCCGGATGTAATGCAAGAGGTCACCACTGAATTTTTGATTGAGCGTGTATGGGCCTATTGCGAAAAAATACTTTCCGGTGAGATAAAGGCTTGTCAAAAGCATAAATGGGCTGTGCAGCGATTTTTTAAAGATGTTGAGGCGTTAGCGGACCTGGATTGCCCCTTTTACTATGACGCTGAAGCAGTGCTAGATTTTTACGAATGGGCGCGGCAGTTCAGGCATGTTGAGGGGATACTTGCGGGTGAGCCGATTGAGCTGACGGACTTTCAGCTCTTTATTGCGGCCAATGTATACGGCTTTTTCAAAAAGGAAAACGGTGCCCGCCGGTTCCGAAAAGTTTATATCCAGCTGGCTCGTAAGAATGCGAAATCGCAATTTCTCGCGCTCATGGCGTCTTATGAAGTGTTCCCGACCACCGAAAAACATCGGGTGTTTATTGCTGGATGGTCCCGGGAGCAGTCAGACGAAGTTTACCAGGCGATTCTTGAACAGCTGCAGCATGCTCCGATCCTTGAAGGAAAATATACATCTGCAAACGGCCGGGTAAAAAAGTATAAAACGAACTCAATTATCCAGCCCCTTTCCCGTGAAGCCCGAAAGCTCGGAGACGGTAAAAACCCGTCATTGGGAATTGTGGATGAATACCATGCACATGAAACCAGCGAGATTTATGATGTGCTTGACAGTGGTATGGTCGCCCGGCGCAGCCCATTAATGGCAATCATCACGACAGCCGGGTTCAACATGGAGCGGCCATGTTTTAAGGAATACCAATATACAAGCAAAATTCTCGATCCTGATGCCGACACAGAAAACGATGACTATTTTGTCATGATCTGCGAACTCGATCCTGATGACGACATAAAAGACGAATCAAACTGGATTAAAGCCAACCCTATAGTTGCAACGTATCCGGAAGGTATGGAGTCACTACGCTCTGCCTTAAAGGTTGCGCTCGAAGTTCCAGAAAAAATGCGCAGCTTCCTTACCAAGAATATGAACCGATGGGTTGATCAAAAGGATAACGGCTATATGAAAATGTCAAAATGGCGCGCGTGCAACGGTGAAATTCCTGATCTGGAAAACATGGCCGTATATCTTGGACTGGATTTGTCCATGACTACCGACTTAACATCAGTCGGCTGGATTGGTGTTCTTGATGGAATCTATTATGTCGGACAACATTCCTTCATGCCTGAAGGGCGCGCAAAAGAAAAAATGGCAACGGATAAAGTGCCGTATGATCTGTGGAAAGAGATGGGCTACATCACTTATACGCCTGGAGATGCCGTTGATTATCAAATAGTTGAAAAATGGATCATTGAATTTATTTACAAGCATCGGTTCCGGCCACAGGAAACCGCATATGACAAATGGAATGCCTTGCATTTGGCCCAACGGCTTGAATCTAAAGGCCATACCATGGTGGAGATTCCGCAAAGAATCAATCATCTATCTTTGCCGACAAAAGACTTTCGTCAAAAAGTGTATGACGGCAAAGTTGTTCACGGGGATGACCCGGTTTTAAATTGGGCGATCAATAACGCGATCATGAAAATTGATCCTCAGGAGAATATCATGCTGGATAAAGCAAAATCTCCGCAAAGAATCGACCCGGCTGCAGCTGTCATTAACGCATACGCCAGGGCGATGTATCACGAAACAAACCAAAAAGTAGACTTGAATGCACATTTCATGTCTGATAATTTCAGCTTTTAGGATGTGAGAGAATGAAAAAATTGCTGGCCTTTCTGCTTTTAATTTTAAATGATCTGCTGTTTGTGGCGGGGACCGCCTTTATCCTTGCAGCTGCATATAGATTTAATACAAACATCGGTCTGATCCTGACGGGTGTATTTTTTATGTTTTATGCCTATCTCCTGACCAAGAAAGGGAGGTGAAATAATTGCTAATTGATCGGGTGTTTGAGAAACGATCCGACTCCAAGGATATCAACGGCTTCAACGATTTGTTTTTAAATTTATTCGGCGCCAGGCAGACAGCGAGCGGCGAGAAAGTGAATGAAAGAAATTCGCTTGTGCAGCCGGATGTTTTTGCCTGTGTGAATGTATTATCTGATGACATCGCCAAGCTCCCTATTCATACCTATCAAAAATTAGAAAGCGGGATCGAGCGAAAGCCGAGTCATCCGGCTGCTTATGTTGTCTATGCTCGGCCAAACCCTTACATGACCGCGTTCACTTGGAAAAAACTCATGATGACTCATGTTTTGACTTGGGGGAATGGCTACTCATACATTGAGTTTGGATCCAACGGCTATCCAAAAGGCTTGTATCCATTACGGCCGGACGCTACAAATGCTTATGTTCATCCAAAAACGGGCATGCTGTGGTATCAAACTGTTCTCAATGGGCAGACGGTGGAGCTTTATGAGCATGAGATATTACATTTCAAAGGGCTTTCCACTGACGGCATACACGGAAAATCACCCATCGGCGTCGTCCGCGAACACATCGGAGCCCAGGCCGCCGCAACTAAGTATAATGCAAAGTTGTATAAAAACGAGGCAACGCCGCGCGGGATCTTAAAGGTTCCTGCTTTTTTAGATGAGAAGCCGAAAGAAAATGTACGTAAAGAATGGAAACGAGTCAATCAAGGTGAAAATATTGCGATCATCGACAATGGTCTTGAATATCAACCAATCGCTATGCCGCTGCAAGAGGCACAATTTGTGGAAACGATGAAATTCAATAAGGCCCAAATATCGATGATTTACAAAGTACCTTTGCACAAGCTTAATGAGCTGGATAAGGCTACATTCTCAAATATCGAACACCAATCCATTGAATATGTGAGAAACACTCTCCAGCCGTGGATTATTAATTTCGAACAAGAGCTTAACGTTAAGCTCTTTATGGACCATGAAACGGAATCCGGCCACTATGTGAAATTCAACATTGATAGTGAGCTGCGCGGAGACAGCAAGACACAGGCCGAATATTTGAAAATACTCCATGAAATCGGCGCCTTAAATAAAAACGAAATCAGGGCATTAATTGAGCGGAATCCGATTGAATACGGAGAAAAATACATGTCCAGCTTAAACTATGTTTTTCTGGACTTTATGGAGGAATACCAGCGGCTTAAAGCTGGCGGTGCCCTGAAGGGAGGTGACAAAAAGGATGAAGGATAAAGAGATTCGGCAGTTAACCACACCTATAGAAATTCGTTCTGAGGGTGAGGATAAAAGCGAATTTGTGGAAGGATACGCCCTGAAATTTGAAAAATGGTCTGAGCGGCTTGGGGGGTGGTTTAAGGAAATTATTAGTCGGAATGCCCTGAATTCGACCGATCTAACAAATGTCATCGCGCTGTTTAATCATCGGCAAGATTTCCCGTTAGCTCGAAATACCGTCTCAGGGGACACAGGGCGGCTCGAATTAGAAGCGGACAACATAGGTCTCAAATTCCGTTTTAAGCCGTCAGATACGTCATACGCGCGTGATTTGATGGCGAATATAAGAAGCGGTGTCATAAATCAGTGTTCTTTTGCTTTTTCCTTAAATCACAATGAGGCGGATGCTGATGAATGGCGTTTTAATGATGAGGAAGACATTTATGAGAGACGGATCAATAAAATCCATCGCATTTATGATATTTCACTTGTCACCACCCCGGCTTATAACGACACGGAGGCAGTCGTCGGATCCCGGAGTTTGGAGAAAGTGGAGCAGCTCAAAGAAGCCCGGAAATTGCCGGATGACAATTTGAAAATGGAATTAGAACTATTAGACCTTATTCTCCCTGAATAGAGGTCTTTTTTGTGTCTAAAAACAAGGAGGAAACGATTTATGCCAATGCAAATGAGCAAAAAAGAAATTGAATTGAGACAACAATTTACGGAAAAGAAAAAAGAAGCTGATCAAAAGCTGCAGGAGGGAAATGCCGAAGGGGCTCGTACGCTTCTTGACGAGGCCAAGACCTTAAAAAATCAAATTGAATTATTGGCGGAAGGCCGTTCTCTTGCTGTTCCGGAATTACCGGAAGATAATTTTGGTTCAAAATTGGGGAGCGATTTGCAAAATCGATCAAACGGAAATGAAGACAAGGAAGAAAGACAAAAAGAATTTACTTCTGTCTTTGTTAAATCAATTCGTGGTAAGCGTCTGACTGAGGAAGAACGTGACTTACTTGAAAGCCCTGAATTTAGAGCTATGTCCGGTAAAAATGAGGAAGACGGCGGCATTTTAATT
>Ga0181551_10001_pt1 | contig 68210 bp, 64 predicted proteins | sample WG1virinducssDNA_FD_130168 | JGI IMG/M metagenome (GOLD analysis project Ga0181551, IMG submission 130168) | Lab enriched deep subsurface shale carbon reservoir viral communities from Ohio, USA - WG14 viral induction ssDNA ... | reverse complement strand
ATTTATTGCTTATTTATTAACTATATCTATAATTAATGAAATAATAGATTAATATTTTTATTATATTTCAGAAAATATTTATATAACCTTTTTATATGTGTTGCCACAATTTTTACATAAATAAACTTTTATCTTGTATTTTTTCTTAGCTTTCATCCTTCTTTTAGTTACAAAGATCATTTTGTTATTACAGTTAGGACATTTTTCTCCAAGAACTTTTTTGTTTATCACAAAAATCACCTACCATTCTATCAATTAACTTTTTGTTCAAATTTTTATGTTATTATTTAATTTGAAAATATTTTAGGAGGTTATCATGAGTGAGATAATATTAGGAATTATACAAGGTTTTACAGAATTTCTACCTGTTTCTTCCTCTGGACATTTAACGATTTTTTCAGAATTTATTAGTTTTGAACAAGATCCTTCATTTTTTGCTTTACTACATTTGGCTACATTTTTTGCCGTATTTATTTTTGTTTTTAAAGAAATAAAAGACATTTTAATTGGTATTTTCAAGCTAGATTCCGAAATATTATCTTTAGTTTTTAAACTTATCGTTTCAACAGTTCCGGCAGTTCTTGCTGGTTTTCTTTTAGAAGACTTTTTTAAAAATATGTTTAATTCCGTGGATATGGTAGCTACATTCTTAATTATAACATCTATAATGATGTTTTTATCAGACTTTTTTAATAATAATCAAAAGGATATGAAAAATATTAGTTATAAAACTGCATTAATCATTGGTTTATTTCAAGCTTTTGCAATTCTACCTGGAATTTCACGAAGTGGAGCTACTTTATTTGCAGCTTTAATGTTAGGCATGACAAAAAAGTCCGCGGTTAAGTATTCATTTTTAATGAGTCTTCCAGTAACATTTGGAGCCGGGATTTTAGAAATTGGAAAGGTGGATATGTCTTTAAATGTAATATTCGGTGCTATAGTGGCATTTTTATCTGGTTTAATAGGGTTAGTTTTGGTTAAAAAAAGTGTTATTAATGGAAAACTCAAAATATTTTCATTATATACTCTTGTATTAGCAATATTTACATACATTTATTTTTAATAAGGGGGAAAATATGAATACTATAAAAAATTTTATACTTGGAATATTGATGGGAATAGCCAATTTAGTTCCAGGAGTGAGTGCTGGAACAATAGCAATAATAAGTGGTAAGTATGATGACATTTTAACTTCTGCTTCTGAATTTTTATCCCTTAAATTTTCAAAGAAAATTTTATTGTTATTAGTGCCTTTATTTTTAGGTCTTATAATAGCAATATTTTCTTTCTCTAGTCTTATTATTTTATTACTTGACAATTACGAATTGTATTTGATGAACATCTTTGTTGGACTTATATTAGGCGGGTTATTTTTAATCTTCAAGGAAATTGATATTAAAAACACAGCTAATTTAATCTCTTTTATATTATCTCTTGTTATATTCAGTTTAATATTCTTTTTCATGAATGGAAGTGCAGAAAATAATGTAAATTTTATAAATCTATTTTTTGGAGGTATAATTGGAGCTTCAGCTATGGTTTTACCGGGGATAAGTGGATCATCTATGCTTTTAATAATGGGAGTTTATGAGCCTATATTACAAGGTGTTTCAGATCTTGATTTTTCAATTTTATTACCCGTTGCAGCGGGAATAGTTTTTGGAATTATCTTCATAGTTAAACTACTTAGTTATTTGCTTAAAAATTATTATCAAATTATTATGTCCATATTACTGGCTTTAACTCTAAGCGGTGGATTAAAAATTTTACCTTTAACAGACAATTATTTTAGCTATCTTTTTATAATACTTGGTATAATATTTGGAATTCTCTTAGAAAATTTCTTTAAAATTAACAAGAGAGCTTAATAAAGCTCTCTTGTTTTTATATAATTAATTATCTCATAATAATCCATTTTTCTATACTCACTATATCCCTCTTCATTTTTGAAATCATTTAAAAGGTATAAAATAACCCCTTCTTGCTCATAGCTGGTTAAATCAGTTTTCTCCGTTAAGTAATAATGTAATATTTCATGGTTAACTGTTTTTCTAACGTCTAATAGATTATCAAAATATTTGAAAGGCGTTATAATTATATACTTTTTTCCGTCGATTACTAATAATGCCCCATTATAATAACTGTATGGCAAATTGGTTAATTGCGTGAATTCATTTAAAGTTTTTGTTTCAATTACTTGCATACTTATCTTTTTATATCCCAAGTCGTCAAGGATTTTCAATATTTTGCTTTCTTTATTTATAAATCTATCGGAAGAATAAACATCATAAGAAAAACCAAAAATAATTATAATAAAATAGATTGAAATGAAAAATTTTTTCATCATTCTACCTTTAAAATTGTTTTTGTATTTATTCCATAAGAATTTGGTAGGTACATGTTGTATCCAAAGTCTGGTTTTATATAATATTCTCCTGTTGAAAGTATTTTAAAATAGTAATCATAATCACCTGAGTTATAGTAATCATTGAAAAATGTGATTTTATTTTTTCTAAAATTATACGATGTGTATGAATAACTCCAATCAGAGTACCAATAATTGTAGTATTTACCAGAATCAGTTATCCTTTTTTCTTGATAATTTTCTAATAACTGAGAATTAGATGGTATATAGCTTTCAATTGTTAAGTAGTTTTTTATGTTAGAATCGATTTTTATTTCTGATTTTAAAATATCTCCAGATTTTACTTTTATCTTTTCTTTATTGTAATTAATTTTGTAAATTCCTTCTATATCTGTCCAGCTATTGTTCCCAGAAAATTTTAAACCACCATAAAAAGTTATTTCACCATTTTTATCCTCTTTTATCTTTTTCGATACCATAGGAACTCTTTCATATAAAGTAAGGTCTTCTTCATTAAATATAAAGGTCTTATCTCCAAAAAGGTACAATTCTTCGTTTAAAGTATCCAAACTAAAAATATCATCACTTAACTCAATATCATATTGGTTAAATTTTAAATATTTTTCCCCATCTTTTTTGAACAAATAAGTAAAATTACCTTTATGATAAGTCATAGACAAGACATTAAGATCATTTTTGTATAACAAGCCACTCTCATATTTAAAAAGGTTATTTTTTGTATCAATCACATAAATTTCATCCTTATGAATCATAACTTCTTTTGCATTTTCTATTTTTTCCCCGAAAACGTATAGCGTTAAATCTTTATAGGTATAGTATATATTATCACTGTATTTAAAATCCTCATCTTTTAGATAAATGTACTCATGGTCTGTTTTTTTCAAAATGGTGTCTTTAGATATATATTTAATATTTTCGACGTTAAAATCTTTAGAAATATCAATAAAATAGTCTACTATGTAAACATCATGACCCTTATATAACTTAGTACTAAACTTTTTATAAAAATTTTTGTTGATAACCATATTTGATAAGTTTTCCTCAATCTTTTCATTTGAAAATATCTCAATTAAACCTTTATTTCTAATAACAGAACTTTTTGTGACTTCATGGAAATCAGACTCATTGTCTGATAAACTGAGATAGTTCTTTGCTTCTAAAATGGCTCTTAAAGCTATAGCAGTATCTTTTGTAGAATACCAATAATATCCTGATCTAAGATTAACAATAGTGTTCATTAACTTTATAATTGATTCATCCTTATACCCATTTTTAATCATACTTAAAAGTAAATAAGAGTTTAATTCTAAATCTGTATTATAATAATTGTTAAATTCAAAAGCTATCATATCTTTATTCTCTTCTATTTTTTCCAAAAGTAATTCAAAAGCATTTTTATCATAAAGTGACATGAATAACAAATCTATTTTTTCTACCTTATTAAGAGGTAAGTTAATAGCTGAATCATATAAATTCAAAACATAATTTTGATAACCGGATATTGTATTCGAACTCAAATAATTCAAACCATTATTAACAACTTGTTGACTAACTTGATAACCATATTGTTGGATAATATGAAAAGCTTCTAAAACATACGTTGTCATTAAAAGATTTGATTTTTCTGAGTTCATCCACCATCCCCAGCCTCCATCAGATCTTTGATATTTGTATAAAATTTGAAGTGATGAAGTAACTTTTTTATCTATGTCATCTATCTCATAGCCATTTTTATCTGCTACTAAAAGAGGTATTAATGTTGAAACTGTTTGTTCAGTACATCTATATTCATATTCATCTAAAAATTTTATATTGTCTTTAATTATGTTTTCAACTGAAAATTTTCTCCAACTATCACCTTTTTTTACTTTTACTTCTTGCATATCAGAATCAATAATCTTTACAAAATTTTGATTTATATCATTGGCATATACATCAATAGGTAGTTTTACTATATCATCCTCAAAATCAAATATTAGATTATCCTTACCAACTGCTATAGCCTTGAGATCAAACGACACTATTTTTGTTTCATTTGGATCTAATTGAATTTCTCCTTCAGACTTATTTATAGAAACAGATTTTTCTTGATTGTATATTTTGTAAGAAATATTCTTGGTTTTGGTAGAATTGTTTGTAACCGATAATTTCAAAGTCATTGTATCGTTTAAAGAAATGTTTTCTGGAATATACGGAGTAACATAAAACTCCTTTTTAGAAGTATAATTAATCTTTTTGTCCTCTATTTTTTCGGAATTTATACCTAATACATTTACTCTCCACCTTGTTAAACTATCTGGATTTTTGAATTTAATTTCTTTTTCTCCATCAACTTCTATAAAAGGTATCCACAAAGCATTCTCTGGGAAGTATTCTCTAACATTTTCATTCGCTCTTGATCCCTTGTAAGAAGCAAAAACATGAGAATCCTCCGTAGACAATTCAGATAGCCTCCTAACGTAAAAGTATTCTTCTCTTCCTGATAACAAGATATTCGAAGAATATAGCTCTGGATAAAGAGAATCTTTCATATCGTAATTATCTTCATACACATCGTATAAAGCGTCGTCTACAACAGAAATATTGTAAATACTTTTTTCAGGAGATTTTATTTTTATAGTTACTTCTTCTCCTGGTTTATATACATCTTTTTCAATTGATAAATCAAAATTATAATTTATGTTCTCTTTTGTCATAATGGCTTTAGAACTTTTATAAACATTGCCTTGATAAATTCCAATAACCTCTACAAATACATTTCTTTCTAAAATCTTTTCAGGTAGCTCAAATTCATATTTATTTTTATCTTTTTTTAATTCTTTTTTTTCATATACATTTAAACCAGATAAGTAAATATATCCCGTCATATCTTTCGGCTTATTAATATTCACTTCATAAGTTTTAGAATTTATTTTATTTGTTTCTATAGATAGCTCTACTTGATCTTCATTAGGAGATATATTTAGATAAAAGCTTTTAATAGTGTCTTTATAAGAAAATTCTATTGTATAAAATCCATTGGATAGATTCTCAATAGAAAAATCACCCAGTCCGTTTTGTACCTCTATAGATTCTTTTTGAATTATTTTTTCATTATACTGTTCGTTTTCATATACGTCTTTTTTAATAGTGAGGTCTACAAAACCAGAAATTGTATTTCCCTCTCTATCTTTCAAAGAAAGTCTATAACCATTGTTGAGTTTTAAATAAAAATCTTCTTTGCCTAAAATTTCAATATTGTATTTACCTTTGAGAACTTCAACATAATCTCTCTTTTCCATTTGCTTTTGTGATTGGTCAATCGAAATTATTTCAAGAGTGTAATATCCATCTTCTTTAATATCAACACCTATTGGGATATTTAATACTCCATTTTCATTAGTGAATGATTTTCCATCATAAACAAGTCTATCTCTATTCATTGGATAACGTCCATAATAAACATAATATTTAATTTCTGCATTAGAAACAGGATTTCCATCATAATAATTCAGCTCAATTTCATAATCAATTGTATCCTTGTTGTAGTAAACATCATCTCTATTTATCTCAATTTCATAAGTTGGTTTCTCATAATTTTCCACAATAAAACCTGTATTTTTAACTTCTTCATTTGTTTTTATTGTGACAGAATAATATCCAAAAGGTGCACTTTCTGAAATATAATAACTATCTGTATAAATTCCTAAATTATTTGTGGTTATTTCTTTTTCTACAAGTTTGTTCCCCGCTGGATCAGAGATGAAATAGCTCATTTTTTCATTTGGTTTTAACACATAATAATTTTCATTTCTGACGAAAGAATATATATTGAATTTAACTTCTTGATCGTTTTTGTAAATAGGTTTATCTTTTAAAAATTCAATGGGATTATTAGGATAATTATTTCTATAATAATAGAAATTTTTAAAAGCTATCCCTTTCTTACTTTTGACATAAATTTCACTTATATTTTCTATTTCATAATTTAAAACCTTTTTATCGTTTAAAATAGTAGTTTTTCCATTTTCAGTTTTAATGTATATATCTGAATTAACTTGATTTCCATTTTTGTCTCTCATATCAAGAAACAAATTCTTGCCGTCATAAAAAGCTATAAAATTAAGATCAGAAACCAAAAATGAATCAGAAGATATTATCTCGTTATTTTTAATGAATTCAACAAAGTACAATCCTATTTCATTTACAGTAAATTTCTCGTCTATGTTCCCTTCACTATTTGCATTTAATATCTTGGTTTTGTATACTTTTCTTTCTTGATTTTCAACTTCTCTATTCATAATAACGTTTATATCATTTTCTATATTATAGACTTTCATAAAGACCTGTTTTTCGTTGTATCCTTTAATAAAAATTGGATCACCAGAATTCAAGACGTTTTCACCTTGTAAATAAACGTAAGAAAATCCTAAACTAATAATTATAAGAAAAATATTAACTAACAAGATTTTTTTCATATTTCCCATCTCCCTTATATAATAAATATCTTTTCTCTTTCTATAAATCTATTCAAATAATTTATCAAAGAATTTATTGCAGTTTCTTTTTCTTTTAATGGATATGTAGCTATGGAATCTATGACCTCAAAATTATTAAAAATTATTGGCGAATTAGAATGCTTTTTTAAATTTTTTAAATATACATTTGGAATTCTAAAAAAACCTATGCTTAAGTCTCTTATAAATTCATGATTTAAAAAATTAAAGATTTTATCGATTAGTAGTTTATACTCTTTTAAAAAATCACCTTCAATTATTATAGGATCAATAGATAATCTAACTTTAATTCCCATATCTTGAACCTTCTTTATTGAAACCAGCCTTTCATCTAAATTAGCTGTTTTCTTTTCATATTTTTCTATAAACTTTTGTGGGTTTAATGTCCAGGCAGGTATAACATTATCAATATTTTTATTTGAAAGAACATTATGAAAGATATTTGATTTTGTTCTAATTTCCATCTTAATATTACTTAATTCATTTATTTTGTTAATCCATTCACCTATAAAAGGATATATATTTTCAAAAATTGGTATATCTGTATCATATCCATAACTCAAATAAATATTCTTGTAAGATTTTGATATTTTTTCTATTTCATAGAAAAATTCTTCTATATTTACAAAAACCACTATATTACTTGATGGATACATACCACCTAAATAACAGTATTTACAGTCAAAAAGACAGTTAATTATATTGTTAGCATAAAAAAAAGCAGAATTGTTGAAATCGTGACACATTTTACTTCCTTGATAGATAAAATTATCTTTTTTTTCAGCAATTATGATTTTTTGAGATTGTTTTTGAATTGAAAAATTTTGATCGAACCCAGAAAACACTTCCTTGTAATCATCAATATAAATTACTTTAGAATCTTTAAACTTAGATAAAATATTTTTTGTAATGTAATTATTAGCGACTTGTTTTTCCACATAAATATGCGAAAAACTACGATTTAATAATTTGCTCAAAATAACAATTCCTTTCTCTCTTATTATTAAATTCTTTTTTAATTATTTCATCCAATAAGTTGTTTATTTCTTTTCCATCTAATAAAAATTGGTATAATTTTTTAATAATTAGATCTTTTTGAACTTTGGTGAAATTACTTTTAATCATAGAGCTTTTTATGTATTTGAGTTCTTTTATTTTATAAATTTTCTCCTGCTCATCGCTTATATTATATAACTTTTCAAATGTTTTATCTAATCCATCATTTAAATCTATATTTTTTAAATCAAAATTGTTTTTACCATTATCACTGATTTTTTTTATCATAAAAATGTTTTGTCTATCAAAAAACTTTCTTGATATTTGATAAAAGGCATAGCCTTCCATATCGTACAACATATTCTTTTCCATTTCATTATTTTCAACAGGTTTTGGCATTGTTACTAAACTTCTTTCTTGTAATCCCAAATCGTAAGTCAAGTCAAAGTACATATTTTTATTTAAGCAAAAGTCCTTTACTGTATTAATCCTAAAAATATTGTTTACATATTTTATTTCTTTTGTAGCAGCAAATCCATAATTTAATATTAGGTCATTTTTTTGAGGCTCAAATAATCTACAGATATAAGAAATGGAGGAGCTTACATTGTAAGCTCCTATGCCTGATATTATTAATTTAATTTTTGTATTCTCATAAATATCAAAAAAATAGTCTTTTATCTTTACTAAATTTTCTTTTATAAATCTTTTTTCTTGTTTAGAAGATACTACAACATAAATCATGGTAACTCCTCAAAATAATTGTTTTGATTGGCTTTTTGGTTTTTCATCATAAGTTTTTATGTTGCCTTCATAAAAAATATTCAAATGTGTATCGTCATTAAAAATATTGTTTAAGGCAACTTTTATATCATTTTTATACTTGTTAATCAATTCATATTCCAAAGATTGATCCTTTTTAATTTTTATAATAAATTCATTACCTTCCAATTTATACTCGGAATATTTGAGAGCATAAACTATAGCTAAGTTAATTTTTTTCTGATTTTTAGTGAAATAATCAAAAATTTGAGTTACATTTTTATCGATTTTCTTTTCTTCGGCAGGATCTGACTCAAATGTATCCAAATTGCTTTCTGATTGTTTTTCCATCTTTTTTTCATCTATATTAGATAGATTAAAAGAAAATGTCGCCACCATAGTCTCAAAAACAAGCTTAGTGTTTTCACTGTATTTGAGTTCTTTATGTATTTTTTGAAGATTTTCAAGTATATAGAAATATTTGTCATTTTTATCATTTCCTATAATTGTTATTATTTTTTCCATACTTTCTTCAACTAACAACTCAGGATCTTTACCAAGGTTAAATATTTCATTTGAAATTTCAAGTATTTCATCTATGTCAGAATTGTATATTGCGTTTATAAAATTCATTATATACTGTTCATCATAAATACCAAGTATATTGACTATATCTTGTTTAGTTATTTCTTTATCAGAAAATTTCATTACTTGTTCTAAAAGAGATATAGCATCTCTCATTCCACCTTTTGCTTTTCTTGAAATAAGATTTATTGCTTGATCTTCAATATTTATTTTTTCATTTTCAGAAATTAATTTCAAATTATCAGAAATATCAACTTCTGATAAATTTCTAAAATTTAATAATTGTGACCTGGATATTATTGTGTCAGGAATCTTTTCCAAGTTGGTAGTAGCTAAAACGAATATAACATGCTCAGGTGGTTCTTCTAATGTCTTTAACAATGCATTGAAAGCTTCTTTTGTTAGCATATGAATTTCATCAATGATATAGACTTTATATTTACCTTTCACAGGTCTGTAATTAGCAGAATCTCTTATCTGCCTTATTTCATCTATACCTCTATTTGATGCAGCATCTAATTCTATAACATCCATAAAATTATTTTCGTTTATTGCCTTACAATTAGAACATTCATTGCAAGGATTTGATCCATTGGGATTTTCACAATTTACAATTTTTGACAATATTCTTGCAGTTGTAGTTTTTCCAGTACCTCTTGGCCCAGAAAAAATATAGGCATGAGATATGTTTTCATTTTTAACTGCATTTTTAAAATATCTTTTTATGTGTTCCTGTCCAAATATTTCATCAAAAATCATAGGTCTATAAACTCTATATAAACTTTGTTTCATATCAATCCCTCACTTTATAAGGTTTTTCTTCTTGCCTTAGAAAATCTAATTTAATAGATTTTTTTTCAATAATATTTTTAATCGGTTCAATTTTTTCCTCGTCAATTGATATTTCAAGATAGACATTTTCAGTAAATTTCGTCTCTATTATTTCCCATCCAATTTCTCTTTTCAATAATCTTTCTATTTCTGCGTGTTGTGAGTAATCAGTAACAATTCCATAAATAAAGGCGTTTCGATATTCAACTATTTTTGAGTTTTTAACAGTTTCAAAAGTTGTCTTAGAATAGGCATCAATTAGACCTCTTACTCCTAATTTAACACCACCAAAAAAACGGGTTACAACGCAAACAATGTTGTTCAAATTCATTTTTTGAATTTCACCAAAAATTGGTTTCCCTGCGGAACCAGATGGTTCACCATTATCAGTGTAGTTGAAATACTCTCGATTTTCATCAGTTACAAAATAGGCCCAACAATTGTGATTGGCATTTTTATACAATTCGCTTATCGATTTTATAAATTCTTTAGCCTGTTGCTCAGAGTTAACTTTAGAACAGTTACCAATAAATTCTGATCTTTTAATGTTTATTTTTGTTTCTTTATTTTTTAATATGGATTTGTATGGCATTATTTGATCTTCTTTATTTCAAACTTAGTATTAAAGTTTTTTATATTAAGATAAGAAGCTGCCGAGCCTTTGTAAATTGAAATTTCTAAATAATTAGAACTGTCAAAATGCATTAATAATTTATCGTCACCACATTCCGAATAATATTCTTTATAGTTTAAAGGATATTCTTTACCTTCAAAAGAAATAACATAACTACTATGTTTGTCAAAATTAAATGTATTATTATTCTCAACATCTGTTTCTAAATTTCCAAAACTATCTTTATACAAAAAATGTCCTATTATATTATTTTTATTGTAGAAAGGATTTTTTATATTCAGCTCATTAATTTTTAAAAGCTCGTTTCCAAAATATTTAAAATTTATGTTTTTTGATAGATAAGCTGCAAATGCTCCAAAAATATCTCTACCATGAAAAGTGTTACTTTCTTTCCAAAAATAGTTTTTGTTATTTAATTCAATAATCTTATTAATTCCATATTTTCTTTTAACCTGAGTTAAAATTCCATTGTCAGGGGCTATAAAATAATATTTTGGTTGATTTGTTTCTACTAAAATGGCTTTTCTTGAACTCCCTACAGTTGGATCGATAACAACCAAAAATATTGTATTTTCTTGAAATTCTTTGGACGCTCTTAGCAAAATGTGTGAATAGGAATAAATATCATATTTTCCCATATTATGCGTAATATCTATTATCTCAGCATTTTTATTTATATTTTTTATTACTGATTTTACAGAAGAGACATAATAACTATCTTCTCCCCAATCTGTAATAAAAGCTATCATATAAAATCACTACCTTTTATTTTTTATATACATCAATGTATAAGATGAAATCAAAAATACCAAACCAAATGTCAATAAATATATAATTTCTTTTGATATATTGTCCATTGAATATCCCAAAATAGAAAGTTTTCTCCAAGATTCTATAGAATATTTAATCGGTAAAAAATTAGAGAATTGTAATACTATAGAATCTTTTGGTATAGGTATTAATACATCTCCAAACAAGACTAATCCTCCCGTTAAAGCCGTTAAAAAAATGATGTTGACTTTGAATTACTTGTTATACTTGATATAAGGATTCCTAAAGATGTATAAACAAATACATTTAAAGAGATAATCAACAATATGTTTATTTCTGATGCAACAGAAGTAACTCCAAAAGCCCTATAAATGTACCAAGAATAAATACTTGCTACAAGGCCAATTAAAAAATAAGCTATAAATTTAAAGCCAATAAACTCATAAATTTTTAAACCATTAGCCCTATAGATATCAAACAATCCATTCTCCTTAGTTTGTGAAATACTATTACCAATGCCAATCATTGAAAATAAAAGGATCATAATAACAGCAACAACTGGAGAAAATATATCTTTAAATCCTAAACTTGAATTTTCTGAAAGTTTTAGTTCATTTGAATTAACTTGAGGGATTAACAACTTAATTTCTGGCTTTTTCCTATTTTCATCAACTGATATACCACCTTGAAGTAAAAAATTGGTAGTAGATCCACTTGACAACTCTGGTATACCACTTAATTCTTTGAACAAAGCGTCTACAATAGTATAAAAAGAAAAAGCATCCTGTAATTTATCCGGATTTGGAATAATATAAAGTTCGTTTTCTTCATAATTTCTAAGAGAATCTATAAAACCTTTCGGGATCATCAAAACTGAATCAAAATCTCGAGTTGCTATGAAACTCTGAAGTTCTTCCTCTGAATTAATTTCAACTGTATTATCCCATTTTAAAAACTGCTTCAAAAAAATAAAACCAAATCTACCTAAAAATGAATTATCTTGGTTATAAATACCAATTTTATGTTCTCCCATTAAATTTTCTGGATAAAAAGAAGCTCCTAAATAAGCTATAATAATCGGTATTAAAATTATCAAAACAAGCATTCCTGGGTTTCTAAATATTTTTTTTATTTCGAATATCGATAGTTTAAATATCTTCATTTTCTACCCCCATGTTATATCTATAAAAAGATCTTTTTCTTTTAAATGTTCTATTAGATTTTTATAATAAACATTTTCCTTTAATGTCTCTGAATCGCCAATTATTATAAGTTTTCTTTTTGATCTTGTTATTGAAACATTTAATCTTCTATAATCCTCTAAAAATCCAATATCAGAGTTTTCATTGCTTCTAACATTTGAAATAATAATAACTTCTTTTTCTCTACCTTGAAAACCATCAACAGTGCTAATTTCAGGAACTAAGTTGAATTTATTTTTTATTTTTTCTTCTATTAGCTCAATTTGATCAAAATATGGACTTATAATACCAATATTTTCTAAATCAAAATTTCTTTTTTTGAATTTTTCAAGAATTTCAACTATCACATCTGACTCAAAAATATTTCTTCTTGATTTTGAACCAAATTTTTGTTCTTCTTCTTTTTTATCAGATGCACTTGTGTTTAAAAAAACAACAGTTTTGTTGGGATCCAAAATATCATCATAATCGTCAATATTTATCAAATCTTTTATAGTATGATTTTTTACAGAATCGTCAGCTATTAATTCATTTCCATAAAAAAACTTGTTTGGAATTTCCATTATTTGCTCATTCATCCTGTACTGAATTTTCAACATGTAGGAATTCTCTGGATATTTATTTATCATTCTTTGAAAAAGTGTTTTAGATAGAACATCTTTAGCTTTGTCAGAAAGAATAGTAGGAGGTAATTGGTTATGGTCACCAGACATTATAAATTTTTTTGATTTAGTGACACTTATAAGACTTGATGGCTCCATAGATTGCGATCCTTCATCTATTATTGAAACATCAAAATTTTTATCTTCTAAAAAATCTGAACCAGCCGTAGCATTTGTAGTGATTATAATATCAGATTCTTCTATCACAGAATCTAAAGCAAATTCTTCTAAATCTTTAATATTCATGTATAATTCATCTATCATTTCATTGTATTTAATCCATTTAGCCATAGATTTCATTTTTTTTGGATTTATTCCTCTAAAAGACTTTTTGTTTCTTGCGTGTTTTTTTATCTGATCATCAGACATTCCGCGCCTTAAACTCGGATTTGGTTTTTTATACTTGTTTCTTGTTTCAATAAGTTCATTCATCTCTTCTCTCATTTTCTGAGCATTAATATAACTTTGTTTATTCTTAACGGCATTATAAATTAGCATATCTTTTATTCTTTCGCTAACCCTTGCAGGATGCCCTATCCTTATAATTTTAAAATTGTGAGGAATCTTTGTTAAATATTCAACCAAATTATCTGTAGCAACATTTGATTCTGCAGTTGCAAGTATTTTCTTACCTAATTTTGCTTCTTGCAATATTATTTCAGTTATTGTTCTAGTTTTTCCAGTACCTGGGGGGCCATATAATAAAAATAAATCATTTTCTTTAATAGATTTTTTTACAGCTTCTTTTTGAAATTTATTTAGTCTATCATCAAAAAAATCAATTTGACACTCTAAATTGTTTATAGTAGGCTTTTCTTTTTCCAACAAAATATTTTTGAGATTTTGAAAATATTCAGAATTATTTCTAAACCTTTTCAAGGCATCTTTCATTCTTGAATATGTGACATCATTAAAATATAAATCTAATCTTATATTCTTAAGTGCCCAATAAGGAACACCGCCTGCTACAACAACCTCAATATATCTATTTCCTATGTTTGTAACCGTTGCAAGATAATCAGATTTTAGTGGATCTCCTTTGCTTATCAAAACTTCATCTCCAACAGAGATATTAGTGTCTATATATTTTTTTCTACCATATTTTATTACTGTAAAACCACCTATTTCATATCCAGAAATCCTTCCATCAAGATTTAAAATTGCCCTTCCTTTTTCTTCTCTTTTTTTACCTGATATATTTTTTATTTCTGAAATAGTGGATTCGATTTCTGCTTTTCTTTCTTCTTTTATTGCCTGGTTAAAAGTCTCATAATATTTCTTTTCATCTATCATGCATTATCATCAAGGTAATTTGCTACCTTATATAGTAATCCTGGTTCTTCATAAAATGTCACAATTTCATCTTTAACAACGAAAAACAGTCCAAATGTTTCTAATTGCGGTTTATGCAAAGTTCTTAGTCTGCTGCTCGGCCAAAATAACTCCCATGTTTTTTGAAAATATGGTTCTTGTTCTTTTTCCAATCGAAACATACCATAATCGCTCAACTCATCATAACTTAAAAATCTGTTTATATCTCCAGTTTCCATTTTTACACTATAAGCAATGCCATCTTTTCCATATCCTAAAACAGCGCTTTTAAGGTTTTTTAGTTCATCTAAATTTTTTATTTGACCCAAACCAAAAAAGCAAAAAATAAAATTAAAAGTTTCAGGATCATAACCAGCTTGTTTTATAAAACTTTTTAATTCATCAATTTTTCTGTCTTCCATAGAAGCTAAATATAAAAGTGCAGAAGCTAAAGCGATATATATAAACAAAAATATATTTGAAACATCAATGATCACTAAAATAACCTGCATTGCCAACAACAAAGTTGATTCAATCATAAAATTAATAGCCCCTTTTCTTCTAATAACAAAATAAGAAATTATTAATAATAATAGAGATACCCCAAAAAACAGGTATCCTTGAATAAAAAATTGTAATAAGGGAATTAACCCAAATAAAACAGATAAAATTATATTCATTTAACCCACTCCTTATTTGCCAACACAAAAATTTGAAAATAAATTATTTAACATTTCTTCGTTATAGTTTTTACCATTTAATTCATAAATTTTTTCCAACGCCTTTCTTATATCAAACATTATAAAATCTTTAGATATGCCATTTTCAATGTTATTCGATGCTTTTTCTAAATGATTTAGGGTTTCTTTCAAGATATCTTTTTGTCTACTATTTGTAAGTAATGGTTTTTTTATAGTCAATTTATTTATAAATTTCTTATAAATTTCTTCTTCAAGGTCTTTTATATTACCTTCTTTAGCAGATATACTTATATAATGATAATTTTTTAAAAAAAATGGTTGAACAAAATTTTTATCATCGTTTTTATTTAGAACAATTATTAACTCTTTGTTTTTATAATCTTTATTAATTTTTTCAAATATTTTTTCATCATCTTTATTTGGGTTTGATCCATCAACAATAAATATAATTAAGTCAGAGTTTTTAATTGAATCAATAGATTTTTGAATTCCTATTTTCTCTATTTTATCTTCGGATTCTCTTATACCAGCTGTATCTATCACTCTTAAATATATTCCTTTGATGTTTAAATTTTCTTCTATAGTATCTCTTGTTGTCCCTGGGATATCTGTAACTATAGCTCTATCTTTTCGTAATAGAGCATTTAATAGCGTACTTTTACCAGAGTTTGGTTTCCCAACAATTGCTGTTTTAATCCCATGTACAGCCATAATTCCATTGTCTGCATTTAATAATATTTCTTTGCCAGCTTTTATAATGCTATCCACTTTATTTTTAAGGGTATCTGATTCACTTTCAAAGGCTATATCATCTGGATAATCGAGTTCTACTTCTATTTCTGTTGAGAGATCTAAGAGATCTTTTTCTATTTTACTAATATCCTTTGATAATCCCATAGTTACTTGATTTCTTGAAGCATCAAGAGATAACTCTGTTTCTGAATGAATCATGTTGTTAATAGATTCAGCTTTTATTAAATCCATCTTGTTATTTAATACAGCTCTTTTTGAAAATTCTCCTTCTATTGCATCTCTTGAATATCTTTTTAAGATAGTTATTAATTCTTCTATTATCTTTGGACCACCGTGACAAAATATTTCAAGCATATCTTCTCCTGTATAAGACTTAGGCCCTTTGTGGAATGTCCATGTGATTTCATCAATTTTCTTTTCATTATCTATAAACCAGTTATAATACATTTTTTTTGGTTTGAAACTCTTTCTTAAATGGTTCCTTATTATATCTTCTACATTATTTCCACTAATTCTTATAACACCAATAGCAGATATTCCATATGAAGAACTTAAAGCAACTATTGTATCTTTAAACATTCTCTTTCTCTCCTATTTTCAAAACTTTGTTGAAGTATTCTTTAAAATTTTTTATACCATATATAATCATTTCATTTGTTTTTGGATCAAGATTTATTCTTTTAACTTTAAAATTAAAGTCTTCTTTTCTTGGAACAACATCCTCGTCAAATACAAGTTTAACATAATTGTCCCCAATTTCAATTAGCCTAATCCCATTATATGAGGCATTTATTCTAATTCTTGCATAATCAAATAAATTGGTTAACTCTTCAGGTATTTTACCAAATCTATCTTCAATTTCTTTATACAGTTCATTTAATTCATCTAAATTTGATAGAATAGATATTCTTCTGTAAATTCTCATTCTTTCAATGGAATTTCCTATATAATATTCTGGAATCAATAGTGAACCTTTTATACCTTTTATTTCAGTATAGATTTTTTGTTTTTTCTCTATAGTTTCTTTTCCTGTCATTTTATTGACAGTTTCTTCTAAGATATCTTTATATAAATGAAGACCTATAGAATTTATGTGCCCTTTTTGATCAATACCTAAAACATCACCATATCCTCTTATTTCTAAATCTCTTAAGGCCAATTTCAAACCTGATCCAGGTTCATTAAATTTTTTCATAGCTTCTAAACGTCTTTTACTATCATTAGTAAGTGAATCCTTATATAAGAAATATGCAAAAGCTCTTCTTTTAGACCTTCCTACTCTACCTTTTAATTGATAAAGTTGAGAAATACCATATCTTTGAGAATCATCAATTATTATGGTATTTACATTTGGTATGTCTACTCCATTTTCTATTATAGAAGTAGTTACTAACATATCAATTTCATTGTTATAAAATCTATTAATTATTTTGTTAAACTCTATTTTGTTAGTTCTACCGTGTAGATACTCAATTTTTATTTCAGGAATAAGGTTTTTTAAATATTCATAAATCTTCTTTAGCCCATTTACTCTATTATGAACATATAATATCTGTCCACCTCTTGACTTTTCTCTTAATGCTGCTATTCTGACTATTCTATCTGAGTAATTACCAATATATGTTTGAATTGGCATTCTACCGAAAGGTGGAGTTGAAATAGTTGATATTTCTCTCAATCCGCTTATAGACATATACAGCGTACGTGGAATAGGTGTAGCACTCATCATTAAAAAATTAACCCCCAGCTCTAATTCTTTAAGTCTCTCTTTTTGAAGGACTCCAAATCTCTGTTCTTCATCTATTATAACAAGGCCTAATTTTTTAATCTTGATTTTTTCTGAAAGAAGTGAATGAGTACCAATTAAAATATCGATTTCACCTAATGATGCTTGTTTAATTATTTCATTTCTTTCTTTTGGTGTTATATGTCGGTTCAATAATTTTATGTTAACTCCAAATCCCTTTAACCTCTCAACAAAAGTATCATAATGCTGTTGAGAAAGAATTGTCGTTGGAGCTAAAAAAAGAACTTGATAATTATCAATTATAGCTTTGAAAGCAGCTCTTAGGGCTACTTCAGTTTTGCCAAAACCTGCATCACCAACTAATAGTCTATCCATAGGTTTGTTAGACATCAAATCTCTGTTTATTTCTTCTATACTCTTCAATTGGTCATTTGTTTCAACATAAGGAAATGTTTCTTGCAACTTCTTTTCTAACTCTTCATCTCCTTTTATTATCTTTCCTTTTTTATTCTCTCTTAGGGCATAGATTTCAAGAAGCTTTTTAACTTTTTCATGAATTTTTTTCTCAACTTCTTTTTTAGTTTTCTTCCACTTTTTCCCATTCAAAGAAGAAATTCTAACTTTAGACTTGTCTCCAATATACTTAGAAATTTTATCCAATCTTTCAACAGGAACAAATATTTTCGATTTATTGCTATATTCAATAGTTATGTATTCTCTTTTCCCTATGGGAGTTGACTTTATTTTAACCCCTTTGAAAACGCCTATACCATAATCATCGTGTACTATAAGATCATCTTCCTTTAAATCTTCCCAATCTAATAGAGGTAAATACTCTAAATCTTTTTCCTTATCTTCTGTTTGTTTCACTTTTTTTCTTTTTAATTTTATGTCTAATTCTTTATAATTTATAGTATCTAATATTTGAATATTCATACCTGAATATTTTTTGTAAATGGCTTTTTTAACCTTGGAATCTGACATCTCTATATTTTCTCTTTCTTTTTCTGTAAAAGTCTTTACAATTTTATCTTTTTCAATTATTATAAACTCAGTATCTTTTGGTAAGTAAGATAACAAAGTAGCTTTATTTTTATGAAAAAGAGAAGGAAAATAATTGAGCATATCTATATTTAGTTCTTCAATTTCTTTAAACTTTTTCATTTCCGATTTCAATCTTTCATTCATCAAATTTATGTTAAATTGATCATAGAAAATTTCACTGCCAGGAACTAAATCAAATTTTTCAATCTTTTTTATAGATTTTTGATTTAAAGGATCAAAATAATTTAACCTCTCTATTTCATCATCAAAAAGTTCCAACCTTATAGGGTTTTTATATATTGGAACAAAAATGTCTCTTATAAATCCTCTCTTTGAATATTCTGATGGCTCTGTTATTTCAAAAACATTTTTATAACCTATCTCATATAATTCATCAATGAAATTATCACCATAAGAATAATTTTTTATATAAAAATTTTCTGGTGGTATAGTGAATCTTGTCATAGAATGAAGAGTTGTAACAAGGTTTAAATCTTTACCTTTGATTAATTTATACATAATATTCAGTCTTTGTTTCTTTATTTTCGAAGAGATGTCTATGTCTTCAAAAGGAAAAATATCATAATCAGGAAAAACATTCAGATTTTCATCTTCTATTTCTAAATTGGTGTATTCAGGGAAAATAAAAACTCTTGTTTTATTTGTAGGGTTATCTTTTATATATTTTATAATATCTTTGTTCATTTTATTACCTCCGGATAAACTTCAAATATTTCTCATCTGTTGAAACATCAATAAAAGCTATAGAATCGAGATATAGATCTACGCTTTTTTCTATTTTACACACTAAATTACCTTTATTCCATGAGTAAAAAACTTCTTTACCAATTGGAACAGACTTGAAAAAACCAAAAAATTTTACGTTTGATAATTTTAAACTTTCTTCTTGAACCAATTCCAAAACAAGTTGTTTTATGTAATTTTTATTAACATTTCTCTTCAATTGATTGATAGCTAATTTTTCGATTACTTTTTTTGGTTTTACCTTTTTTAATTTTATATCGTAATTAATATCAAATCTATATACCGTTGCATTAAACCCTTCTGAATAAAATAATTTTAGGTCAAATATAAAATTAACAGTATTTTTTAAAGGTTCTTCAAAGGAAATTTTTGCCAATAGCTTGTTTGTTTCAATATCTAAAGCTTCAATTTTTTTCGTTTCGAACAAATCATATAAATTGCGTTTTTCTACCTTTTCAACTTCCAATCCATTGTTTATTTCAATGTTAAATCTATCTATTTTATTATTAACACAAACAAAACGCGGACTCATATTGTTCATGTCCGCTGTTTTTAAATTACTAATATTATTTTCTTTAGGTCTAAGATAAAATTGAATGTCCATTTCTTTTACTTGTGACTTTCGTTTGAAGAGCATATAAATTCTAAAGCCTCTTTTAATCTTATGAATGGTTCAGATAAATTAAAATATTCAGCATTATCTTTAATTTTCCCAATCAGATCTTCTCCAGCTTTTTTGGAAAAAATTAATTTGTATGTTTTTTTATCTGATATATTTATAAAAGTTTCGTTTTCTTTTTCACTTTTTTCCATATCAGAATAAGATTCTTTTATGTAAACGAGAAGTTTATCAGTATCTATAAAATCTAAAATTTCATTATCATCTATAAAAAAATAATCTATATCATTTTCACCTTCTAATATTTTTTTACCAATTATTTCAGAAGCCAAAAAACTTTTTAAATTATTTCCATAAATTATTTTTTGTATTTTACTTGGTTTTATCGGCTCAGTATATTTGAAATTAGTTGGAAGTCCTTTGTCATTCAAAGTCATCAAACCACCAGAATATTTGTCTTCGGGAGATTTGTAAATCATAAAATATCCGATCATCATTTCACTTCCTTTAAAGTCTAACGTCTATAGTATTTCCTCGATATTCATCAAATTTAAAATTATTTTTTTTATCTATATCTTTATTCTCTTTTTGAGAATTGAAATTCATAATGTTATTTTTATTTTTCCCATCCGGATTTACTTTACTATTTTCTGTTTTATTGTTCTCATTAACTTTCTTTTTACTCTCTTGAAATTGTTTAACTTTATTGAAGAGGCTTATCATTCTTGAAGAATCTTGAGCATTAGAAATACCTTGAATATTTTGAGAAGCTTGAACATTTTTTTGAACCATAATTTGGTAATTATGTAGTTCTGACATATCAATCATCTCCTTGATTCATTTTCTTCTTTAATTTAATAATTATAGAAGAATGAATCTGTGATATTCTTGATTCGCTAACCCCAATCACTTCTCCAATTTCCTTAAAAGTCAACTCTTTTTCATAATATAAAGACAAAATTAATTGTTCTTTTTCTTTTAAGGTTTTTATCTGTTCCTTCAATTCATTTTCTAAAATTTCTTTATAAGCAGATATCTCAGGATCATTTTCATTATTTTTTTCCTTTGCTTCTATAAAATCTTCACCTATATTGAGAAGATAATTATCTAATTCTAAAATCTGAGATTTGTTAATAGAATACTTAATCTTTTGAATATCAGTGAGTTCTACTTCAAGTTCTTTTGCAATTTCTTCATCAGTAAAATTCTCATCCTGGTGTTTATAAACAAACTCTTCATATTTTTTTATCAAATGCCTAATCTCTTTTGGAAGCCAATCTATCTTTCTAAGATAATCAAGCATTGAACCTTTTATCCTGGTCAAAGCATACGTATAAAAGGTTGCTCCTTGGGTAGGATCATACCTTTCATAGGATTGTAGTAACCCAATAACTCCTTCTTGAATAAGGTCATCTAAATCAACGCTTTTTGGAAGTGTATTAAGAAGGTTAATAGCTATTGCTTTTATTTTGGGCAAAAAATTTCTGACTATTTGGTCTTTATCCATTTTATACATATACTCACCCTTTTTAGATTACTTTTATTTCAACCTTTTCTCCACCACCAACTTTTTTTATCATCAGTTCAGAATTGTTTACATTAAATTCTATACTTCTTGCTCTATTTCCCCCTGTATCTTCTGCAACTATTCTTATATTTTCTTGTTTTAGTATATTTTTTATAGCTTCAACGTTTCTCTTTCCAATATCCATAGTTTTGCTGGAATTTCCAAACATTGCTGCTCCACCAGCTATCTTTGCTTCTATACTTGATAAATTTGCGCCTTTATTTTTCATTTCATTCAATACTATTTTTATACCTGAATCAGCATACTTACCTGGTTTAGGAGTATCTTTTCCCCCTGAATCAGGTAGCATGACATGAATCATTGCTCCTATTTTCTTTTTTTTATCAAGCAAACATACCCCTACACAAGATCCCAGTCCAAGGGTTACGATCAATTCTTCATTATCATTGGAAACTGTATATTCGCCTATACCAATTATTTTTTTATTCTTCATCAATTCCCAGCCCCATAGTTTTCAATATTTTATTCAAAGAAGCTTCATCTGGAATATAAATGATATATCCTGAAATTTCTTTTTCAAAATCTTCTACACTCATATTTGTTTCTATCAATATAAGATAATCTGAACCATCGGTTGTTATAAGAGATACTTCAGAAACTATGGCTGCAATCATATCAACTACAACCTTAGGTGGTAACGAATGAATGTTTAAATTAGTAAATTGAGATAATGAAACAACATAAGAACTACACATAATATTTCCCAATTCTCCTATAGCAGATCTATTCATTTCATCAAGTTCTGTAAGATCTTCTGGTTTTGGAAGCATCATCATTTCCAAAACTTTTTTTATATCTTCAGTTCCCATTAAAAATAATATTGCTCCATCTAACTCTCCACCAACACCAATCATTGCACCAGCTGTTATTTCTTCAGGATCCTTAAATATTTTCCATAAATCAGATAAAGAAATTAGCTTTACTTCGGGAACATTTATATCAGTTTTTTTGTTTAGCATCATTGAAATTGAAGTAGCTGCATTTCCAGCTCCAATATTGCCAAATTCTTTAAGTGCATCTAAATGCATTTTATTTATTTTTTCATATAAAGACATATTAACCCCCCATTAAAGTCTGTTCCTCTTCATAGATTGAATTTCATACCTAAAAACAAATTTAACAAATTTTTTCTCTGTTTTTGTATCTAAGTTCGTAAATTCCAAACCAAAAATTTTTCTTCCTACATCTGTTTCGCCAATTTTCCTCACAACTTCTGCTTCAAAGTTTTCTATTTTAAGACCTTCTTTTATATTCATATTTATGAAAACTCTATCTCCTTCTACAAGGTCATAATCTGAAACTATAGAAAGTCCACCTGCAGAAAAATCTTTACTGACAAACTTATGTTTAGGTGGATCGTCCATTTCTTCGTATTCCTTTTTTAAATAGAAATATCCATCTTCGGAAATTGGAATTCTCACATATTTTCTTCTTTGAACTTTATATATAACCTCAGGGACTTTAACTACCAAAAACCTTATATTATTTTCTTGTCCCGATTGTAGTATGATAGTTTTAAATAAAAATACTGCTGTATTTGAATAAATTCTAATTCTAATTTTAATGCCTTTTGGAAGTTTTATTAAAGCACCTTTATACATTGGAATTCCTATTTTAGCATAACCAGACTTACTATTATATTCGTGTATTATACTTTTATAGTTGCCTTCATAATATTCTTCATCTACCTCTATTTCAATAGGCATATTTATAGATATATTTCTCTTGGCAGAAACTTTTTCAACAAAATCAGACATATTATTCCCCCATTAGACATAGTATTCTATTAATTTGTTGAACATCTCAATAGCTTTTTGTGAATTTTTTGAATTGACTTTTACAACGACCCTTTCCATATTGAATAATTCATCTCTTACTTTTTCGCATTTCCCTTCTAATATTATATCATCTATATTTTTCGTTTTTATTGAAATTAAATCTCCGTATTTTATTTCTCCTTTAAAAGCTAACAAAGCTAAATAATTTGAAGAATTAAAATCAACTAAAACTGCATTAATTTTATCATTAATAATAATAGGAATAAACAACGGAATTCTAAAATCTTTTCTTTTAGTAATATATTGAAAATCTTCTTTAATCTTAAGTGTTATGTCGTGCTCGTTTTTATCAACACATACTCCATTTAACTTAAAAGTCCCATTATACACTATATCAAGTAATAGGTTATCATTTTCATTAACATCGAAAGTGGGCTTTACTATTTTTAATCGTTTGTTTTTATATGAAATTATTCTTGCTTCATCTAAAAATTGTTTACTTCTTACTTTTATTAAGTTTCCCCTGCTTAGTGCTAGTTTTAATATTATGTAAATTATTTCATTTTTCATATAATCAACTCATCCCAAAAATATTTTTAAATCTTTTAGTAAAGCTTTTTTCATTATTTGGCTCAATATTCAAGATGTCATCTACAATCAGTTCTAAGGATTTTTTAAATTTGTTGTTTATGTTTTGATTTACTATGGGTGTTTGGCTTTTGATTGAGTCATGTACTCTTTTATCATAATAAACATCGTAAAAATTAGCAATATCTTTTCCAAGAAAGTTGCTAACAGTTTTTTTGATTACCTGTTTAACAGGCTCTATCTCACTTTTTTCTCTTATCATATTTAATATTATATCAAGTTCTGAATGTACTCCTATAAAAGACAGGGCTTTTATAAGGGTGTATGCATTTACAATGGCAGTTGGCTCTGGTATTGTGATTAAAAATATTTTATCTGAGGCCAAGTAAAAAGAGTTTAATTTATCCGAATAACCAGCACCAATATCTATAATTAAATAATCATGATCTTTTGCTTTTAAAAAGAAATCTTCTGTCATTGAAGAAGTGAATCCATTCTGAAAAAGTTTCCAATCTTTAAAATCAAATCCAGAACTTATTACATCCACACCGTATTTAGTTTCTTGAATACATTGATCAAGAGTAGCTCTTCCATCTATGTAATCACTCATATTATATTTAACATTTTTACCGAGTAATATTGCAGCGTTTGCAAACCCAGCATCAGAATCAAATAATAACACTGATTTTTCTCTTTTGGCTAATTCGGCAGAGAGATTTACGGCAAAAACTGATTTCCCAACCCCACCTTTTCCTCCAGATATAGATATAATTTTTGTATCAGATTTTTTAAATTGACTTCTTAAACTTTCTGCTTGATCTTGGTATCCCGGACTCATTTCACGACCCCCTTGATAACCTCTGAGACTAATTTATCATAATCCGGCTTTTCAATATCATCAGGGACCTTTTGTCCTGTAGTTATATAATCAACTGGTAAATTAGTATATTTAGACAAAGAAATTATTTGTCCAAATGAAGAGGTTTCATCCAATTTTGTAAATATCAAAGAATTTGGATTAGAAATACTAAACTTTTCATATATATCTATTAAATCATTAGTATTTACATTAGAAGAGCAAACCAATATTTTTTTATCAGGATTAACAGTATCCATGAAAGCTTTCAACTCTCCTAATTGAAGATCATTTTTATGACTTCTTCCTGCAGTATCTATTAAAATTGTGTCCATTTCTCGCAAAGATTCTATAGTTAGCTGTAAATCTTTTGGAGTATAACAAACATAAGCAGGTATACCCATTATATCTGCATAAATCTTCAGTTGGTCTGCTGCTGCTATCCTATATGTATCAATAGTTACAATTGCAACTTTCTTATTCTTTCTTTTTATTATTGCTGCAATTTTTGCAAGTGTTGTCGTTTTTCCAATACCTGTTGGTCCAACTAACATTATCTTACCTTGTAAATTTTCTTCTTTATTTATTTGGATATCTTTCATTAGAATGTTCTTTATTTTATTTAAAAGTGTTACATCACTTTTCCAATTTTCTGTAATATTTTCAGAATCTACTTCTTCCATTATTTCATTTACTATATCTTTACTAAGACCAGACTCTTTTAAATTATCTTTTAACTCTGAAACAAACTCATTTCCAGAGTTTATTTTGTTGTTCAACTTGTTTATAAGGTTTTTTATTTCATCTAAATTCTCATTAGAGTTATCTTTTTTCTCATCTATTTTTTTCCTTTCTAAGCTTTGATTAGAATAGCCTGACGGGCTCTTTTTTGTTATCTCTTTTTTTTGTTTTTCTTGATCATATTTTATACTCTGATAATTGTTTTTTTGATTATTGTAAAAGCTTTTTGCTTCTTCATCTATACTTTTAGAAACTTCTCTTTGTGAATTTATAAGTTCTAGCAAAGACTGCATATCTTCATTCTCTTTTATGTCTAATTTCTCTCCAGTATTTTGATCACTATTACCATTTTTATTTGAATTTATTCTATCATTCAACCTTTTATTTCTATTAACCATATCGTTCATTGAATATATTGAATTCGATTGGGAGGTATAATTATCATTGTCTTTTTTATTTTTTTCTTTCTCGCTAAGTACGGTTACCTCAACATATTTTTCTCCACCAAAGCCAAAAAAACCACCTTTTTTCACTTTTTTAGTATCCAAAATATATGCATCGTCACCAAAATCATTTCTTATTTGGTCCATTGCTTCAGATATATTTTTAACCATATACTTTTTTACTTTCATAAAAATACCTCCTAAATGGTAATAACTTCATCAACATTCAAAGATAAATCAGAAGGAACTTCTTCATATGCTATTATATTTATATTTTGAACAAATCTTAAGATTAAGTTTGCAAGTGGAAATCTTATACTTTTTGAACAAATTAATATTGGATTATATCCTTTCATCATTATATTCTCTAAAGATTTAGAAATTTTTTCTATCATTAGATTACTATATTCTGGTTCCAATGCAACTAAACGTCCTTCTTCACCTTCAGTAATTGATTCTAATATTTTCTTCTCAACAGAAGAGTCAAGAGCAACTACATGTACCTGATTATCTGAAGATTTTAATCCCTCACAAATTTGTCTCCCTAATCCAATTCTTACATTTTCAACTAATTTTTCCAAATCGTATCCATGTTTATCCGCAGTTTCTATTAAGTTTTCAAAAATAACTGGCATATTTCTTATAGAAATATTTTCATAAAGAAGTGCTTTAATTACATTTTTAATTTCATGCATTTTCAACATATTTGGAACAAGTGTATCAACTAAAGTTGCATTTTTAACTCTTAGACCTTCTATTATAATTTCCAATTCTCTTATTCCTATTATTTCATGCGCATATTTTTTGATTAATTCTGAAAGATGAGTTGCAAAAACACTTGGAGCATCAACCACAGTATATCCAGAACTTATAGCCTCTTCTTTTTGATTTTCATCTATCCAATAAGCTTTTAATCCAAAGGCTGGCTCTTCTGATTCTATACCAGATAATTCTGTAGAGGCCATACCAGAATTTATTGCAAATAGCCTATCTGGGATCAATTCAAACCTTCCTATTTCAACACCCTTCAGTTTTATCATATACTCATTGGAACTCAATAAAACGCTGTCTCTTATTCTTACTGGAGCTATTACTATACCCATTTCATAAGCAATTTGCTTTCTAACTATGGTTATTCTGTCCAGTAAATCCCCACCTTGCTGAGGATCTGCTAATGGTATCAAACCATAACCAATATCAACCTCTATAGTATCGTTTTGAATAACTTCTGATACTTCATTAGGAGATGTTAAAGGTGGAGAAGATGACCTTTTTTGCTCTTCAGCTGATTCACCTTTATCTGAAGATGCAAACGAGTCAACATTTCCTCCTCCAGCTCCCTGCAAAGCTACTTCTTGTTTCATATTCCTATTCTCTACGTATGCAATAGTTATTAAGCCACCTCCAAGAATTAATGAAGGTAAAATAGGAAGTGGGGATACTAACCCGATAGTTATTAAAACTCCGCCTGTTATATTCATAACTTTTTTATCACTTGTCAATTCTCTGACAACGTCGTTACCAAAGTTTTCTTTGGAAGCTGCACGAGACACAACCATACCAGATGCTGTAGAAATAAGTAATGCAGGAATTTGAGCAACTAAACCATCACCAACTGTTAAAAGTGTGTATAATTGGGCAGCATCTCCAATAGACATTCCATGTGTTATAGAACCTATCAAAAGGCCACCAACAACGTTTATAACAGTTATAATAAGCCCTGCAATGGCGTCTCCTCTAACAAACTTACTGGCACCATCCATTGCACCATAAAAATCTGCTTCTCTTCTTATTTCTTCTCTTTTGGTTTTGGCATCTTCTTCTGAAATTAAACCAGAAGACAAATCAGCATCTATGCTCATTTGTTTTCCAGGCATAGCGTCCAGCGTAAACCTGGCAGTAACTTCAGAAATTCTCTCTGCACCTTTGGTTATAACCAAAAATTGGATTATAACTAAAATCAAAAATATTACTATACCTACTATGAAGTTACCTCCAACGACAAAATCACCAAAAGCTCTAATAACTTGTCCGTCAAAATCTTCACCTTGGAGTAAAATTAACCTTGTAGATGATACGTTTAATGATAGCCTAAGTAAAGTAGTTATCAAAAGTAAGGATGGAAAAGAAGATATATCAAGCGCTCTCTTTACATAAAGAGAGGATAATAAAATTATAATAGATAATGCAATATTAAACAATTGCAATAAATCAAGTAAGAAAGATGGTATCGGCAAAACCATTAAAAGAACCATTCCTACAATTAGCAATGCAATTAATACATCTAATCCTTTAAAATTCATGTAAACACCTCAAGACTTATTTAAATTATAAACATAAGCAAGAACCTCGGCAACAGGTTTATATAATTCTTCAGTTATTTCCTCGTCAATATCAACATCCCTATATAACGTTCTTGCCAATACTGGATTTTCAACAATAGGAACACTATTTTCCCGAGCAACTTCTTTTATTTTAAACGCAATTTCATCCATACCTTTTGCAACAACTTTTGGTGCAGGCATAGCCCCAGATTCATATTTTATGGCAACAGAATAATGAGTAGGATTAGTAACAACAACATCTGCAGTTGGTACCTCTTGAATCATCCTTGAAAAAACTATTTTTTGCATAAATTCCTTTTGTTTTTTCTTAACTTCTGGATTTCCTTCCATGTCTTTATACTCGTCTTTTACTTCTTTTTTTGTCATTCTCAAGTTCTTCTTATATTCGTACCTTTGATACCAAAAATCTATTAAGCTAATTATCAAAAGGGCTATACCAAGCTGAAACATAATTTGCATTATCAATGATACTGTAAAGGTTATTGATGCAGAAATATCTTCATCAACCAATCCCGTAACTGCTTCCATATTTCCAACAATTATCTGGTAAGATAAAATACCAACAACCGCCAATTTAGCCAAACTTTTAAGCAATTCTACGACCTTTTTCATACTGAACAGATTTTTAAATCCCTTAATAGGGTTTATTTTTGATATATCAAATTTAATTGCTTTTGGAGCTAAAAGAAATCTGGTTTGAATAAGGCCGAGCATCAATGAAATTAATGCTCCTCCTATAAAAAGAATTGCTACCTTTAAATATAAACCCAAATGTTTAGTCATTCCATAGGTAATTAGATTCTGATCAATAATCTCAGTATTAAGGTCAAAATAATCATAAAAAACTTTGACTACATCATCGACAAGTGTACTACCTATAAAATATAGTAAAGCGGTTACACCTAAAAAACTAATAGCCATATTAAATTCTTTTGATTGTGCTACATTGCCTTCTTCTCTTGCTTTATCAATTCTTCTCTGAGTTGGATCTTCAGTTTTATCCGGATCAGCGAAGAGCTGTAAATCTATTGAGAAAGAAGAATCATCGACTTTTTCACCCAATAATACATCTCTAAAAATATCTGTGATATTTCTTCTTCCCATGTTACGATCACCACCATAATAATTAAAAACCCCACTAGAATGTTGAGTGGTAAACCTACCATAAAAACGTTCATTTGAGGGATTAATCTTGAAATAATTCCCAATGCAACCTTTATAAAAATCATAAATGCAGTTATTGGCATAGCAAATTGTAGACCTATAACTAATATATCACCCAACTTTTGTGCAAATATTATATAAGATCCTCCATCTAAATTAAACAATACGGGAACCTTTTCAAAAGAAGAAATTATAAGTTCATACATGAGTATATGACCTTTTAAAAGAAAAAAAATAACAGATGCAAACAAAAAAGATAACTGTGAAATTAATGATACTTGTTCATTTAAATTCGGATCTAAAACGTTTGCAAGAGCAAAACCCATTTGGATACCCATAAACTCTCCTGCAAATTGGATCGCATAAAAAACAAGTTGGATCATTATCCCTATGGTTACTCCCAAAATAAAATTGATCAATATATGATAAACAATCATTAAAACATTGCCATCTATAGGAAATACTTGATTCACGGTAGGAAGAATTAGATAGGACAAAAAAACAACAATAAAAACTTTGACGACATTTGGAACAAAAGTGGAGCTGAAATAAGGTATCAACAAAGTTACTCCCACTAATCTTGCCATTATAAAAAACAAAATCCACAATTTGTAATCTAACAGTATTTCCACATTAAATCATTCCCATATACTCTGTAAGCAACATTGTGGTATAATCAGCAATTTCTTGTATCATCCATCCAAAAAATAATGCTATAGCCAAAAAAGTAACGATTATTTTTGGAGCAAATGTTAAAGTTTGCTCTTGAATTTGAGTAACAGCTTGAAATATACTTATGATAAGTCCAACTGCAATACTTATCAATAAGATTGGGGTTATAGTAGTTAAGAAAACATTAATCCCCGAAACAAAAGCCTCAATAAATAACTCTTCAGTCATATTCAAACACCCCTAAAACTTCTAATTAAGCTACCTATTAGTAAATCCCATCCATTTACAATAACAAAAAGCATAATTTTAAAAGGTAAAGAAATCAAAACTGGTGGAATCATCATCATGCCCATAGAAAGAAGTATACTTGCAACAACCATATCAACTAAAATGAAAGGTATATAAATTAAAACACCCATTTTAAAAGCAATTTCCAGTTCGCTCAAAGCAAATGCTGGAACCAATATTTGAAATGGAGTATCATTTATATCTTCAACGGGTTGCTCAAGATAGTTTGCCAACATAAAAACATCATCTTGATTTTTATGGGCAATAATTTCACTAGTCATGAATTCTTTGAATTGATTCCAACCTTCGTTTAAAGCTTCTTCATAACCTATTTCACCATCGTTATATGGAACTATGGCATTGTCATAAACATTAGTGAAAACTGGAAACATTATCATAACTGTTAAAAATAAAGCTAAAGCTAAAAGAACTTGATTAGGGGGTGCTTGCCTTGTACCCAACGCCTGTCTTAAAAAACCCAGAACAACCACTATCCTTGTAAAACTAGTTAACAACATCAAAAAGCCGGGGGCTAAAGAAATTACAGTTATAATTAAAATTATTTCTAATGTTGGTGTTAGAGAATTAGTTGCATCTCCTTCAATACTAATAGTTACATCTGGCAACCCTGGAGTTGTTTGAGTAAATGAAGAGACAGAAATCAATAGTACAATTATAATTAATATAATTCTTAAAACTTTATTTTTCATTACCCTTACTCTCCTTATTTAGAACAGATGCAAAAGTATTTACAAAACTACTTTTATTTTCAAGCAATTCTTGTATTTCATCGTAGTCTATTTTTTTTATAACTTCACTTGAAGAGTTTGAGAATAAAACCATATAATATTCGTCAAAAATTTTTAGAATACCTATATAAAAATTTTTATCAATATAAAATTTTTTAATGAGTCCAATTTTTGTATTCCTTTTACCACCCTTCATAAGTCTGTTAAGCAAAAAATAAAGTAACCCCATTAAAACTAAAACGAGTATAATTGTTAGCAACCAAAAAAAGATAGAAATTCCTCCACTGCTACTCAATGCTGTGGAGGATGCTTCATTACTGACTTGTTCTAAATTCATTAACTTTGCTCCAATTTTTGAATGGCTTCTATAACTCTATTTGATTGGAATGGTTTTACTATAAAATCTTTTGCTCCAGCTTGAATAGCTTCTATAACCATTGCCTGTTGCCCCATAGCTGAACAAACAATTATTTTAGCCTCAGCATCAATTTTCTTTATTTCTTTTATAGCTTGAATACCGTCCATAACTGGCATAGTTATATCCATAGTAACAAAATCAGGACTTAATTCTTTATATTTTTCTATTGCTTCCTGACCATTAGCAGCTTCTCCCGCTATTTCATATCCAGCTTTAGTTAAAGTATCTTTCAAAATCATTCTCATAAATGCAGCATCATCTGTAATTAAAACGCTTTTAGCCATTAAAAAGGCACCTCCCAAAATTTATCCTAATCTATTTTTTCTAAATTTAAAACCGCTCTAATATCTAAATATATTATTAAACGGTTTTGTACTTTAATTGTTCCTTTTACTTTCCCCGTGTAGACATCATTTTTTGATTGAATATTTTCAAGATTGGATTCATCTATTGATAAAACATTTTTTACTTCATCAACAAAAACACCAATTTCTTGTTCGTCAATTTTTAATATCAATATATTATCAAATTCATGTTCTTCAGGTAATTTTATGTTAATTTTTTTTGTTAAATCAACAACAGGAACTATTCTACCTCTTAAATTTATAACACCATTGATAAATTCTTTTGAATTTGGCACAGGGGTTACTTCTTCTATATCAACTACACTTTCTATTTCTTCAACATCTATGGCATATTCTTGATTATGAATTTGAAATGAAAGAACATCTGTCATAAAAATACCTCCTGTTAAATTAATGACGCAACATCTAAAATTAATGCAATGCTACCGTCTCCAAGTATTGCCCCACCACTAAATTCTTTTACATCAGTTAATAAAGAACCTAATGATTTAATTACGATATCATCTTGACCCAACAACTTATCAACAATAACTCCAAACTTCTTATTACCAACTTTTATGATAACAATATTTTCTTGCTCATTATTTTGTTTTCTTTCATAACCAAATATTTCTCTCAATCGTACTGTAGGTATAACTTCGCCTCTAAGCATAAATACTTCTCTGTCTTGTACTTCTTTTAACTCCCCATCACTAATCTTTTGAGTTGTGTCTATATTTGCAATAGGTATTGCATAAACTTGCTTATTGACTGTGATTAACAATGCTTCAATAATAGCCAATGTCAAAGGAAGCCTAATTGTAACTTTTGTTCCCTTGCCTTTTTCAGATTCTATAGATACAGTCCCGTTTAAACTTTCTACTGTAGATTTAACTACATCCATTCCAACTCCTCTACCAGATAATTCTGTAGCCTGTTCTTTTGTAGAAAAACCGGATTCAAAGACTAAATTAAAAACTTCTTCATCCGAGAAAGATTGAGCTTTTTGTTGATCAACTATACCTCTACTTATAGCTTTGTTTATTATTTGTTCTCTATCTAATCCATTTCCATCGTCTTCTATTTCAATTATTACTCCATTGCCTTCGTGTCTTGCAGAGAGCTTTATTGTACCAGTTTTTGATTTTCCTCTTGAAATTCTTTTTTGAGGAGATTCTATACCATGGTCTAATGAGTTTCTTATTAAATGGATTAAAGGATCTCCGATTTCATCAGCAACAGTTCTATCTAATTCTGTATCTTCTCCTTCGATTATAAGATTAATTTCTTTCTTCAAATCTTTTGATATATCCCTTACAAGCCTTGGAAATCTATTGAAAACAAAAGACACAGGAACCATTCTAACTTTCATAACTATATTCTGTAAGTCTAAAGTAATTCTTGAAAGTTGTGACAAGCTTTCATCTACTTCTTTTATGTTGTACTTTTTAAGTGTTTCAAGTATTCTACTTCTTGATATAACAAGTTCTGCCATAAGATTCATTAATTCATCTAACTTTTTAATATCGACTCTGATTGATTGAGTAGTTTTAATTCTTTTCTTTGATGATTTATCATCTGCATTATTGTTTTCTTCTTTTTCCTGCTCTTCGATTACTTCTTTTTCAAAAAGTTTCTCATCGAAATCTTCTATCAACACAAAATCCACTTCAGAAACAGATTTAACAGCAGAAATTATTTTATTTTTTGAGTGCTTCGAAATAACCCCAAAAATAAGTTCTCTATCAAATTTTTCCTCTTCAATCTCTTCACTTGTTGGTTTTGAATAAACTATTTCGCTATTCATTTCTTCAAATTTATGAACAATCATGAATGCTCTTGCTAATTTTAGTTGAACACCTTCTTTTAAAATAACTTTTACAAAATAAAAATTCAAGCCATCTTCTTTGGCTTTTTCTTGGACCTTTTCCATAGTTTCTTTTGTTGGATCATCCATATCTATAAAAAATTCATCCTCAGATAAATTTTCAATTTTATTTTCTGTTTCTTCTGGAGGTTTTTCTTCAGAAGCAGCATTCAAAGATGAGTCTTTTGAAATCCTTCCTTCCTTTAGCAAGATCTCAAATTTTTTATTAGTTTTTTCTACTGAGTCAGTATGCCCTCTTCCACCTTCTTGTATATCATTAAGTGAATCTTCAAGAGCATCCAACCCTTCAAAAAGAAGATCTAATACATCACCGTTTATTTGTATTTTTTCATTTCTTATATTATCAAGACTATTTTCCATAGAATGACACATTTTTGCCAATTCATCAAAACCTAATGTTCCTGCCATCCCTTTTAGAGTATGCATAATTCTAAAAATTTCATTTAGTATTTCAGGATTTTTTTTATCATTTTCTAAACTTAGTAAATTGTCATTAAGATTCTGGACATTTTCTCTCGCCTCTTCCAAAAATACACTTAAATAAACATCCATATCACTCATTAGATAACCTCCCTGTCATTTGAAGTAGATCAAGTGCTTTCCATAAACTATAGTACACAGCCTTTTCTTTAACATCTTCTCTTTCTCCATTGAATATTTTTTTAAATGAGTATTCTTCATCATCTATAATTAAACCAAAATACACAGTTCCTACAGGTTTTTCTTTTGTTCCACCTGTTGGACCAGCAATTCCAGATATTGATATACATACATCTGAATTTGTAATATTTTTTAACCCTTTTGACATTTCTAACACACATTCTTTTGAAACAGCACCAAATCTATTAAGAGTATTCAAATTTACATTCAAAATTTTGTTTTTTAACTCATTTGAATAAGTTATGAAACTTCCCTTGAAAAATTTAGAAGAACCGCTTTTACTCGTTATGTAATCTGATAGTTTCCCACCAGTGCATGATTCAGCTAATGCTAAGGTCAATTTATTATTAATAAAAATTTCAAAAAAATTTTCTAAAAGATTTTTTGTACCTAAAAATCTACTTCCGTATTCATTCCTAAAGAATTTAAAAATCTCTTCATCATAGTTAATATCAAGCCTTAACCCCAAATTTTTTATGATATATATTCCGTAATCTTCTTTTATTTTTAAATATTCAATTTTTTTGGTTAAATCCATTTCAGTAACACCATAAAAATACAAATTCGATTTTATCTTATCATCATTTTTAAAAATATCAAATTTATCATAAATATTATCAAAAACATTCGAAAATTCATGTGGTGGCCCTGGTAGTATAATTATCATCTTATTGTCTATTTTTATTACCTGTCCAGGGGCCGTTCCAAAATCATTGTAAAATATTTCAGCACTTTTTATAACTTTCGATTGTTTTTTTACTCCAAACTCACTAATTTGCCCTTTATTTTTATGGTAATTCAAGATCTTTTCTTTGACCTTTCTATCCTCTATCAATTCAAGACCATAAAAATCTGATACTGATTCTATTGTTATGTCATCTAAGGTTGGTCCTAACCCCCCAATTATAAATATAATATCAGAATCTTCGGATAAAAACTTTAAAGATTTATAAAAACTTTCTCTATCATCTTTAATAGCCAAAATATTTTTTATATTTAAACTTTCACTACGAATTTTTTCTACAATATACTTAGAATTTGTCTCTTCCACCTTTTTATCAACTATTTCGTTTCCAGTAGCAAGTATGGATACTTTCAATATTATTCTCCTTTTTATATCACTATTTGATTTTTTCCGTTGCTTTTTGCAATATACAACTTCGAATCTGCTATCTCTATTATATCAGAATAATTATCAATATTTGAATTATCAGCTACACCACCAGAAATAGTTACTTTTATGTTTTTATAAAATAACTTATCTTCAATTTTTTTTCTTAATTCTTCTGCAACTAAGTAAGCTTTTTGACGATCGTATTTTTTTATCAGGATAGAAAATTCTTCTCCACCATATCTAAAGGGAACTATCATTTTGTTCTCATACTTTTTTATTATTTTGCCTAATTCTTCGAGAATATGGTCTCCAGTCATATGACCATACGTATCGTTTATTTGTTTAAAATCGTCTATATCAATAAATAAGACAGAGAAAACGTCTTCCTCATAAACTACTTTTTTTAAATTTTCATAAAACTGACTTTTATTATATAATTCAGTTAGAAAGTCTCTTTTGTTTAACTCTTCTAATTTATCTATGTAATTTTTTAATTTAATATATGTTTTTAATCTCGCAATTATCTCAGGTTCTCTAAGTGGTTTTAAAATAAAATCATCAGCGCCAGATTTAAAAGCTTTTTCCAAAGTTTCATCGGTATCTTGAGAAGTCATAATAAAAATATAACTATCTAAATCAGAAAGCTTTTTTAAAATTTTGCATGTCTTCAACCCATCGATTCCTGGCAAAATAACATCCAAAAAAATAAAATCAGGTTTTTTTATTTTCATCTCTATAAAATTCAGTAATTCTTCGGAACTATTAAAAAGAGATATATTTATGTCTTCAAAATTTTTTTCTATTGTATCCTTTAATTTTTTTTGAATCAATACTGAATCATCCACTATGAATAAATTCATATTACACCTCATATAATAAACTATATAATTATTATATAATAAATTAACTAAATTATAAAATCTCAAAGGAGGAATTATGAGAAATTACGACAAAGAAGCAAAGATAATCATAGAAAATTTTCCATACCTACATGAATTTACTGACCCATACATCGTATTAGTATCCACGGTCCTTTCTCAAAGAACAAAAGATGAAAATACTCGAAAAGCAACCATAAGGCTCTTTGAAAAATACAAAGGCATAAACGAAATAGCAAAACTAAATCCAGAAGACATCTATGATTTAATAAAACCAGCAGGAATGTACAAACAGAAGTCAGAGAGAATAATAAATTTGTCCAAGATAATTGTAGAACAATACAACTCAAAAGTTCCTGAAAATATAAATGATTTAATCAAGTTACCTGGAGTTGGTAGAAAAACAGCAAACATAGTACTTTATGTATCCTTTGGTCAAGAAGCCATGGCAGTAGATACACACGTTCACAGAATAGCCAATAGATTGGGATGGATAGATACAAAAAAACCTGAAGATTCTGAATTAGAAATAATGGAAATAATATCAAAAGAATTCTGGGGACCTTTAAACGGATCAATGGTTGCTTTTGGTCAACAAGTTTGCAAGCCAAGAAACCCGAAGTGTAATAAATGTCCATTAAACGGTTTTTGTGATTATTATAAAGAAAATTCAAGCGAAGTAGTTTAACTTTTTGTTAAACTACTTTTTTTTATTGAAATTTTTATACTTTTCATGTATAATTATACATAAGTATAAAGGAGGGGTTTTCATGAAAAAAGATAAAATTCTTTCAGTAAAAAAAGCTTTAAAATATAGATTAACAAAACAATACATAAGCTTATATGGGAAAATCTTTCTCATCGATGAAGACGATAAAAAAGATTACACACAAGTTTTTATAACAGATAACGAAGACGCTGTTATACTTAAAATATTTGAAAAGAACCTTCCATACAAAAAATACGACATTATAAAAGCAGAAGGATACTTTGAATTTGACGATATTAATGGGGATTACTCTTTTTCAGTAATTGCTCACAAAGAATATTTCAACTTCGAAAAAAAAGACAGCTCAATAGAAAAAAGAGTCGAATTACACCTGCACTCTAAATTAAGTGAACAAGATTCCATTGTGGATATAGAAGAACTATTAAAAACATTGAAGTATTGGGGTCATACCCATGTAGCTATAACAGACCACGAATCTGTTCAAAACATACCAGTTTTTTGGAACCTTTCTAAACGATATGATATAAAGCCTGTATTTGGTGCTGAACTTACAGTATTTGAACCATTTCTAAATGACTTTTTTCATATAACAGTATTGGTAAAAAATAAAAGTGGCTTAAAAAATCTGTACAAAATAATATCTAAATCTCATATGAATTTAAACGATAGGAATCCAGTAATAAATGCACAAGATATTGAAAAATATAGAGAAGGGATGTACATAGGTAGTGCTTGTACAAAGAACATCTTGATGTATTTCTACCTCAAGCAGGAGGAGGAAATGTTTCTAAAAAAAGTTAAGTTTTTTGACTACATAGAAATACAGCCATTAGACGCAAAAGAGGATGATAGAGTAACAAAAGAAAAACTCAAAGAGTTTTATTTAAAAATAACTGAAGCAGCAGAAAACGAAAATATACCTGTAATACTAACAGGAAATGTCCATTACATATATGAAAAAGATAAAGAAATTCACAACGCCCTGCAAAAAGGAACAGAAACTCTAAAAAAATTCAATAAAATATACAATTCTAAAAGGTATCTTAAAACAACAGAAGAAATGATTCAATCGGGTATAGAGATTTTTGGAAAAAGAGGAAAGGCAAAAAAGATAGCAGTTAGAAATGTGAAAAAATTGGTAGACTCTATAGAAAATATATCCCCCCTTGATAACAAATTACACGCACCAAAAATAAAAGACGAAAATTTAAAGCTCAGAAATTTAGCCTACCAAAAAGCAAAAAAGATTTACGGAGAAAACCTTCACCCTATTATAGAAGATAGAATAGAAAAAGAACTAAATCCTATAATACAAAATGGATATGCAATTATCTTTCTACTTGCAAGAGAAATGATTTTAAAATCAAAAGAAGATGGATATCCTGTTGGATCGAGGGGATCAGTTGGCTCTTCTTTAATAGCTTTTATACTTGGAATATCTGAAGTAAATCCACTTCCCCCTCATTATTACTGTAAATGCGGATACGTTGATTTCGTAGATAACTTAAACATATGTGGGTTTGATCTGGAAAGAAAGAAATGCCCAAAATGCGGAAAAGATCTAAAAAGCGATGGACATAACATAAGGTTTGAAATATTCATGGGGTTTGAAGGGAAGAAAATTCCAGATATAGACATAAACTTCTCTGGAGAATATCAAACTAAAATACACAGATATTTGGAAGAAAAATTTGGAAGAGAACACTGCTTCAAAGCTGGAACTATAAACACAATAGCAAAAAGATCCGCACTAAAATTCTCCGAAAAATACCTAAAAAAAGAAGGCCACATAGCAAAAATATTTTATTATGCTGAAAAACTAAACGGGGTAAAAATGACAACAGGCCAACACACGAGCGCAATGATAATAATTCCACAAGAAAACGAAATAAACGATTTTACTCCGTACCAATATTCGGCAAACGACAAAGAGAAAGGAATTCTAACAACACATTTTGATTATGAAGCTTTGGAAAATGATCTTTTAAAAATAGATGCTTTAGCACACGATGCACCAACATTTTTGAAAAAACTTAAAGATTTAACAGGAATAAACTATGAAAATCTCCCGATGAATGACAAAGACGTTCTCGAACTTTTTTCATCCCTAAAGCCACTGAAAATAAATTTGGATGAAATAGAAGTAGAAATAGGAACTCTTGGAATACCAGAAGTATGGACACCTTTTGCACACAGGATGTTATCTGAAACGAAACCAAAATCATTCTACGATTTAGCCAGAACATCCAGCCTTTCACACGGAACAAACATATGGTTCAACAACGCAAGAGAGTTAGTACTCAAAAAGCAAGTATCTGTAAATCAAGTTGTTTCCTGTAGAGATGACATTTTACTAACTCTGGAACACTATGGAATAGAATCGAAAAAAGCATTTAATATAATGGAAAAAGTCAGAAAAGGCAAAAAACTAACTGAAGAAGAATTAAATTTATTAACATCAAAAAAAGTCCCAAAATGGTACATCGAATCACTAATAAAAATAAAATACCTTTTCCCAAGATCTCACGCAGTAGCCTATATGTTCATGGCATATAAAATAGCCTTTTACAAACTTTACTACAGATTGGAGTTCTACTCAGTCTATTTTAGTGTTAGAGCAAAAATATTTGATATAGATACAATATTCAACGAAGAACTTATGATGAAAAAGATAGAAGAATTATCAGATATATCCTACAAACACGACTTTGAAAAATTCCTGACTTATTCTGTATTGAGAACGGCCTACGAAATGAAAAAACAGGGGTACTATTTTCTTCCACCTGACATATACAAATCACACATAACTGATTTTGTCATAGAGGGAAAAAATCTGAGAATTCCTTTAACCAAGATCCCAAATATCGGAATAAAAGGAGCTGAGAATATTTTCAAAGAAAGAGAGAAAAAATTTATATCAATAGAAGATTTCAAAAAGAGGACAAAAATAAGTAAAAGAATAATAGAAAAACTAAAAACCACAGGTTTCTTCAAAAACATGCCAGAAAAAAGCCAAATACCTCTATTCTAATATAATTTACTTATTTTTTAAGAATAATAAAATAAATACTTCTAAAGCTTTAGAAGTATTTATTCTTCTTTTATAATTATATTTAAATAGCTAAATCAGTTTCTTTATTATCAAAAATCAATTTCGGTTTTACAAACAATGCTGCACCAAAAGTTAATGGTCCAGTTCTTCCCACTAACATAAGTAATATAATAGAAACTTTACCAATTACAGTAAGAGAACTCGTTAACCCCATGCTCAAACCAACAGTTCCTAAAGCAGAAGCAGCTTCAAAAGCAACACTAATAAAATCTGTGTTTTCAGTTAAAGAAAGTATATAAACTCCTAAAGCTAAAACTACAAAATAAAAGACAAAACCAGCAGCGGCACTATTAACTCTTGATTTTGGAACTTTAGCTTTCCAAAAATAAACGTCATCTTTCCCTTGTAGAGTACTTTTTACAAGTCCATAAACAGCTGTAAAAGTTGTTGTTTTAAGTCCTCCACCAGTACCAGAAGGCGAAGCTCCAATAATCATATATATAGTTGTAAAAAACAACACTGATTTCATCAAACCACCAACATTGATAGTGTTAAATCCAACAGTAGTTATAGATGTCATTACCTGAAAAAATGATGTAATAAGTCTTTCATGTGCAGGTAAATCAGCTATAGATGGTTCTGAAATAAACACTAAAAATGTCCCAAATATAACCAGATAAAAAGTTGTTCTCAAAATTATTTTTGAAGTTAAGGTTATTGCTTCAGTTTTTCTTCTTATTTTTCTCCAATAGTCAACAAAAACAATGAAACCAATAGCTCCTGAAAAACTTAACCCTGAAATAGTCAAATTTAACCAAAAATTATTATAAAAATCTACAAAACTATTGTTAAATAAACTAAACCCCGCTGTACAAAATGCTGATACACTGTGAAAAATTGCCTGCCAAATCGCGTTATCTACTCCTTCATTAATAAAAATAAAATACAAAACAAAAGCTCCAATGGTTTCAATTATGACAGTAAAAAATATAACTGAATAAATGAACTTTTCTATTACGAAATTTTTAGGAATGGAAAAAACAGTTTGTGAAACTTCAGAAACATTTTTTGGTAACTGTTTTTTTCTTGTTAGTATTACAAAAGATGAAAAAGTCATATAACCTATACCGCCAAGTTGAATTAAAAGAAGAATTACAAATTCTCCAAAAAATGTATAACTATCAGAAACAGAAACCGTTGTTAAACCTGTTGTAGAAACAGCTGAAGTGGCTATAAAAAGATTATCCAGTGATCCTACAAAATTCACGGTTGAAATAGGTAGAGATAACATTATCCAACCAAAAACTATATAAAATACATATCCAAATAAAACTAATTTAACAGGATTTACTGTAGATAAATAATCTTTCAAATGTTCAATTGCTTTCATATCTTAATCCTCCAATTTCTGATTTGTTAAATTATCCAATTTTTCAGCAACTTTATGAAAAAACTCCTTATATATCTCACCTTTTTTCCCCCCAATAAAATCGCCCAATTTTCTATATATTTCTGGATCAATAGGATTTATGGAAAACATATCTTTGATTTTAGTAAATTCTTCATTTGAATAATAGCTGTTAATTTTAGCTGTTTCCATATTTTTTAAAGTATTTTCTAACCTTTCAAAAGTAAAAGGTTTTTGAATATAAGCGACTGTTCCTAATTTTGTACATTCTATTGCATTTTTAACTGTTCCATAAGCTGTCATTATAACAACATCTGTATGATCATCTTTATTCCTCATCTCTTTCAATATTTTTGTCCCAGAAATTTTTGGCATTTTGATATCTAAAAATATCAAATCATATTTATTGTGATTGATTTTTCTTAAAGCTTCTTCCCCATCTATTGCTTCTTCTACATCATACCCTTTATTTTTCATACCTAAAACTAACAAATTCCTAATATTTTTAGTATCATCAGCTATCAGAATTTTCTTCATTTTTATTATCTCCTTTTGAGAACGTGATGATAAATTTAGTCCCTTTTTCATTTTGACTTTCTATCTCAATTGAAGCTCCATGACTATCTAAAATCTCTTTAGATATAGTTAGTCCCATTCCAGAATCATCAACATAATTCGTTTTATTTTCTCTACTTGAATAATATTTTTTAAAAATATTTTCAATTTTATCTGCTTTAATTCCTTTTCCAGTATCAGCTATTTCAAAAATGACATTTTCATTATCGTTTTGATAAGTTTTTATAGCTATATCGTCATTCTCCTTTGTATGTTTTAAAGAATTTGAAATAAGGTTATTTATTACCCAACTAATCTTCACTTTATCTATATAAATGTTTGGAATTTCTTGAAGATCAACATAAATATTTTTATTCTCTTTATTAGCTTGAAATTCAAACTGCTCTACACTTGTTCTAACAATTTCATTTAAATCTTCATAGTCATACTCATAAAAAGCGTCTATATCATCTATTTTCCTTAGATTCACAAGATTAGAAATGAGATTGGAAATTTTTTCGACATCTTCTTTAATAGTTAAAACCAACTCTTCATTTTCGCTATCAATATTTTTGATTTTTTCTTCTAAAATAGAAAGGCCAAGAATAATAGAGGTCAACGGAGTTTTAAATTCATGAGATACACTTGAAATTAAGCCTAATCTCATATTTTCAAATTCTTTTTCTTTAGTTATATTTCTTAAAGAAACTATTATTCCGTTTAAATTAGCGTTTACATCTCTTATTTTAGTAGCCAAAACATTGAAAAAATATTTTTGATCTTCGATTTCAATTTTAATAACTCTATAATCATTTTCTTTATCGCTCTTCACCAAATTAGACAGTATATCGTATAAATCAAGATTTTTTACTATATCAAAAATAAACTTATGTTTAACTTCCTCTTTGCATTTAAAAAATTCTTTAAATGCATAATTAGTCAATATCAATTTCATATTTTCATCTAACACAAAAATAGGATCTGGAATATTGTTAATAAGTGCCACAGATTTACTTTTTTCTTCGCCAAGCTGTTCAATAGTTGATTTTTCAAACTCTTTTATTCTCTCAGTCATTTTATTAAACTCTTGAATCAAAATACCAAGTTCATCATTTGTTTCTATGTCCAGCGGTTCTCTTTTACTCATAGATTTAATAGTTTTAATTTCATTAATCAATTTAAAAAGTGGACTTAAAAATCTTTTGATCAAAAATAAAGATAAATATATACTCATAAAAACAGAAAAAACCGTTATCACTACAATCAAAACTGTGACATTTCTCCATTTATCAACTAACTCATCTCTTGAACCAAAAATAGAATTTTCATTTATCTTGATTAATTCATCAATGTTGTTTAAAATTTCAGAATATAAAGGTCTTATGCTATCAGCATATAATCCTTCAATAAATTCTGTATCTTCTCTGTTATTTTTTAATTCATCAAAAAGATTTAGATATTTATTATAATTACTATTAAGGTTTTGGACTAAATCATTCTCTCCTTCTTCGGTAATATTGTTATTTTGAAATTCTAAGGCATCTTCAAAATTGTTTCTTTCATTATAAAAGGTCTCGACATTCAATATTGAGAAGTTTCTAATTAAATTTGCAATTGCGTTATTTTGCTCTTTTATAGAATATTTCATTTGATTTAAAACTTTTATAGAATCATAATTATTTGATATTAATAACTCTACCTCATTAGTCATTCTATAAAGACTTGAAGAGGAAAAAATACCTAATACCCCAATTATAACGATTAATATAATTACCAAAAATAAAAATTTAGACTTAAGACTATTTAACATTATTATCACCTCTGATACCATTATATTTCTTAGATTGAATAATTTTAGCTTTTTTATCTAGCTGGTTATAGCCAATTATACTAGATTATCTTCGATTATGATATTATTTCTTTATTATATTAAACCTTATACGAAGAAAGTAATTAATAAATTATTAAATATATTATATCAATAAATTGATATAATATATTTAACTAAAAACATTATAGGAGCTGATAAAATGAAAAAAACTGAAATAAAAAATTATCTGAGTAATTTTTCAAAAAAACAATTAATAGATGAATTATCTTCTATTATTATGAGCAATAGGGATTTAAAAGAAAAATATTATATCTTGGTAAATATTGATAATAAAAAACAAATAACTGATTATGTAAAAGATATTGAGGTATAATTAATTTCTTTTATAAGTTTTATTTTTAAACTATTATTTTTGACTAAGTTCTTATTTTGTATTAAAATTTAAGTAAGAAATTTGATTTGGGGGATGTTATGAAGAATTTTCTTAAAAGTTTTGAAGATAATAAATTTTTCTATTTTGTGAAAAATTTGTATAATAAATCGAGAGAAGATGACGTCGGTTTTATTGCCGGTTATATATCTTTTTTTCTTTTGTTATCTATTTTTCCATTTTTGATTTTTTTCTTTAATTTGTTGAGGTATACTCCTATAGCTAATCAAGATTTTATCGAAAACATTTTGATAGAGATACCACCTGAAACACGAGATATTTTAGAGACTATTATTAACGAGACTATTAATTCGAGTTCGCAGACTCTTTTATCAGTTAGTTTAATTTTTTCTATTTGGGCAGGTTCTAATGGAATCACTGCTATTATCAGCTCAATTAACAAGGCTTACAGTATACAAAAAAAATTACCTTATTGGAAGTTGAAATTGATTTCCATAGTTTTTACAGTATTGCTGGTTGTTCTTATAATATTTGTACTTTTCACCCTTGTTTTTGGGGAGATTATTACTAATGAGATTTTTAATGAATTACAAGCTAATGGCTCTTTTTATTCTTTTTGGAATGTCATGAGAATTATTATTCCTTTTGTTTCTATGGTTTTGATTTTTGGCCTTTTATACAAATTTAGTATTTCATTTAATAAGAGAACTAGTACTAAGTTTATTTACACTTTACCAGGTTCTATTTTTACAACTGTTGGTTGGATTATCAGCTCTTCTATTTTTTCTGATTATATTAATAATTTCAATATTTTTTCAACAACCTATGGAAGTTTGGGAGGAATAGTTATTTCTCTTATTTGGATTTATATAATTAGTCTTATGATTATTATTGGAGCAGAGATCAACGGATGTCTGCATTTAAACAATAATTAAAAACCCACTCTTTAAAAAAGAATGGGTTTAATTTTTATTTATTTATCCAACTGTGGTTGAACGTAGTGGTTCCAGAATACTTTTATTACAAGTGCTGATGGGGCAGCAATTAGAGAGCCTATGAATCCAAAAGCTGCTCCGAATATGAGTATGGATAATATTACCCCAACTGGATTTATTCTTGCCCTTCCCTTCATTATATTTAGGAAAAACACGAAAGCTGCTCCATGTAATATTGACATTATAATCAGAAGTATTAGCATTTTTACAAGCCCGCTGGAGATCCCAACAATTATTAATGGAATGAATTCAAAAACCACACCGACAATAGGAATGAAGTTGGTTATTCCTGCCCAGAAACTAAGCAAGAGTGAATATCTAATGTCAAGAAAATTCAATGCTATAAAGGCCCCAACACCGACGAATAATGATGCAAAAATTGTAGAAATAACAAAATTATTCAAATTTATATGCAAGTCTTTCAAGAAATTAACTGCTATTTTTCTGGTGTTTCTGGGATAGATTTTGTGTATGTTTGTTTTAAAAGAGTCAAAATAAAAACTTAGATATATTGTTATTAATATATGAAAAAATACAAAGGACCCTAATTTTTGGCCAATATTTGGCAATTCCACAATCCACTGGTTGAAAAACTCTATTATCTTTGGTTGTAAAGATGCCAAATACTCTGAGAAGTTCTTCTCTATTTCTGGAAATACGTTGCTTTCCGTTCCCAAAATTCCAGATGATCCTTCAAAAAGTGATTCCCATGTTCTGTTTTCAAAGAAGTTGTTTATAAATATTACAAAATTTCTGACTTCACCAAAAACCATTGGTACTAAGAAAAACATTAAGAAAGCTAACCCTGTAAATATTATTATTAACGAAAGAGATATAGATAGATTTTGTGGAATTTTAAATAGTTTAATCAGATTTTTAGAGAAGAGTTGCACTACAAGCACCATTCCAATTGAAAAAACAATTGTTGAAAAGACACTCATGGAAAATACTCCCACTAAAAAAAATAAACTTATATAGACTATTGAAAAAATACCAGCTATAATCCTTTTATCCACAAAAAACACCTCTTGCCAAAAATTTTACTTCTTTTTATTATTATACCATTGCTATATATATAGTAACTAAAAATTGTATGATAAATATTGTATAATTTTAATAAGTTTTTAAAAAAGATAATCTTGGATGAAGAGATTTGGTTTTATTTTCTCATTATTTTCTTAATTTTTTTGTAAAGTTTGATTGTTATACTGAGATTGTTAATAATTGAACAATTAAATATTTTCCCTAAGATGAAGGAATTTTTCTGACATCAAAGGAAGACGAAAATGAACGGAATCATCTCGTGCTTATTAGTACGTGATTTGATATATTGTTTCCTCTTCCTTTGAGAATTTTATAACAAGGAGGAGGATTTTTTTATGGATGTTAAGACGGCTATGATTTCCATTGCAATTACAGATAGAGAAAATGCCTATAGTAAAGTTAATGAAGTGCTTCATTTAAATGCTGAAAATATTAATTTGAGGGTAGGCTATCCAATGAAAGAAGATAATGTTGCTATTATTTTTGTTGTTTTTAAGGGAACTACAGACCAAATTGGTTCTTTAAATGGAAAGTTAGGTCAGATAAACGGAGTTAAGGTTAAATCACATACTTTAAAATATTAGAGGTGGTATTATGTTTTATTTAAAAGACAACAACACTAAGACTTTTATAGATGAAGAAAAAATCAAGAACTTACTGGAAAAAGCTAAAAATCCAGAAAAAGAAAGAGTAGAAGAAATAATAAACAAATCTTTGAACAAAAATAGATTAGATTTAGAAGAGATGGCTGTTCTTTTAAACTGTGAAGAAGAAGAATTAGTCAAAAAGATTTTTGAAGGGGCAAAAACACTAAAACAAAAAATTTATGGAAATAGAATTGTTCTTTTTGCACCTTTGTATATTGGTAATGAATGTATTAATAATTGTGAATATTGTGGTTTTAGAATCAGCAATAAAGAAATTTTTCGAAATTCTTTGAGTTTAGAACAAGTGAAAAATGAAACAACTTCTTTAGTAAATAGCGGACACAAAAGGTTGATCCTTGTTTATGGGGAACATCCTCAATATGATGCGGATTTTATTGCTGATACGGTGAAAGAAGTTTATTCTGTTAAGAGTGGAAAAGGTAATATAAGAAGAGTTAATATAAATGCCGCACCACAGACTGTTGAAGATTTTAAGAAAATAAAAGATGTTGGCATTGGTACTTACCAAGTTTTTCAAGAAACATATCACCAAGAGACTTATAAAAAGGTTCACCCAAGTGGCCCTAAATCCAGCTATAGATGGAGACTCTATTCTTTAGATAGAGCTTTTAAAGCTGGCATAGATGATGTTGGAATAGGTGCATTGTTCGGATTGTACGACTGGAAGTTTGAAATGATGGGACTATTATCTCATACTATACATTTTGAAGAAAGATTCAATGTTGGGCCTCATACTATTTCTTTTCCAAGAATAGAGCCCGCTTTGAACACGCCAATATCCGAACAACCACCACATTTAGTTGATGATTACACTTTTAAAAAACTCGTCGCTATTTTGAGGCTGGCCGTTCCTTATACAGGGTTAATTTTAACAGCAAGGGAATCACTTGAAATTAGAAACGAATTAATGCAGTTTGGGGTATCACAAATTGATGCAGGTTCAAATATAGGGGTAGGAGCTTATTCAACCAATGATAAAGAAGCTTATAAAAAATCGCAATTTGTACTTGGAGATCAAAGAACTTTAGATGATGTAATAAGACAGCTAACTGATGAAGATTACCTTCCTTCTTTTTGTACTGGTTGTTATAGACTTGGAAGAACTGGTGAGCACTTTATGGAATTTGCCATTCCTGGATTTGTAAAGAGATTTTGTACTCCAAATGCTGTAAGTACTCTCATGGAATACGCAGTTGATTATGCTTCTGAAGAAACTAAGGCATCTTGTTTGAGAGTTATAGGCAAAGAAATCAAAAATATAAAAGACGAAAAGATGAAAGATGCATTAAAGGCAAATATAGATAGAATCAAAACTGGCGAAAGAGATTTATACTTTTAGAGGTGCTTTATGTTTGAATCAATTTACAACAAATTAAATACTAAAGGTAAAAAACTTTTGGATTATTTTACTGAAAACAAAACTCTTAACAAAGAATTTATTCTCTATATTTTAGGGTTAGAAAAAGATGATCCGCAAAGAAATTTGCTTTATAAAGCTTCTTCTATAGTAAAAGAAAACTTTACTGCTAATTATGTTTCTATAAAAGGATTAATAGAGTTCAGCAATTACTGTTCAAAAAACTGTTATTACTGTGGAATTAGAAGAGATAATAAAACCCTAAAAAGATATAGAATGACAGAAGAAGACATATTAGAAGCAGTTGAGAAAGTGAAAAAATTGGGGTTAGATACAATAATTCTTCAGAGTGGAGAAGATTATTTTTACGATGATGATAAGATCATAGCACTTATAAAAAAAATAAAAAAATTAACCAAATTACCAATTTCTATTTCTATTGGAGAAAGAGATTTTGAATCTTATTTCAAATATAAAAAAGCAGGGGCGATAAGAACACTTTTAAAACACGAAACAGTTAACAGAGAACTTTTTGAAAAAGTAAATCCAGATAAAAAATATGAAAAAAGATTGGGCCTCTTGAAATACGCCAATTCAATTGGGTATGTTACTGGTTCTGGTTTTATTATCGGATTGCCCGGGCAAACCAATTCAGACATTGCAGATGATCTGCTTTTTATAAGAGATGAAAAGGTTATTATGATTGGGATAGGACCACTAATTGCTTCTAAGAACACTCCCTATGAAAATATGGAAAATGGCTCTATAACAAAGACATTGAACGCCTGCTGTGCCGCGAGATTTGTTGTTCCTAATTCGCAAATGCCAGTTACAACCGCTTTGGGAACTCTTGATATAAAAACACACTACGATGCATTAGAATATTTTTGCAATGTTGTTATGGTAAACATAACTCCAGATAAATTTAGAAAGAATTACAACATATACGACAACAAGGCCAAAATAGATTTTTTTGAAACCATAGACGAACTTGAAAAGAGGGAAATAAAGATTTGTCCTATAACTACAAAAGCTTTGGGAAGGTGAAAAAATGTCATTAGGCGGATATAGATTAAACATAATTATAACCGGGAAGAGAAATGTTGGAAAATCTTCTTTAATCAACGCCCTTTTAAAACAAGATATAGCTCTTGTTTCTGATACACCAGGAACCACAACAGATCCTGTTTATAAGACTATGGAATTACAACCAATTGGTCCAGTTACCCTAATCGATACTCCGGGAATAGATGATGTAGGGTATATTGGAGAAAAAAGAGTGAAGAGGGCTGAAAGGGCTTTTATGAAAGGAGATATCGGCCTTTTAGTTATAGATAAGAATTTAGACGACTTTGACTACAAGATTATTAATACTTTTAAGAAACACAAGATTCCTTATTTAATAGTTTTAAATAAAATAGATGTAGCTAATATAGAAATAGATGAAGAAAATTTAGTCAAGGTTTCAGCTAAAAATGGTGAAGGAATAGAAAATTTAAAACAAAAAATAACAGAAATAAAACCAGAAGAAAAAGAAGTTCCTTTGATTCCAGAATTCATTCAAGAAAACGACATAGTAGTTTTGGTTATACCTGTTGATACTGGAGCCCCAAAAGGAAGATTAATAATGCCACAGGTTACAGCTATAAGAGAAATTTTGGATAGAAAGGCCTTCCCAATTCAAACTTCTGTTGAAGGAATACCTGAAGTTTTATCTAATCTAAAAGGAAAACCGAAACTTGTTATAACAGATTCTCAAGCTGTTAAAGAAGTTAATAAAAAAGTTCCAGAAGATATTAATCTGACTACTTTTTCTATTTTAGAAGCAAGACATAAAGGTGATTTAAGTATTTTGTCAAAAGATATTGATATCATTGAAAAACTGGAAAATGGTGATAGAGTTTTGATAATGGAAGGCTGTTCACATAGACCTTTAGCAGAAGATATAGGAAGAGTTAAAATACCAAAATGGTTAAAAAAATACACCAATAAAAAGCTTATATTTGATTTTATTGCAGGTAAAGAATTCCCGGATGAAAAAGATACTCAAGACACCAAGATAATAATTCATTGTGGAGGTTGTACACTGACAAGAACTATGATGATGAGGAGGTTAGAACATATAAAAAGGCTGAATATTCCTATTTTTAATTATGGTGTTTTAATATCTTATCTTCATGGTGTTTTGGATAGGGTTATTTTGGAAGATTTTTAGTTTTCCCTTTTTTGATTGTTAATATGGTATAATTTTATTAATAATATCTTAATAATCAGAAAGGGGTTTTTATTATGTATAGAAAAGTTACCTTTATCGTCTTTTTAGTTCTAAGTATTATAACATTTTCAATTACTTTTGAAGAATATGAAAAACAAACTAATTACGAATATACTGGAAACTTTTTTGACGGGACAAATATTCTGGTAACACATGTCTTAGAAAATAAATTATACGATATTATAGGTTGGGATACTTCTGATTTAGATAATATAAACCAGATTTATGAGGGCGAAAGTTTTTTTGATTACAGCGTGTCTAAAGATGGCCTTAAGTTTACCGGTATTAATAAAAATGGGATGGTAATTGTTTATAATTCTGAAAATGATTTGAACTATATTATTTTAAAAAAAGCAGCCAATGTTTATTTTCACCCCAATGGAGATATGATAATAGTAAAGGTTATCAAAGATGGTAAATCAGAGTTTTATTTTGTAGATTATAAAAACAACGAAGATAGATTAGTTTTGAAATATTCTGAAAATAACAAGCCTTTTTCTTCTAAAGCAAAAATGCACATTTTTAATGATTATTTTATTATATCTGACTATAAGGGGCAAGAAAATGGTAACAAATATGATGATAATTATATAAGATACTTTTCAGATCCACAAAATAATTATCTATATTTTAAATCTCTTTCGGATGAATATATTTTCGACATAGATGAGAAATGGGTTTATCACCATAATAATTTTGTGGATGCAGTCAATACAGTGCTAATAAACCTACAAGATAAAACTTTTACAAAAATAGCTTTGGGAAATATCGGTTCTTTTTTATCTACAAATATTGCTTATATAGACTCAAAAAAAGCTTCAAGAGTCAAAAAATATTTTGCCCTTAAACACCAGTTGGAAGAAGTATATACTGGAGAGTATTTTTTATACAATGATCGATTTGTTTTAGTCAACCCAATAGATATTCCTGATCAGGTTAACGTCCATGGATATGACAGTAAAAACAATAAACACATTTATTTATCTCAAGGTAATATTTTGCAAGTAGATAGCTATGATAATAACCCTTATAAACAGATGGATACTTATTTCAACAACTTAGAACTTTTGAATATTGGTTTTGACAATGTTATTGAAGATATTGTAGAAACAATGAATATAGCCGGAATGGAATTTTTAGCTTATAACGAAGATAGATTTTTCGGAGATAGTTTGAACACATCCTATTACAATAAAACCAATTTGATTTTAGAAGAGGTGAAAACTCTTTTAAATAAATCAGAAACAACTAAATTTGACATGAACTTTGTTTATAAAAAAATAGTGCAATACTCTTTGTTGGCTAACTACACAAAAAATTATGGCGAAGCTGAAAAAGCAGTAGTTTTTTTAAAAAACTTAAAAACTGATTATCCTAATATTGTTAATTGGAATAAATTGTTTAAAAATTTAGTGCTTATTGAAGCTCTAACTATATCAAATAAAACTGGTACAAAAGAAGCTTACTATCATATTTTAGATCAAGACGGTTTCCTATATAATGAAGAAAATGAACTTGATACTTATATGGAAGAATACCCAGAAATTTTTACAAACTTATTGAAAGACAAAAAGAAATTGTCATATTTTTCTGGAATACCAGAAGACAAACTTTCAAGTTTTGAAAATTCTTACAAAGCAGGAGAAGCATTAGAAAATAAAGAGGATATATACAAATTCGATGATTTTTTAAAGAATAATAAGAAAAATATCAACGATCTTATGTGAAAAAGAGGTGATTTAAATCACCTCTTTTTTTGTGAATAATTTTTGCTAACCGTTTAAATTTAAAATTTATTTGTAGACTTCATTAACTATTATCTTCTTCAAAAGTTTCTATGTTTTCTATGAAGTTTAAATAGTCAGGTGATATTAGATCTTTAGCTTTAAGCATATTTTCTATATAGAACTTTGGAGGTTTCAGATTATTATCTATCCATTCTGGTTGAGCTATATAAACAATAGCTTGAACAACTCCCCCATCAGTTTCTACATCGATCCTATATTTGCTATATTGAGTTGGAAATCCCTCTTTTTTATCTATTTCTTTCATTTCACCATCATCTAATTCATAGAGAATTCCCTCTATAACATCTTCACCGTTTCCAGTTTGTTCTATATTGGCAAAAGAATAATTTTCATCTTTTGCTTTTTTGTTGAAAATAATCCTATAACCTCTTATAATTCCTTTCTTCCTTGTAAAAAATTCAACACCTTGTTCCTTGAAAATATCGGGATTCATGTTGTTCCCGTAAGCAAAATAGTACATGTTAATCTCCTCCCAATGAGATATTTTTTTCACTATATATAAATATTATACAATAACATTACAAAAAATTAAAGAAATTATTTAAATTTAAACAAATGAATAGTTTGTAATACTTATAAAATTATATATAATATAATAGAGAAAACATTATAGGGAGGTACAATATGATTCTAAGAAAAGCTCTAATTGATGACAGAGATGATATAAATAAAATCTCAGAAGTTACTTGGGAAGGTCACGATTATCTAAAAAATATATTTGATAAATGGATAAATGAAAAAGATAGTGATTTTTCTGTTTTAGAAAAAGATGGAAAAGTAATAGGTACTATAAAATTAACCTATCTACAAAATAGAGAGTACTGGTTAGAGGGGCTGAGAATCCACCCAGATTATCAGGGAAGAGGTTATGCAAAATATTTGACAAAAGAATATTTAAAAAAGATAAAAAATCTTGATTTTGATCTAGTTTCCATGGCTACTTTCTACACCAGCAAAAGTGTTGATATCGTTAAAAAATATGGTTTCTATTTATTAAATTCTTTAAAAATATATCGAATAAATGAGAAAAAAGAAATAAATGACATTAAAAATTATGAGGTTGTAGAAAATTACAATGATGTTATGTTTATTTTAGATTCAGAACAATTAAAAGTTAGAAAAGGTTACTTTACTTTTGATTGGACAGCTATAAATGCAAGTGCTGAATTAATAAAAAAATTAGTGGATAGAAAAGAAGTTTACGTGAAAAAAATTGAAGGAAAGATAGTTTCTCTGATAATTTTAAGTAAAATGTACAACAAAGAAGGAATAATGTCTATATCTTTTATCTGGGGCGAAAATCATTTTGATGAGGCTTTGGATTTTGCAATAAGTAAATATAATGACGTTTACAGGCCTGGATCCGAATTTTTATATATGTGTGAAGATGATGAACAACTTAGAAATATACTAGTTAAAAAAGGTTTTGAAGAAGCATCCAAAGAAAAGAATGACTTTGTTATTTACGGTGTTCGTTCTCCAGAAGAAATCAAAAATATATAATCTAAATCTGGCTTTTTAGCCAGATTTTTTATTTAACTATTGTAAAATGTGTTTAAGCATTTATATTTAATCTTAAGAATTATTTAAGAATTTTAAAAGAATTTTTATAGTCTTATAACTTATAATATATTATTGATAAAAGTTTTTGAGGTGATCTTATGGATAAAAATATTTTGATTATTGACGACGAAATTGAAATTAGAAATTTGATAGAAATTTATTTGAAAAGTGAAAACTATAATATTTTTCAAGCAGAAAATGGGAAACAGGGGTTGGATATTCTAAAAAAAGAAGATATAGATTTGATAATTCTTGATTTGATGATGCCTGAGATGAATGGAACTGATTTTTGTATCGCTGCCAGAAAAAAATATGATACACCAATTATTATGTTGACAGCAAAAGACCAAGATTTAGATATTATTCTTGGACTCAATCTTGGTGCAGATGATTACATCACAAAACCTTTTAATCCTCTTGAATTAATTGCAAGAATAAAATCACAACTAAGAAGATCAGATTTCAATAAAGCGAAAAAAACAAAGGATAAAAATGAATATATTCATAAAGGGCTCTATTTGAACACTATTACAAGGGAAGTTAAGATTAACAACGAAGAAGTAACCCTTACCCCTACAGAATTTGAAATTTTAAAACTTTTGTTGATAAATAAAGGAAACGTTATGAGAATGGACAAAATTTACGAAGAAGTTTGGGGAAATGACTTCATGGATTCCAAAAATACCGTTATGGTTCACATTAGAAAATTGAGGGAAAAAATTGAGTTAGATCCCAAAAATCCTGATTTCATTAAGACCATATGGGGAGTTGGATATAAAATTGAAAAATAAAACCCTTCGAGGTTATTTTTTAATGGCTTTTATAATAAGCTTTTGTTCTGCAATAATTATAAACATTATATTTTTGAGTATATATTCAAAACTTACTTTTGAATATAGAGAAAACAGCATAAACAAAGTTTTAGATAATCTTGAATTACACACAGAAAAAGGCCAAGATCTTACTGAAGTTCTAAATGATTTTGTAAATAATTTTGATTTGGGAAATGGTGCGATTGGAATTATTGATAAAGAAAAAAATTTAATAGCTTCCAATCAATCTATTAACAATATAGCTTTTGATAGATTTAATTTTGATGAATTCAACATTGAAAATAACAATTTTTTGGAATTTACCTTTTATAATTTTAAGCCCGATCCACCAATTAGACCAGCTGTTAGAAGAGAACAATACATATATATCCCCTTTGTAGTCAACAATAACCAATATTACCTCATTATTGATTTTGAACCTGGTAAAACTATTGGAATGCTTTTAAATAGAGATACTATGTTTTTCACATCAATGATTTTTTCTATTATAATTTTTCTAATAATATTCTATTTGATTACCAACAAAAAGATAAAATATATTAATGAGATTTCAAAAGAAATATCTAAAAAATCTATTGGAAAATTAGATCATAAGATAGAAATAAAAGGTAGTGACGAAATAGCTGAAATAGCAAAAAATATAAACTATATGTCAGAAGAAATAAACCATCAAATAGAAAACGAAAGAAAAGCAGAAAAAGAAAAATACGAATTGATTTCTAATATATCTCATGATCTTAGAACACCTTTAACTTCTGTTATTGGTTATTTGGACTTGATAAATAATGCTAATTTTGAAGATGAAAATCAATTAAAAGAATATTCAAATATAGCCCACAAAAAATCCATAAAGATCAAAGAATTGGTGGATGATCTTTTTGAATTTACAAAATACAACAACAAAGATATAAAATTTTCCAAGATGAGAGTAAATTTAAACGATTTTATTGAACAATTTATTTATGAAATGGCTGATTATGAAAAAAAATACAACAAAAAAATCAAAAAACATTTCAATAAGGAAGATGTTTTTGTGGAGCTAGATCCTCAACTCTATTTTAGAGTATTTCAAAATTTATGCATAAATGCTTTTAAATATTCTAAAGATAATTCTGATATCGATATCTACGTCAATGAAAATACAAAAGAAATTTATATAACAATATCTAATTATATTAATGAAGGAGAAGATATAGACGTTGATAAAATATTCAATAGATTTTATAAAGAAGATAAATCAAGAAATACAAATAAAGGTGGTTCAGGATTGGGGCTTTCCATAGTAAAAAGTATTTTGGATATACACCAACATGAAATTATAGCAGAAAAAATAGATAACAAAATTTCATTTAAAATAATTATTACAAAATAACAGGGAGGAATTTTAATGAAAAAAGGATTAGTAACAACAATTGTATTGGTCGTTTTTATTTTTGCTTTTACAGCAAGCATTACAGATTTATATCATCAAGCAAAAGAGGTATCTAACGATTATAAACTTATAGAAATTGATAGAGAAATTGCTTTAATGGATTATGAAAAAGCAAAAATTGAATCTTTTAACAAAAGAACAGATTTATCAGCAGAACTAAGTTATGTTCAAAACATGAATAATTACTATTCATCTTTGAAGAATTATTATAATTTAATAAATTCAATAGTTTATGATTATAAAATAGCAGAATTAGACCTCAAGGTACTAGAATTACAAATTGAAAATGCTGAAATTAATTTTAACAACAGCGAAAAACTATATGAAAAAAATTTAATATCAGAAAATGAACTAAAAAATAGCAAAATATCACTAAATGATATAAAAAACTCTCTTGTTAATGTTAAAAACAATTTTAATCAGAAAAAGGAAGAATACGAAAAATATTTTGACACTGATCTTGATTCAATAGAATATGAAATAAATTTAGATAATTTGAATTATACAGACGAAACTTATGTTGCAAGTTCTCTTTTGGTTAAACAGAATAAACTGAATTTGGAGTTAACAAAGTACAATTTTGATACTTTACCACAAAATAGTTCTCAATATGATAAAAGAATAGCAGAATTAAACGTAAAGAAATCTATAATAAATTTAGAAAATACAGTAGAAAACATTGAAAAACAAAATAAAACTTCTTACGTGAATTTAGAAGCACAGAAAAATACAGTAAATAATTTATATGAAACAGTTTCCATAAAATTAAACAATTTAGAAAATGATCAAAATAGTTTTGAAAATGGTTTAATTTCAAAAACCGAACTAAACCAAACAAAAATAGACTACTACAACACTTTAAAAAATCTTTATTCTAACGAAAAGAATCTTTTAAATAACTTAATCAATTACATATTAAATGTTCAAGTATCTCCGGAGGAGGTAATGAATTGAATTTTAAAAATATAATTTTATCTTTATTCTTGATAATTTCCATATTTTCATTTTCTAATGTCAATTCTATCATTGAAGAGAAATTAAATGAAAGCAGTAATTATCAAAAGTCTTTAGAAAACTTTGTTTCAACAAATTACAGTAATTCTATATATAATAATTGGTTTCAACCTTATTTGAGTTTATCCACCAACCAATTGAGTGGTTTTACAATAACTGAAGATGGCGTTAGTGATATTGGATTAAATGCTGATATTAACATTGCAAATTTTTATGGAGTTAATTTTGGAGTTCAAATACCCTTTGAAATAAAAACAGAAGATAATCTCGATTTTGACTTAAAAAAAGAAAATATAAGTCTATCAATAACATATGGATTGAAAACAGAGTATTTTTCGAATAAATTAACCAAAGAATCCAACCTTTTATCTTCTCAGTATAATCTTGAAGAAGTTGAAGATTCAATTACCACTACCACTTTTAAAGAAATATTTAATTACTACTATTTGAAAAATAACATTGAATTACAAAATCAAAAATTAGAATTATTACAACAAAAGTATGAAGCTTCAGAATTAGAAGATGAAAAAGAAAATTTAAAAAAACAAATTTTAAATCAAGAATCTCTTATTTTGTCTTTGAAAAAATCTTTTGGAACCATTAATTTGGATTTTTCCGAAAATCTATACATTGATTCTAAATCAAGGATAAAAAACATCACTGAAAATGATTATGATTTATCTATTGAAAATAGAAAAGATGTTGAAGCTTTAGAAATAGCAAAGGAAGTAGATAAAAGAAATACTAACTTGTGGTTTTTACCCTTTTTACCAGATTTAAACTTTTCTTTCGGAGTAAGAGACTATGAAAATTGGAACTGGGAGTTTGGAATTAATTTTCAATACGATATTTTTGATAGAGGTGAAAGACTTGGAGAATCTTTAACAAGAAAAAACAATATATCAAATTTAGAATACAATGAAAAAATAGACAATATAAATAGAACAATAAATAACTATAAAAACAACATAGAATCAATGTATCTTGAATTACAGATTTTTGAAATAGACTATGAAAATTTGATAGAAGATTTTCAAAAGTCAGAAATTTTGAATAACCATGGATATATAACTGATATAGATTACAAATTGAATCAGATTAGTCTTGAACTTAAAAAGTTAGAAATTGAAAATAAAAGAAATGAAATTCTTTTAGAAAAACTCGAGTTATTAAATGAAAGAGGCTTATACATTAGAGGTGAATTAGATTGAAAAAAGTTTTTTTAATTATAATAGTAATTATTGTTGCTGTTCTTTCAGTATTTTTTATAATCAACACAAACAGAAATACAGAAGAAAACACAGCTCAGAATAATATACAAAATATATTTACAACTTATACAATAGAAAACAGTGAAATTGGGGATTATATTGAAATAACTGGCACAGTTGAAGCAGATGAAAGAAATGTTCTTTCAGAAGTTTCAGGGAAAATAATTGATTTATATGTCGAAAAAGGCCAAAAAGTAAGTGAAGGAGATCTTTTAGTAAAATTTGAAGATTTAGAATATAGAATTGCTTATTTAAATGACCTTAGAAACTATGAATTAGCTATTAATGACAGCTCTCGAATAAAAGAAATAAAAGAACTTCAATTAGAATTATCAAAAAGAAATTTAGAAAATACTGAATTGAAATCCCCAGTTAATGGAACGATTAGTGAAGTTTATATTGGTGAAGACGATTTTGTTCCTACCAATCAAAAAATTATAAGTATAGTTGATACAAATTCATTGAGAATTGAAAGCGTTGTCGATGAAATAGACCTATCAAAAGTACAAGTTGGGATGGAAGCTTTAGTAGAATTTGATCAATTGAACGTTTCAATCCCAGCAAAAATCACATTAATAAATCCAGTTGCTGTTAATTCTGGTGGATTAACCACCATACCTATTGAATTAGAATTCTCTGAAGATGCTAACAAATACGGAGTTATTCCTGGTATCATTGGTAATGTAAAATTAATTATATTGAATGCAGAAAACGAAATTGTAATACCAACAAATGCTTTGAACCAAGATGCAAATGGTAATTATTTTGTATTTTTAAAAACTGAAAACGAACCAAAAAAAATTAATATTGAAATAGGAGATAAAACTGATGATAAAGCCATAGTTAAATCAGGTTTGAATTTTGGTCAAACTTTAATAATTTATCCTGATGAAGAAGAACTACAAAGATTAGAAAATAAATATAATGGCTCAAACATGCCATTCATTCCAGGTCAAGGTGCATCTAGAAATTCTCCAGGCGGTGGGAATCAATGAACGTAATGACTCTGAAAAACATCAGAAAAACCTACCATATGGGTAAAATTGATGTTCATGCTTTGAAAGATATAAGCTTTGAAGTAGAAAAAGGTGATTTTACGATTATTATAGGACCTTCTGGATCTGGTAAATCGACCCTTTTGCAAATTTTAGGCGGTTTAGACAGACCTACTTCTGGAGATGTTATTATAGAAAGAGAAAATATATCTAACATGAAAGATCAAGAATTGGCGATAGTTAGAAATAAAAAGATTGGTTTTGTTTTTCAAAAATTTAACTTGCTTAGTAATATGACTGCATTAGAAAATGTTGCATTACCAATGGTTTACGCAGGAGTTGGTTTATCAGAAAGAAAAGAAAAAGCAAAAGAATTGTTAGATCTTGTTGGACTTGGAAATAGGGTTACACATAAACCAAATGAACTATCAGGTGGACAGCAACAAAGAGTTGCCATAGCAAGAGCTCTTGCCAATGACCCTACCTTTTTACTGGCAGATGAACCAACAGGCAACCTTGATACAAAAAGCGGAATAGATATTTTGAAGGTTTTTCATAAATTACATTCTATGGGCAAAACTTTAGTAATAGTTACGCACGATCCAGAAATGGTTGATGAAGGAAATAAAGTCGTTAAAATAAGAGACGGCCTCATTGAAGAGGTGAATTAAATGGAAATACTTAGAGAAACTATTAGATCATTAGTATCTAACAAAATGAGAACATTTTTATCCATGTTAGGAATAATTATAGGAATTACATCCGTTATTGCTGTTATTTCTTTAGGACAGGGAACAACTCAAAATTTAACTGATACTGTTTCTTCCCTTGGTTCAAATGTACTAATAATAACACCTGGGAGAACAACTATCAGAGCAGGCACCAGTTCTTCAAACAACACTTTGACAGTAAATGATGCTAATGACATAAAAAATTACGCTCCAAGTGTTAAATCAACCGCACCAGTTCTACAAGGATCATTTTTGCTAAAAAATAATGATTTGAATATAAATTCAACTCTTTTATCTTCAAATAATGATGTTTTTTCTATTCTAAAATTAGAATTGTCTGATGGAAGATTTTATAATTTTGAAGATATCGAGCAAAAAAGAAATGTTATGGTTATAGGATACGAAATAGCAAATGAACTTTTCCCCAATGAAAATCCAATTGGTAAAAACATTTCTGTTATGCAGAATGTCTCAAACTCTTTTACTAGAAAAATCAACTTTGAAATAATAGGTGTCATTAAAGAAACAGGCAGTAAATTGTTATACAACATAGATACTACCGTATTAATACCTATCTCAACTGGAGATGCAAGATTATTTCAAACAAATGGTAATGTTCCACAAATTTTAGCATCGGCACAATCACAGGAACTGTCTAATTCTGCTCAAATTGAAATCGATACTATTTTGTACAACAAATTTGGTTCTGAATCATTTAATATAATGAGTCAAGATGCTATTTTAGATGTTATTGGAAACATTACTGGTATTATGAGCTTTATTCTTGTTGCAATAGCAGCAATTTCTCTTGTTGTTGGCGGCATAGGAATAATGAATATTATGCTTGTATCCGTTTCTGAAAGAACTAAAGAAATAGGAATTAAAATGGCAATAGGTGCAAGTAGAAGAAGAATTCTTTTCGAGTTTATTTTTGAAAGTATTGCTATAACTTTCATTGCAGGAATCATAGGAATTATTTTTGGAATATTATTGTCTAATGGAATAGCCTCTTTAGCAAGAGAATATAGTTTAAGTGCTTTGATAAGTTGGCAGTCCATTTTGAGTTCTTTTGGTATTTCTGTTGCTGTTGGGTTGTTCTTTGGAATATATCCAGCAAATAAAGCTTCAAAATTAAGTCCAATTGAAGCCCTAAGATATGAATAACTTTTATATGCCGTCTTTTAAGACGGCATTTTTTAATGTATAATACTATAAAAGGGGGAGTTTAATTTGATTTTTTCTTTAACTATGAATCCATCTTTAGACAGGTTTTTATATGTAGACGAATTAAAATCTGATGACACAATAAGAGTTAAAAAGGTAAATGATTACCCTGCAGGAAAAGGTATAGATGTTTCGAGAGTAATTGAAGAATTAGGTGGAGAAACCGCAGCTATTTCTATTCTTGGAGGAGAAGCGGGTGAACAAATATTGTATATGCTTCAAGACGAAGGTGTTATAACCATACCAGTTTGGATAAAAACCGAAACAAGAACAAATGTTATGATCGAAACGAAATCTGAACAATTTAGAATGAGCCTTCCAACTTATGAGATTAAAGGCGAAGATATTGAAATGATCAAAGAAATTGTGGAAAAATTTGTTAAAAAAGATACTAGCATAGTTATTTCTGGTAGTCTTCCAAATGGCTTAAAAAGTTCTTTTTATTCTAATATAATCTCTGATCTTAAAAAAGATCATATTAAAGTTTATTTTGATGCCGATGGAGAAAAACTCAGAGAAGGCTTAAAATCAAAACCACATTGTATAAAGCCTAATTTACACGAATTTGAAAGGTTAATAGATAAAAAATTACTTTCAAAAACTCAAATAATAGATGAAGGAATTAAAGCAAGAAAAAATTTTGATCTTGGAATACTATTAATATCTCTTGGTTCTGAAGGGGCTTTGGCTTTTTCAGAAGATGGTGTCTATGAGTGTAAGCCATTAGAAATAGAAGTAGATAGCTCAGTTGGTTCTGGAGATTCTTTTCTCGCTGCTTTTGTCTATTATAAAGAGCAACTAAATTTATCGACTGAGGAATCTCTTAGAGCAGCAAATGCTGCTGGTGCTGCTACAGCTATGACTCCTGGAACTGAATTGCTACATAAAATAGATTTTTTAGCATTATATAAAAAATCAATTGTAGAAAAAGTTAACTTATAATTTGACTTTTGTTATTTTTTTTGATAATATTGATTAAACTTAATTAAACTAAATGACAGGTGATTATTATGAAATTTCTTTCAATATCCATAAAATTTAATATTTATAATAATAATTTAAACAGCGTACGGTTAAAACGCGAGTAATGTTTTTGCATATATAACCGGCGCTGTTTTTTGTATTCAGCGCTGGTTTTTTTATTTTTCCGTGAAAAATACTAAGGAGGGATTTTTATGGAAAGGTTAGAAAAAAGAAAGGTTGATACAGTTTCATTGGTAAAGTCATATGTTGAGAATGATTACTATTCTAATTTATTAATCATTCAATCATCTATTTTACAGTCTATGAGAGAATTTATGATTTCTGAAGGTTTTTTAGAAATTTTACCAGTTATCATTTCTCCTATAACAGATCCACTTAATCATGATATTTTTGATGCATCGATCGATTACTATGGTTATTCATATTCTATTACTAAATCGATGATACTTCAAAAACAGGTGAGCACATTAGTTACAGATAGAATTTTTTCTATGTCTCCTAATTTGAGGTTAGAATTAGAAAATCGTTATGAAGACAAAAGACATCTTATTGAGTTTGTTCAAATGGACATGGAAGTTGCTAATGCAAAAAGAGAAGAAGTTATGGATATTATGGAAAGACTTTTGATTCGAATTATTTCTGAGATCACTGTAAAACACACAAAAATCATTGAAAAATATAATTCTGGTTTAGTCATTCCTAAAAAGAACTTTAAAAGAATTAGAGTTCAAGACGCAATTGAAAAATATGGAGATTCTTATGAAAAAATATTGTCAGCAAATGCAAAAGAACCTTTCTGGTTAATCGATATTCCGATTATGGACAGAGAATTTTATGATAAACAAAATCCTAATGACCCAGATTTTTTATTAGACTTTGATCTGATTTATCCTTTTGGCTATGGAGAGGCAATATCTGGTGGTGAAAGAGAACATGAATATGATCAAATTATAAAAAGAATGGATTTAAAAGGAAACTCAAAAAATATATTTAAAGATTATCTCGATTTATCAAAGGAAGGCCTTTTAAAACCAACTGCTGGTTGTGGAATTGGAATTGAAAGATTGACAAGATATATCCTTGGTTTGGAGCATATCGAAAAAGCACGATTATTTGCTAAATCTCCCGGTAAAATCTCTATATAACTTAAATCTCACTTTTTAGTGAGATTTTTTATTTTGATAATAAGCCTCAATTATTATATAATGTTTTTATAGGGAGTTAACAATTATGAAAAAGCATTTAACTATAATTGAGTACACTCTGCTTAAACTTATTTCTCTCGTTTTAAAATTTTTATTTGATTCCTTTCAAATTAGTGCGAAATTTATAAAACAATACATATACAGTAACTTTTATTTTTACCAAAAATAGTGAAATTTTTCTAAATATGAAGGAGTATTAATATGGAAAACTTAAACGTATTTGTTTTAGGAAGTTTAGCTAGTTTAATTGCTGGGTTGGCTACATCCTTAGGAGCGATACCAGTTTTATTTCTGAAAAAACAACCTTCAGAAAAGCAGTTAGATATGTACTTAGCTTTTGCATCAGGGGTAATGCTTGCTGCGACGATGTTTTCTCTAATTGTTCCATCTATCGATATAGGCGGACCTCTAATTATGGTTATAGGTGTTGTTTTAGGAGCGGTTACCATAGAACTATTTGATGTTTTTTCTCCACATGAACATTTTTTAAAAGGCCATGAAGGTCCTAACACTGCTTTAGTAAAAAAGGTTTGGCTATTTGTAATTGCCATAACCTTACACAATTTCCCAGAAGGTATGGCTGTAGGAGTTAGTTTTGGAGGGGAAATGATTAAAAATGGTTTAGTTGTAGCTACTGCAATTGGTATTCAAAATATCCCAGAAGGAACTGCAACGGCATTTTCATTTATACAAGCTGGATATTCTAAAAAGAGATCTTTTTTTATGTCCACTTTAACTGGTTTAGTTGAACCTCTTGGAGGAATATTAGGAGCATCTCTGGTTGTTTTTATGAAACCTGCATTACCTTTTTTCTTAGCTTTTGCAGCTGGAGCTATGTTATATGTTATAAGCGACGAAATAATTCCAGAAACTCACTCCCATGGTAATGAAAGAATCGCAACTTTTTCTTTAATTGTTGGTTTTTTATTAATGACCGTATTAGATAATACTTTAGGATAAGTATATATTAGTATTTAAAACTTTATTAAATAGTAATTCTTTAAAGTTTAGAATCAAACATATTAGAAGTGAATAACAACTCTATGCTTTTTACAACCTTTATATCGATTCTATCTATTGTTTTAATATTGATCGCTTCATTTTATATAGCAATGCTGATTAAAAATAAAATTTCAGATTTAAACAAAAAAATTAATTCTTTTAAAGATGGAGATTTAAAAACCAATTTTGAAACATCTTCCAAAGATGAATTTGGAATAATGTCTTCAAATTTACAAAATATGGCTAATACTCTTAAAAATTCTTTTAAAAATATATATGATATTTCTTATAATATAGACAATACAGCAAATGATTTGACAAAAGTTTCTAAAGATAATGATAATATAATAAACGAAATAAATAAAAAAACTTCTTCAATTTCTTCTAACTCTGACGAAGTTGAAGAAGAAGTACTAAAAATTTCTAACAGCATACAAGAAATTTCTGATGCTTCATACAATATTTCAGGTATTGCCAATGAGCTAAATCAAAAAGCCTCAAATGCAACAAATTCGGCAAAAGAAGGAGTTAGTTCCATTTTTTCTATAACAAATAAAATAAACATTGCTGTGGATACTTCATTAGAAACAAAAAATAATATCAGCGAACTTGTTAAGCATTCTGAAAATGTCAAAGAAATACTAAACACCATTGACAGCATTACAGAACAAACAAGTTTATTAGCATTGAATGCTGCTATAGAAGCCGCAAGGGCTGGAGAAGCTGGGAAAGGTTTTGCTGTTGTTGCAGAAGAAATAAGAAAGTTGGCTGATGGTTCCAAAAAATCAACTGAAGAAATATCAAATATTCTAACAAAAATTTCAGATAGCACATATAAAGTTAACAACGCTTCTGATTCGAATGTTAATTCTGTAAAAGATATCGAAAAAGAAATACAATCTATTAAATCTCAGTTTAATGGAATTATGAAAGATATCGAATTAATGAATTCAGAAATAGAAAATATGGCTTCAAGTTCAGAAGAACAATCTGCAAACCTTGAATCAATGAATTTTTCGATGAAAACTGTTCAAAAGTCAGTTTCAAATATATCTGATCAAATAAAAGAGATAGACGATAGTATAGATAATATGTCAGAAAGTTCAAATAGCGTTTCTAATAGTGCTGAAGTTCTTTCCAAAAATTCAGAAAATTTAATTAATTACATCAAAATTTTTAAATTCTAATAAGGCCATTAGGAGGTAAAACATGAAAATTGCAATTCCAGTTTTAGAAGACAAGTTTACAGAATCTGAGATTTATCATAAATTTGAAACAACCAAAAATTTAGCTTTAATTGATTTATACGAAGATAGATATAATATAGATATTTTAAAAACAAATCTGAATAATTTATCTTTAGAAGAAATATCAAATTATTTGTCTGAAAAAGATGTAGAAGTAGTAATCGCACAAAAGATAACAGACGATCTTTCAAAACTGTTATCAAAAAAAAATATTATGGTTGTGTACAAAGCACAAGGTAAGGTTGAAAATATAATTGGTTCATTTGAAGCAATGCTTTCTAATCAAAAACACGGATGTTCAGGCAATTGTAATGGATGCGGTGGAGATAATAACCACGAAAATGCTTGTTTTACAAAAGATAAATAAAGTGTATTGGAAAATGTGTAAGAAAAAACGGCCTAATAAAAAAGAGTTGCAATCTTATGATTGTAACTCTTTTTTATTGAAATTATTAATTGCTCTAACTATTAAATCGTTTAAAATTTCTCTTTCTTCTTTATCAAATCCTTCAAAAATTATATTTGAAAGTTCTTCAGAGATTTTGTTAAAGTCTTTTTGAAATATCTTAGCTTTTTCAGTTACTACGACATAAGTAACTCTTTTATCTTTGGTACATTTTACTTTTTTTAAATAACCTTTTTTAACAAGTTTTTTAATAGACTCAGTTATTGTTGATTTTTGTTTTAAAAGGGAATCATAAATTTCTCCTATCTTTACTTTTCCTCCATTTCTACATACTATACATAAAACAGATGCATTACTTGGGTTTATATCTTTATATCCATATTCCTTAAATTTTTCTTTAATAAAATCATCTATTTTATTTATCAATACTGAATTGTATGCTGCTATTTCTTTTGATTTTTCATGCATTAATTATCACTCACCTAATAAAGTTAGTAGATTTTTTTCTTTCTACTTCAGGCTTATTTATTCTCGATTGGTCAATTACCTTCAATAACCACGCCATATTCTTACCAAGTATTCTCATTATTTGAATTCCTTCTTCATCTTGATGAATATCTCCTGGTTTTGCACCATATATAACGTTCCAATAATTTGAGGTTGGAATAACCATTTCTGAATAGTTCAAATAATTGTTTAGTTCATTAAAAGCTGGCAACCCGCCCGCTCTTCTAACTGCAACCAACGCAGCTCCAACTTTATGTCTAAATAAATTTTTGTTTGCTCCTGAAGTATAAAATACTCTATCCAAAAAAGCTTTCATATTGCCAGCAATTGAAGCATAGTGAACAGATGAAGCTAATAGTATTCCTTCAGCAGCTTTCATCTTTTGAATGCTTTCATTAACTATATCATCTTTTAAAATGCATTTTTCGTCTCTTGTTTTAAAACAATCATTACAAGCTAAACATCCAGATATTTTCTTGTTACCTACATGAATAATTTCGCTATCTATATTCTCATTTTTAAGCTCTTCGAGAACTATGTTTAAAGCTTCAAACGTATTTCCTTTTTTATGCGGACTTCCATTTATTGCTATAACTTTCACAAAATCAACTCCTTTAAAACCTCTATTTAAATGTTACTTCGAAAATCAAACAAAGTCAACACCTAAAAAATATTTTAATAAAATATTGACAATAGAATTTATTATGTTATAATAATTTTGTATAGACTGTATATACAGGAGGGAAAATATGACTTTAGATAACTTGGTAGAAAACGTGGTAGATAAAAAATTACAGAGAAAATTATTGTTCACTACATCCTTTGGTTGGGCTTTAGTTGCTGCTTATGTTATGATTATGTCTTTTACTATTAGTCCAATATCTCAAGAATGGAACTTGT